>Ga0207648_10000467_pt1 | contig 45082 bp, 59 predicted proteins | sample KBSMisM32_FD_184310 | JGI IMG/M metagenome (GOLD analysis project Ga0207648, IMG submission 184310) | Miscanthus rhizosphere microbial communities from Kellogg Biological Station, Michigan, USA - KBS Miscanthus M3-2 (SPAdes) (version 2) | ecosystem: Host-associated > Plants > Roots >... | reverse complement strand
TGATTGCCGGACAATAGCGATAAGAGCGCTCGCCTTGCTCTGCTGATCTGGCGTCATTTGGTTATGTTGCGGTGGCATGGAATGCGAATGGCCAACTAGCGCCACGGCTCTCGAGGTCCAACCGCTCATGAGAAACAGAGTGGCGAGAATGAAATACTGGAATTGCGTTACGAATTGCCCTACTTTCTTCTTCACAAATATCTCCTCATAGTGTCTTTTATTTTGTCGTTTTCACTTATTTTGTCGTTTTCACTCGCCACGTTCTAAGGAGCGAGCCTGCGCGATCGTGCTTGAGTTTCCTGTTTCAGCCAATGGCAAGCGCATGAAAATTGCCTTACATCCGCCTGAAGAGCTAAGTCGCAGAAAATAACGGTAGTTCCAAGTCCCGGGTCCGTGACAAGACGGTGACAATTCCTTGCTCCCCCCAGATGTAAAATTTCGGTCTTACACTGGAGGGGTCCTGCATTGGGATCGCATCAAGCGGTATCTTCAAGTGTGGTCAGATTTGGCGAGTTTGAGCTCGACCGTGGCGCCTACGAACTGAGGAAGGCGGGTCGGTCACTCCGACTGGCGCGTGTGGACGATCCGGCTGCGTCAGACGCAGATGTCGGCTGTATTGGCGATGAAAAGCATCCAGAGCCGCGGTCAACTCGGACAGCTCCACCGGCCCTTCAATTCGGAAATTCAGGGCAAGGATAGGGGTGTCACTCATTTGCCCCTCCCTTCTTTCCGGGCTTCTTTGACGTGGGGGCCGGGGTGTCGGCGGATGAAGGGGGCAGGCCGTTCGCTTTCGCCAGCATGTCATTCATGAACTGGCTGAAGCTGATGCCGAGTTCCTTTGCTCGTGCTTCGGCGCGCTGAACAAGCGCCTTGTCCAAGCTTAACGACTTGATCGTTTTGCCCTCACTTTGTCGCCCGTAGCTCTTAAGCGAGCGCTTTTTGGGCACCTTCTGCGGTCCGTCGTCAGTGGTCACAGGAACGATTAAACGGCCGTCCTCGAAAATTTCCAGAAAAAGTTTAATAAACCCCTTGACGGTTTAATAAACACGGGTAGGGTGAATCCAAGTTTAATAAACATGAACGCAACCGAACACGCCAAAATCTCCCGCAGCGTGGCGCTCGACAAGAAGGTCGCCGCCGCGGCGCAACGAGAGGCCCAAAAACAGAACAGATCGTTCTCGAACTACGTTGAGACGCTTCTCGCTGCCGAACTCGCGAAAGCCCCAGCCAAAGCAGGCCGATGAACGCCGACCTTCATCTAAACGGAGGGATTCGCCGTCAGCGCCTCCACGAAGTCACCACCGTCGAAGCCGCAAACGAGCTGCTTCAGCAGTCACAGGCCGATTTTCCCCGATTCTCGATCCTCCACACTCGGGAAGAGGGAGGATCGGTCAGGATTCTAATCGCTGAGTCTTATCTCACAGACGGGTCATCTTATGATCCCATTCAGAGGGCTTCTTCTCCGGCTTTACAGGGTTCCCCTGATGAATCGGCCACCCAAGGAGGAACTGGGATTCCTCCTGTCGGCTCTGAGGATCACCACGATCAACAGTCCACACGTGAAGAATCCTCCAACCCGCTTGAAGCCAAGGATTGAGCAATTCGTCCACGCGGTAACGAGCACCCAACTGATGGGTCTCCACTACATCTGAAAGTTCAAGTTTTCCCATACCCCGAAAGGCCTAGCAGCTGAGTAGGGGCAATCCAACCCCCGAATCGAAACCGCCATGCAGGCAACCCTCCAATTCAACCCGGCCCACTTCACGGCCGATCAGCTCAGAACCATCATGGGCAAGGCCCAGGAATGGGATTGCGCGCCGGCGGAAGCGTTGGGCCGCATCATCAAAGAGGCGGCTTTTCGCTTCCGCTCAACCCCCAAGAAGAAAGGAGCCCTCAGCAAGTGAACCGGGAAGAAATGGCCGATCTCGCATTGAAGGTCGCGGAGACATTGGGCGGCCTTTTGTTAAAAGACGCCAAAGCCGTCCTTCGCACCGCTGACTCGCTGATCGAAGCTGGTCATCAAGTGAATCTCGGAAACTGCCGGACGGCTTTGGCTTGCTGGAAAATCCGTGAGGCAGAATCCGACCACCAAGCGCTGGGTCAAGTCATCGGGCGCCCTTCACCGCTTGGATCACTTGGTTCGCAAGCAACACGGGATCAATCGTCGCCCCCAGAACGGTAGAGCACGACGGGCAGAGGAACACAATGCCGCTGAATTCCTTCCCGTCACGATTCACGGCCTTCGGGTGCTCAAGATTCATACGAGTCACCGAACTTTCGCATTTTGGACATTTAGCCATACCCCGAAAGGCCTAGCAGCCGAGTAGGGGCGGACACCAACCCTTTCCAACCGACCATGCAACTCACTGACGCACAAGAAAAGGCCATTCTGGAAATGGCCGCAAAGGATCTTGCCGACCGGACGTGGCAGAAAATCGAAAAAGAGGTGGAGGAAGTGACCACCTTCTCGATCGCCCGCGCCGCCGGCCTGCTCGACCTCTCCACCTCGCAGACGCGCCGGACGCTGGAAGAGCACATCGATTTCGGTCCCCGCGACGCCCGTGTGTCGCTCGCTCAGCTCAAGCGGCTGGTGAGCAAGCGCACGGTGCGCGGCAAGGCGAAACAATAAAGCCGCCGGTCACTGGCATGACCGACGGCCAAGGCCGGGACTAACGCCCCGAACCCCTAAGCAGTTACCACAAGCAATTGAGCAACTACGATGAAACCTTTCTCCACAAGCAAAGCCGCGTCAAGCGCGCAGCCGGAGCTGGCACTCCGGCTGCGCCAAGCGGCGACGCTCTACACCCGCGCCGCTTGCCTGTTGAGCAGTGACGCCGAGGTGGTGCACTTCACGAGCCACCACGGCACACCGTTTTTCACCAAGGCGCGCACGCAACCGCTTTCCAAGCTGCTGCAGATCGCGCGCCGCGACCTTCTGCCGCACGACCCGGATTCCCATTCCGAACGGATCGGCGCCGAGTTCAGCCGCGCCTTTTCCCTGGCGGTGTTCCTGATCGAGTCGCTCTCGTCGAAAGGGCAGCCGAAGGCCGGCGATCTGGTGCGAGCCGCGAAGCGCTGCCGCGAATGGGCGGCGTTCGAGGATTCCGTCATGGGCTGGCACGCGCTGGAACCGGTAGGCGAGCGCGAGCCGGCTCACTACGTGCCTTTCTTCCGCAACGGTTCGTGGATCTTCACGATGCCCTACGGTCTCAGCGACCGATACCCGAGCGAGGCCGTGGCGAAGCTGCACGCCGACCGCACCCGCGAGGACGACGAGGTGGCGCGGGAAACCGTCGACCGCATCCGCCAGCCCGAGGACGCCCAACAGGAGGTGGCCGCGTGAACGGCACCCATCACCTCGCCGTCCAAGGCTACAGCGACGATGCGCTCAACGGTGCGATCCGCGACCTGACCGGCCGATTCGGCGATTGGGAAAAGGGCCGGCTCGAAGCCCTGAAGACTGAACGCTCCCGCCGCGATTCTAAGCGGCGTGGAAAGGGTGGCGCGTGAGCTTCGTCGCCCGCCTCCGCCGGGATGCGAGACGGGCCGGGATGCTCGCTCTGGCGTCCGCCGTGATCTTCGTCCCCGCGCTCTCGGCCGGCGCCTGGCTGACCTTCGTGATCCACCCCGTGCTCGCCATTCTTTCCGGTCTTTTCGCCGCCGCTTCTACGGTCTTCGCCGTGGTTCAAGCGCGCGAATGCCGCCGCCTTTTCCGTCTGTTCGATGCCGAGTAGACGCGCCCCATTCCATACCCAGCTTTCCCGGCGCGCCGGCTGGCACCGCGCGCCGACACCACCAGCCCACTGCCGCGGGCGGCTGCCTGCAGAAACATCCACAAGCAAAATCATGAGCAAATCACTTGCCAATCTCTCCCAAGAGCTGGCCGAGCCCCGCAACGGCGGGGCCATGGCTGGCGCGATCAGCGCCCGAGAAGCGCAGAATGCGCAGATCGCCATGCTGGCGGCCAAGCGCTTCCCGCGTGACGAGAAATCCGCGCTCGATCGCATCCTCAATGCGTGCTGCCGCGAATCACTGGCGGCGGTGGCGATCTACCAATATTCCCGCGGTGGGACCGACATCCAGGGCCCGTCGATTCGTCTAGCCGAGGCGATCGCTCAGCACTGGGGGAATATCGAAAGCGGATGGCGCGAGATCGACCGGTTCAAGGACGCCGCCGGCATCGGCGTGTCCGTGGTCGAGGCGTTCGCGTGGGACCTGCAAAGCAACTACCGGGTGCCGCGCGTCTTCAACGTCCGCCACTGGCGCGACACGAGGTCCGGCGGTTACGCGCTCACCGACGAACGCGACATTTACGAGCTGTGCGCCAATCAAGCTGCCCGCCGAGTTCGCGCCTGTCTGCTCTCCGTGATTCCAGGCGATGTCGTCGAGGAAGCGCAGCGCCAGTGTGACTCGACCCTCGTCGCTACCGCTGACGTCTCCCCAGAGGCTCAAAAGAAGATCCTCGATCACTTCCAGTCCAAACACGGAGTGACGCGGGATCAAATCGAAAAGCTGATTCAGCGCCGCATGGACGCGATCACGCCCGCTCAGGTGGTGAGGCTCAAAAAGATCGCCGAGTCGATCAAGGACGGCATGAGCACGCCGAGCGACTGGTTTGAGCCCGTCGAGAAGACCGCCGCCGAAGCTGCGACCCGCGGTGGCACCATCGACCCGTTCGCCGAAGCCAAGGCCGCCGGGACGGAGAAGCCCGAGGGCCCCGTCACCGTGGCCGCCGAGGACCAGCCGTGGGGCAACGAAGCCCCGGCCGCCGCCAGCAACACCCCCGAAAACCTGATCTGAGACGACCATGACCACTGCTACCGCACACCCAGACGCCCCCGCTTTGGCCATCGTCGTCAAAGCCGAGGTGCTTTCCAACAACCTCGCGCCATTCCGCGAATACATCCGCGGCATGCTCGCCGAGATCAACCGCTACCTCAGCACCGACGAGGACTTCGGCCAGGCTGAAGCCGACACCAAGGGGCTCAAGGCGGCCGAGGACGCCTTGAAAGCCGCCAAGGACAAGGCGCTGGCCGACGCCGAGGCGCTGCACGCCGTGCTCACCGACCTGGACGCCACCGGCGAGGAAATCCGCGCCGTCCGCCTCGATCTGGAAAAGAAGATCGCCACCGAGAAGGAACGCCGCAAAGGCGAGCTCTTCGCCGAGGCGATGGAGCGGCTCGACTGCGCCCCTCGCCTTCGCCAGCCGGTTTACGGACGCAGCGTCTCCGAGTCGATCAAAGGCAAGCGCACGCTCGACAGCATGCGGAAGGCGCTCGACACGATCGTCACCTGCCACAACGCGACCATCGCGAAGTCGCGCGGACAGATCGAATCGTTCATCGCCGCCCACGGCGAGGTGATGGTGCCCGACGAGGAAGAACTTGAGACGCGCCAGCCGGACGCGGTCGAGATCGAACTCCGGCGCCGCTTCGAAGCGAAGAAAGCGGAGGACGCCCGGAGGCGGCTGGAAGAGGAGGCGGCGAAAGCGCGCGCCGAAGCGGAAGCCGCCCGCAAGGAAACGGAATCCGTGAAGAACCCGGAACCGCCGGCCGCCACGATCGCCGCCGCGCCCGCTGCCGAAACGCTCGAACTGACCGCGCAGCCGAGCGAGCGGGAGGAATGGGTGGTCTTCGAGGGGAAGGTGCGCGCCGCGCTGGGCGAGCTGAAGCCGATCAGAGAAGAGCTGACCCACCAGAAGAACATTTCGCGCGCCCAAGTGTTCGCCAACGCGGTCAACCAAGCTTGGCAGAACCGATGAAAATTTGGCCCAACCTCCAACAAGGGTCCGAAGCATGGTTCCGCATCCGCAAGGGTCGCGTTACCGCCTCGAACGCCTCCCGTCTGCTGACCGCCACCGGCAAGGATTCGTCGCAATGGGAAGCCTACGCGATCGAGCTGTGCGCGGAATGCATCCGCCCGGACGAACTGCCCAGCTTTTCCGGCAACGCCCACACCGACCGCGGCAATGAACTCGAACCGCTGGCGCGCGAGGCATTTACCCGCGAGACCGGGTTGGCAGTCGTTACCGTCGGTTTCGTCTCAGGGCTCGGCGGTGTCGTCGGCTGCTCGCCGGATGCACTCGTCTTACGTCCCGGCCTCACCCCGGAAACGTGGCAGGACCATGCGCAATTCGACGGCGATGGAGCGGTGATCAACGGCAAGGATCTGTTCGTCGCCGGACTGGAATGCAAGGCACCGCTGGCGAAGAACCACGCGACCTACCTGCTCAACGGAGGAGTGCCGGACACCTACCGACCGCAGGTGCATTTCTCGATGTCACCAGCAGTGACCGGTCTTCCTTGGTGGTTCGCGAGCTTCTGCCCGAAAATGGCGCTTCACTTGCATCACGAAGAACCAGGTGCGTTCACCGCGAAGATGCAGGACGCGATCGAACGGTTCGTAACCTACTACGGTGCGCTCCGGGCGAAAGTCATGCCACGACTGCTCGGCACGGCTGATGGAAAGGAGGCGGCATGATCAAGCGCCCCTTGAACTCGCGATTCTCTGACGCCGTCCTCGAAGGTCGAAAGGTCACCACGATCCGCGACACCCCGTGGCCGGTCGGTAAGCCCATCATGCTCTATAATTGGAGCGGAGCGGCGTACCGATCGCCTCAAATCGACGTGGCTGCGGTCCTCGTGGTGGAAACAACCCTGATTCGCATCGGTCGTGTCGAAGGCGAAATCGGTCTCATGTGCTACCACGCCGAGCGTGGCATCCACCCCGGACGTCAGCTCTGGTCGTGCGAAGGATTTCTATCAGAGGAAGACATGGACGAGTGGTTTCGCTCGAAGTTCAAATCCGGCCAGTGGGTCGACAAACACCTGATGCGGTTCCGGCTGTTGGAAAGGGGGGAGGCGTGAGCTTCAAAATCGCGGACCTTTTCTGCGGAGCTGGCGGCACCAGCGCGGGCGCAGTCGATGCCATTGAACGGCTCGGCTATCAGGCGCAGCTCACCGCCATCAATCACTGGCCGGTCGCGGTTGCTACCCACACGGTCAACCATCCGACGGCCCGGCACCTCTGCACGTCGATCGACGACGTGAACCCGCGCAACCTCTTCGGCGAGGGCGAGCTTGATCTGCTGTGGGCGTCGCCGGAATGCACCCATCATTCCACCGCCCGGGGCGGGAAGCCTATCAACGACCAATCCCGGGCGACCGCCTGGTGTGTCGTGCGATGGGCCGAAGCTCTGCGCCCGCCGGTGATCCTCGTCGAAAACGTGCCCGAGTTCGCGTCGTGGGGGCCGATCGGCCACAACGGTCGGCCGCTGAAATCCCGCAAGGGCGAGGTGTTCCGGGCGTGGAAAGCGGCGCTCGAAGCGCTCGGCTACCGGGTTGAGCACAAGCTGCTTTGCGCGGCCGACTACGGCGACCCGACCACCCGGACGCGCCTGTTCGTCCAAGCGGTGCGCGGCCGTCGCAAGATCGTCTGGCCGTCGCCGACTCACACCCGCGGCGGGGAGTCCGACTTGCTCGGAACCCGGCGGCCTTGGGTTGCAGCCAAGGAGATCATCGACTGGACCTTGCCGACGCCCTCGATCTTCGACCGCAAGCGCCCGCTGTCCGAGAAGACGATGCGCCGGATCATGGCTGGCCTGCGGAAGTTCGGGCTGAAGAACTTCATCGTTCCGCAATTCGGCGAGCGCGAGGGCCAAGATCCCCGTGTCCACGATTTGGAGCAACCCACCCCAGCCGTGACCAGTCACGGCGCGGGAGCGCTCGTTTCGCCATACATCGTGGCTTGGGACAACCAAAGCAGCGCCAACGGCGAATGGTCGGCCGAGCAACCACTCGGCACCGTGACGACGAAAACCCGTCACGGCGTGGCTCAGCCGTTCCTTGTCGAGCTTCGGGGCACCAGCGAGCGACAGCTCGACGCCACCGCGCGCGCCGTAGATGCGCCGCTCAACGCGATTACCGCGGGCGGCGTCCATCACGGCCTCGCGCAACCCTTCCTCGTCCAGGTCGCGCACGGCAACGGCACCGATCCGAACGGAGACGCCCGCCGGGTGAAAAGCTTGGAAGAGCCGCTTGGCACCGTCTGCGGGAACCGCGGCGACATGGCGCTCATCGAGCCGCATCTGCTCCCGCAGCAAAGCGACGGTCGGCTTCGCCCGGTCAGCGAACCGACGCCGACCGTGGCAGCCGCCGGAGCGATTGCCCTGATCGAGCCGTTCCTCGTCGAATACTACGGCACAGGGAAGGCTCAGCCGGTCGACCAACCGTTGGGCACCGCGACGACCAAAGCGCGTTTCGCGCTCGCCCGGCCGACCATTGAGCTGCACGGCAAGACCTACCTGATCGACATCGGATTCCGCATGCTCCAGCCGCACGAGCTCGCCGCCGCGCAGGGTTTCCCGAAGGGCTACCAATTCACCGGTACCAAGACAGATGCCGTGAAGCAGATCGGCAATGCGGTGCCCTGCGGTCTGTCCCGAGCGCTGGTCTATGCCGCGCTGTCGCAATCGTCCGACGTGTCGGCCCTGCTCGACGTGGAAGAGGAGGCGGCAGCATGATCGCTTTTCACCTCCCCATCGTGCCGCCGAAGGCGACGAGCCAGACCAAACGGCTGGTGATGGTGGGCGGCAAGCCGCGGTTCTTTCCGAAGAAGGAACACGCGCAGGCCGAAAATGACCTCCTGTTGCTCTGCCGGCCGTTCGCGCCGGCGGAGCCGCTGGCCGGGCCGCTCACGCTGCGAGTCGACTTCGTCTTCCCCTGGCGGAAGAGCGAACCGAAGCGCCGACTCGCCCTCGGGCGGGTGCCGATGGACGCCCGGCCGGACTGCGACAACCTGGTAAAGCTGGTGGCCGACGTGCTCACGCGCCTCGGATTCTACGGCGACGACGGGCAAGTCGCGGCTCTACAGGTCACCAAGGCATGGGGTGACCGCCCCGGCATCGCGGTGGCCATTGAGCCGATGGCGGTTCCGCAGCGCTGCGAAAGTCCAGCCAGCGAGCAAATGCGGCTCGTTTGACACCGACCTATGGGCGCGGATGCCCCCGAGTGGGGGACCGCCCGTGCCCATTCCTAACAAACTCATTTTCCCTGACATTTTACCCTGCATGAACTGGATCAACCTCGAAACCTCGACCTTGGACTCGCCCGAGTTCCTCGGCGCGGAGCCGATCGAGCGTGCGACATGGCTGTGCCTGCTGCGCTACTGCGTGGGCCAGGAGAATGGCGGCCGGATTGCCGGCTGCCGCGACTGGAAGGACCGACGCTGGCAGCAGCTGGTCCGTGTGACCGCCCGCGAGATCGGTTCCGCGTGCGACCTCTGGAGCTGGGACGGCGACGACCTCGTGGTTTTCGAATACCCAACCGAGAAGGAAGCCGAAGTGAAGCAACGTCGCGAGACGGCGAAAACCAACGGCCGCAACGGCGGGCGACCGAAAAAGAACCAACCGGAATCCCACGAGAAACCGACGTCGGAAACCGAACCAAAACCCACGTCGGTTATTTCTGAAAAAGCGGAAGGAGAAGGAGAAGGAGAAGGAGAAGGAGAAGGAGAAGGAGAAGGAGAAGAGAAGGAGAAAGGAAGAGAAGTAAACTACACCCCGGACGCGACGCGATCGCATGCCATTCCCTCGCTAGCCGAGGTCAAAGCCTATGCCCGCTCCGGGCCTGTGCCGATCTCCGAAGCCTGCGCCGTGGCCTTCCACGACACGCAGGAGGCCGCCGGCTGGATCACCAAGCACGGCCACTCCATCGCCGACTGGCGGGCCGCTCTGCGCCGCTACGCAAGCCACTGGAACGAGGTCGAGAAGGGCAAGTCGACCCGGACGACCAGCCACTCCACTCGCCCGCCGCACCGCCAGGGCGAGTTTCCTGAACCCAAAATCGAACTTCCAAGCCTGTGACCCAACCCACCGACCACATGCCGGAGCTTTTCTCCGGACTCGAGGCGCTCATCGACGCGGCGCCGGAACTCCCCGATGCGGACGTGCTGACGAGCGGCCCGTCGTCGATTCCATTCCTGGCCGATACGCTGGCGGAACGCACCGGCGTGCCGAACCGCTACCGCGCCGGGTGGAAGCGCCCGGACGACGCCGAGTGGAACGATCGCTTCGCCAGGGTCGCCGCCTGCGTCCGCGCTGGCGGCATCATCGGCCTGATCGGCAACCGCGGCACTGGCAAGACCCGCCTCGCCGCCGAGGTGATGCGCGACTTCGCCCGGATCCAAGGCCGCTACGCCACCGCCATGGGCTTATTCCTCCGCATCCGCAGCACCTTCGGCAAGAAGGGCGGGGAGAGTGAATCGGACATCGTCCGCGAGCTCTCCAAGGCTCCGCTGCTGATCCTCGACGAGATCCAGGAGCGCGGCGGCACCGAGTGGGAGGACCGCTTGCTGACGCACATCCTAGACGCCCGCTACGGCGACATGCGTTCGACGCTCGTCCTCGCCAATCTCGACCGTGACGCGCTGGCCCTGCAGCTCGGCGACTCCATCAACTCACGCCTGATCGAAACCGGTGGCGTGCTCGAAATGACCGGTCCTTCCCACCGCCTCAAGCCATGAAGCGCCGCACCCATCCGAACCACCCCGACCAGCTCACGCTCTCGCTTGGTTTCATCCGGCGAATTATTTGCGCGAGTGCGGAAGCAACTCGCCAAAATGGCGAATCCACGAAAACGAAAACTCGCCAAATTGGCGAGTCAGCCGAGGCGGCCGACGAAAAAGAATCGTTCCCGCAAGCCCTTGTTAGGCAACGGAAAAGGCACGGCTACACCCAGGCCGACGCCGCCGAAATTCTCCAGATCGGCAAGCGCACGCTGGAGCGTTGGGAAGCGGGAGAAATTGAGCCCAGCAAGGCCGTGCAATTGGGGGCGCTCGTCGCGCTGCGCACGTCGAAGATCGCTCCCGGCAAGGCCAAGCTCGACGAGGTGAAGAAGGCCCATCACCTCGATTGGGAGCAGGGGAAGGGCTGGAGGCTTCGCGTCACCGTCGACGTCGGCAAGAAGGTCGTCGGCAAGCGGATCAGCCTGCGCCTGGGCACCTACGTGCTCGAGGAAGCGATGCAGCGGAAGCGGGTGATTCTCGCGTTGCTCACGAAGCTGGGTCTCACGGTGCGGAAGCGGGTGCAGAAGCCATCTTCGCAGCGACACTGATAGGCAAATATGCGATGGCCGGCTCGTCAGAGGCGAGATCGTCCAGGTCGATCCAACCGTTCTTCCGGTAAAAGTTACGGTTAATGGTTTCCTCTTCGGTCCCAAAGAATTGGATGCAGGCAAGACCAATTGCTGCTCCACGTGTAAGCGCTGTCTCGGCGAAAGCGGTAAGACCTAGTGTGCCGTATCCAGAATGACGTTCTTCCTCCTCAATGTAGATCGAATCGAGGAACGCGATAGGCCAGGCCGATGATGCTGGAATTCGCTTGAGTAGATAATCGTCTGAAGCGCCCAAAGCGCTGAACTCGAATAGCTTTTCTTTCGACTCACAGAAAAAGGCTGTCCAATTGCCCACCTGTTTCCCGTCCTTGTTGTGGATGAAGCCGCTGAATTCCTCATCAGGCGGGCCATTGAATCTGCCTGAAAGAATATCGACATCTATTTGCATGGGATGATGCTTAGTGGTTTCTGGTTGGTTCGCCGGAAATTATTTAACCGAAACTAATTAAATTATCAAGTATATGAACTTTTTCTGAGGATGCCCTCTTGATTGCGTTTGCGTATTGGGGACCACGAACACCGCTGGCGGCTCTGGCAGGGTTGCGGGTTGACTGTTCTTGTGAACAGTCAACCCGAGCGGCAACCGCTCCCGATCCATTGCAGCTACAAGGAATTGCGCGACCCGGCCGCGCTGGTTCCGCACCCGCGAAACCCGAACCATCACCCGGCGAAGCAGATCGAGCTGCTGGCCCGGATCATCCGGCACCAAGGCTGGCGCAATCCCATCGTTGTCTCCGCGCGTAGCGGCTTCGTGGTCGCCGGCCACGGGCGGCTCGCCGCGGCGCTCCAGCTTGGCGCGGCCGAAGTGCCGGTCGACGTGCAGGACTTCGCCACCGAGGCGGACGAATGGGCGCACCTCGTCGCTGACAACCGCATCGCCGAACTGGCGGACCTGAACCAGGTTGGGCTCGAGGACTTGCTGCGCGACCTCGGCGAGGTGGAAGACTTCGATCTCACCCTGACCGGCTTCGACGACGAGGCGCTCGCCGAGTTGCTCGATGGGGAGGAGCCGACTGGCGAGGCCGATGAGGCCGCGCCCAAAGGGCGAGGGCTGGTGGGAGACTTCGGGGCGGCGCCATTCTCCGTCTTTGATGCCCGGAGCGGCCCTTGGCAGGAGCGGAAGCGGGCGTGGGTGGAATCCGGCATCGCCAGCCATGCAGGGCGGGCCGACGAGCTGGCATTCGCAACGTCCTCGCAACCTCAGGAGGTGTATGAGCGGAAAGCCGAGGTGGAAGCTGCCTCAGGGCGAAAGCTGAGCTGGAAGGAATTCGCCGAGCGCTTTCCCGAGGCGATGCAGCAGAAGGGGACGAGCATCTTCGATCCCGTGTTGGCGGAGCTGGCACTGCGTTGGTGGTGTCCGGCCGGCGGAAGAGTGCTCGATCCTTTCGCCGGCGGTAGCGTCCGCGGTCTGGTCGCGGCCAAGCTGGGGATGCACTACACCGGGATCGACCTGCGGCCGGAACAGGTGCAGGCGAACGAACAGCAGGCGGCCAGCTTCGGGCCGGTGCCCGGGGCGGCGCGCTGGATCAACGGGGACAGCCGGGAGCTACCCGGCCTGATCGGAGAGGCGGAGCCGTTCGACTTCATCCTGAGCTGCCCTCCATACTTCGACCTGGAGGTTTACAGCGACCGGCCGGAGGACCTGAGCGCCGCCGGCAACTACACGGATTTCCTCGAAGCGTACCGCGAGATCATCGGGCATGCATGCGCCCGGCTCGCTCCGAACGCCTTCGCCTGCTGGGTGATCGGCGATGTGCGGGACGCCCGAGGGTGGTTCCACGGTATCACCGGTGACACCGTGCGCGCTTTCGAGGATGCCGGGATGCGGCTCTACAACGACGCGATTCTGCTGACGCCGGCAGGCTCGCTGCCGATGCGGGCGCGTGGTCAGTTCGAGAAGTCGCGGAAACTCGGGAAGACGCACCAGTATGTGCTGATCTTCGGAAAAGGAGATCCTGCCAAGGTGGCGGCGCGGTGTTCGTTGGCGGTGCTGCCGCCGGAAGGAGGGGAGTGACCATGGCCACGAGGGGAAGGCCGGCCAAGGAGCTGGATCTGGCCGAGGTGGAGAAGCTCGGCATGCTGGGAGCCACGGCGACCGAAATGGCGTCGTGGTTCGGCTGCGGGCTGCGCACGATCGAACGCCGGATGGGCAAGGAGGACGGCGAATTTCGGCGGGCCTATGAAAAGGGCTTCGGCCGGCTAAAAATTTCCCTTCGCCGCCAGCAGATTGAGGCAGCGAAGGGAGGAAACGTGACGATGCTGATTTGGCTCGGAAAGCAGCTCCTCGATCAGTCCGACAAGCGCGAGGTGAAGGAAGATTCGACCGTCACGGAGAAGACGGCTCGCCTGGCTCTGACGCCGGAGGATGAGGCGTTTTTGAAGCGGAAAAGCCAAGTGTCGGCTGTCATAGAAATGTGATTGGATGCGCCAATAATTGTAGTGAGTGAATGCTCAAGCGTTCAGCAGGGTCTGCCGAATATTTTGTCCTTTATGACTCTATTTTTTTGGCATGGGAAACCATTGGATGTTTACTGGTGCTCCCAATCGAGCGTTGGTCATGTATCCTGCTGTCCGATTGATCTCTTTGGTAGTGTTCGGTTCAATGGATCCCGCTTGGTTCACGTTGATGGTTTTGGTCTCGCCGTAAGAATCGTAAATTACCTGATACGTGATTTGGAAATTGTAGGGAATGTTTTCTTTGTTTGATGCGGTTACAATCACGGCACTGCCTAGAACCTGGACTTGATGTGTGGGTTCGGAATGTGCGGATCCAGCCAGTGCCAGCGCGATAGAGGAGGAGAGTAATAGTGTTTTCATGAGTGAATGGGTTTGAATTTATTAGTATGAGCCGCGTCCATTACAGCCTCGGCAGTTTCCTGATCCATTGCATGCGCCGCATGGTGCCCCATCTTTAGAGCCGGATCCGCCACAATTGTGGCATTTTCCGGTCCCGTTGCAACTGTTGCAAATTGCGGCTGTGTCGTGATCATGAATGGATAATGGGGCTGCGTTGATGATGAGTGTTCCGCAAGCAATAGTTGCTGATATCGATTTGAGTAGTGCTTTCATGGCGTTGTTTAGTATTTCACATTTAGTTAGATGTGTTCAACTTTAAAATGAGCGCGTGATTGTTGATTGTTTGTTTTTATTTAGTTTTCAAATAGGGGACCACAGCTATCCCTCGCCAGTGCCTCGCGCGCGCGAAACATCGGAGGGATGAAACGTCCCCCGTCCGGCGACAACTACCCGAAGCCAGAGAAGCCTGCCAAAAATCGGGCACGAAAGGCCGCGGCGAGTCGAGGAACCAAGGGCAAGGGGGAGGGGAAGAAAGCAGGAGGTCGGCCCGGAAGCTCTAGGAAGGGCAAGGGAACGCCAGGACGGCCGAGCAAGCGCACGCCTGAGGTTGAGCGCCGCATCATCGAAGGGCTGTCGAAGGGCACGCCGCTGACGATCCTGTGCGAACCCGACGACATGCCGAGCGACGACTCGGTGAGGAATTGGATGGATTCCGACCCGGCGTTTTCTCGTGCCATCGCGCGCGCAAGGGAGGCCGGATTCGACCGGATCGCCCTCGAAGCGCTGGAGATCGCCGACAACGTCGGGAACGAGCACCGCGACACCATCGAGACGAAGTTCGGCGAGGTGCCCAACAAGGAGTGGGTGCTCCGTTCTAAGCTGCGGGTCGAGACGCGGCTGAAGCTCCTGGCAAAGTGGGACCCGAAGCGCTACGGCGAGAAGCTCTCGCAGGAGATCAGCGGACCCGATGGCGGCCCGATCCAGACGGAGGGCGAATACCAGGTCACGCCCGAGGATGAGGAGGTGATCAAGCGCATCGCGGAGACCCGGGCGAAGCTCCAGCAGCCGCCGGCGGCAGAGGAGGGCGCGTGAGAACCCAGCGCACCATCCTGTCGCCCTCGGAGTTCGCCTACTTCCAGCTTGGACAGAAGAGCCTCTACGACTGGCAGATCGAGTGCCTGGAGGCCATCGGCCTGCAGGAGTTCGGCGGTCCGCCGGTGGCGGTGGCCGCGGCGAACGGCTCGGGGAAGACGGCGAAGGTCGTCGCCTCGGCCGTGCTGTGGTTCCTGAGCCGGTTCCCGCGCGGGCAGGTGGTCGTGACGTCGGGCTCGTTCCGCCAGGTGGAGAAGCAGCTCTGGCCGGCGCTGCGCGTCCATCAGCGCCGGTTCCCTGCGTGGAACTTCCTGATGACCGAGCTGAAGACGCCGGAGGGCGGGTTCGCGCTCGGCTTCTCGACCGACGATCCCGGCCGCGCCGAAGGCTGGCACCCGAAGATCGATCGCGCGACCGATCCAGTGTTCATCATCGTCGACGAGGCGAAGACGGTGCCGGATGCCGTGTTCGAGGCGTTCGACCGCTGCACGCGCGTCTTCCAGCTGTGGGTCTCCTCACCGGGCAAGCCATGGGGGCAGTTCTACGACGCCTTCCACGCCAACCGGAAGTTCTACTGGACCCGCAAGGTGGCGTCCATCGAGTGCCCGCACATCGACCCGGCGAAGCGCGCGCGCGACCTGGAGAAATACGGGCCGGATCACCCGGTTTACCGCTCGATGCACGACGCGGAGTTCACCGAGGATGCCGAGCGGCTCATTCTCGCACCGGATCGGCTCACGAAGGCGCTCGACGGCCAGCCGCAGCCCAACGAGAACGGGGAAGTGGTCGCGTTCTGCGACTTCGCCGCCGGGCGCGACGAGAACGTGCTGGCGATCCGCCGCGGCAACATGGCGAAGATCGCGAAGGCGTGGGTCGAGAAAAACACCATGCAGGCCGCGCGGGAGTTCGTGCACCTGTTCAAGGTGAACGGCCTGCACCCGGGGCAGGTGTGGGGCGATGCGGACGGCCTCGGCACCGTGATGATCGACGCCATTGAGGAGCTTGGGTTCCACATCATGCGCTTCCACGGCGGGCAGGCGGCGAGCGACCCGGACGAATACGCCAACCTGATCGGCGAGGTGTGGCACGTCGGTGCCCGCGAGATCGAGCGCGGCCGGATTCACCTCGGCCAGCTCGACCCCGAGACGTTCAAGCAGCTCACGACCCGCAAGAGCGAATGGAGCGAGAACGGCAAGCTGCGGGCGGAATCGAAGGACAAGATGCGCGACGAAGGCCGTCACTCGCCCGACCGTGGCGACGGGTTGCTGGGCTGCATCGTGTGTGGTTCCCGTCTCAGCGGGGCCGTGACCGCCCAGGCGGCGGAGGCGAGCAGCGTGATCGCTTCACCCTTCGCCACCGGGCATGTGGGAGGGTGGTGAATATCGGTCGTGGCGATCGATCCATGAATCCACGTGAAACAGGGCTCGCTTCCTGATTGCGCGCGACTCCCTGATTCCGCTCTTGGATTCCAGATCCATTGCTTCAAGCCATAGCTTCAGATCGCGAATGAGGTTTTTTGCCTCGTTGTGTGTGGCGCTCGGTTCGATTTGACCCATGAGGAATTGGCTCATGCCTTCCGTGGGTTTTGTAAACCACAAAGGGGACCACTCGCTTGCGTCGATCCGAAACGTGACGGGCGGCAGCGTGGCGGGGTGAAAGCGAAACTCCTGCATTACCTTTCCGCCACCGCCTATGGCGCTTCCTTCATCGCCGGCCTCAACTTGATCGGTGTGGCGACGTTTCTGCCCGCCCACATCGCCAAGCCGGTGATGCTGGTTCCTCCGCTGTTCGGCGTGCTTGGACACTCCGCTCTGGCCGTCGGCGACTACCTCGACGACGGGGTGAAGAACGATTCGTTCAAGTGCGCGCCGCTGGCATGCCTTGCTGCCCTGTGCCTCGCCGTGCTCGGGCTGACCTCCTGCGGCGTGGTCGAGACCAAGCCGGACGGAACCAAGATCGAGAAGAAGCCGGACAACACGACCATCGGCCTTGTCGTCGGCGTAGGCTTGAAGGTGCTGGAGTTGTTACACTCCGAACCGGCCGCGCCCGTTGTTCTGCCCACGAAGTGACCCAATTTGGACCCCATCCTTCACACCGATGAGGTCGCAGGTTCGAACCCTGCCCTTTGCAAACCACAACCGTCATGCAGACCGACACGATCAAATGGGGCGAGACCTACGACCTGGCCGTTCAGGCCAAGGATGCGGACGGGAACGCCCTCGATCTGACCGGCTGGCAGGCGGCGGTTCGCTTTGTCAGTGCCCGGGTGGGCGGCGGCGCCGTCGCTGAGCCGGAAATGACCATCGCGGGCGACACTGCGAGCTGCTCGATCGACACCGGCGCGGAGGTCTGGGCACCAGGCCCATACCGCTATGACGTCCGCTTCACCGACCCTGACGGCAACGACTACTGGAGCGAGCCCGTGAAGCTCATCCTGCAAAACCGCGACACCCCGGCATCGGCATGATTTCGACCATCGTCATCACCGCCACGCGGCAGCAGCAGATAGCCTCGGTCGTGATCAATCGCGGTCCTGCCGGGCCTGCTGGAATCGATGGCCAGGACGGTGCTCCTGGTGCTCCTGGTGCTCCTGGTGCTCCTGGTGCTCCTGGTGCTCCTGGTGCGGCAGGCGTCGTGCCCGCCACCGCCCGCATATTCGCCACCGTGGTATCCCCTCAAACGTCTGGCACCGGGGCCACGGCGGCGTCCACGGCCGGTTGCTTCAAGGTTGTCAGCGGCTCATCGGCAAGCGGTTACGCCTACCTTTTGATGGGCGGCAGCGGCATGAATCCGGACGGAGGCTCGTCCCAGGTGGACGCGAACACCAAGTATGACATCACTTTCTCCGCGTGGTGCTCGGTGCCGGCAGGTGGCCGTGCATTGTTCCGGGTCGGTGGTGCCGCGAACACCGCAGTCGCCTCGAATGCTTTTACCCAGACCGGATGGGGGATCGAGTTCGTGTTTGACAGCGGAAGCAGCTTCAAGGTCCGCCTCGTGGCCTTCGTGTCCGGCGTCTACTACACGTCCGGTTGGCTTGCCGTCGGCTACCTGTTTTACCTGTTCCACTACCGTCTGAGGAAGGACTCAAACGGCGTGAGCCTGTTTGTCTCAAACTTCAACTCCGCGTTCCCTGCCACCCCTCAGCTCACCCTTTCCGCAGTGCCGAGTGGCAGTGTGTCCAGCTATCCGAGCATTCAAGTGGCGAACGCTAGCAGCGGGCAGTCCGCCGCCACGCTCACCGTGGTGCAGGATGTGATCGTCCAACCGTTCTGACCGCATGCTTTACGTCATCAAGCACCCGGACCCGTTCACGCTGGCAAGTTGTTTTCCGGGTGAAGGCATACTGCCGCCCGGAGCGGAGGAAATGACTCAAGAGGCGTTCGAGTCGTGGCGGGACGCCGAGCTCGCGGCCGGGTGGGAGCCTGAGCCGATGCCAGCAGCCGTGGCGGTTGATACGATTTCCGCCGGTGTCACGAAGTTGACGATCATGCGCCGGCTCTCCGCGCTGGGCAAATGGACTACCTTCAAGGCGCTCCTCGCGAGCCTGCCGGAGGAAGTTCAGGACGCCTGGTCTCTCGCTCAGGAGATCCGACCGGACGATCCGCTGTTCCTCGCGAACGCCGCCGCGCTCAAGGCGCTGCTTGGTCTGAGCGACGACCAGTTCACGGCATTGCTCATGCCATGACCATCCTCGGTCACCTCCTGCATCTGATCCGATTTTTCACCACTCCCTCACGCCATGAACAACGATACACTGAAACTCCAGACCGAACTGAAGAAGGCAGGATATGACCCCGGCCCGTTGGACGGGATCATGGGGTCGAAGACTCGCCGGGCGATGGCCGCCCGTGATGCGGCGGAGAGGCATGGTGCTGGCGAATCGCTGTCAGCACGGATCGTTCGGGTGGCGCGCGAACAGCTCAAGGCGGGCGTGTTCGAGACATCGACGAACCGCGGGCCGGGCATCGACAAGCTCTGGAGCGCCACGACCTACCCGGATGGCGCGTTCGATCGCCAACCGTGGTGCGCCGCGTTCGTCTGCTGGTGCGTGCGCGAGGCGATCGGCGGGCAGCCGGTGCCGTTCCAGCGTCCGACCACGCCGGCGGCGTTCGGCTTTGACGAGTGGGCACGCAACAATGAAGGCAAGGGCGTGGAATACCGCGTCGAGAAGTCGACCGCGCGTGCCGGTGACATCGTGGTCTTCCAGTTCAAGACCGGCGGACACATCGGCATCGTCATCGGCCGCGACGATGACGGCAACCTGCTCACCATCGAGGGCAACACCAACGCCGCGGGCTCGCGCGAAGGCGGGGCGGTGCTGGCCAAGGTGCGCCCGCTTTCCTCCGTCCGCTCGATCCACCGCATCACCGCCTGAAATCCATGATCGAACTCCCTGTCGGCTGGCTACTCGGCATCATCGGCACTCTCGGCGGCGTGATCGCGACGCTGGCCCTCACGATCTGGCATTCGCTCAATTCGCGGCTGACGGCTCAGGACAAGATCATCGAGGGCCTGCGCGGCGACGTGGAGCGGATGAGCAAAGGCTGTGGCGCGGCGGGCTGCCACTGGAAACACCGGTGACAACCCGCCGGTGAGTTCAATGCTTGCACTTACCGCAGGTGCCGCCGGACTTGCAGTGCTTGCAGCTATGGCAGTTTTTGCAGGCGGTGCAGCCGTCGTCACCCGAACAGGTGGCGCCCATGGCGGAGGTGAGACCGAAGGCACCAAGGGCAGCGAGTAGGAGGATCTTTTTCATTGGGGGTGATCCCCATCTATCAGCCGCGGCCCTGGGTGACAAGATGGCTCGACATCATTTGCTTGCGGAAACGGAGCAGGGGAGTCGAAGATTCAAGAGAAGGATCTCGCCATGCCTAAGAAAAAAACTCGCTCGAACGGCACTTCGTTAAACTCGGTGCGCAATGAAATCAGGAAAAACACCGCCTATAAGGGAGCGCGGGCTTGGTTCAGCCTGCCCTTCATGATCTCCGGAACAATTTGCCTAGGCGCGGGTGGCTTCGTCCTGATCGGTGCACTCGCAAGCTCAAAGGGCGTAGATTCGGTGACAACGCTACCATCAATCGGAGCGATCGTGAGCGGCCTATTCCTGTTCGGTGTCGCCGCATTGGCATCGGCCATTTTTGACACGGCCGATGCCGCATTGTTCAAATACCAACGGGACAAAAACATCGACGCGCTCGCATCCTACCAGCAGGCGAAGGCTTCCCAGCCGTATTATGGCCAGTGAGCGTGCGCGTGAAATCCCCCGCCGGCCAAACGCTGGCTGAAGTGGGGTCGCGATGAATCGCGAGGACGGCACGCAGACGTTGCCGGGGCTCGAGTAGCCAGCGGGGCTGCCGTGTGCGTTTTGCTTCGCTTGTCGAGGAGAGGAGCTTACCACGGGGCGCGTGATCGTCCGTCTTTTCGCCCTGCTCTGGTTGATTCTCGCTCCGCTCGCCTTGGCCATCGGCGAGGCGGAGATTTTGGCACCCTTGGTGTGCCCGCAGAAGGTGGACGCGCTCGAACGCTCACGGGCGGCCAACCCGCGGCTGCGGAAGATCGTCTACTGGCTGGAGGCGGCCCGGCGGAGTGGTCAGGACGCGGCGGCCGTGATCGACCAGGCCCAGCGGAAGGCGGGCTACGCCGGCACCGCGCGGGCGGAGGTGGAAAAGGCGGCGCTGCTGCGCAACCTGACGATTCTGGAGCGGCTCGGCTGCCTGACGGACGAGGGGATGGCGAAGCTGCGGAAGGGCAATGCCCCGACAATCACCCGCGGTCCCTACTCCGGCGACCTCGTCGAGGTGGATCACATCATCCCGCGCGCCGTGGTGCCGGAGCTCGACTGCAAGCTCTACAACCTGGAGTTCATGCCCGCCCGAATGAACCGGGAGAAGTCCGCGAAGGTCGGCCAGCGGCAGATCGCGCTGGCGAGGCAGTGGGCGGCGCAGGGGCTGCTGTCGCGGGAAGGAGAGCGGGGAGTGAACAGGGACGGGGACCACTGAGCCACGACGACAGCCCGGCTTGCACCGTGCCACTGTGCGGCCATGCAGCTCGGGTGCAATAATGGCAGTTTCGCGCTTCCGCCGAAGCGGGAGTCCCATGAGGTGAAGACGGTTGAAGCGGCGGCCGCGCCGAACCCGTCTCGCTTCACCGACGGAATCGTCGTCACCAAGGCGCAGGACCGGCTGCTGGAGCTGATCGAACGCGAGCAGTTGCCGGGCGACGTCCGCCACACGCTGGCCGGGGCGCTTTCCGGTGACCTGCGGCGCCAGCAACTGCTCTTCCAGGCCATGGTCGACACTTGGCCTCGTTTGCAAAAGGCGCTGGCGGAGGTAAAGCGGGCCGTCCGGAAGGCTCCGTGGCAGGTGCAGGCGTGGCGCGAGCGGGGGCGAAAGCCGAAGCCGGCGGACGAGACGCTGGCGCGCGAGATCGAAGGGCCGATCTGGTCGATGAAGCCGGACGTCGCCAGACACGAGAAGGGATTCGAGGGCATGGTCGAAGAGCTGGCGATGGGCTACTACTTCGGCCACCACGTGCTCGAGGTGCGCTGGCTGCGCGATGCCCGCGGCTACCGGCCGCGCTCGGCGAAGGTCGTGCCACCGCGGTTTTACGGCTATCCCTACCTCGGGAACGAAGAGGACCGACTGATGTTCGACCAGAACGGCGGCACCGGAGCCGAGAACTACGTCGATTTCCCCGAACACCGGTTCCTGCTGGCGATCAACGGCGGGCATCCGGGCCATGCGGCCGTGGCGGCTCCGTTGCGGGCGCTGGCGATCTACTGGCTGGCGGCGGTCTACGGCCTCAAATGGCTGACGCAGTTCGCCCAGGTGTGCGGCGTGCCGTTCCGTTGGGCCGAATACGCCACCGGCGACGAGCTTTCCAAGAAGGCGGTGTGCGACATGCTGGCGAACATCGGCTCGGCGGGCTGGGGCGCGTTCCCGGCCGGGACCAAGATCAACTTCGTCGACGCCGGCAAGGGCGCGAACACCGTCGCGCAGAAGGTGCTGATCGACCTCGCCGACGAGCAGTGCGACATCTTCATCCTCGGCCAGACTCTGACCAGCTCGGCGGGCGACAAAGGAAGCCAGGCACTCGGCACGGTGCACGAAGGCGTGCGCCAGGACGTCATCGAGGGCGTGTGCGACTTCGTTGGCGAGATCCTGACGCACCAGCTGGTGCCGTCGATTTACTCGCTCAACTACGGCGAAAGCCGCGACGAACTGCCCGGCGTGTGGGCGGTTTGGCCCGAAAAGAAGGACCTCAACGCCGAGGCGGACCGATTCACGAAGCTCAAGGCCCTCAACATCCCGATCCGCAAGGAAGAGGGCTACGAGGCGCTGGGCATCCAAATCCCGGCCGAAGGCGACGAGCTGCTGTTCGAGCCATCGGCGGCCACGCCCGAAGAACAGCCGAAGCCGGGCGAACCTCCGGCCAAGGATGGCGGCAAGAAGCCGGTGGAAGCGGCGGATGCTGGCACGGAGATGGTCGATTTCCCGGAAGAGTTCGAGTCGCTCGGCATCCCCCGCAGCGAGATGCCGCAGATTCAGGGCTCCAACCGGGCGGCGATGGTTCAGTTCCTCCGCAAGCGCGGCGCGGACAGCTCGCTCGTGCAGCCCGTGGCTCGCGACCTCAAGCCTTCGCAATCGAACTACCACCGCGGCAAAGTCGATGCGATGCGCCAGGCCATCCGGGACGGCGACCTGAAAGGCGGTGCGATCCTCATTTCGGGCGATGGCTACGTGCTCGACGGGCACCATCGCTGGCTTGCCCAGCTTGAGGAAGACCCCCAATCCGCGGTTCCGGCCTACCGTGTCGAACTTCCGGCACCGCGCGCGCTGATGATGCTCCACCGGATGCCGAGCACGACCGTCGCGGCGTCGATCCGGGAGGATCTGGCGGGCGTCATCCCCAAGGAGAAGCCGCTGACCGTCGACAAGCTGTCCTCTGCCGTGCTGGAGGGGCTGACTGGCGTCTCGCGCGAGTGGCTGGCCCCGGTGCGGCCGTTTTTCGACCGACTGGCCGCGCTGGCCATGTCGAAGCAGGTCACCGACGAGGACTTTTTGGCGGCCCTTGAAAAAGCGCAGAAGGAACTGCCGGAAATCTTCGACCTGCTGGACACGCAGGCGCTGGAGGATGCGTTCACGAACGCGATCAGCAGCGCGGCGTTGGCGGGCAGCACCAGCCGTTACGAGTGATGATCTCGATCACCGTCAACCTGGACGACAAGGAAGCCAGCCGCGCGCTGGCCGAGGTCATTTCCGCTCTGACAGGCACGGAAGCGGCCGGGCTGAACGCCGTTGGCGGTCGCGCGGCGCAGCAGGCGGCGGCGAAATACCACCGCGAGTTCGACGCTTCGGGAGGCTGGCGCGGGAAGCGCTACCTGGGCGAGGCCGCCGGCGATGGCAGTCATTTCGGCTCCGACGTGGCGCGTGGCTGGAAGTTCGAGGCCTCGGATGCCGACGGCGCGACGATATCCAACGACGCCAGCTACTATGCCTTCAAAGTCTCCGGCGGCACCATCACGCCGAAGCGCGCGAAGGCGCTCACGATTCCGCTGATCCCGGAGGCCAAAGGGTTGCGAGCGTCGGTTTACCAGCAGAATACCGGCCGGAAGCTGTTCATTTCGAAGAGCCGGAACGCCCTTCTGGAGCGTCTCGACGAACTCACCACCGGCTCACGCGGCCGACGTGGGCAGGCTGGCGCGACCGCAATCAAAACGCACCCGGTGCGGGCGGTCTACGCGCTGGTGAAGAGCGTGACGCAACCGGCTTGGCCGGGTGCAATGCCACCGGAAGACGTACTCGCCGGTGCGTTCAGCGAAGCCTGGCGCGAGGCTCTGGCCGACCATCTGGAGGACCTGGAATGATCACCGAGCCCAAACCGTTCGACGAGGCGATCCGACATCTCCTCGACAAAGAGCAGCTGCCGGCCGAGTGGGACGCGGCGACGTGGCGCGAGCAGGAGGCGGATTTCCGCACGCAGGCGTTCTTCGTCTCGCGCGTCGAGAATGCCCGGTTCGTGGACCGCGCGCAGACGCTGCTGTTCGACTACCTGGCGAAGGTCCGGGAGCACGTCACCACGCCGGACGGCGAGCAGACGACCGCGCTTGCCGTCGCCGATCGCTCGCACTTCGTCGAGCGGATGCGCGAGTTCATGATCGCCGAGGGCATGGCGAAGCCGGACGAGTTCAAAGACGTCGACCAGAAGGACGTGGAGGACATCCGCAGCCTCGCCCGGCTGAATCTGATCTTCGACACCAACGTCCGCCAGGCCTACGGCTACGGCCAGTGGAAGCAGGGGATGGAACCTGCGGTGCTGCGCGCTTTCCCGGCCGCTCGCCTGATCCGCGATCGTGGCGTGACGACTCCCCGGCCGCGCCATCAAGCACACCTCGGCGACGTTCGGCTGAAAACCGACCTGTCATGGTGGGCGAGCTACCAAAATGCGAAGAGCATCGGCGGCTTCGAGGTTCCGTGGGGTCCGTATGGCTTCAACTCGGGGGTGACGCAGGAGGACGTCTCCCGGAAGGAAGCGAGGGCGCTCGGGCTGCCAGTTGACACCGCGGCGAAGGGGATGAAAGAAACACCCCCGATCACGGCTGGCACCAAGGCGAGCACGAAGAAGATGGACCCGGAGTTGAAAAAGAAGCTGATCCGCGAGCTTCGCAACGGTCCGAAACCGCTCAGCCCGGAGGAAGCCGCCCGCGAGGCCGCCGCGAATGCCCGGCGGATCGCTCTCACCCGGGGACTGGAAGAAGCGGAAAAGCGCGGCGAAACGGCCCGAGCGGACAAATACCGGAAGGCTCTGGCCGATCTTCCTCAGGCCGGGCTCGCCATCGTCGACGAGGGGGAATCGATCCGGCTGGGCGACGATCTCGGCGAGCGCCTGTCGAAGATCCTCAAGCGCGGCGATCTTGCCACTCCGGCGCAACAGCGCGCCATCGCTGAAAAGGTGTTCGAGATGGTGGACGGAAAGGCCGCGGAGCCGACGACTCGGGCCGAGCTGGGCAAAGGGGCGGATCGAGCCCGCCATCTGCTTGCGGACGATCCGACGCTTACGCCTGAGGAACGGAAGATCCTCGAATCTCCCCATGAAATCCTACTGGTGCATTCGCAGGAAGGGCGATTGATCAAAGCTAGGCTCGGCGACGAAAACTCAGTCACGATTCCCGATGGGGTGCCTGACGGAGCGATCCTTTCCCACAATCACCCGAGCGGACGCGGGCCGAGCGATGCCGATCTGAAATTCGCTCTGGCGCACCCAGGAATGACGCTTCGGATCGTCGCCGCCAACGAGACCGGAAAGCTGGAGATCTTCGTGCTCAGGGCAACTACCGCGCTTTCGCCGGACGAGATCAACGGCATCGCCACCGCCTACAAACTCCAGGCGGAGGAAGGCGGTGACACCCATGCCGGGAGGCGCACGGCATTGGCGTTGATCTCGGACATCTTTGGCGATAAGGTGGTTGTCGAAAGCAGAATCCTGCCATGAGGAAGAACGTAGTCCAAGGCGTGCGGCCTGAAGACGTCGCCGCGCTGAAAAAGTCACCGAAGGTGGCGGGATTCCTCGCGCTCATGAAGAAGGTCCAATCCGGCACCGTGACTCCGGCGGAGCGGGCCGAGTATGAGACTCAAACGAAGCGTGTTCGTGCGCTCAAGCCGAATGTCCTTGTCGACTGACAGGGGACCACTCCCGCGCGTGGATTGATCGCGACGGTGCCGGTTTCCTCGGGGAATGGCCCGCTTGATTTCCGCCCTTGGCAACCCGCTCTATGCGTCTGCGATTCCGGACGAGATCGTTTACATCCCGGAGGGGAAGCACCGCATCACCCCGAAGGTGGACGGCAAGGCTCAGACGATCTTCGTCAAGGTAACGCCGGAGAACGGCGCGACGGTCGCGGCCTCGCTCCAGTCCGACCTGGAAAAGCGGATGGCCGAAAACGTGCGGCCGATCATCGATTTCGACCACTCGAACACCGGCCCGGCCGCGGCGCTGCCAACGGCGTTCCGCTACGAGGTTGGGAAGGGGATCATGTGCGCGCTGGACTGGACGGATTCCGGCCGCCGTGCAGTGGAGGGCCGCGATTTCTCCTACTTCTCCCCGACCTTCCTGATTGGCGACGACGGTACGCCCGCCGGCCTGCCCGAGCGGGGACCACTCGGCGCGTTGGTCAACAATCCAGCGTTCCGGGAAATTCCCCGTATCGCGGCGGCCGATGCGTCTGCCGACATCGAACATCAAGACCCCACTCCCATGTCGAAACTCGTATTCGCCGCCCTCGGCATCGACCCGGCTCATTCCGACGCCGAAACCTCCGCCGTCCAGAAGATCGAGGCCAGCGCCGGCCGGATCAAGGAGCTGGAAGCCAGCATCGCCGACCTGACCAAGGAACGCGACAAGCTCAAGGCCGACTCCGAGAAGCAGAAGGCGGAAGCCGCCGACGCCCGCAAGGAGCGCGCCAAGACCCTCGTCGAAGCCGCCGTGGCTGACGGCCGCATCGCGCCGAAGGACGAGGACACCAAGACGTTCTACACCGGCCTGATCGAAGCGGGCAACGCCAACGCGGAGGCCCAGCTCTCGAAGCTGCCGAAGCAGCATCCGGGCATCGATAAGCCCCTCGTCAATGCCGGCCAGGGTGAGCCGGAGAAGAAGGAGGAAACCCCTAGCCCCTACGCCAGCGTGGAAGCCGCTTTCGCCGCCGAGATCGACGCGAAGTGAGACGACCCGAACACCCATCATCGTAACCCCACCCCATCACGACCATGTCCCGTCTCACCATGCTCGACGTCGCCAAGCGACGCACCAGTTCCAAGGAGGTCGGCCTCATCGAGGCCAACCTCGTCCATGCCCCCGAGGTCGCGCAGTTTCCGGCGCGCACCATCGAGGGCACTTCCTACAGCACCCTGCTGCGTGTCGGCCTGCCGTCCGTGCAGTTCACCGGCGTGAATGAAGGTGTGACGCCGTCGAAGTCCCGCTTCGAAACCAAGCTCGTCCAGACCTTCCCGATCCGCTCGGCGGTCGAGATCGACAAGGCGCTCATCAGCGCGGACAACCCGCAGTCCACCCTCATGACCGACGAGTCGATGGGCGTGGCGGAAGCGGCGATCCGCGCGATCGGCCGCCAGATCTACTACGGTCGCGGCACCGGCGGAGACGCCAAGGGTTTCCCCGGTCTCCAGGACTTCGTGGACAACACGATGGTCGTCAACGCCACCGGCACCACCGCCGGCACCGGCAGCTCGGTCTACTTCGTGAAGTTCGGCCTCAAGGACGTGCAGCTCATTTTCGGCAACGGCACCGTGCTGAAACTGCCGCCGTTCCGCGATGAAACGCTGACGGACGCCAACGGCGGCAAGTTCGACGGTCTGATCTCCCACCTGACCGGCTGGGCTGGAATCCAGTGCACCAACCCGAACTCGCTGGTTCGCATCTGCAACCTGACCGCCGATAACGGCAAGGGACTCACCGACGCGCTACTGGCCGATGCGTTGGCGAAGTTCCCATCCGGCGTCGTGCCGGACGCGATCTTCATGACCCGTCGCTCGCGCAAGCAGCTCCAGGCCGCTCGCGCCGCGCTTGTCGCCCTCCAGGGCAACGGCAAGAACGGCACCCTCGGTGGCGGCTCGTCCTACGTGCCGACCCCGACCGACTTCGAGGGCATCCCGATTGTCGCCACCGACTCGCTGCTCGACACCGAAGCGATCGTCGCCTGAACCCCTGACCCACGAAAGGAACTCACCCCATGAGCTACGAATACTCTCGCAACATCCGCGACTCGCAGAAGGAAGTTGCCGTCGCGCTCGCCCAGGCCGGTGCCAACACCGGCGCGATCGACCTGGAACAGGCCATCGGTGGCAACATCGAAGGCATCGTCGGCCAGATCGACATCCCGGCCGTCGCCGGTATCTCCGACACCAAGGTGCTCACGTTCGCCCTGCAGGACAGCGCGGACGGCAGCAACTGGGCCGCCGTCGACCCCGCCGTCTCGACCACCGTCACCGGCGCGGGCGGCACCGGCACCCCCGCGAAGGACTGCCGCTTCCGCTTCCCGCCCGGCACCCGCCGCTACGTGCGCATCGCTCAGACGGCGAGTGCCACTTCCGGCACGTTCACCGGCTCGGTGTCGTTCCGACTGCTCTTCTGATCTCCCGGTTGTTTGGTTGCTTGTTGGTCCATACGAAGCCCCGTCCGCCTTGCCAGCGGGCGGGGCTTTTTCGTTTTACCCTCGGAGCTCCCCGATTTTGAGGGAGCTTCACGGGGACCACTCCGCATGATGGAGTGACGGGCGGGGCGGGGGAATCCTTGCCCCATGCCCTGGGTTGAGTTCACCGAAGACCACGTCCGCAGCCTCTGCGCCGCGCGCGAGCTGGAGGTTTACGAGGAGACCGCCGCCGCCGAATCCGAAGAGGGCGAGGCTACCAGCGTCACGCCTCGACTCCCTCAGATTGTGGAGATGGTGACGGCGCGCATCCGCGGCGCGATCCGCAGCAACCCGAAGGTGACCGCCATGGGCGCGTCCGGGACGATTCCGGACTTCGCCGTCTATCACTCCGCCGTGCTCGCGCGCAACGCGCTGCTCGGCATGAACCCGGTGGTCGAGGGAATGACCGACCCGCGACGCGACGAGCAACGCGCCGCGGAGAAGTTCGTGGAATCCCTCGCCACGATGAGCCCGTCGGCCTTCGCCGACGATCCGCCGGTGTCCGTATCTTCCGGCACCGCCAGCTACGGCGGCAACCCCATCCTCGATTTCTGACCATGAGCCGTCCGAAGACCATCGGCCTCGCCATCGTTGATCGCCTGGAGGAAATCCCCGAGCTGGCCGGAAAGGTCATCTACTTCCGCCGCGCCGACATCGAGAGCGAGTTTCTCAAGCGCATGAACAAGACAGCCGGCAAGGCCGTGCTCGTGCGGCTGGTCGACGCGCCGAACCTCACACCGGAGAAGCAGACCGTGCGCTACGGCGGCAACTACGCCGTCGCCTTGTTCACGGCGCCGACTCTCACGGCGAAGGACGCGAAGGACGCCGACGAGCTGATGCAGCTCATCGCCGACAAGCTCCACGGCTGGTGGCCGGCCAACGTCCCGTCCAACGGCCTCATGCGCTGCTCCTGCGGCACCATATCTTTCCCGGACGACCCGCAATACGACGTTGCGGTGTTGCCCGTTGAAGCCCCCGCCACCTCCAAGAAATAATAACCACCATGGCCAAAGACACCGCCACCCCCGAAGCCGCCGCTGCGGCCGAACCCATCCTCTTCAACTGCACGGTGCTCGTCACCGGCACGACCTACGGCCTGGCCGAGCTCGCCGCCGGCGCGAAGGTCCGCCTGCCGGAGGCCGACGCCAAGGCGTTGGAGTCGCTCGGCAAGGTCCGCATCGATGGCGTCTGAGTTTCATCCTTCCACCCCTGACCCCACACTCCCATGGCCTACGCATTCGGTTCCCTCAAAGAGCGCCTTGTCGGCGCCACCCTGCATTTCATTCCGGACGGCGCCGTCGTTTCGACCGTCACCATGTCCGCCAGCGCCGCACCGGCGGATGCCGCCTTCACGGCTGACTACCGCCTCGGACACGTCAGCAACGCGAAATACAACCCGAAGACCAAGGATCGCACCCGCGAGTGGGCGCTCGACACCGGCGGCTACAAGGAGCGAACCCAGAAGGTCGTCGTCGAAGACGCCTACGAGGTCACCGTGAAGGATTTCGCCACCAAGCTGTTCGACCAGCTCGCCTTCGGCCTCGATACCGCGCCGGTGGACAACACCGCCCAGCAGGCGTTCAAGGCCGCCGACCGCTACAAGGACGGCTGGATTCGAATCGCGATGATCGAGGAGGACGGCACCGTTTCCGGCGTGCTGCGCATCCACGTGAGACTGGAACTCGCCACCGTGCCCGAGATCAAGAACGAGGACGGCTCGCCTGTGTGGCGAATCGTCCACCTTGCCGACGGCGGCGCGCTCGACCTCTACACGCCGTATCCGACTCCGGCCTAACCGACCCCCATGCGCGAATCCGCCTGGCGAATCACCTGGGACCCCGCGGGCGTGAGCCCGCGGGTGTTGCTCGACTACGGCGACCTGATGGACGACGAGATCGAGCGCACGCTCGCGCAGGTGGTGGACGTCGGGCGGTTCGACCAGGCGGTCAACGGCCGTCCCTACGGCCGAGGGAACCGCAAGCGCCGGATGACGCGCGCCAGAACGCGAGAGTTCGGCACCGCCGTGGAGGCGTGGCAGGCGATGCTCGCGGCCATGGCCAGCGATCCATGGGCGAGCAAGGCACTGCTTCGGGTGGAGACCCTAGGCGGCGGCTCGTCATTCTGCCGGGCGGCGCTGCTGTCCGTCCAGCGCACACCTCTGACACTGCCGTTTCCCGGCTACCAGGAGCGGCTGGCGCTGCGCATCAACGGCGGGCTCACCGCGACCGGTTCCGCGCTGACGGTGACCGGCGGCTGGTACAACCCGCCCGTCGTGGGAGGCGGAACGACGAGCGGCGGGATCACCGTCATCATCGGCGGCACCAGCACCGGGCTAACTCCGGGCGACGTGGTCAAAGTTACGGGCGTCGGTGGCGTGGCGGACGGCGATTACACCGTGACCGGCGTCAGCACGACCGGTAGTGGTAGCGGAGGAAGCACGAAGGTGGGCATCGACGCGGCGAGCCAGCGAACCCCGACCTACGAGGCCGGTGGCGTGACGGGCATCAGCCAAGACGGGAACGTGGACCTCGAATTCGCGGGATGCGCCTTGCATGTGGACGGCGTGACCGACGGGGCGACCTACACCTACAAAATCAACGGCGTCGGACCGGCCGCCATTACCCCGGATGTCTTCGGGCGAAAGGTCATCTCGCTCGGCACACGAGTGTCGCGGATCAGTTACCGTGATTGGGAGCACACCGCCCTCGATCCCTTGCCGATCGACGGCAACAAGCACTCGCCTGGACTCGGGCCTCCAGACTTCCTCGTCGAGGAGACCGGGCCGAGCGGTTGGACGGTCGAACTTTTCCGCAACGGCGTGCTGATCGACAGCCAGGTGGTGGTGCCGAGCTGGTCGACGAGCAAAAGCTGGGACACGGGCCATCCGGCGGCCGACCACGTGATTTCGGGCGGCGGGTCCGTGACGTTCACCCTCCATGGCCCCGGCACAGTCGGCAGCGACCGCCTCGACACCGGCATCGCCGAGCCGATCACCGGCGGCACCGTCCGAAAACTCACCTGACCCATGGCATTCCAGTCCCCAGCGCTGGTCGAATACGACCTCGACGGCACCACCTACACGGTCGCCGCGGTGGGCGATTGGCTCGACGCGCCGTCCTTCGACGCCGAGCAGGATCTGTTCGAGTCCGACGGCTACCTCGCGGCCGAGGGCTGGTTCATGCCGCTCGGCGGCGCGACGGGCACCGTGTCGTTCCTCGTCGAGCGCGACCACGCCAATCACCCGGACGCGCAGGCGGCGTTCCTTTCGCCCGAGCGGGTGGCCGGCGACGACCTGATGGGGGCCACCGGAACGCTGCGGATCACCGTCGGCGGAATGGCATGGGAATGGCAAAACGCCGTGCTGCAGGACGTGCGGCCCGCGCTGCCGTCCGGACCGGTCTCGACCGTGGCGACGGAATACCGTTTCGCAGTGCCGGCGGCTCCGGTGGAGGTATGAGGGACCACTCCGCGCAGTTCAATCCGATGGCAAAGCGAGGCACCCTCACGCTATGGATAATCATGCTTTGGCGAATCGGGTGCCTCCGGACTGCTTATACGTCGACACGACTGGTCCTGGCCTGCCGTTGGCCGATTACCTCGAAGGCTTGGGCGTGAGCATCACTCGGATCAGTCGGGCCGAGGCACGGGCACTACGCAAAGACCGATCTGATGGCCAATGTGGGAGCCCTCAATCTCCCACAAACGATGGACGACGTCCTTGATCCTCCACCAGTGGCCTGGTTGTAGATCGGGCGTTCCGGTCAGGATGGTGTGAGGATCGATTGAATCGCCGACGTGGAAAGCCATGAAGGGAGACAGCGCCTCGTGGTAGAGGCAGGGGTCGTTCGCGAACGACCTCTCGTAGATCTCAAGATGGTAGCGAACAGGGAGAGCGGTTTGATCTTCTGCCATGGTCCGTGTTTTTGCCATTTTCCGCTGATCGGTCAAGGAGCGGGGGACCACTCCGCCGCGTGGGCGGGGGAAACATGGAGGGCGAAGCTGCCCGCATGGCTGACAAAGACGTCAAGATCCGGATCAACACCGAGGCGAACACCAAAGGAGCAAAGGAGGCGGAGCAGTCGCTGGAAAAGGTCGGCACCGCGGCGCAGGAAGTCGCCAACGAGGTCGGGAAAATCGACCAGTCCAGCGTCAAGATCATCGACGCCGCGGTCGTCGAAGACCAAGCCGAGAAGCTTCACAACTTGGCCGAGGCCGAGAGGGAGCTCGCCGAAGCCCGGAAACTGCGCACGGAGGGCACCACCTCGGGGTTGGCCACCGACATCCTCGGCCCGGATTTCGAAGAACAGACCGCCAAGGCGAAACAGTCGATCGTCTCGCTGGAAGAAGAAGTGAAGCGGCTGCGGCAGGAGCTGCGCAACGCGACAATCGGCTCGAAAGAATTCGAGGATCTGAACGGCCAGCTCAGGTCGACCGAGAAGCAACTGAAGGCGGTCACCGGAGCTAGCCGTCAGGCGGACACCGGCCAGGTGAATCTGGCAAAGTCGACGAACACCGCGGCGGGCAGCTTCAAGGAGATCGGCCGCCACGTTCAGAACACGTCCTATCAGGTCCAGGACTTTGTGGTGCAGGTGCAGGGCGGCACTGATGCCGCGCGCGCGTTCGCCCAGCAGGCTCCGCAGCTGTTCACCGGCTTCGGCCCGGGCGGCGCGGTGCTTGGCCTCCTGCTCGCGTTCGCGCCGGCCATCGCCAGCATGTTCGGAAAGGTCCGGGACGAGCTCCGGGAAACGGCCAAGGCCGAGGAGGAACACAAGGCGGAGGTCGAGGATCTGGCCAAGGCCTACGACTTCCTGGCCAAGAGCTTCGACGTGCTGGTGAACAACAGCGCGAAGCGGGTCGCCAACCTCGAAAAGGAGCAGCAGCTCGCCGAGCGGGCGGAAAAGGCCGAGACCGAGCGCGCAAAGCGCCAGGCGCAGAATGACTGGGGAAAGGAAATCGCCGAGGAGCGGATCCGGCTGGCCACCGTGGAAGCCCAGCTTTCGACCTCCAGCGGCGAAGCTGCCGTGCGGCTGGCCAAGGAGCGGGAGGAAATCCTGAAGCGGATCGCCGCCAAGGAGAAGGAGATCGCCGAGACTTTGCGCAAGAAGGACGAGGAGTCCGCCGAGAAGCGCGTGACCGACGCTCAGAAGGTGGTCGACCTGGCGAAGGACGACTCGAAATACGGCGATCAGAACTTCGTGGACGCCGCCAAGGCGATGCACGCGAATGCCGAGACCATCCAGGCCGAGATCAAGAAGCGCGAGGATCTGGTAGCGGCCTACGACGCGGAAATCGAGGCAAGGAAACAGGCGATTCGGGATTTGTCTGGTAATTTCAAAGGTGGGATCGTCGAGCAGGGGATCGAGGAGAATCGACTCAAGAAGGAGATCGAAGACCTGGAGAAGACGCGGCAAGAGGCGAACAAGCCGAGCCAAGCCCAAACGACGGCAGAAGCGAACACCAAGCAGTTGAAGGAGACCTTCAACAGCGCCGGCGACGCGGCGCTGAAGCTGGCGGACCAGCTCAAAGAGGCATTGGACAAGTTGCAGCAGGCGACCATCGACCGTGACCAGCTGAAGCAGAACAACGTCCAGGCCCGCGGGAAGGAGATCGACGATCAGGAGGTGGAGGCAAAGCGGAAGTTGGAGAGCGGCACGCAGAAGGCCGCGGACGACCTGTCGCAGAAAGTGGAGGGGATGATCGAGCAAATCACCGCCGCGATTCCGGACGCCAAGAGCAACCCGGCCGTGCAGGCGCTTGTCGAACGTCTGCGCCAGATCGAGCAGGGCGGCACGCAGGAGGGGGAACTGAACGAAGCCGAGGGGCTGATCCAGCAGCTCGCCGGGCAGGTGCAGGGAGCACAAGACGAGAGACGGGCATTTTTAACCCAAGTCGGAACCACTTTTCAGGGTGTCCGTTCGCTGTTTTCCGAGCTCTTGACCACCTACCAACAGCAATGGTCGGTCATTGACGAGATGCGGCGGGATCTGAACAACGTGAAACAGCAGCAGGGAAACCTGAATCACTGATCGTCGATCAGGGAAGGGCCTCCAGCTTTCTCAGTTCCGTGTTCACATCGTGAATGCGGTAGTCATATCGTTGACCGCGCTCGAACGCATCGTCCATCTCGGCTTGGGTCAGCCATTTGCCGTATTCAGAGAAAAGCTGGTCGCGTTTGGCAGAAGCGGAAAGATGAGCGTCTCGGAAATAACCACCGTTGCCGTAAAGACTTCCGCTCTTAGCGTCGGCCTCCGTCCGAGCGCACTCGAGCCCTGACATGTAAATCTGAACTCGGCCGCTGGATCGATAGGTTCGTCGCTTCTCGGAGTCGCACGACGGCAAGGCTGTGGCGAGGGCGAGCGAGAGGAGGAGAAGTCGTTTCATGATGGTCATTCGACGATGATGGGTTCGGGTTCGCCTGGCGCGGCGGGGAGGGGCTGCGCGGGTGGGGGTTTCGTGGCGGTCTCGGGTGGCGGAGCGTTTTCCGTTGGAGCCGGCAGCATGGAGGCGACCAGACGCTTGAACTCCTCTACCGAGGATGCTTTACCCTCGGCGATCCGAACCAACCTGATTTTCTGGTCGATCTCGGCGTTGTCGGCGACCCAGTAGGGCGAGTCGCGATTCAGCTTCGCTCTGCCGGACTCGATTTCCGCCACGAGCTGGCTCGCGCAGCCGGCGACCGAGGCACCCGGGGCCTGCCGGGAGGAGGGGTCTACCGCGGGCAAGCCGTAGGTCATCCGCCGGTGCTGTTCCTGCAGCATCGCCTCGTTCTCAACGAACCAGGTTTCCCACTTCCCGAGGGTGTAGACATGGACGCGGTGCGTTCCGGGCCGGTTGACCTGAAGCTCGCCGTCCAGCGGTCCGTTGGTGACCCTGGCGATGATTTTTCCGCTCTCGTCGTAAACGTGGATGCCGACGGAGCCGACCGGAAATTTCACGGTGGGATCGGCTTTGCCGTAGAGATTGTAGGTCTTCGATGCGTGCCAATGGAGCACGTAGGGCACGCGGGCGACGTACGGTTGGGTGGTCTTCTCATACCCTTCGCCGTTCTCGATGGAGTGGGTGCCCTGTGGCTCGAATATTTGTCCGTGCGCCAAGCGGGTAAGTGCGATCACGCTGGCGAGATAGATCATGGCGCCGGGGGACTTCATGCAGCCCCCTGATAGCCCGACCATCGCAGCGAATCAAGCCTGCCAGGGCACGCGGGCGAGGGCAGTGTCCAAGGAACGCCGCGCACCCACCCGCGTGCTGGTTTGGCCGCTCGAGGGATCTCACCGACGCACACCCGAGCGCGGTTCAATCCCGTCGCCGCGCCGGGCGTGTTCATGACGGGGTGAGAGTTAGATGAGAAAATGGACGGTTCAAGATGTAATAGGTCACCTTTTCGGACATAGGGACCACTCCGCCCCGTCGCGCCGCCCCGCCGCCGCCGGGATGATGCGGGCGAATGGCGATTGTCTGGACGATCAAGGGCGAGGCGGGGAAGGCCGTCGACGCCTCGACGCACACCCTGCCTGAGCTCCAGGCCGAGGGCGCGGTGGTCGAGTTCCGGTCGTTGGACTCCGACCGGCTGACGTGGAGCGTCTGGCTCGGCCGCTACGGCGAGGTGGCCGGTCTGGTGCCGGACAACGGCCAGAAGATCACGCTCTACCGGAACGGCGCGCGGTTCTTCACCGGCAACGTGGTCAATCCGAAGATCGTGGCCGAGGGCGGCAGGGTCACCGCGCAGATCACCGTCGAGGGGCCGTGGTGGTGGCTCAAAAACATGATGATTTCCAACGTGCTGGCCGACCAGGCCGGCACGACGAAGGAGCGGGCGGCCTACGTTTTCGCGACCGGCGGGGTGAAAAACCACCTGCAGGGGCTCGCGGCCCGGGCCATCGACGCCGGCGCGCCGATCAGCGCCGGCAGCATCGCCGACACGTTCAACATCCCGAGGCTTTCGCTGCGCGATATGAGCTACGCCGAAGCGTTTTGCGAGCTGATGCGCTGGGTGGCCGACGGCACGCTGTATTTCGACTACTCGGGCAGCGATGCCACGCCGCCGGCCTTGTGCATGCAGCGCCGTGGTGCGGCGGCGACGGTGACCATCACGCCGTCGCTGGGATGCTTCCCCCGGATTGAGATCACGCCGCGGCTCGATCTCAAGCTGAGCCAGGTGAAGGTGGCCTCCGCCGAGCGCGCGACGGTGGACAACCGGCGGGTGACGCAGTGGGCGCTCCAGACGGCCGGCACGGCCGACACCACGCGGCCGTCGGTCCAGCTTGTGACGACCTCCGGCCCGGAAGTGGATACCTACCTGCCTCAGGATTTCACCGACGCTGTGGTGGTACGGAGCGCGGAGATCGGTGCGGCGCAGATCATACTCAACAAGGAGGATCGGCTGCGGCTCACGGGCGGCATAGGGCTTTCGTTGGGGCCGTATGACGATGGCCTTTTCGCGACTCAGGATTTCCCGACGACGATCACCGACGCGGACGGAAACTCGCTGCCGGCGGGCTACAACTACTACCTCACCGCGGGAGAAACTAAGGACTGGTGGGCAAAGGACGGCATCGGGTGGATCAACGCCCGCGTGACGGCGATGATCCACACTGCGATCGACGCCGAGCTGCCGCTGCCGAGCCCCTACACGGTGACGCCTCCTTCCTGGTACCAGGCGATCGGTGGGTCGATGCAGGGAGGTTATATCGTGCCCGATCCGGCCCGCATGCGCTGGGTGTTTTACACGACGGTGAGTGTACCGTTCATCGCGGTCAAAAACGACTGGTCGACCGACACGACGCTTATCCGCCAGGAGGACTACGCATTTGTCAATCCGCCGGCCGACCTCGCGGCGAACCTGCTGGCGAGCCAGAACTGGCTGCCGCACGAGGGCGCCATCTCCCAGGCGATCGACCCGGGCGACATCCCGGCCGGGCATCACCTCGGCAAGCGGGTGGACGTGATGGAGCTGCTTCCGGTTCACGAGTCCATGGGCGCGCTCATTGTCGGCCAGGCGATCACGCTGCGATCCGGGCAGGTCTCCTACACGCTCGGCGCGCCCGCCCGCCACGCCTACCGCGACCTGGTCAACCGTTTCCGTCAGTCCGGCGCGGACAACATTGTTTACCTGAACGAGACGAACCCGGTGTCGCCGCCGAGCGGGCCGGGCACGCCCTCCAGCCACTGGACGCTGACGGAAGGCGGCGAGGTCGAGGTCGGCGAGGACGGCAGCACGGCCGTGGACGAAGACGACACCTGATTTTTTTATCATGAAGACGAAACTCATCCTGTTGAGCGGCCTTTTGGCCGCCTCCCTCTTGCCAGCCGCCGCCGTCCAAAAGGTCAGCGATCGCGTGGCGCTCACCTCGGGCAACCTCGCACCGGCGACGGACATCCTGCCGATTGTGGACGTTTCCGCCGGTACTTCCGGCTCCAAGAAGATCGTGGTGAACGACCTTTTCGCCGGCTGGGGTGCGGTGAGCCTGACGGGCACGCAGACGCTGACCAACAAGACGCTGGGCAGCGGCACGACGCTGACGGCCGGCCCTACCATGACCCTCGGCGGCGACGGCACGGGCGATCTATACTACCGGGCAAACGGCGGCGCGCTGACCCGCCTTGGAATTGGCTCGACCGGGCAGGTGCTGACCGTTTCCGGAGGCCTGCCATCCTGGTCAACCGGCGGCGGTGGGCTCACCAACTGGACGGACGCGGTCTCGACCTCCTCGCCCAACGCGACGGTGCCCGTGGTCTCGCTCACCGCGACCAATGCGGCGACCAACGTGGACGCGACGATCCGCCCGAAGGGGACCGGGGCGCTCCTGGCTCAGGTGCCGGACGGCACGTCGACTGGGGGTGACAAGCGCGGCACAAACGCGGTAGATTTCCAAACCTCGCGGGCATCGTCGTCCGCGGTCGCGAGCGGTATCCGCTCAGTAATTGGCGGCGGCTATAACAACACCGCGAGCGGCGACGGCTCCAGCGTTCTGGGCGGTTACAGCAACATCGCCAGTGGGGCCTACTCCACCGCGAACGGTTACCAAAACACGGCGAGCGGGCAATCTAGCTGGGCGCCTGGCGGCGAAGAAGCGACGAGCCGTGGCATCCGCGGGGTTGGCGTGTGGGCGTCGGGCAAATTCTCGACGAAAGGCGACGCGCAGCATGGGCAATATCTGGCCCGCGCCGCGACTACGGATGCCACCCAAACGGAGGCGACGCTCGACGGAGCGAGCGGCAGCAGCACGAACAGGATCATCCTGCCGAACAGTCATGCCTTCACGTTCCGCGGCCGCCTGATCGCGCGGAGCTCGACCGGTGACGTCGCTGTCTGGACGATCGACGGAGTGGTCAAGCGCGGCTCCGGCGCGGGCACCGTGGCGCTGGTCGGCACGCCGACGGCAACCCAGACCTTCGCGGACGCCGGCGCGACCGGCTGGACGATCACCATCGACGCTGACACCACGAACGGCAGCCTTCGGATCCGGGTGACCGGCGCGGCCAGCACGACGATTCACTGGGTGGCCGACCTGGAAACCGTTGAAGTGAGCTGAAAAAGTTCCGCGAATGTTCCGCAAGAATCTGAATTTTGGGGAAATGCCTGGAAAGCGCGAGTGGAGGAAACCAAGCAACCAAGCGAAATTCGCACCCTAGCAATTCCCTTAAAGCGCACACTTACAGGATTCGAATCCCACCCCCTCCGCCATTGGATTCCGCCGCTCTCCGCGTGCGGCATGGCCTTCGCGCTTTTCACACACCACTGACGGAGGGGGTGGGTGAGAACTTCTGGAGCGTAGCGGAAGCGTTCGAACGCGGCGGGAGCGTTAGCGACCGTTCTTCTCCGGCGAAGCCGAAACTGGCGTGGACCGAAGGTCAATCCCACCCCCTCCGCCATCGGATTCCGCCGCTCTCCACGTGCGGCATGGCCTTCGCGCTTTTCACACGCCACTGACGGAGGGGGTGGGTGAGAACTTCTGGAGCGTAGCGGAGGCGTTCGAACGCGGCGGGAGCGCCAGCGACCGTTCTTCTCGGGCGAAGCCGAAACTGGCGTGGACCGAAGGTCAATCCCACCCCCTCCGCCATCTGCCGCTTGTTTTCGACGACTTGAGCGCCATGAGGCGACGCATGCGAGGATTTCACCGGAGCGCCACCTCTGTTTTCCGGATGGGAGGGATGGATGTTGGATCGGCGGTGACGGATCAGATGTAAAAGTGGCCGAAAGCTCCGCTTTTGGAAGGTGGCGCGCTCTCGCCGAGAGCGCTTCGTGAGCCAGCCAAGCCACAGAGTTCCTCAAGCTGCCCGAAGTCTTCGATTCCCCGCGAAAACTCTCCAGCTAGCCCGGCTTCGAAGCGGCCTCGGCGAGGCCGCGCCACCTTCACGAGATTGCCTCCACCCCCGTCCTCTGCTTGGGTTCCTGACCATGGAACTTTCTCCCGATCGCATTCTCCAGACCGGTCTGGCCTTCTGGGCTTCGAAAACCTTGCTGAGCGCGGTGGAGATCGGGCTATTCACCGAGCTCGCCAAGCAGCCGGGCGATCTGGAGTCGCTGCGCGACCGCCTCGGCTTGCACCCGCGGTCGGCGCGCGACTTCCTCGACGCCTTGGTCGCCCTCGGGTTTCTGGAGCGCGTCGACGGCGTCTACCGGAACACGGCGGAAACCGGCCTGTTCCTCGACAAGGCCAAGCCGTCTTACATTGGCGGCATTCTCGAAATGGCGAACAGCCGGCTCTATCCGTATTGGGGCGATCTCACCACGGCGCTGTGGAGCGGTGAACCGCAGAACGAGTCGAAGGGCGGACTCGATCCGTTCGCCGCGCTTTATGCCGATCCGCTCAAGCTCCGGGAGTTCCTGCGCGCGATGTCCGGCGTGAGTCGCGGGGCGAACCTAGCCATCGCGGCGAAGTTCCCGTGGGAGCGCTACCATTCCTGCGCCGACATCGGCACCGCGCAGGGTGACCTCGTTTCACAGATCGCCTTGGCGCACCCGCATCTGCGCGGCACCGGTTTCGACCTGCCGGCGACCCGGCCGGTGTTCGAGGACTACGTCGCCGGCCTCGGGCTGGCGGATCGCGTCGCCTTCCACGGCGGCGACTTCTTCCAGGACGAACTGCCAGCCGCCGACGTCCTGCTGTTCGGCCACATTCTCCACGACTGGGATCTGGAGACGAAGCGGATGCTGCTCCGCAAGGCCTACGCCGCCTTGCCCGCAGGCGGCGCGGTGATCGTTTACGACGCGATCATCGACGACGCGCGGAAGGAAAACGCGTTCGGCCTGCTGATGAGCCTCAACATGCTGATCGAGACGCCCGGCGGCTTCGACTACACCGGCGCCGATTGCATCGGGTGGATGCAAGAGGCGGGCTTCCGTGATTGCCGCGTCGAGCACCTCGTCGGCCCGGACTCGATGGTGGTGGGAATTAAGTGAATCCCCCTCGGGCGTTGTTCACCCATTTCGGAACGGATCTTGCTCAAATAAAGATATGGCTGATTCACCCATTCCTTGGAACGTCCTTTCCTCCAACCTTGGCGTTGGGGTCCTCACGCCGGGCTGGAATCTCGATGCCACCGGGCACGACGCGGGCAATCCGCGCACCTTCTCGGTGCCGGTGGTGTTTGACTCGGCATTCTCCTCGGTCCCGGTCGTGCATCTGGGCATGACGGGACTGGATGCCGACCAGCGCGACAGCGCCCGCGTCACGCTGAAGGCGGAGAACATCACGCCCACCGGCTTCGAAACCGTGATCTCCACCTGGGCCGGCTCCCGTGTTTTCGCCGTGGAATTCAACTGGCTGGCGATCGGGGCGTGAGCGCATGGATCTTCAGGGCCAAAGGCGTGTTGATGCTAGCTAGATCAGGAACTTCCGGGAGCCCGCTTTCGATGCCATAGCGTCCAAAAGGGATTTCGGTTTGGCCATTCCACGTACTCGGCATTGCAAACTGAAATTCGGTTTGGACGTCATGAGTGCTCCGGCGTGCAAACTGAAATTCGTTTTCGGCCTCCGACGTGCTCGGCGGCCCAAAAGGAAATCCGGTTTGGGTCTTCAACGCGCTCCGCATTGCAAACTGAAATTCGGTTTGGGCCTCCTGAGTGCTCGGGGGTGCAAACTGAAATTCGGTTTGGGCACGCTTGCATCGATTGTGGGCAAACCGGAATCGGTTTTCGGTCATCGAACATCGATTGCGGGCAAACCGAAATCGGTTTTGGGCCATCGATCATCGCGTATGGACCAACCGAAATCGGTTCCAGGCACCATGGCATCGAAAGTGGGCTTCCGGTAATTCCCGCCGGGCGGTATTGCATCCAACCCTAGCTACCGGAAATCCATGGCGACCGGTTTTGCATCGGCATTCAGGTGTCAGGGAGAGACCGGTGATGAGGCAAGCGTGCGAGATGGCGGAGTTTTTCCGGGTTCCAGATGCCGTAAAGATTCCTCACGCGGTTGCCTTCGATATCGAACGAATATGCCCCATAAATCTGCCCGCCGCTGAGCAGCAGCATGCCTGGCATGCCATTGACGGTTGCGAACCGGTATGCCGTATCGGCGGGCAGCTTCCGTTGGATTCCGACCAGGAAACGGCTCGCCCGGTCCGCGGTCCGGATCGGCAGACCCGCCGCTTTCACCTTGCCGCCGCCGTCGCTGTAAATCGTCACGTCCTCCATCAGCAGATCCAGCAGCCGGTCGATCTCGCCCGTGGAGGTTGCGAGGGCGAATTGCTCCACCACGCGCCGCGCCTGATCGTTGGGCGATTGAGGGGGCGGCTTGTTCCCCTGCATCTGCGCCTTGCTCCGCCGCAGGATCTGGCGGCAGTTGGCCTCGCTTTTTCCGACGATGGCGGCGGTGTCGGCATAGTCGTAGTCGAAAACCTCGCGCAGCAGGAAAACCGCCCGCTCCACCGGTCCCAGCGTCTCCAGCATCATCATGAATGCCATCGTCATCGAGTCCGTCAGGTCGGCCAGACGATCCGGCGTGTCCGTCGCTTCTCCCACCAACGGTTCCGGCAGCCACACGCCATAGTAATCCTCCCGTTCCCGGCGCGCGGAGCGTAGTTCGTCGATGCTCAGCCGCGTGGTGGTGGCGACCAGCCATGCTTTCGGCGACTGGATCTCCGCGGCGTCCTGTTTCTGCCAGCGGATCCACACCTCCTGCATCACGTCCTCCGCCTCCGATACGCGCCCGAGCATCCGATAGGCGATGCCGAAGAGCGCCGGACGATGCGTGTTGAAGGTCTCGATCAATGGAGGCGGAGTTTGCGTTTCATTCCGTCGATTTTTTCCCACCTGTCGAATGGGAAAGCGCCCTCAGGAGGCAGCTTGAGCCACGGGACGCGCGAGCCAATCGGCGAAGCGGATGGAACCCCGCAGGGGATCCGCGCCCGGCATCAGACTATGATCGTCCACCGGTGTGCCGAAATAACCGGCCTTGTCGTCGATGACGATCTCGCGGTGGTCGTTGTGAGCGGCGAGATATTGCCGGACCAACTCGTTCATGCGGATCGGCTCGGGGCCGGCCAGTTCCACGGTGCCGTTCAGCGGCTCCGACAGGGCGATTTTGGTCACTGCCGCCGCGACGTCGTCGGAGAAAATTGGCTGCATCATCGCGGACGAAAGTCTTGCCACGTTCCCGTTCGTGGCACCTTGGGCGATCGCGCCGATGAATTCGAAAAACTGCGTGGCCCGGATGATCGTGTAAGCGATGCGGTCGGCCTTGATGAGATTTTCCTGCACCAGCTTCGCCCGGAAGTAGCCGCTGGCCTGCAAGCGGTCGGTGCCGACCACCGAAAGCGCGATATGGTGCCGCACACCGGCAGCGTTTTCAGCTGCCAGAAGATTGTGTCCGGCGGTCTGGAAGAAATCCATCACCGGCTGGTCTTCAAAGGACGGCGAGTTCGCCAGATCCACCACAACATCCGCTCCCGCCAGCGCCTCCGCGAGCCCTTCACCGGTGAGCACGTTGATGCCTTTGGACGGGGATGCCGCCACGACCTCGTGGCCGAGTTGACGGAGATTGGCCACCACTTTCGATCCAATGAGCCCGCTGCCACCGATCACGACGATTTTCATGTTTGCTTTCATACATCAGTCCAGACGATCCACGCCCGCATCCTGTGACAAAAGCGGGATTTTTTTTCGAATCATCGCCAACGGCTCCAGACTTCGATCGCCGCGTGTCTTTTTCCTTCGGCCTGTGGATGAGCCTCAACATGCTGATCGAGACGCCCGGCGGCTTCGACCACAGCGGCGCCGATTGCATCGGGTGGATGAAAGATGCCGGCTTCCGCGACTGCCGCGTCGAACCCCTCGTCGGCCCGGATTCGATGGTGGTGGGGGTGAAGTGAACGGATTCCGCACTCGCGAAAAGAGCGGGGCTTATTTGAGCTGCTGGGCGAAGAGCCACTTGTGGGTCTCCGGGTCGTTGAAAACCGGGCCGACCACCCCGTGCCCGCCGGTGGGCGGTTCCGTGTATTTGAACTGCTTGTCCTTCTTCATCAGCTCCGCGAATTCCCGGGCACCGGCCACCGGGACGATTTTGTCATCCGCCGCGTGGAACATCCACACCGGCTTGCGATCCAGCGCCGCCGCATCGCCTGAGGAAACCCCGGACACGGGAATCGCCGCGGCGAACAAACGGGGCTCGCTGCCCATGATGTGGCAGGTGCCAAATCCCCCCATGGAATGACCGACGATATAAACCCGCTTCGGATCGACCGGCAGATTCTTCACCAGCGCTTTGACCAGTTTGATCACCTGTCCGACCTCTTCACCGTTCCATCCCGTGCCTTGGCCTGCGGCGGGTTGCGCGGACAGGGGAGCCACGACGAAACACGGCCGGGCGGCTTCGTTCTCCTTCTTGGTGAAAGTGTTCATCCATCCGGCCACCTGCTTGCCGTTCTCCGTATTCGGGCTCTTGCCGTGCAGCGCGAGCACGAGCGGGTATTTGGTCTCCGCACTCAGGGATTTTCCGCCGTAGATCGCAAACTTCAGGCCGTCGTGTTCGCTGAGCGCCCACGATCCCGTGATCAGCTTCCCGAACGGACCTTCGATCGGTTTCACCGCGGCGACCGGCGTCGGGGCCGCCGCTTGCTGCTTCACCCAAGTTTGATCGGCCGCGGACAAACGGCTCAGGGGGAGCGTGAACACCTGGCCGTCCGGCCGCTTGAGCGTCACCTGATCCTGCGCGGCCGAAACCCACTCGGCCTCAAGCGTCTTCCCGTCATTGGAAGTCCACAGCCGGGCATGAGCCCCGCCCGTCAGCCCCAAAAACGAAAGCGCGAGAACAAGATCGCCTAACTTCATAAAGATGAACTAACAGAAGACATCGCAAGCCGTCAATTTCCGGCCTTCGCTTACCCAGGTAATTAAGACCGAGGGGGCATGCTAGCGTTCGGCTACTTTACCAGGTCAGATTGAGTTCTTTCGGGCGAGTCTTAAGAATTCAGAAGAAAGAGCGCATGCCCTCGAAACCGCTCACTAATGGTTGCTTCCTCGGCGAGGCTAATAAGTTTGGCCCGCTTGGCGGAGGAGAGTTGGATAAAGGAACGATTCGATTTCGCATTCCAGCGGTGCAACGACTCATAAGTGACATCTTGCAGCGAGGTCATCGATGAACAACGGAGCAGGAATTCCAATGCATCCCACTTTCCAAACCGCGGACTCAGACGCACCAGAAAGACCTGTAGCGACGGGCGGAAGGCGAGGAATTGCTCTGGATGCATAGTGAGGTGCGGTCCCAGCGCCGCGATCTGTGAGAGGCGCTTTCTTGCCGCCTTCGCGACACCCGGCATCGCCGTCTGGGCCTGCTCGAAAAGCCAATCGATCAAGCCGCTTAGTGAATCCTCGCTTAAC
>Ga0207648_10000465_pt1 | contig 45161 bp, 41 predicted proteins | sample KBSMisM32_FD_184310 | JGI IMG/M metagenome (GOLD analysis project Ga0207648, IMG submission 184310) | Miscanthus rhizosphere microbial communities from Kellogg Biological Station, Michigan, USA - KBS Miscanthus M3-2 (SPAdes) (version 2) | ecosystem: Host-associated > Plants > Roots >... | reverse complement strand
GCATACAGGACGTCGCCCGGGCGCGCGCCGTCGCGGCGCAACGCGAGCCCGGCGGGCACAAACCCGAGCACCTGCACGGTTACGACGCGCGGACCGCGCACGGTGTCGCCGCCAACCAGCGTGAGGCCTGCGCGGTCCGCGAGCGCGTGAAATCCGCGCGCAAAACCCTCGAGCCAGTGGGTGTCGGGCTCCGGCAGCGACAAGGCGAGCAGCGCCCAGGCCGGCTCCGCACCCATCGCCGCGAGGTCGCTCAGGTTGACGGCGAGGGCCTGGTGACCAACCGATTCGGGCGGCGCGTCGGGAAGGAAGTGCCGCCCCTCGACCAGCGTATCTGTCGCTGCCGCGAGCGCCTGGCCCGCGGGAACCTCGAGCAAAGCAGCGTCGTCGCCGACACCGACCAGTACGTCGCGCCGCGCAACAGGCCGGGAAAAGTATCGCGCGATGAGCTCGAATTCGCCGAGCGCCATGGCCGGCACCGCTCAGGCACGGCCGCCGTTCGCGGCTGCCTGTTCTGCAGAGCGCAGCTCGCGCGCAGCACGGTCAAGCACGGCGTTGACGAACTTGTGCCCGTCGGTGGCGCCGAAGCGCTTGGCGAGCTCCACGCTCTCGTTGATTACGACGCGGTAGGGCACGTCAGGTCGATGCAGCAGCTCGAACAGGCCGATCCAGAGCACCGCTCGCTCGACCGGGTCGAGCTGGCCAAGCGGCCGGTCGATGAGCGCCTGCAGTCGCGTATCCAGCGCCGCGACCGAGGTGGTAACCCCATCGACCAGGCCCGTGAAGTATTCCTCCTCGGCATCACCGTAGCCCTCTTCGGCGGCGAACTGTCTGTGCAGCTCGGACGCGCTCTGACCGGCGAGCTGCCACTGATAGAGCGCCTGCATCGCGAGCTTTCGCGACAGGCTGCGCGCGCGCGCTGAACGGTCGGCGCGCGGGCGCATCCTCAGACGTCCATCCGTCGCAGCAGGTTGGCGAGCTCGAGCGCGGCCAGCGCCGCATCGACACCCTTGTTGCCGGCCTTGGTGCCGGAGCGTTCGACGGCCTGTTCGATGGTGTCGGTGGTGAGGACACCGAATGCTACCGGGACACCGGTTTCCTCGGCGGCGCGCGCGAGACCCGCCGCGCACTGCCCCGCCACGAGATCGAAGTGCGGCGTGGCTCCGCGAATGACCGCACCGAGCGCGATCACCGCGTCGAAGCGACGGCTCGCTGCGGCGCGCCGAACGATCAGTGGGAGGTCGAACGCGCCGGGTACCCGGATGAGCTCGATCTGCTTCTCGCTCGCCCCGTGCCGCAGCAGCGCGTCGATGGCGCCGCGCACCAGGTTCTCGACGATGCTGTCGTTGAAGCGCGCAGCGACCAGCGCAAAGCGCAGGTCGCGCGCCAGCAGATCGCCCTGGGTGACTTTGATGTTGTCCATTCGGATCCTCTAGTTCGCGTCATCCACGTATTCGATGACCTCGAGCCCGAACGCCGACAGTCCCTGCATCTGCAGCGGCGCGGAGAGTACTCGCATCCGTGACAACCCGAGGTCGCGCAGGATCTGCGCGCCGATGCCGTAGGTCCGCAGCACGCGCGCGCCGGGCACACTCTGCTCCGCCGCACCCCCGCCGTTCGTACCGCGCACCGCCTCCGCGATCTCGAGCGGGCTCTCGAATGGCCGCAGCAGCACCACTACGCCGTCACCGTCGTCGGAGATACGTTGCATCGCGCTGCGCAGCGTCCAGCTGTGCCCGGGCTCGCGGGCACCGACCAGGTCGCGGACTGTGTCCTCGATGTGGACGCGGACCAGCGGCGCCTGCGGCCCGTCGATCCGGCCACGGGCGAGCGCCAGGTGCACCGTACCGTTGACATGATCCTCGTAGCAATAGAGCCGGAACCGCCCGAAGTCGGTGTCTACTTCGCGCTCGGCGATCCGCTCGACCGAGCGCTCTTTCTCGAGCCGGTAACGGATCAGGTCGGCAATCGTGCCGATTCGGACCCCGTGCTTCTGCGCGAACTTCTCGAGATCGGGACGTCTTGCCATCGAGCCATCGTCGTTCAGGATCTCGACGATGACGGCGGACGGCAACAGACCGGCGAGGCGCGCGAGATCGCACCCGGCCTCTGTGTGACCGGCGCGACTCAGCACCCCGCCCGGTTGCGCCATCAGCGGAAAAATGTGACCCGGCTGCCGCAGATCCTCCGCGCGTGCGTCGAAACGCACTGCCGTCCGGATCGTGTGCGCGCGGTCGTAGGCGGAGATGCCGGTCGTAACGCCTTCCGCCGCCTCGATGGAAACGGTGAAATTCGTGCGCCTGTCGAGATCCGTCTCGCTCACCATCAAGGGCAGACGCAGCTGCCGGCACCGGTCGCGAGTCAGCGTCAGGCAGATCAGTCCCCGCCCGTAGCGCGCCATGAAGTTGACGTCTTCCGGGCGCACGCACTCCGCGGCCATCACCAGGTCGCCCTCGTTCTCGCGGTCCTCGTCGTCCATGACGATCACCATCCGGCCCCGGCGGATGTCCTCGAGCAACTCGTCTATTGTATTCAGGTTCCCCATTCGATTCATATCGTAAGCGACTGATAGTTATTATAGTTATTCATAAAGTTGGCCGCCCCTCGGAGCCAGGAATGGAAAGTCTATCAGGGGCGGTCAGCGGGACTCGCAAGCCGCTCCAGGTAGCGGGCGATCATGTCGACTTCGCAGTTGACCCTCGCCCCCACGCGCCAGTCTCCCGCGTTGGTCACCGCGAGCGTGTGCGGCACGAGATTTACGCCAACCCGGCGCCCGCCGATTTCGTTGACCGTAAGGCTTACGCCGTCGATACAGATCGAACCCTTGCGCGCGACATAGTGCTCGAGGCCCGGCGGAAGCTCGAACTCGATGCGCACCGAGCGGGCGTCGTCTGCTCGCGCGATCACGCACGCCACACCGTCGATGTGACCGCTCACGTAGTGACCGCCGAGCGGATCGCCGGCGCGCAGCGCGGTCTCGAGATTGAGCGGCGTCCCGACGCGCAGCTCTCCGAGTGTCGTCAACCCGAGCGTTTCGCGCGACACGTCGGCGACGAACGTTGCCTCCTCGAGTCGCGTCACGGTCAGACATACGCCGTTGACCGCGATGCTGTCGCCGATGGCGGCGCCGACGAGCGAGAGTCGGCCCGTGTCGATCACGAGGCGCGTGTCGCCGCCCAGTCGCTCGGCTTCGCGCAACCGGCCGACCGCCATGACGATCCCCGTGAACATCAGTGCCCTGCTCCCTGCGGCCGAAGCACGACACGCAAGTCATCGCCGATGCGGTCCGCATCGTGTACCCGGAAATCGTATCGATCCGTCATGCGCTCGAGGGGCGGGAGACGGAACATCGGTCGAGCTGCATCTCCGAGCACGCAGGGCGCGACGTAGAGCACGAACTCGTCGACCCGGCGGTCTTCGAGAAATGCTCCCGCGAGCGCAGGTCCCGCCTCGACGAGTATCTCGTTGCACTCGAGAGCGCCCAGCCGGTCGAGCAGCGCTGCGAGGTCGATGCGGCCGTCGCGCCCTGGCAGTGTCTCGATGCGGATACTGCGCTCCCCGAACGCACTGGTGTCTGGCGCCGCCTGCGTCGTAAAAACGATCGCAGGTGCGGACTCGTCGAGCACGCGCGCGGTAACCGGGATACGCAGACGCGAATCGAGCACGACGCGCAGTGGTCGACGCCCGAGCAGCTCGAGTCCGGGATCGCGCACGGTGAGCTCGGGATCGTCGGCGAGCACCGTGCCTATTCCGGTAACCACAGCCGACGCGCGCGCGCGCAGCCGCTGCACGTCGGCGCGCGCGGCCTCGCCCGTGATCCAGCGGCTGACGCCGTCGGCGAGAGCAGTACGCCCATCGAGACTCGCTCCGATCTTGAGCGTCACCCAGGGGCGGCCGCTCGACATCCGTCGCAGGAAGCCGCGGTTGAGCTCGGCGGCGTCGCTGGCCAGCAACCCGCTCTCGACCGCGACGCCGGCCCGCGTGAGTTCCTCGAGACCGCCACCGGCGACTCGCGGGTCGGGATCACGCAGCGCGCACACAACGCGCGCCACCCCGGCCGCGAGCAGCGCCCGCGTGCACGGCGGTGTGCGACCGAAGTGCGAGCAGGGCTCGAGATTCACGTACGCGGTCGCACCACGGGCCGCCTCGCCGGCTGCCTCGATCGCGTGCACCTCCGCGTGCGGGCCGCCGGTGCGACGATGATGACCCTCGCCTATGACGCGCCCGTCGCGCACCAGCACGCAGCCCACGGCCGGGTTCGGTGGTGTCGAATAGATTCCGAGACGCGCCAGCTCGAGGGCCCGCGTCATATACGACCGATCCTCCGCCTGCGACACGCACTACTCCCGCGAGCGCGACGGGTCGGTGCCCGACCAGAGAGCGAGCTGCAGATCCTCTGCGCTCTGCGGCCGCCGCTGCCGCAGCCGCTCGATTTCCTCGCGGAAGGCCTCGACGTCCTGGAAGCTGCGATAAACGGACGCGAAGCGCACGAACGCCACCTCGTCGAGGCGGTGCAGCTCGTCCATCACCAGCTCGCCGATCAGCCGGGCCGGAACCTCGCGCTCGCCGAGCGTGCGGAGCTTGTGGCAGACGTGCGCCACCGCGGCGTCGACCGCATCGCTCGCCACTGGGCGCTTCTCGAGCGCCTTGAGCATTCCGGCGCGGAGCTTCGATTCGTCGAACGGCTCGCGGTTCGCGTCGCTCTTGATCACCCGCGGCATGACGAGCTCGGCGGATTCGAAGGTCGTGAAGCGCTCGCCGCAGTCCAGACATTCGCGCCGGCGGCGAACCTGCAGCCCCTCGCCTGACAGGCGCGAGTCGATCACCTTGGTCTCGCCCTTGCTGCAGAAGGGGCAATACATGATCGGGAATCAGGCGTAGACGGGATACCGCCGGCAGAGATCGACGGCCCGTCGACGCGTGCGCTCCAGGACCGCCTCGTCGCCGACATCGGCCAGCACATCGGCGATCCAGTGCGCGAGCTCCCGTACCTCGCTCTCCCCGAAACCCCGCGTGGTCACGGCGGGTGTGCCGATCCGAAGGCCGCTCGTGACGAAGGGCGGGCGCGGATCGTTCGGCACGGCGTTCTTGTTGACAGTGATGTGGACGCGGCCGAGAGCGGCGTCGGCGTCCTTGCCTGTGACGTCCTTACCGATCAGGTCAAGCAGGAAAAGATGATTGTCCGTCCCGCCGGAAACGATGCGGTGACCGCGCTCGATCAGCACCGCGACCATCGCCCGGGCGTTGGCCAGGACCTGCTTCTGGTAGCTGGTGAACCCGGGCTCGAGCGCCTCCTTGAGCGCGACCGCCTTGGCGGCGATCACATGCATCAGCGGCCCGCCCTGCGTGCCGGGGAAGATGAGTGAATTGAGCTTCTTGGTGATCTCATCGTTCGCGCGCGCGAGGATCAGGCCGCCGCGCGGTCCGCGCAGCGTCTTGTGCGTCGTGGTCGTGACGACGTGGGCGTGTGGCACGGGATTCGGATACAGACCGGTGGCCACGAGCCCGGCAACGTGCGCCATGTCCACCAGCAGGTAGGCGCCGACCGAGTCCGCAATCGCACGGAACCGCGGCCAGTCGACGACGCGCGAGTAAGCGGAAAATCCCGCGATGACCATCTTCGGCCGATGCTCCTGAGCCAGGCGTTCCACCTGCGCGTAGTCGATCTCGCCGGTCGCGGGATCGAGACCGTACTGCACCGCGTTGAAGAGCTTGCCCGAGAAATTCACCTTCGCGCCGTGCGTCAGGTGCCCTCCGTGATCGAGGCTCATGCCGAGGATGGTGTCGCCCGGCTTGACGAGCGCGAGATAGGCGGCGGCATTCGCCTGCGAGCCGGAATGTGGCTGCACGTTGGCGTAGTCGGCGCCGAAAAGCTTCTTGGCGCGGTCGATGGCGAGCTGTTCGGCGATGTCGACGAATTCGCAGCCGCCGTAGTAGCGCTTGCCGGGGTAACCCTCCGCGTACTTGTTCGTGAGCACCGAGCCCTGCGCCTCGAGGACGCGACGGCTCGCGTAGTTCTCGGAGGCGATCAGTTCGACATGCTCTTCCTGGCGCGTCCGCTCGTGGTCGAGCGCCGCCGCGAGTTCGGGGTCGAACCCGGCGATAGTCTGGCTGGCGGGAAACATCACCACTCCACGGTCGGGGGGCGGCAATTGTAGCCGATGGTCGCCCTGGTCCCTCCGCGTCGCGCGCAGTCAGCTTGCGACGAAGGCTTCCACCACACGGGTCCAGGCTCGGGCCAGGTTGCGGCGGTTGTACCCGCCGCCGCCCATCCCAAGGACGCGACCATGGCCCAGCTCGTCGGCTATCCGGCAGACCGACGCCGCCGCCCGGGCATGCGCCTCTTCGCTGAACGCCATGTGGGTAATCGGATCGCCGTCGAGGCTGTCTGCCCCGCACTGGAGCAGGATGAACTCCGGGCGGGTCCTGCGCAGATATTCCTCGATGCTTGCCCAGGCGGTGACAAAATCCGCGTCGGTCGCACCCGGCAGCATCGGCAGGTTGAGCTTGGTGCCGACCGCGGCACCAAGGCCGGTCTCGCTTGCGGCGCCGGTCCCCGGATAAAGGTACCGGCCGTCCTCATGTATGTCGGCGAACAGCAGGTCCGGGTCGGACTCGTAGGCGTAGAAAACCCCGTCGCCATGATGGGCGTCGATGTCGACGTAAGCGATGCGGCGGATGCCGTGGTGCCGTCTCAGCATCTCGACGACGACGCCGCAATCATTGAATACGCAGAACCCGGCGGCGTGCGCACGAGACGCGTGATGCAGTCCCCCGATGCCGATGAACGCGCGCTGGACGCTGCCCTGCATCAGCTGTTCGGCCGCGAGCAACGTGCCGCCGACCACCAGGCTGGTGGCTTCGAACACACCGCGGAAGGCGGGGGTGTCGCCGGCATCGAGATAGCCTCGACCGTCGATCGAGCGCTCTACGACCAGGTCCACGTACGCGCGATCGTGGAAGTACTCGATCTCCTCGCGCTCAGCGACGCGCGGGGTCAGCACCTGGAGACCGCCGTACGCCGTGCTCTGCTTGAGCTCGCGAAGAAACGCTTCCTGCCGGTCCGGGCCAAAAGGATGACCGTCGGGAAAGCCGTACCGGCCCAGCGCATCCGCAGCGACGAGCGCAACCGTGGCCATGCACGAACCTGAGGGACGACCCAAGGCGGGGTCGCGGGCGAGACTAGCACAGGCTCACCGGCGTGGCGTCCGGACCGGCCTTGTCCCATAATCGCGCCCCTTTTTCGAGTCCGGCCGCCTGCGCCGGGCAGACCAGGACCATGGCTCAATTTATCTACACCATGAATCGCGTCGGGAAGGTCGTGCCTCCGAAGCGCGTGATCCTGCGCGACATCTCGCTCTCTTTCTTCCCGGGGGCGAAGATTGGGGTGCTGGGCCTCAATGGCTCCGGAAAATCTACGCTGCTCCGGATCATGGCCGGGGTCGACAAGGAGTTCGAAGGGGAAGCGCGACCGCAGCCAGGGATCAAGATCGGCTTCCTCCCGCAGGAGCCGAAGCTCGACCCCGCTAAGGACGTCCGCGGCAACGTCGAGGAAGCGGTGAGCCACATCAAGGACGCGATCGCGCGGCTCGACCAGGTGTATGCAGCGTATGCAGAGCCGGATGCCGACTTCGACAAGATTGCCGCCGAACAGGGCGAGCTCGAGGCGCTGCTCGCAGCAACCGACGGACACAATTTGGAGCGCACGCTCGAGGTCGCGGCCGACGCGCTGCGGCTGCCGCCCTGGGACGCCGACGTGAGCCGTATCTCCGGCGGCGAGCGGCGGCGTGTCGCTCTCTGCCGCCTGCTCCTTTCCAAGCCCGACATGCTCCTGCTCGACGAGCCCACCAACCACCTCGACGCGGAATCTGTGCGCTGGCTGGAGCATTTCCTCGAGCAATATCCGGGGACCGTCATCGCGGTGACGCACGATCGCTACTTCCTCGACAATGTCGCCGGCTGGATCCTCGAGCTCGACCGCGGCTACGGCATTCCCTGGCAGGGCAACTACACGTCCTGGCTGGAACAGAAGGAGCAGCGGCTGCAGGTCGAGGAACAGCAGCAGGCCGCGCTCAAGCGGATGCTCGAGCGTGAGCTCGAGTGGGTGCGCGCCAACCCCAAGGCGCGCCAGGCCAAGAGCAAGGCGCGTCTGCAACGGTTCGAGGAACTCAATTCCCGCGAGTTCCAGACCCGCAACGAGACCAACGAGATCTACATACCGCCCGGGCCGCGGCTCGGCGAGCTGGTAGTCGAAACCAGCGGTCTCGCGAAGGCCTACGGCGAGAAGCTGCTGTTCGAGGACTTGAGCTTCAAGCTCCCGCAGGGCGGCATCGTCGGCGTCATCGGTCCGAACGGAGCGGGCAAAACCACGCTCTTCCGCATACTCACGGGCCAGGAGAAAGCCGACGCCGGCGAGGTCCGCATCGGGCCCTCCGTGCAGATGGCCCATGTCGATCAATCGCGGCACTCGCTCGACGACCGCAAGTCGGTCTGGGCCGAGATTTCGGGCGGTCTGGACATCCTGAAGGTGGGCAACTACGAGACTCCCTCGCGCGCCTATGTCGGCCGCTTCAACTTCCGCGGCGCTCAGCAGCAGCAGCTCATCGGCGAGCTGTCCGGGGGCGAGCGCAACCGAGTGCATCTCGCCAAGGTTCTCAAGTCAGGCGGCAACCTGATCCTGCTCGACGAGCCTACGAACGATCTCGATGTCGAGACGCTCCGGGCGCTCGAGGAAGCACTGCTCAGCTTCCCCGGTTGCGCGGTCGTGATCTCCCACGACCGTTGGTTCCTCGACAGGATCGCGACGCATATCCTGGCATTCGAAGGTGACAGCGACGTCGTATGGTTCGAGGGGAATTATTCCGAGTACGTCGCGGATCTGAAGCGGCGTCGCGGCGAAGATGCGGAGCAACCGCATCGCGTGCGCTACCGCAGCCTGCACGGCTGAACACTCGAGCGAGGTCGGAATCGATGACCACGACCGGTGCCAGGGCGACGCTCGACATCGACGGATCGGCCCTCACTCTGTCGCAGCTGCGCGACTACGAATCCGCGCGGCCGATGGTGCGTCTCAGCGACGAGGCGAGGCGCAGCATGCAGGCGTCCGTGGACTCGGTCGCACGCGCAGTGACACGCGGCGAAGTGACTTATGGCATCAACACGGGCTTCGGCGCCTTCGCGAGCAAAGTCATCCCGGCGGCGCAGACCCGCAAGCTTCAGCTCAACCTGATCCGGAGTCACACCTGCGGCAGCGGCACCCCGCTGCCCGCGACGATCGTGCGGCGCATGCTGCTGCTCAAGGCCAACAGCCTCGCCGCCGGCTGCTCAGGCGTGCGACCCCTCGTGGCCGAGATGCTGCTCGAGCTCCTGAACGCGGACGTTCTCCCGGTGATACCCGAGCAGGGATCCGTCGGCGCGTCGGGCGATCTCGCTCCGCTCGCGCACCTCGCGCTCGCACTGATCGGCGAAGGCGAAGCGACCCGTGATGGCGCGATGCTCGCCAACGAGGCTGTGCTGCGGGCGATCGGACGCGATGCGCTCGAGCCGGCGGCCAAGGAAGGGCTCGCGTTACTGAACGGGACGCAGCTGTCCCTCGCACTGGCTGCCGAGGGCCTGTTCCAGGCGGAACGGCTGCTCGAGACGTCCATCGTCGCAGGAGCAATGACGGTCGAGGGACTCGCCGGCAGCCACGCGCCGTTCGATGCCCGCATCCACGCCGCGAGCCGGCTGCCTGGGCAGATCGAGGCGGCGCGCCGGTTACGATTGCTGCTCACCGACAGCGAGATCCGCCGCAGCCACGAGGACTGTGAGCGCGTGCAGGACCCCTACGCGGTGCGCTGCATGCCCCAGGTCTACGGAGCGGTCGAGGACACGCTTGCTCACGCACGCGCGGTCCTGTCGGCCGCGATCAACGGCGTTTCCGACAACCCGCTGATCTTCGGCGAGGACATCCTCTCGGGAGGCAACTTCCACGCCGAGCCCGTCGGCTTCGTCAGCGACTTCCTCGCGATCGCGGTCGCCGAGCTTGCCAGCATCTCGGAGCGACGGATCGACCTGCTCGATCGCCGGGTCAATCCGAACCTGAACATGTTCCTCGCCGGCGAACCCGGTCTTGAATCCGGCTTCATGATCGCGCACGTCACGGCGGCAGCGCTGGTGTCGGAGAACAAGGTCTACGCCCACCCAGCCTCGGTCGACAGCCTGCCCACGTCCGCCGGCCAGGAAGACCACGTCAGCATGGCTCCCTGGGCCGGTCGCAAGCTGCTCGCGATCTGCACCAACACCGCCCGCGTGCTCGGGATCGAGCTGCTCGCGGCCGCGCATGCGATCGACAGCATGCGTCCGCTCGCCACGACGCCCGAGCTGCAGCGCGTGCACGCGCTGGTGCGCGAGCTGGTGCCGTTTCAGCCGCAGGATCACCGGCTCGATCGCGACATGGCCGCGCTCGCCGGGCTGGCGGCGGGCGGCCGGCTCGGTGGGTTCCTGGACTGATGACCCATGATGGCCCTCGCATCGGTCCTCGGCCTGTTCGGACTGCTGGCCCTGCTGCTGGCGCTGTCGCGACTCGCCGCTGCCCGAGGACTCGCGGCCGCCGGTCATGCTGTGCTGGCGGTGCTGCTCGTTGGCGCTGCGGTGGTAACGGGTGCCCTGGCCACGGATCTCGCGAGCTACCAGCCGCGCGAGGGTGATCGGCCGATCGCAGAGCTTTACTTCGAGCAGGTCGGGACGCGGCACTACCGCGCAACGCTGACGCGGCTGCCGGGCGGACGAATGCAGGTATTCGAGCTCGAGGGAGACGCGTGGCGCGTGGATGCCCGAACCCTCACTTTCGGTGGCTGGGCACGCGCGATCGGCGGCCGGTCGGGTTACCGGCTCGATCGCCTGGTCGCCGTCGAACAGCCCGCCGACGCGAGAGCGTCGGTGTCCTCGCCGAGCGGCGGTTTTGCCCTCGATGCGCGCGACGGCTTCGATCTGTGGCAGACGTCGCGTCGTAGCGGGCGCTGGCGCGAGCTGGTGACCGCCGGTGATGCGCAAAGCGACGAGCTCCCCATGACCGGCAATTCGCGCTTCGAGCTGCGGCTCGACGGTCAGCGGATCGACGCGCGGCCGGCCATGGAGGCCGGCGCCGACAAGGTCGCAGCCGAGACGGCCGCTCCCGCGCCGTAGCCGCTCCCCCCGGATGCCGCCGACGCGCGCTTCCGCTACACTCGCGGCGGATTCAGGCGCGCAGGTCCGTCAATGTCCGTCTACGTCGACGCGAACAGCCGGTTGCACCACGACCAGGAACGCAGCCTCGCGCTCAATTGCCCGCACTGCCAGGCTTTCTCTCACATCACCGCGATGTCGGTACCTCAGTACGGTGAGCTGGTCGCCAGCCGCCCGAGCCACGTCGGGGTCGTATACCGCTGCGACTCGTGTAACGCGCCGATTTTCCTCAAGTATCCCGTCAAGATGTACGCGTCGAACCGGGTGGAGCTCGCAAACAGCTTCGTCGAGCTGGAACGCGCCCGTGAGAAGTTCAGCTTCACCTACCTGCCGGAGGAAGGCGAAAAGCTGTTTCGCGAGGCTCTGGCCTGCTACTCGGCGGGACTGTTCGCTGCTTTCGCGTCGATGTGCCGGCGTACCGCGCAGGCCGTGTTCCACGATCTGGGCGAGAACGGCCGCCTGCAGACCTTCGACCAGATCGCCGAAGCCCGCGAGATGGCCGAGATCGACGCCGATACCTTCGCGGCGATGAAAAAGGTGCTCTTTGGAACCGACGCCGAGGCGTACCCTTCGCTGCCGGAGCTCGGCCCCGACGAGGCCGCGGTGCTGCTCGAGTTCCTCAAGGACATCCTGTACCAGGCTTATGTTCGGCGCGGCAAGCTGCAGCAAGCGACGATGGTGCGGCGTTTCTTTGTGGACGAAGCGCCGGACAAGATCACGCCCATCGGACGCGCCGCCGGTCAGACCACCGACTGACCGGTGCCGAGGTCACGCAAGCCAGACGCGGGCGTTGCGGAAGAAACGCATCCAGCCGCTGTCCTCGCCCCCGCCCGCAGGTAGCCAGGAGTTCTGCACCGCGCGGAAGACGCGCTCGGGGTGCGGCATCAGAATCGTCGCCCGCCCGTCGACGCTCGTGAGACCCGTGAGTCCTCCGGGCGAGCCGTTCGGGTTGGCGGGGTACGACTCCGTGGCGCGACCGTGGTTGTCGACGTAGCGCAGGCTGATCAGCCCGCTATCGAGACAGCCCTGCTGCGCATCGCCGTCGCTGAACTCGGCGCGGCCTTCGCCGTGCGCGATGGCCACCGGCAGCACGGATCCCGCCATCCCGGCGAAAAACAACGACGGCGACGGCAGCACCTCCACCAGGCCGAATCGTCCCTCGAACTGCTCGGACCGGTTGCGCACGAACCGCGGCCAGTGCGCGGCGCCGGGCACCAGCGACTTCAGCGCCGAGAGCATCTGGCAGCCGTTGCACACGCCCAGCGTAAAGCTGTCCGGGCGCTCGAAGAACGCTGCGAACTGCTCGCGCAGGCCTGAGTTGAACAGGATGGACTTCGCCCAGCCCTCACCCGCCCCCAGGACGTCGCCGTAGGAAAACCCCCCGCAGGCAACGAGCCCCTTGAAGTCGCCGAGCAGCACACGCCCGCCGATCAGGTCCGTCATGTGCACGTCATGCGGCATGAAGCCCGCGCGATGCAACGCCGCCGCCATCTCGAGCTGGCTGTTGACGCCCTGCTCGCGCAGCACGGCCACGCGCGGGCGCGCGCCGACAATTGCGAACGGGGCAGCAACGTCGTGCGCGGGTTCGTAGCTAAGGCGAACGAAGAGCCCGGGATCGGACGGGTCGGTTGCGCGCACGCGTTCCTCGGCCGCACATTCCGGGTTGTCGCGCAGCCCCTGCATGCGGAAGCTCGTTTCCGACCAGGCGGCCCGGAAGGCCGTGCGCGTTGAGTCCAGCACTACTCTCCCCCGGTGACGGAACTCGATCCGGTCATCGCCCACCACGCGACCGAGCAGCCTCGTGCAGCTGCTGAGACCCGCCTCCGCGAGGATTGCGAGCACCCGGTCGGTGGCGGCGGCCTCGACCTGCAGGACAGCACCAAGCTCCTCCGAATAGAGCGCTGCCGCGATATTCTCGTCGTCGTCCGGCAGCGTCACATTGACTCCGCATCGACCCGCAAATGCCATTTCGACCACGGTCGCAAACACTCCGCCGTCGGATCGGTCGTGGTAGGCGAGCAGCAGGTCGGCGTCCGCGAGCGTGCGGATCGCTGCAAAGAAGCGACAGAGCAGCGTCGGATCGTCACAGTCCGCCGCAAGGCGGCCGGTGCGACCATAGACCTGAGCGAGGCATGATCCGCCCAGCCGGTTGCGACCTTGCCCGAGGTCGACGAGCAGCAGTCGCGTCTCGCCCCGTTCGAGTCGCAACTGCGGGGTGAGCGTGCGTCGCACGTCTGCGACGGGCGCAAATGCCGAGACGATCAGCGACACGGGCGCAAGCACCCGGCGCTCCTCGCCGGCCTCGCGCCACACGGTGCGCATCGAGAGTGAGTCCTTGCCGACCGGTATCGCTATGCCGAGCGCCGGGCAGAACTGCTCGCCCACTGCGTAGACCGTGTCGTGAAGATCGGCGTCCTCGCCCGGCTCGCCGCACGCCGCCATCCAGTTTGCGGACAGGCGTATGTCCTCGATGCGGCGGACATCGGCCGCCGCGATGTTGGTCACGGCCTCAGCGATCGCCATGCGACCGGACGCGGCCGGATCGAGCAGCGCGAGCGGAGTGCGCTCGCCCATCGCCATCGCTTCGCCGCGCGTCGAAAAATAGTCGGCGACGGTCACGGCGACGTCGCTGACGGGGACTTGCCAGGGGCCGACCATCTGGTCGCGGCTGATCATCCCACCCACCGACCGGTCGCCGATCGTCACCAGGAAGGTCTTGTCGGCGATCGCAGGCAGATGCAGGAGCCGTTGCGCCGCCTCCACGAGCTCGATTCCGCGGCCGTCGAAATCATCGCCGGCGTGCGGCCGACGCGTCACATTGCGCGTCATCCGCGGTGTTTTACCGAGTATCGTGTCGAGCGACATATCTACCGGCGGCTCGTCGAAGAGCGCGTCCTCGACACGCAGGCGACCGTCGTCCGTCACTACGCCTATCACCGCGAACGGGCAGCGCTCACGATCGCAAAGCGCACCGAACGCGGGCAGCTGCGCCGTATCGACGACCAGCACGTAGCGCTCCTGGGCCTCATTGCACCAGATCTCGAGCGGCGACATTCCAGGCTCGCCGCTCGGCACCTTGCGCAGATCGATACGACCGCCCATACCGCCGTGCGCCACCGACTCCGGTACCGCATTCGAGAGACCGCCGGCACCCACGTCGTGAACGAGGAGAATCGGGTTGTCCTTACCCATCGTCCAGCAGGCGTCGATCACTTCCTGCGCGCGGCGCTGCATCTCCGGGTTGCCGCGCTGCACCGATGCGAAGTCGAGATCGGTGCTGCTCGTGCCGGCGCCCAGCGAGGATGCAGCGCCGCCGCCGAGCCCGATCAGCAGCGCTGGTCCGCCGAGCACGACGATGCGTGCGCCGGCCACCACGGGCGCCTTCTCCACGTGGCTGCGACGGATGTTGCCGAGACCGCCCGCGATCATGATCGGCTTGTGATAGCCGCGCAGCGCCGATCGGCCGTCGATCGGTACTCTCTGCTCGAAGCTGCGGAAGTAGCCCGCAATTCCCGGCCTGCCGAACTCGTTGTTGAACGACGCCGCGCCGATCGGCCCTTCGAGCATGATGTCGAGCGCGGACGCAATGCGGTCGGGTCGCCCCAGGTCCTCCTCCCACGCGTGCTCGAAACCGGGGATGCGCAGGTTCGAGACGCTGAACCCGGTGAGCCCCGCCTTCGGCTTGGCGCCGCGTCCGGTCGCACCCTCGTCGCGGATCTCGCCGCCCGAACCGGTAGCCGCCCCCGGAAATGGCGAGATCGCGGTCGGATGATTGTGCGTCTCGACCTTGAGCAGGATATCGATCGGCTCGTCGTGACCGGCGTAGGCGCCGCCGCCGGGCGCGGTGTACCAGCGCCGTCCAGCCGCGCCTTCGATGACTGCGGCATTGTCCCGGTACGCGGACAGCACGCCCTGCGGACGCAGCCGATGCGTGTTGCGGATCATACCGAACAGCGATTTCTCGCTCCGCCGGCCATCGACGATCCACTCGGCGTTGAAGATCTTGTGCCGGCAATGCTCGGAGTTGGCTTGCGCGAACATCATGAGCTCGACGTCGCTCGGGTCGCGGGCCATGCGTGCGAACGCCTCGGCGAGGTAGGCGATCTCCTCCTCCGACAACGCAAGCCCGAGCGAAGCGTTTGCCACAGCGAGCGACCGCGGATCCCGGCCGATGCGCGCGAATGGCCGCGGTGCAGCGTGCGAGAACAGCGCCGCGGCCGCAGCGGTGTCGGTGGCGAGACTCTGCGTCATGCGGTCGTGCAGCAGCGCCCCCGCTGCCGCCAGGTCGACCTCTGCGAGGGGCCTCGCGCTACGCAGGTACCAGGCGATGCCGCGCTCTATGCGGCGAACGGCGGCGAGCCCGCAGACCTGCGCGATGTCCGTCGCCTTGCTCGACCAGGGCGAGACCGTGCCGATGCGCGGCAGTGCAAGCAGGAGGTTCCCGATCGGTGCCGCTGTCTCGGCGGCAGGACCATAGCGCAACAGCGACTCGAGCACGGCGGACTGTTCGGGCGTCAGCGGCCGCTCGACGTCGACGAAGTGCAGGTATCGGGAGTCAAGCCCCGTGACGCCCGCGATCCGCGCCTGGATCGCGGACTCGAGTTTGGCGAGCCGGAAATCCGAAAGCGCCGGCGCGCCGGTAAGTATCAGCATTCGGAGCAGCCACCCGCGGCCCGGCAGGGGCGCGAAATGATACCGGACCCACCCGGACCGGACCAGCGCGCGGCTTATTTGTTGCGCGGGCCCGGATCGCCCGGCGTGTACACCGGATACGGGAACTGAGTGACGTTCGAGCCTTCGAGTGCCGACACTTTGCTAACGCCGGACTTGCGCACCTCGTCGATGCGGATCACCGAGTGCAGCGGCAGATACGTGCGCTTGACCCCTGCGAACTCCGACTGGATCTTCTCCTCGGACGGATCGACGACGACCGCGGAGCGCTCGCCGAAGATGAGTTCCTCGACTTCAACGAAGCCGAACAACGACCCGTGCCCGACCTTGCGGGCGTAGACCTCGTAGATCCGACCCTGGTTGTGGAAGACGACCTTGAAAATGTGACTGGCCGCCATCTGGTCCGCCGTGCTTGCATGCTAGGGTCCGGGCATATTACAAGGGACACGCCGGAGCGTCAGCCCGTGGGGTGGGGCTCGGATCCGGTATAGAACGGATTTGGGGCCATGGCCATCAAACTGCGAGTCATCAGTGACCAGCATCGTGAGCTCGGCGAGCTGCGCACGCGCGTATTCGGCGTTAACGGCGGCAGCATCGGGCGCGCCCCGGACAACGACTGGATCCTGCCGGACACGAAGCGGATCGTATCCGGCCATCACTGCGAGATCGAGTATCGCAGTGGCACGTACTGGATAAAGGACATCAGCACGAACGGCGTGTTCGTCAACGACGGCGAGGAGCCGGCGTCGCAGAACGGCCCGGTCGAGCTGGCGGACGGGGATCGCCTGCGGCTCGGGGACTACGAGATCGTGGTCAGCGTGGACAGGCGCACCGATTTCCTGCCCAACCCGGGCGAGGAGAGTGCCGCGGCCAGGAACGCGGATTCGGGTATCGGCGCGAAGCTCGATCTCAACAACCTGCTCCGGTCACGCGACGACACTGACCCCGGATCGCGCTCGATGCGTATAAAGGTGCCCGACGCGCTCCGCCAGCTCGAAAAGGAGGCTCTGGGCGACGAGCCACCGCCGCCGCCCGGCACGCCGCCCGACGGCGACTGGGCCATGAAGACCCGCCCGGTGACCAGGCAGGAGCTGGCGGACGCCCTTTCGCGACGACAGAACCGGACCGATGCGCGCGAGCGCTCGGCGCCGTATCACCAGCAGGCCAACACCTGGACCGATCTGCGCTCCGCGCTGCAGGCGTTCTGTCGCGGCGCGGGTATCGAGCTCGGCTCGTTGACACCGGAGGCACAGTCGATGCTGCCGCTGCTCGCCGGCCAGCTTCTGCGCGAGGCGGTCGTAGGCCTCATCGAGCTTCAACAGGCGCGTAACAAGGATGGTCCGGGCGCGCAGGTGCCCACCGGCAGCAATCCGCTGCGCACGTCGCAGAGCGTGGAGCAGGCGCTGCAGCGCCTGTTCGAGTCCTATGGGCGTCTCGCCGGGGGACCGGTCGACTCGATGCGCGAAGTGTTCGTGGAGATCCGCGATCACGACGCCGCATCGTCCGGGGCAACGGCAGCCGCGCTGCACGAGGTGCTGGGCCAGCTCGCACCCACCAACGTGGCCGACCAGTTCGAGCGCGGCCGATCACGCGCGCTCGCGCCCGGCCAGGACCCGCGCCCGAAATACTGGGAGCACTATCTCGAGTTCTACCGCGTACTGACCCAGGGCGGCACCGACGGCCTGCCGCACCAGTTCACGGAGATGTTCCAGCGCGCCTACACAAGGGCCCGCGAGGAATTGCGAAACCGCCGTCGCGGCGAATGAGAATTGGCGGAGAGGGTGGGATTCGAACCCACGTGGGGCGGTTATGCCCCCATCCGATTTCGAGTCGGCGCCGTTATGACCGCTTCGGTACCTCTCCGGGGGTCCTGTCTGCGGCGAATTGCGCGCGCTTCAGGGCCGGGCATTCTATAACAGACGGCGCAGCCGGCACCACGTGGCCGGCCGCCCAGCAGCGCGGAGACGGCGGGTGAGGATCCTGCTCGCGCTCCTGGCCACGTTGCTGCTCGCCACCTGCGCGCAACCCCCACCGCTGCTGCTGCAGATCCTGAATGCCGGCGAGCTCCGGGTGGTCACGCGCAACAGCCCGGATGCCTACTATCTGGGCAGCCAGGGTCCCGTCGGCCCGGCATACGAGCTCGCCAGCCAGTTCGCCGAGCGTCTCGACATCCCGCTGCGACTGTACACCGTGCGAACGCGCGAGGCGGCCATCGAGGAGGTCGCCGCAGGACGCGCCCATATCGGAGCGGCGGGCCTTTCGACCGGTGTCGCTCTTCCGCCCGGCGTGCAGTTCGGCCCCGGATATCACCGCGTTCGCGAACACCTGATCTACCGGGGCCGCGGTGCCCGGCCCCGCTCGATTCGCGAGGCGGCGCGGGGGCAGATCGAGGTCGCCGCCGGCAGCCCCCACCAGCGGACGCTCGAGGACCTGCGGCTCACGCAGCCGGACCTCGTGTGGGTCGAACGCGCGGCCACCGATACGGAAGAGATCATGGCGGAGGTTTCGCGCGGCACCGTGCAGTTCACCCTCGCGAGCTCGACCGAGTTCGCGCTCAGTCGCGCGGTGCATCCGGAGCTCTCCGCGGTGCTGGATCTCGCGCCGGAGCGCGCCATTTCCTGGGTCATCGCGACCCCGGGCCACGACGCCAGTCTGCTCGGACGCGTCAATGCCTTCTTCAGCGCCGCTCGCAGCGAAGGGCTCATCGCAGCGGTACTGGATCGCTACTACGGCGCGGGCGACGCCTTCGACTATCTGTTGTCGCGCAACTTCATGGAGCACGTACAGACGCGGCTGCCGAAATACGTCGAGTGGTTCCAGCAGGCCGCGACGCAGTACGACCTCGACTGGCGGCTGCTGGCCGCGATGGGCTACCAGGAATCGAAATGGGACCCGCGCGCCGTGTCACATACGGGTGTGCGCGGGCTGATGCAGATGACCGAGGGTACGGCGACCATGATGCGCGCGGGGGACCGGCACGATCCACGCGCGAGTATCTTCGGCGGCGCGAAGTACCTGGCCCGGCTCGTCAAGTCGGTGCCGGAGCGCATTCCGGAGCCCGATCGCACCTGGTTCGCCGTGGCGGCCTACAACGTCGGCTTCGGTCATGTCGAGGACGCGCGGGTCCTCGCTCAGCGCGCCGGCAAGGACGAGGACCGCTGGGAGGAAGTGCGCAAGTTCCTGCCGCTCCTGTCGCAGGAACGGTGGTACACACGGACGCGGCGCGGATATGCACGGGGCTGGGAGCCGGTGCGATATGTCGAGAACGTCCAGGCGTATCTCAACATCCTGGAAGTTGCGGGGACCGCGAGTCCTCAGGTCGTCGACGCCCACTGAGCTTCAGCGGCGCGCGAGGAAGAATTCCCTGAGCAGCGAGCCACACTCCTCCCCGAGCACGCCGGAGCTGAACTCGATGCGGTGGTTGAGCGCCGGATGCTGCACCAGGTTGAAAACGCTGCCGGCCGCGCCTGCGCGCGGATCCGGAGCCCCGAACACGAGACGACGGACACGCGCGTGGACCATCGCCCCGGCGCACATCGGACAGGGCTCGAGCGTCACGTACAACGTCGTGTCGAGCAGCCGGTAGCTCGCGAGCGCCTGCCCGGCCGCACGCAGCGTGATCATCTCGGCGTGCGCGCTCGGGTCGTGCGCGCGTATCGGCTGGTTCCAGCCTTCGGCGATGATCGCGTCGTCGTGGACGAGGACCGCGCCCACGGGCACTTCCCCGGCCCTCTGCGCCTGCCGCGCCAGCTCCAGTGCCCGCCGCATGTATGACTCGTCGTCGGCGACCATTCCTTACGGTACACGATGCGGTCGTCGTCTCGCGACTCGAACGGAGATCGGACGGCACTGATCCAACGCCTGCGCCTCGATTCCTGTCCAGCAAAAGGGCAGAATGAGACACAACGCGCGGACGGATTCTTCGATCACGCGGGTCGACTGCACCAACACTCGGGTTCTCATCGCCGGTCGGCCGTCATGTCAAACGCGAACGCAGCCACCGTTGATGTTGCCGTGGTCCAGGCGGGCTCAGTGCCGTTCGACACCGAGGCCTGCGTGGGAAAAGCCGTTCACCTCATCGAGGAAGCGGCGGCCACCGGGGCAAAGGTCGTCGTCTTTCCAGAAGCGTTCATCACCGGCTATCCGAAGGGTCTCAACTACGGCCTCGTGGTCGGCGCGCGCGACGCAGCCGGCCGCGAAGAGTTCCGGTTGTACCTCGAAGCGGCCATCGACGTCCCCGGCCCGCAGACGCTGCGGTTGGGCGAGGCGGCGGCGGCATGCAAGTGTTATCTGGTCATCGGCGTCGTCGAACGCGAACTCGGCACCTGTTACTGCACGGTCCTCTTCTTCGGTCCCGGCGGGGAATTGCTTGGAAAGCACCGCAAGCTAATGCCAACCGCCCTGGAACGGATAATCTGGGGCTTCGGCGACGGTTCGACACTGACGGCGGTGGACAGCCCTTATGGCAGGATCGGTTCGGTGATCTGCTGGGAGAACTACATGCCCATGCTCCGCATGGCCATGTACTCAAAGAACGTCGCGCTCTATTGCGCTCCGACGGCCGACGACCGGGACACCTGGCTCCCAACGATGCAGCACGTCGCGCTCGAAGGCCGCTGTTTCGTGCTGACGGCCTGCCAGGTCATCCGCAAGAAGGATTTCCCCGCAACGGTGCGCGTGTCGCTCGGCGACTCGCCGGATGCGGTATTGATGCACGGCGGCAGCGCCATCCTCAGTCCGTTCGGCAAGGTACTCGCCGGTCCCGTATTCGACGCCGAAACGATCCTGACAGCGAAACTCGATCTCAATGACATCGGCCGGAGCAAGTTCGATTTCGACGTGGTGGGCCATTACAGTCGGCCGGACGTGTTTCAGCTCATCGTCAACCATGCGCCAACGCCTGCCGTGACGGCCAGGAAGGACTGACTGCCTGGAGCCGGACAGCTACACCGCGCCGGAAGCCCGTTCCGGGCTCGATTCGTGGATAGCGGCGGACCTGCCTGCACCGCCAACGCCGCACGGACTCGGCTGGATGGCCGCCGTGGGTCCCGGAGTCATCGTCCTCGGACTCTCGATCGGGAGCGGCGAGTTCCTGCTCGGCCCTGCGATCTTCGTCAAGCACGGACTCACGCTGCTATGGGTTACGCTGGTCGCGATCCTGCTGCAGACCGTCTTCAACACGGAGGTGATGCGCTACACGCTCGCAACCGGTGAGCCCGTATTCACCGGCTTCATGCGCACCCGGCCTTCAGCAACCGCCTGGGCGTGGTTCTACGCCGCACTCTACTTCCTGCAGATCGGCTGGCCCGCATGGGCCGGCACCGCCGCAGGCGCGATCTTGTTCCTGTTCACTCAGCGCGCGGCGGAACCGCAGGACGCTTCGTCCATCTACTACATCGGCATTGCGGCATTCCTGGCTTGCGTCGCCGTCCTCTCGGTGGGACGGCGGATCGAGCGCACGCTGGAGATTCTCAACTGGGTTCTCATCCTCTGCATCCTGGGCGGGTTTCTGCTGCTGGCCGTGCTGTTCGTTCCCGCCGAAAAGTGGTCCGCAGCGGCAGCCGGTCTCGGGGGTTTCGATTCCGCAACCGGTGGCTTCAATTTCCTTCCGCCTGGCGTGGACTTCTTCCTCCTCGGCGCGCTGGTGGCGTATTCCGGAGCCGGCGGAGTCGGCAACCTCGTCCTGTCGAACTGGGCGCGCGATCGCGGCTACGGGATGGGAGAGCGCGCCGGCTACATCCCCTGCGCAATTGGCGGCCGGAGAGTGAACCTGGCCCACAGCGGCTTTACCTTCACGCACAGCGCGGAAGGCATGAGCCGGTGGCGCGGGTGGTGGCGCATCATTCGCGCGGATCAGTGGGGCGTGTTCTTCGTAGGCGCGATCCTCGGCATGGTGCTGCCGGCGCTGCTGTACGTGACGTTTCTACCGGCGGGGACCGACATCCAGGGTCTCGGTATCAGCGCCGCGCTCGCTGTCGGCGTGAACGAGCGGGCCGGACCGCTGGTCGGCATCCTCATTGCCTTCCTCGGGGCGTGGATCCTGTTCAAAACCCAGCTCGACAACCTGGAAGGAATGGTGCGCGCCATCACCGACATGCTCTGGACCGGCAGCGGCCGGGTGCGCGCATGGCGTGGCGGCGACGTGCGCACCGTTTACTACGGCGTGCTGGCCGTCGTCGTGGTGTGGGGCATTGCAGCGATGGGCCTTGCACAGCCGATTTTTCTGCTAAAGCTGGGCGCCAACTTCGGGGGTGTCGTATTGATCGTGGCGTCCCTGCATCTGCTCTACATCAATACCCGGCTCCTGCCGGAACACGTGCGCCCGCCGCTGTGGCGGCGTGCCGTACTGATCGGTACGGCGATCTTCTACGGATTCTTCGTCAGCCTCTCGGTCTACAGCTTAGTGAGCAGCAAGGCGGCATAGCGCGACCGTCCGATCTCTAGCTCACTCCCACTCGATCGTCGCCGGCGGCTTGCCCGAGATGTCGTAGGTCACGCGCGAAATGCCCGCGACCTCGTTGATGATGCGCCGGGCGCATATGTCGAGGAACTCGTACGGCAGCCGCGCCCACCGTGCGGTCATGAAATCCACCGTTTCGACCGCCCGCAGCGCGATCACGTAGTCGTAGCGGCGACCGTCGCCCATCACCGCGACCGAGCGCACGGGCAGGAACACCGCGAATGCCTGACTCACCTGATCGTAAAGACCATGTGCGCGCAGTTCGTCGATGAAGATGCGGTCGGCCTTGCGCAGCAGGTCCGCGGACTGCCGTGTGACCTCGCCCAGGATCCGCACGCCGAGTCCCGGCCCGGGAAAGGGATGCCGGAAGACCATTTCCCGCGGCAGTCCGAGCTCGAGGCCGAGCCGGCGCACCTCGTCCTTGAAGAGCTCACGCAGCGGCTCGACCAGTCCAAGCCTCATCTGCCCCGGCAGGCCGCCGACGTTGTGATGCGACTTGATGACGTGCGCCTTGCCGGTGCGTGCGCCCGCCGATTCGATCACGTCCGGATAGATCGTGCCCTGGGCGAGCCAGCGCACACCTTCGAGCTTGTGGGCCTCCTCCTCAAAGACATCGACGAAGAGCCGCCCGATGACCTTGCGCTTGTCCTCGGGGTCCGCGACGCCACGCAGACCGTCGAGAAACCGTTGCTCCGCGTTGACCCTGATCACGCGCACGCCCATGTTCTGGCCGAGCGTCGTCATGACCTGATCGCCCTCACCCGCGCGGAGCAAGCCGTGGTCGACGAACACACACACGAGCTGATCACCGATGGCGCGGTTGAGCAGCGCTGCGACCACAGATGAGTCCACGCCGCCGGACAGCCCGAGCAGGACACGATCGCCGCCCACCTGCTCACGCACCCGCGCGACCGCGTCGGCAATGATGTTGCCCGGCTGCCAGCGGGCCTCGCAGCCGCAGATCTCGCGTACGAAGCGCTCGATCATCCGCGCGCCCTGCAGCGTGTGGGTGACCTCCGGATGGAACTGCACGCCGTAGAAGCGCCGCGTCTCGTCGGCCATCGCAGCGAGCGGCGCGTTGGCCGAGGCCCCGACCGGCGCGAAACCCGGCGGCAGTGCGTCGACGCGGTCGCCGTGGCTCATCCATACGTCCAGCACCGCACGTCCCTGCGGGTCATCGTGATCGCGCAGACCCTCGAGCAGCCGGCAAGGCGCGGTCACGGTCACCTGCGCATAGCCGAACTCGCGGTGCCCGGACGGGGTCACGCGGCCGCCGAGCTGCTGCGCCATCGTCTGCATCCCGTAGCAGATGCCGAGCACGGGCACGCCCGCCTCGAACACTGCCTGCGGCGCTGCGGGCGGTCGGCTGTCGACCACCGACTCCGGTCCACCGGAGAGGATAATTCCCCGCGGGCCGAAGGCGCGTACTTCGTCGCCATCCACGTCCCACGGCAGGATCTCGCAGTAGACGCCGCTCTCGCGCACCCGACGGGCGATGAGCTGGGTGTACTGCGCCCCGAAGTCGAGTATCAGAATCCGGTAGGCGTGGATATCCGGCGGCCGCAGAGGCAGTGCGGACCGGCGCTCAACTGACGCGATAATTGGGCGCTTCCTTGGTGATCGACACGTCGTGCACGTGACTCTCGCGCACCCCGGCACTGGTGATGCGCACGAACTTCGGCCGGGTGCGCATCTCGTCGATGTCGTTGCTGCCCGTGTAGCCCATCGCCGCGCGCAGCCCGCCTGCGAGCTGGTGCAGGATCGCGACGATACTGCCCTTGTACGGCACGCGGCCCTCGACGCCTTCGGGCACCAGCTTCTCGAGCTCCGCGGTCGCGTCCTGGAAATAGCGGTCGCGCGACCCCTGCGTCTGCGACATCGCGCCCAGGGATCCCATTCCGCGATAGGACTTGTAGGAAGCGCCCTGATAGAGCTCGACCTCGCCGGGGGATTCTTCGGTGCCCGCAAACAGCCCGCCGATCATCACGCAGTGCGCGCCGGCGGCGATCGCCTTAGCCAGGTCGCCCGAGTAGCGGATGCCGCCGTCGGCAATCAGCGGCACGCCGTCGCGCGCCAGCGCCGCAGCGACGTTGCCCACGGCGCTGATCTGCGGCACGCCGACGCCCGCTACTACGCGCGTGGTGCAGATCGATCCCGGACCGATGCCCACCTTGACCGCATCGGCACCCGCGTCCACGAGCGCCTGCGCGCCCTCCGCCGTGACGATGTTGCCGGCGATGACCTGTTGCGCCGACCACTTGCTCTTGATCCGCGCGACGGTGTCGATCACTCCGCGTGAATGTCCGTGCGCGGTGTCCACCACGATTACGTCCGCGCCCGCCTCGCGCAGCGCCGCGACACGCTCCATCGTGTCGACCCCGGTTCCGACGGCCGCGCCGACCCGCAGAGCTCCCCGTTCGTCCTTACAGGCACGCGGGAACTCGGTCGCCTTCTGGAAATCCTTGACCGTGATCATGCCCTTGAGCGTGAAGTCCTGGTCGATGACCAGCACCTTTTCGATGCGGTGCTTGTGCAGCAGCGCGAGCACTTCCTCCTTGGGCGAGTTCTCGCGCACCGTCACCAGCCGCTCGCGCGGCGTCATCACCGTCGACACCGGAGCGTCGAGCTTGGTCTCGAAGCGCAGGTCGCGGTGGGTGACGATCCCCACAGCCTTGCCATCTCGCACGACGGGCACGCCCGAGATGTTCTTCGCGCGCGTCAGGTTCAGCACGTCCCGGATCGTGAGCTCGGGCCCGACGGTGATCGGATCATGGATGATCCCGCTCTCGAAACGCTTGACGCGCGCCACCTCGCGGGCCTGCGACTCGATCGTCATATTCTTGTGGACGATGCCGATACCGCCTTCCTGCGCGATCGCGATCGCGAGGCGATGCTCAGTGACGGTGTCCATCGCCGCGGACACCAGAGGCAGGTTGAGCCGGATGCCGCGCGTGAGTCGCGTGGCAAGGCTGACCTCCATGGGCAGGACCTCGGAGCGAGCCGGAACCAGCAGGACGTCGTCGAAGGTGAGCGCTTCCTCGAGGATACGAATCATGACCTGCCTTTGGGCGGGCGGAAGGAAGCGGGGCATTCTATCCTGCGCGCCCGGTGACGGTAAACCGACGTGGAGCAAGCGGAACCGGAAGCGACCCATACTCGACGGCGATGTCCCGGATCGACGTCGGCCCGCATTGACTCGGCTTGTGTGCGTCGGCGGCACCCGCGATGATGCCCTCCATGTCCTCGATGACTGTCGAAACCGGCGGCAAGCTCCTGCCGGAGCGGGATATTTTCACGGTCAGCCGGCTGAACCGCGAGGCGCGCAGCCTGCTCGAGCGGAGCTTTGGCAGCCTCTGGCTCGAGGGCGAGGTGTCAAATCTCTCGCGACCGGCCTCGGGACACTGGTATTTCTCGCTCAAGGACGACGCGGCGCAGGTGCGCTGCTGTATGTTTCGCAACCGCAATCAGCTGGTGCGACTCCCGGTCCAGGATGGCGCCAAGGTCGTCGCGCGCGGAAGGGTCAGCCTCTACGAGGCGCGCGGCGAATTCCAGGTCGTGGTCGAGCATCTCGAGGAGGCTGGCGAAGGCCTGCTTCGCCGGAGATTCGAGGAGCTCAAGCGCCGTCTCGCGGCCGAAGGACTCTTCGACCCTGCGCATCGCAAGCAACTACCTGCCCTGCCACGCCGGGTGGGTGTGATCACCTCGCCCACGGGCGCGGCAATCCGGGACATCCTGCACGTGCTCAGGAGACGCTTTCCGCCCGTACCCGTCCTCGTCTACCCCGTCGCCGTGCAGGGGATGTTCGCGGCCGGCGAGATCGTCGATGCGCTGCGCCTCGCCGGACGCCGCGCTGACTGCGACGTGCTGATCCTCGCACGCGGCGGCGGCTCGCTCGAGGACCTGCAGTCATTCAACGAGGAGACGGTGGCCCGCGCCGTCCACGCCTGTCCGATCCCGGTCGTAAGCGGCATCGGGCACGAGACCGATTTCACGATTGTCGATTTCGTCGCCGACGAGCGCGCGCCGACGCCGTCCGGCGCGGCGGAGCGCGTCGTGCCCGACCGGGCCGAGTGGCTGCGTTCCTTCTCGGCGGTCGAACGGCGAAGCACATATGCGGTCCGCAGACGTCTACAGGAGCTCGACACCTTGCTCCGCTTTCGGGCAAGGAGCCTCGCCCGCACGCATCCGGGCGCGCGCCTGCGCCAGCACGCGCAGCGCCTCGACGAGCTCGACATGCGCCTGGTACGCGCCGTGCGCGCAACGCTGGCTCGCACCACGACCCGCGTGTCGCAGGCCAGCGCGCTCCTGCAGCGATCGTCCCCTGCGCTTCGGCTGCGGGCGCTGCGCGTGCGGCTCGCCGTCGCGCAGCGTGCGCTTGCGGCGGCAGGTCGGCGAAACCTGATCGCGGCGCGCGCGCGGCTCGAATCGGCGATGCGCACGCTCAACGCAACCGGACCACGAGCAACGCTCGAGCGCGGCTACGCCATCGTCATGACGGGCACGGGGCGGGTGCTGCGCGACGCGGCCGAAACCGTGCCCGGCGCAACTCTCGATGTGCGGCTCTGGCGGGGCTCGCTCGCGGCGACGGTGACATCCACGACGCCCGAAGCGCCGGACCGCCCGCAGCCGCGGCGGAAGCCGGGGTGACCATGCGCCGGCGCGTATCGGCCTTGCCAGGTGCCGCATGCGGCGCCGTGCTGCTCTTCGCCGCGACGGCGCAGGCCGGGCAGGATCGCCCGCTGCCGCTCGAGAGCCGCGTGCCGGGCGGCATCGCGTTTGTCGACCTGGGTCCGCCGACGGCCAACGAGGCTCGCGTAACCTTCAACGATCATCGCGCGCCGGTGCTGCTCCGCGGCGGACGCCGCGTGGCGGTGATCGGTATCCCCCTCGATACGCCTCCGGGACTGCAGACGGCGCGGCTCGACTACGCAGACGGCAAACCTGCGACCACGCTCGTTTTCGAGGTCACGGCCAAGGCCTACGACGAACAGCGCCTGACCGTGACGAACCAGCGTCATGTCGATCCGTCACCGCAGGACCTCGAGCGCATTGCCGCGGAACGTGTGCGCATCGACCGCGCGTTATCGACCTACAGCGCGGACCAGGAACCGCAGCTGCGGCTCGCCGCGCCCGTCGCAGGTACGCGCTCGAGCTCGTTCGGGTCGCGGCGGTTCTTCAACGGCCAGGCGCGCAGCCCGCACAGCGGGATGGATATCGCTGCCGCGGCGGGGACGCCGATCCTCAACCCGGCCCGCGGCCGCGTGCTCGACACCGGCGACTTCTTCTTCAACGGCCAGACGGTATTCGTCGACCATGGCCAGGGCGTAGTCGCGATGTACTGTCACCTGAGCCGTATCGACGTGAAGCCGGGCGACGAGGTCGGTGCGGGAGCGCAGCTCGGGCTGGTCGGCGCGACCGGGCGCGTCACGGGCGCGCATCTGCACTGGGGCATTGCGGTCAACCGCGCGCTGGTCGACCCGGCGCTGCTGCTTGGCGAGGCGATCCCCGCGGCGGCGCAATCAGCGCCGCGCGAGGAATCCGCGGATCGCCCCCTCGAATCGAGCCAGGTCGACTAGAAACGAGTCGTGGCCCGCCTCCGAAGGGAAGGCGTGAAACTCCACCTCCGCGCCCGCCGCCTCGAGACCAGAGCCGATCGCACGCTGCTGGTGGATCGGAAACAGGATGTCTGTTTCGACGCCGATCACCAGCGAGTGCATGCCGCGCAGGCGAGCGAATGCCGCGGCGAGCGTGCTGCCATGCTCCGCGAGATCGAACTCGTCCATCGCGCGCGAAAGGGCCAGGAAGCAATTCGCGTCGAAGACCTGCGAGAAACGCTCCGCCTGATGCTCGAGATAGGACTCGACCTCGAAGGGACGTGGTTCGCCGTCCGGCGCGCCGGGCTCTGCGACCCGCCGCCGCCCGAAGCGGGTGTCAAACTCCCGCGCGCCTCGGTAGGTGACAGTGCCGAGCTTGCGCGCCAGTCGCAGTCCGGTCCGCGGCCCGCGACCAGGCTCGTACGCGCCGTTGCGCCACTCCGGGTCGCTGCGCACGATCTCGCGCTGCAGCGCGCGCAGCGCGATCGCCTGCGCCGAAGCGCTCGTCGCCCCCGAGATCGAGATCAACGCATCGACCTCGTGCGCGTACTGGACACAGTACGCCAGCACCGTCATGCCCCCGAGCGATGGTCCGATGACGCAGGCCACGCGCGCGATGCCGAGCGCGTGCAGCGCTTCGCGCGCGGCACTCGCGATGTCCTCGACCGAGAGCAGCGGAAACGCCGTGCCGTACGGACGGCCGGACGCGGGATCGATCGAGAGCGGACTCGATGATCCGAAGGGGCTGCCGAGCGAGTTGATGCAGACCACGTGCCAGCGCTGAGTGTCGATGGGGCGCCCCTCGCCGATCATCGATTCCCACCAGCCCTCCGCCGGGTCGAGGGCGGAGGATGCTGCGTGCGCGGAGGGCGACAGCCCGGTGAAGAGCAGCACCGTGTTGTCGTCCGCGGGACTGCGGCGACCCCAGCTCTCGTAGGCCACGACGGGCTTGGCGATCAACCCGCCGCGATACAGCCGGAGCGGCTGCGGCAGATTCACCAGTTTCCGTGCGGGGAAGTCCGGCGGCACGTGCGGCGGCTTGATGGCGACGGACATGGACCGCAGTCTAAGCCGGCCGGGCCGCGACACAAGCGCGCACAGTCAGCGGCTCAGAACCGGCGGTTATCTGAGCCGCGCGCGGCTACTGGCGCTTGCCGCGCTTGCGGCTCCGCACCAGGCGGTTGCGCTTGCGCTGCTGGCGCGGCGTGAGCTCGTTGCGACGGCCGGCGTACGGGTTTTCGTCGGTGCGGAACTCGACACGCATCGGCGTCCCCTCGAGCCGGAACACCCGCCGGAAGTAGTTCTCGAGGTAACGCCGGTACGCGTCGGGCACGTGCTGGGTCTGGTTGCCATGTATCACGACCACGGGTGGGTTGCGGCCGCCCTGGTGAGCATAACGCAGCTTTATGCGCCGCCCGCGCACCAGCGGCGGCTGGTGGCTGGTGACCGCGGCTTCGAGCGCGCGGGTGAGCTCCGGGGTCGGCATCTCGCGCATCGCCGCACGGTACGCAACCTTGACCGAATCCATCACATCGCCGACACCCGTTCCGTGGCGTGCGGAGATGAAGTGCACCGGCGCAAAGGTCAGGAAATCGAGCCGCAGGTCGAGACCTGCCCGGATCGCCTCGCGCTGATCGCGCGCGATCCCGTCCCACTTGTTGACCGCGATCACCAGCCCCCGCCCTTGTGTGGCGATGAGGCCGAGGAGGCTCGCATCCTGCTCCGACACCGATTCCTGCGCGTCGAGCACGCCAATCACGATCTGCGCCTCGTCGATCGCCTGCAGCGCCTTGACGATGCTGTACTTTTCGATCGTATCGTGCACGCGTGCGCGGCGGCGCACGCCCGCCGTGTCGATCAGTACATACGCCTGTCCTTCACGCTCGAACGGCACGTAGACGCTGTCACGGGTGGTCCCCGGCTTATCGAAGGCGATGAGGCGCTCCTCGCCGAGTAACCGGTTGATCAGTGTCGACTTGCCGACATTTGGGCGGCCGATCACCGCGACCCGAATCGCATTCTCCTCCGGCGCAGGCGCCTCCTCGGTGCCGGCAGCGAAACCGTCCAGCGCGCGGCTCATCAGCGTCTCGAGACCTTCCGCGTGCGCAGCCGACACGGCCACCGGCTCGCCAAAGCCGAGCGAGTGGAAGTCCGCCACAGCCGTGCCGAGCTCGAGCCCTTCGGACTTGTTGACCACCAGCAGGACGGGCTTGCCGCTGCGGCGCAGCTGTGTCGCCACGTGCAGATCGGGCGGCGTAAGCCCCGCGCGGCCGTCGACGACCAGCAGCACACGGTCGGCGTCCTCGATCGCCTTGCGCGTCTGAGTCGCGGTCAGCCGTTCCACGCCGTCGGGGCCTTCGACCAGGCCGCCAGTGTCGATGACCACTGCCGGGCGATCACCTATACGTGTATAGCCGTACTTGCGGTCCCGCGTCAGACCCGGCACGTCTGCGACGAGCGCGTCGCGGGTGCGGGTAAGCACGTTGAACAACGTCGATTTGCCGACGTTCGGTCGGCCGACGATCGCAAGGACGGCGAGCACCGGAGATCCTGCGGCCTGACCTCACACCCCGCCGGGCGCTGCGTCTGCACCGCTGCTCGTATAGGCAACCAGTGTCCCGTCGATGTCGAGCGCGTAGAGCCGGCCGGACCCCACGACCGGTGTGCGGATCGGCGTATCCCCGGGTCGCTCGCGCGCGACGAAGCGACCAGTGTCGCGATCGAGCCAGTGCAGATAGCCCTCGAAATCACCCACCACCACCGTGGACCCGTCCACCGCCGGCGTGCCGAGTCCGCGCTGATGGAGACCGTCCTGCTGCCACACAACGCTGCCGTCGCGGCGCTTGAGCGCGATGACGGCGCCGTCGGCAGCCGACACATAGATCTGGTCGTCGTCGAGCGCCAGTCCGCGATAGCTCGATACATCGCGTCCCCACCACACCTGGCCCGAATCGAGCGACAGCATGACCAGACGCCCCTGGTAGCCCACAGCGTAGACATCGTCGCCCGAGACGCGCACCGCCGCGTCGACATCAGCCAGCCGCTCGAGCTCGGTGCGCCCGCTGGGCGTGCTGACCTGCGCCTGCCAGAGCGCTTCACCGGTTGCGAGCGACACCGCAACCACCTTGCCAGTGTCGAACCCGCAGATCACGACATCCCCGCTCACCACGGGAGCCGCCGCGCCGCGCAGCGAGAGCCGCGGCACGAGCTCCTCGACCAGCCAGAGCTCGCGCCCGTCGGAAGCCGAGAGCGCACGCATGCGCCCGTCGAGCGTGCGTACGACGACGCGATCACCCGCGATCAGCGGCGCCGAGAGCACCTCGCCGCTGACCCGTGCCTTCCAGCGCTGGCGTCCGTCCGCGGCCTCGAGCGCAACGACGTCGCCATCGCTGGTCCCGAGCGCCACGAGCCCGTTGCCGCCGCCCGGCCCCGCAGAGAGCGCGAGCTTCGTCTCGGCGCGCCAGCGCGTGCGGCCATCCACAGCCGAGATTGCCTGCACGACGCCCTTGTGCGACGCGACGTAAAGCGTATCGCCGTCGACTGCGATGCCGAGTGAGAGGCGGAGGTGTTCACCTGCATCACCGATACGCGTCGACCACAGCTCCTTCACCTGGATCGTCGGCTTGACGTCGACGAGCTCGGCCGGCGGATCGACTTCCTCGTCCTTGTCGCAGCCAGCCACGAGAAGCGCCGCGAGGCCGAAGAGTGCGAGTCGGCGCATCATGGAGCGGCTCCTGCAGTGGCCGCGGCGAGCGGCAGCGAATCGCGCTTGAGCGTCACGTATTCCCGGTCGAGGCTCTTCTGCTCGGGATCGGCCGCGAGCGCCGCGTCGTACGCGCGACGGGCGTCGGCGATGTCGCCCTTCGCAACGAGGGCGTCGCCACGTATGTCGTGGAAGTGCGGCGCGAACGCGCCTGCCTTGGAGGCGTCGAGCAACGCCAGTGCCTCGTCCGGCTTCGACTGTTCGATAAGTACGCGCGCCAGCCGTATGCGCGCAACCTGGCGGAGTTCCGCGTCGCGCGAGCCGTCGATTACGGCCCGGAGGCGTTTCGCCGCCTCGTCGTATTCGCGGCGGTCGACGGCGGCGCGAGCCAGCGCCAGGTCCGCCTGGTCCGCATAGGGCGAGGACGGGTTCCCTTCCCGCAGGGCAACAGCGCGGGTCGCAGCGTCGTCGCGCTTGTTGGCCGCCAGCGCCTCGATGACACCGGTGTATGCGGCCTCGGCTTGTTCGGCCTGCTGCCGCGTGTGCGACTGCCAGTAACGCCAACCGGCGATTGCGCCGAGCCCGATCGCGACGCCGCCGACCAACGTCAACCAGTTGTCGCGCCAGAAGCTGCGCAACTGTTCTTCGCGTTCAAGATCACTCAGGTCTTCCACTTACCATACTCCAGGGTCGGCGAGCGCCAGGCGCTCGCGGTTGATGTCTATCGCGATTCCGGTTTCGCGCCGAGTCGGCGACCGAGTTCCGCCGCGACGCCGTCCAGCGGCACTTCGTGCTGCGCGCCCTCGCCACGCAGCTCCTTGATGGCAACGACGCCGCGTGCCAGCTCATCATCGCCCAGGATCAGCGCGAAATGTGCGCCACTACGATCGGCGCGTTTCATCTGCGACTTGATGCTGCCGCCGCCGCAGTTGGTCTCGACACCGCGCCCCGGCAGCTCGTCACGCAGCCGCTCGGCGAGTGCGATCCCGCGCTGCTCCGCGGCGGCGCCAGCGAGGAGCAGGTATACGGCGGGAAGGGCGTCATCGACGGACCGCTCCTTGAGGCGCATGAGCTCCACGATGCGCTCCTGTCCGAGCGCCCAGCCGATCGCAGGCGTCGATTCGCCGCCGAGCTGCGCCACGAGACCATCGTAGCGACCGCCCGAGCACACGGCGTCCTGCGAGCCAAGATCGGTGGTGATCCACTCGAAGACCGTGCGCGAATAGTAGTCGAGCCCGCGCACGAGCCTCGGGTTGAGGGTATAGGTGACGCCCGCCGCATCGAGATGCGTGCGCAGCGCCGCAAAATGCTCGGCCGATTCCGCGTCGAGATGGTCGGTGATGAGTGGGGCACCCGCCACCACGTCGCGCATCGCCGGATTCTTGCTGTCGAGCACCCGCAGCGGATTGCCATCGAGGCGCCGCCTGCTGTCCTCGTCGAGCTGGTCGGCGCAACTTCGGAAGTAGTCCGCCAGCAGTGCCCGGTAAGCACGACGCGACTCGGGTGTCCCGAGCGTGTTCAGATTCAGGGACAGACCTTCGAGACCCAGTCGCCGCCAGATCCGCGCCGAAATGAGGATCAGTTCTGCATCCACGTCAGGGCCGCCGTAACCGATCGCTTCGGCGTCGATCTGGTGAAACTGGCGGTAGCGGCCTTTCTGCGGCCGCTCATAGCGGAACATCGGGCCCTGGCACCAGAGCTTCTGGCGCTGGTTGTGCAGCAGGCCATTGCTGATGCAGGCGCGTACGACTCCGGCCGTCGCTTCCGGGCGCAGAGTGATCGAATCCCCGCCGCGGTCCTCGAAGGTATACATCTCCTTCTCGACGATGTCGGTGTGCTCACCGATCGAGCGCTTGAAGAGCTCGGTGCGCTCGAGCAGCGGCAGGCGCAGCTCCCGATAGCCGTATTCCGACAGCGTCTCGCGCGCAACTCGCTCGAGCCGCTGCCAGGCCGGCGCGTCCTCGGGAAGCACGTCGTTCATGCCACGAACAGGCGAAAGACCGGTTGCCATGCGACGCCTGAGGCTGCTCAGCGCACCGCGCCCGTGGCGTCGATGCTGAAGCGGGTGAGGCTCTGCCCGGCCGGCGCCGCAGGCACGGTTAGGCGCCTGCCGTTGGCGTAGACCACGACCGAGGCAGGGTCGCCGAGGGTCACGCTCAAGGGCGGGGTGGCACGCACAGTGCGCTCGTCTCCCTTGCTGCCGAGGTCGTAAAGCACGGCGGCCCCCGACCCGTCATATACCTCCACCCAGGTGTCCTTGCTGAAGGTGAGCTTGAGCGATACGCGATCGCCGTTGCCCGCCTGTTCGGATGCCGGCGGCGACGGCGCCGCTGGAGCGACCTCCGCGGCCGCTGTTTCAGCCGGCACCTCCGCGGGTGCCGGGTCGACCGTGGCGGTTGCAGGAGCAGACGGTCCGGCGCGGTTAGACCAGCGTTCGACGACAAAGGCGGCCATGGCCGCGAGCAGGAGCGCCCCCGCTATTCCGGCCAGCACCCATGGCCAGCGCTGCGGCGCACGTGCTGGCATCAACTCCACCCGCGCCCGCGGTATCAGCGTCGGCTGCGAAGGATGCGTGCCCGCTTGCTCGTAGGCCTCGAGCAGCCGCTCGGGCGGAAGACCGAGCATCATCGAGTAACGCCGCAGATGCCCCCTGGCGAACACCGGTGCGCCAAGGGCTGCGAAATCGTCGTGCTCGATCCAGTGGATGACGCTGACGTCCAGGTTCAGTTGATCGGCGACCTGCTGCTGGGTGAGACCCTGGCGCTCACGCTCGCGCGAGAGCTCAGCCCCGGGTCCCTGGGCTCGCGCCTGACCGGCGGTGTCCCCGGCCATCACCCACCTTGCTCCGCCTCGAGCAGCTCTCGGGTCTCGGCGGAAGTGGCGAACTCGGTCCGCAGCCGCCGCGCGTACTCCTGCGACTGCGTGCTGTCGCCCAGCTTGCGTTCGATACGGTACCCGAGCCACAGCGCCTGCGGGTTCACCGGTCCGATGGCCATGTAGCGTTGCAGAAATGCGCGCGCCTGGAAGTCGTTTCCACCATCGTGGTTGAGGTCCGCCATCTGCAGCAGCGCATCCGGCTGATCGGGCTGATAGGCGAGCGCCTTGCGGAAGTAGCTTTCGGCATCGGTGGGGCGACCATCCGCGCGCGCGCACCGGCCCGCGTTCGTGTATGCAGCGGCGGGCGTGCGATACATCGCGTTGCCCGCGGCCTCGAGGAAGAGCTTCTCGCCGCGCTTCTTGTCCCCCTTGCGGCAGTAGAACACCGCGGCGTTATTCAGCACCTCGGGATCGCCATCGGCCAGGCGAACGGCCTGGTCGTAATGCGACTGCGCCTTTTGGTCATCACCGAGCCGGTCGTAGAGAAAGCCCGCCGCCATCTGCGTCTCGGATGTCCGAGGGTCCTGCTCGATCGCCTTATCGATGCGATCGCGCGCCGCGGCGAGGTTGCCCTGGTGGAGATAGGTCATGCCGAGCTGCGCGTTGGTTTGCGCGGCCTTGCTCCTGGACTCCGCGGTGATCTTCGGCGAGCTGCTGGTGCAGGCCGCAACCGCGGCGACGATCGCCAGGGTCGCCGCGACGCAGATGGAAACCGGTCTCCTCATGCCGTCACCACGGGGATCCCGCCCAGGCGATCCCCGAGGCGCGACGTCGTGCGGTCGACGACCCGACCGACGAGCTGGCCGCAGGCGGCATCGATGTCGTCGCCGCGCGTGCGCCGCACGGTCGTGATGACGCCATCCTTGAGCAGGCGGTCGCGGAACGAGGCAATGACGTGCTCGGGCGAACGGCGGTAGCGCGTGCCCGGGAACGGGTTGAACGGGATCAGGTTGACCTTGGCCGGCCGGCCGCGCAGCAGCGCCGCGAGCTCCCGGGCATGCTCCGGCCGGTCGTTGACGCCGTCGAGCATCACGTACTCGAAGGTCACGTTGCGCGCGTTCTGACGCTCGACGTAGTGCCAGCAGGCGGCGAGCAGCTCGGCGATCGGATGTCGGCGGTTGATTGGCACGAGCTGGCTACGCAGCGCATCGTTCGGCGCGTGCAGCGACACGGCGAGCGCGACATTGGTCTCCTCCGCAATGCGAATCATCTGCGGCACGAGACCCGAGGTACTGACGGTGACACGCCGGCGTGACAGGTCGAATCCGTAATCGTCCATCATGAGCTCGGCCGCCGGCACGACGTTGCGGTAGTTTGCCAGCGGCTCGCCCATGCCCATGAACACGACGTTGGTGATCAACCGGTCGCCACCGGGTACAGCGCCCAGCTCGCGATTCGCGAGCCACACCTGTCCGACGATCTCGGCGACCTCGAGGTTGCGATTAAAACCCTGCTGCGCGGTCGAGCAGAACGTGCAGTCCATCGCGCATCCCACCTGGCTCGAGATGCAGAGCGTGCCGCGACCGGGCTCGGGTATGAAGACCATTTCGATGGCCTGATCACCCTCGAAGCGCAGCAGCCATTTGCGCGTGCCGTCGCTCGAGACCTGCCGATGCAGGATCTCCGGGACGCGGATTTCCGCCTCGGCTGCCAGCCGCTCGCGGAATCCCTTAGCAAGATCGGTCATGGCCGCGACGTCGCCCACGCCGCGGCGATACATCCACTTCATGAGCTGTCGGGCTCGGAACGGCTTCTCGCCCAACCCGGCCACAAACGCTTCGAGCTCGGAACGGGTCAGTCCGAGCAGGTTGGTGAGTGTGGTGGCGGTGTTCATGCACGTTTGACCGTCGAGGCTGAGCGAGTTCCGCTTAGGCTCAGCGAGCGCAGATCTCGGACTGCGCGAAAAAGAACGCCACTTCTGTGGCGGCGTTCTCCACGCTGTCCGAGCCATGCACGACATTCTGATCGATGCTCGAGGCCAGGTCCGCCCGGATCGTGCCGGGCGCCGCCTTCTTCGGATCCGTCGCGCCCATGACCTCCCGATTCTTCGCAACAGCGTCGGCACCCTCGAGCACTTGCACCATCACCGGACCTGAGGTCATGAAACTGACCAGGTCGCGGAAAAACGGCCGCTCCCGGTGGATCGCATAGAAGGCCTCGGCCTGCGCGGTCGTGAGCCGCGTCATGCGCGCGGCGACGATCGAGAGCCCGGACTTCTCGAGGCGGCGGTAAACATCGCCGATCACGTTCTTGCGGACGCCATCGGGTTTGACGATGGACAGGGTACGTTCGACGGTCATGCAGGGCCTCGCGGCGGGCGCTGCCGCGCCCGGATCAATGGTTAGCGGCCGGCTGCGTGCCTCGCGCTCGCGAAGGCCACGGTCAGCGGCGCTGAAAATAGCCGGGAAGTATACCTGTGCCCGGTGCGGCTGAAAAGAAAAGCGAGCCGCAGCAGGTAGTTACGCGAGCATAAAGCTCAGCTGCAGGTCAGACGTTGAAGCTCTCGCCGCAGCCGCACTCGCCCTTGACGTTCGGATTGCGGAACTTGAACGCCTCGTTGAGACCTTCGCGCACGAAATCGACCTGGGTGCCATCGATCATGCGCAGGCTTTCCTGGTCAACGATCACCTTGACCCCGCCCTGCTCAAATACGACGTCGTGGTCCGCTACGTCATCGGCGTAGTTGACGACATAGGCGAAGCCAGAACACCCGGTCTTCTTGACGGCAAGACGCAGCCCGATGCCGTGACCCCGGGCGCGGAGGAAACTCGAGACCCGTTCGCGAGCGGAAGCAGTGAGTGATACGGCCATGTCTCTGGTGAGGGATGCGGAATCGATGCCCGATTCTACACCGCTGCCGCGATTTCTCCGGGCCAGGCTGCTGCGGCGGCACGTGCGGCATCCTGAAGTGTGATCAACCGCCCGAACCGCGACGGCGGGATCTCGAGCGCGTCCGCCGCCTCGCGCCAGTCCCATTCCGCGAGCTCGTTTCTGCTTGCGCCGCGCAGCCGCTCGGTGAGCCAGGAGGCCGCGGCGATGAAATACGGACACCCGTAGGCGCGAAACCGCGCCTCGACGACGACGCCGCGCGCGGTGCGGAGGCTGAGCACGACGCGCGCACCGTCGTCGGCCGCATCGGCGCGTGCCGTTATCACGCCTTCGTCACCTGTAACCTCGCCTGCGCCGGGCAGCTCGCGGAAGCGGCGCAGCACCTCGGCCCCGTAGCGCGCGTCTGCGTGCATCAGCCTGCCGCAGTCGCCATCGGCGGCGCGATCGCCCGCAGCCGCCCCACTTCGGCGCGGATACGCATCGCCGCTCGCTCGACGTCGTCGGCGGTCGTATAGCGGCCGAGACTGATCCGTAGCGAACCCTGCGCAAGCTGCTCGCTGCGGCCAAGTGCCCGCAGCACGTATGACGGCTCGCCGCGCAAGGTCGCGCACGCCGAACCGGACGACAAGGCGAGATCGGACAGCGCAAGCAGCAGGCTTTCGCCTTCGACGCCCGGGATCGAGACATTCAGGATGCCGGGCGCGCGCCTGTGCTCGGACCCGTTGACGAGGATGCCGGGCAGAGTGGAAAGCGCCGACCACAGCCGGTTCCGCAGATGCGTGACGCGCGCTGCCTCCTCCGTCATCTCCGCCGCGGCGATGCGGCAGGCGGCACCAAAGCCCGCGATCTGGTGGGTGGGCAACGTTCCGGAGCGCAGACCGCGTTCCTGACCGCCGCCGTACAGAAGCGGCACGAGCCCGAGCCGTGGCTCGCGTCGCACGCATAGCGCGCCTACTCCTTTCGGCCCATTGAGCTTGTGCGCGGTCACGGCGAGCAGATCGATCCGGTCGCGGACGACGTCGAGGCCGAGCTTTCCCGCGCTCTGCGCTGCATCGACGTGCAGCAGTACACCGCGCGCGCGACAGACGCGGCCAACCTCGCCTACGTCCTGGATGACACCGGTCTCGTTGTTGACGTGCATCAGCGACACGAGGATCGTGTCCGCGCGCAACGCGGCCTCGACCTGCGATGGCTCGACGATCCCGTCGGGACCGGGGCGCACGTAGCTCACCTCGAATCCTTCGCGCTCCAGACGGCGGCATGGATCGAGCACCGACGGATGCTCGGTACGCGAGGTGACGATATGCGCGCCCTTCGGGCGATGAAACCGCGCTGCGCCGAAGATCGCGAGGTTGTTCGCCTCGGTCGCGCCTGAAGTCCACACGATCTGTTCGGGAGCAGCCCCCGCGAGCGCGGCAACGGCCGAGCGTGCCGCCTCGATCCGCGCGCTGGCACGACGCCCGGGTCCGTGGCTGACCGAGGACGCGTTGGCGAAATCCGCTGCCGGGCCCATGCAGGCCAGCATTTCCTCGGCCACGCGTGGATCGACCGGGGTGGTCGCGGCGTTGTCGAGGTAGATCGTCTCCATCACGTGCCGGGGGCGGCCGGCGCCCGATGTGGCTCGCCGGCCCGGCGGCGGCGAGCCTGCACGGCGGTCAGAATTCCGCGCAGTATGTGAATCTCGTTCTCGTCAGGCGCCGCCCGGTTGAAGAAGCGCCGCAGCCGGGCCATCAGTTGTCCGCTGCGCGTGCGGTCCCGGAAATCGATCTCGTCGAGTACCTGCGCGAGCTGCTCGTAGAACCGCTCCATTTCCTGCGCGGATGCATGCGGCCCCGCAGCGACGTCTCCGCCCCCGCCGCGCGGCTCACGCACGGCGAGCCAGAGCTCGTACGCGACGACCTGTACCGCCATCGCGAGATTCAGCGATGCGTAAGCCTCGTCGCAGGGAATGGTGAGCAGCCGGTGGCACTGCTCGAGATCGTCGTTCGAGAGACCGGTGCGTTCCGCCCCGAACAACAACGCCACCGGCGCGCGCTTCGCGGCCGCGACAATCTCCGGCGCGGCTTCGCGCGGCTCGACGACCCGCCACGGCAGATGCCGCGGCCGCGCCGTCGTACCGAGGATCAGCCCGCAGTCGGCGACCGCCTCGGGCACGGTCGCGAAGACTCGCGCGCGCGCGAGCACGTCGTCGGCCGCCGCCGCCATCGTCACGGCCTCGGGCGCCGGGTAACGCTCCGGCGCCACCAGCGCCAGATCGGCGAGCCCCATGGTCTTCATCGCGCGCGCCGTCGAGCCGATGTTTCCCGGATGTCGCGCCCCGACCAGGACGATGCGGACGTTCATGCTCTGCTATTCTAGCCGCGCTTTGGCGGGCCTCCCGCCGCTCTTTCGCAAGCCGATCGGATCCCGGGACAGCTCCATGCAGCCACTGCTCAACATCGCCGTGCGTGCGGCGCGGCGCGCCGGTGACCTGATCGTCCGTAACGTCGATCGCGTACCGACCCTGGGCGTGCGGTCCAAGAGCCGCAACGACTTCGTCACCGAGGTGGATCACCTCGCCGAGCGCGACATCATCGAGACGATACGGCGCACGCATCCCGATCACGGGTTTCTCGGCGAGGAATCGGGCCGCAGCGGCGGCGACGAGTTCGTCTGGATCATCGATCCGCTGGATGGCACGACCAATTTCCTGCACGGGTTCCCGGTGTTCGCGGTCTCGCTGGCGGTCGAGCGTCGCGGTCGCCTCGAGCATGGCGTCGTCTATGACCCCATGCGCCAGGAGCTGTACACGGCGTCGCGCGGCGACGGCGCTCAGCTCGACGGCAAGCGGATCCGCGTCAGCCGGCAGACGACGCTCGAGGGCGCTCTGGTTGGGACTGGATTCCCATACCGTTCAAACGCGCAATGGACAGACAGCTACATGGCGATGCTACGCGTGGTCATGGAGCAGGCAGCGGGCATCCGCCGTCCGGGCGCGGCCGCGCTCGACCTCGCGTACGTTGCAGCCGGCCGGCTGGATGCGTTCTGGGAGATCGGTCTCAAAACCTGGGATACGGCAGCAGGGACCCTGCTGATCACCGAAGCCGGCGGACGCGTCGGCACGCTCACGGGTGGCGAATTCCGGCAGCGCGGCAACATCCTCGCGGGGACACCCAAGGTGTTCGAGGCGATGATCGAGTGCCTGGAGCCGCACATACCCGCGGGTTTGCGCGAGGTCTGATACGCGCCCCCGACGCCGGCGGCGCGCCCCTGGCACTTGTCCACGCTCAGCTGCTTTCGGTCTCGCCCTCGCGCCTGGTCGCCCACAGCGAGGCGAGCACGCCGGCGCCGAGCGTCGCGACAATGATTGCGAGAGACATCAGGTTCGGCACGTGATAGTGGTTCACGAGCAGCATCTTCACGCCGACGAAGGCCAGGATCAGGACCAGGCTGTACTTCAGATACCGGAACATCGCCATCAGCCCGGCCACTGCGAAGTAGAGAGCCCGCAGCCCCAGGATTGCAAACGCGTTCGAGGTGAAGACCAGGAAAGGATCGCGGGTGACCGCCAGGATCGCCGGAATTGAATCGACCGCGAATACGACGTCGGTGATGTCGACGATCACGAGCGCGACGAGCAGCGGCGTCGCGTGCAGCTTGCCGTCCTGGCGAACCAGGAACTTCGAGGTCGTGATCTCCGAGGTCACGGGCATGAAGCGACGGACCACCCGCACGGGCCAGCTGTTGGCGACGTCGGACTCCTCGGCGTCGGGCTTCAGCATCCGGAGCGCGGAGACGAGCAGGATCGCGCCAAATACGTAGAACATCCAGTCGAACCGGTGAACCAGCGCCGTGCCCGCGGCGATCATCAGGCCGCGCAGCACGATCGCACCGACGATCCCCCAGAACAGCACGCGGTACTGGTAAAGCACCGGGATCTTCAGGTATGAAAAGATCAGCGCGATGACGAAGATGTTGTCGACCGACAGCGACCATTCGAGCAAGTAGCCCGTCACGTACTGGACGACAGCGTCCGAGCCCGACGCCACGCCCGCTCCAGGCTCGAATCCGAGCCAGCGATGCTCGTACAGCCCGTAGATGGCGAACGTAAAGGAGAACGAGACGCCTACCCATACCAGCGTCCAGAACAGCGCCTGCTTGACCGAGAGCTCCGCCGCCTCGCGATGCAGGACGCTCAGGTCGAGCACCAGCAGAGTCAGGAATAGCGCGAGGAACGCGGCCCAGACCAGCCCGGTCATGGGCGCGCAGCCTCAGGTTCGCGACTGTGTGACAGGGTATTCAGGGGAGTGCGTCGACGTCGCCCTTCTCGCGCTGGGCGGGCATCAGATCGCGGGCCGTCAGCCTGAAGTCGAGCGCAATAGCGCTCGCCACGTAGATCGACGAGAAGGTGCCCACGACCACGCCGATCGCGAGCGCGGTGGCAAACCCCTTCAAGACGTCCCCGCCGAAGAGCAGCAGCGACAGCACAGCCAGCATGGTGGTCACGCTGGTCATCATTGTGCGTGACAGGGTCTCGTTGACGGCCATGTCGATGATCTTTGCTGGCGGGTCCTTGCGGCTCAGGCCAAAGCGCTCGCGGATCCGGTCGAAGACAACGACGGTATCGTTCAGCGAGTAACCGACCACCGCGAGGATCGCGGCCAGCGTCGGCAGGTCGAAGGTCATCTGGGTCGCGGCAAAGAAACCGAGCACGACGATGGGATCGTGCATCGCCGCGATCACCGAGCCGAGCGCCAGCTTCCACTGGAATCGCAGTGCCACATAGATCGCAATGAAGATAAAGGTGAAGAGTCCCGCGAGCGCACCCTTCTGAGCCAGCTCCTTCCCGACCTGGGACCCCACCGCCTCGGTGCGCCGAAGTTCGACGCCGGGCACATCGCTGCGGATTGCGGCGAGCACACCCTCGCTCACCTGCCCGACTTCCTTGCCCTCCTCCGGGAGCACGCGAACCAGGACGTCACGCGTTGTGCCGAAGCTCTGCACCGACGCTTCGCCATAGCCCGCCTTCGCGAGCGCCGAGCGTACCCGGTCGATTTCCACGGCCTCGGGGAATGCAAGCTCAATCACCACGCCACCGGTGAAGTCGATGCCGAAGTTGAGCCCGCGGAACGCGAGCAGCAGCAGCGAGCCGATGATCAGGATCCCGGACACTGTGTAAGACCAGCGCCGGCCATCCATGAAGCGGATGTTTGTTTTCTTCTTGAAGAACTCCATGGCGACGGGTCCTCAGATCGGCAGGGACGCCAGCTTGCGCCGACGACCCCAGATGAGGTGGATAAGTGCCCGGCTTCCCAGGATCGCCGTGAACATCGAGGTAGCGATGCCGAGGCACAGGGTGACCGCGAACCCGCGCACAGGTCCAGTACCGAAGGTAAGGAGCACGATGCCGGCGATCAAGGTCGTGACGTTCGAGTCGGCGATGGCGGAGAACGCCTTGTCGAAACCCGCGTTGATCGCCGCGTTCGGGCTCATGCCGTTGCGGAGCTCCTCGCGGATACGCTCGTAGATCAGGACGTTGGCGTCCGCCGCCATGCCCACCGTGAGCACGATTCCAGCGATACCTGGCAGCGACAGGGTTGCCTGGAAAAGTGACATCAGCGCCGTGAGCATCACCATGTTGGTGATGAGCACCAGGCTTGCGACGACGCCGAACCAGCGGTAGTAGGTGACCAGGAACACGAACATCCCGATCATCCCGATGACGAGCGCCCGGAAGCCGCGGTCGATGTTGTCCTGCCCGAGGCTCGGACCCACCGTGCGCTGCTCGACGATATAGAGCGGCGCGGCCAGGGAGCCAGCACGGAGCAGCAGCGCGAGCTCGCGAGCCTCGCCGGCCATGAGACCGGTGATCTGGAAATTGCTGCCGAACACCCCTTGGATGGTTGCGACGCTGATGACCTCTTCCTCCGTGCATTCGGTGCCCGAACGCACGCCGCGGCACTGCTGCTGCTCCGTCAGCCGCTTCTTCTCGATAAACACCACGGCCATCGGCCGGCCGAGATGCGTCCGCGTGGTCTCGAGCATCTCGGCGGCACCGCGCGCGTCGAGCTTGACGAACACCGCGGGCTGGCCCTGGCTGAACCCGGAGCTCGCGTCGACGAGCTGCTCTCCCGAGGCGATGACCTCCCGCTTGAGCAACACCGGCCCGCCGGTGCGCATGCGGTAGAGCCGCGATCCGAGCGGCGCACGCTTCAACCGCTCGGCCTCGGCGGCGTCGTTCTGGTCGTCGACCAGGTGGAACTCGAGCGTGGCGGTGGCACCGAGCACGCGCAGCGCTTCGTTGGGGTCCTGAACGCCGGGCAGCTGCACGAGTATGCGGTTGAGCCCCTGCCGCGCCACGATGGGCTCGGCAACGCCCAGCTCATCGACACGGTTGCGCAATGTCGTGATGTTCTGCTCGATTGCGAAATCCTGCCGCTGGCGGATGTGATCGGGCCCAAGCTTGACCGCGAGCTCCGCACCCTCACCCGTGGCGCTGTTGGCGACGGACAGGGTCGGATCCTGCCTGCGGATCGCCGCGGTGGCCCGCTCCGCATCCGTGGCCGAACGCAGTTCGATGGCAACGGTGTCGACGCCGTTATTGCGAACCCCGGTGAACGGGATCCGCTCGTGGCGAAGCAAGGTGCGGTAGTCGCGCTCCATGCCCGAGAGGAGCTGCTTGACTGCGCCCGCGACGTCCACTTCGTAGAGGAAATGCACACCGCCTCGCAGATCGAGGCCCAGACTCATGGGCTTCAGCCCGATGGCGCGCACCCAGCCCGGCGTGCGCGGCACCTGCGACAACGCGACCAGGTAGTCCTCTCCCATGGATTCCTGCAGCACGTCGCGGGCGGAGAGCTGCTTTTCCACCGTGTGGAACCGCAGCACCAGCCGGTCCTCGGCCAGGTAGGACGCCTCGACCGGAATATTCTTCGCGACGAGGGCCGTCGTCACCGATCCGTGATCGGCTTCCGCCATCGCGGCGCGATCGTTACGGGAGAGCTGCAGCGCCGGTGCGTCGCCGTACAGGTTCGGCAGCGCGAACAATGCCGACACGAACAAGATGATCGCGACCAGCCAGACCTTCCAGGCCGGGTAACTGTGCATTTTTTGGGCTCCCGCGGGCTCAGGCGCTCTTGAGCGTGCCCTTGGGCAGGACGCGGGTGATCGTCTGACGCTGGACCTTGACTCGGACGCCGTCGGCGATCTCGACCGTCAGGAACTGATCACCGCTTTCCGTCACCTTGCCGAGAATGCCGCCGCTGGTCTCGACTTCGTCACCCACCGCGAGCGCGCCGACCATCGAGCGGTGCTCCTTGGCCCGCTTTGCCTGCGGTCGGATGAGGAGGAAATAGAACACCACGAAGATCAGCAGCAGCGGCAGCAGCTGGACGAGTGCACCACCGGGGGCCCCGCCTCCGGCCGTCTGGGCCCAGGCGCTCGGGATCAACCAATCCATCAGGGGAACTCCTGTGCTACCCCGCGGCGGGGGCGTCGGAAAAAAGGCGGGCGATTATACCCGAGCGCCCGGTGAACTGCCGACGGTGGCGGGTTGTGCCTCGGGTCCCGAAAGGAAGTCACGCTGGAACTCGGCGTATCCACCGACCTCGATTGCGGCGCGAATCCGGCCCATCAGGCCGAGGTAGTAGTGCAGGTTGTGGATCGTATTGAGCCGCGCGCCCAGGATCTCGCTGCAGCGGTCGAGGTGACGCAGATAGGCGCGGCTGTAGTGCCGGCAGGCATAACAGTCGCAGCCGGCATCGAGCGGGCGCAGGTCGTCCTGATGCGCGGAATTTCGTATACGGACCACCCCTTCGGTCGTGAACAGATGACCGTTGCGCGCGTT
>Ga0207648_10000463_pt1 | contig 45186 bp, 42 predicted proteins | sample KBSMisM32_FD_184310 | JGI IMG/M metagenome (GOLD analysis project Ga0207648, IMG submission 184310) | Miscanthus rhizosphere microbial communities from Kellogg Biological Station, Michigan, USA - KBS Miscanthus M3-2 (SPAdes) (version 2) | ecosystem: Host-associated > Plants > Roots >... | reverse complement strand
CGTTTCCACTTGATGTTACAGCCGATGCTCGATCGCTGATCGGCCGACGGCGTCTCGCCGGCGAGCACCGCGTCGCACGCGGCGCGCAAATCGCCGCCCGTCACCGGCACCGCGTTGCGCGGCCGGCTCGAGTCGAACTGGCCGCGATACGCGAGGCGGCGCGAGCCATCGAAGAGAAAGAAATCCGGCGTGCAGGCCGCGCGATAGGCCTTCGCGACGGCCTGCGACTCGTCGCGCAGGTAGGCGAAGGCGTAGCCGCCGTCCGCAGCCTCGGCCTTCATCCCCTCCCAGCCGTCGTCGGAATACGCCACTTCGTCGTTGGAGTTGATGCCCACCATCGCCACGCCGCGCGGCAGGTAATCCCGCGAGAACCGTCCCAGTTCGCGCCGGATGTGCTTCATGAACGGGCAGTGCGGGCAGATGAACACCACGAGCAACGCGGGCGCACCGTCGAAATCGGCGGACGACACTTCCCCGCCGCCGAGCCGCGGCAGCCGGAACGGCGGCAGCGCCGTTCCGAGATCGAGCATCGTCGAGGGGGTCGCGCTCATTTCCCAGGATTGCTCTGTGCAGTATAGCGAAGCAACGCTGGGCGGGGCCCTTCACGTCCAAGCGAGTGGCGGTCACTAGCGCCTCCGCCGCCGCAGGAGAGTGGACATGACACGAAGTGCGATGACCGGACTGATGCTGCTGGTGTGTCTGGCGGGCTCGGCGCCCGCGGCTCACGCCGATGCCAACCCTCGGCACGATCGCCGCGAGGTTCGACAGGATCGGCGGGAAGTGCGCGCCGACAGACATGAAGTCCGCCAGGACCGGCGCGAAGTGCGCGGCGACGTGCGTGACGCCCATCAGGCCGACACGCGCGCCGAACGGCGTGCCGCCCGGCGCGAAGCCCACCGCGATCGGCGCGATCTGCGGCAGGATCAGCGGGACCTGCGCGGCGACCGCCGCGACCTCCGTCAAGACCGCCGCGACCTGCGCGACGACCGAAACTGAACCAGCCTGACCCATAATGCGGGGGATGCTTCGCATCCTCCGCCGCCCCGCGCGGCGATCCCCGTCCACGGTCGAAGCGGACATCTGCGTGGTCGGCGCCGGCATGTCGGGCGTCTCGGCGGCACTCGAAGCGGCGCGGCTCGGACGCCGCGTCGTGATCGTCGACGCGGCGCCGGCCCTCGGCGGCCAGGCGGTCGGCTCGATCATCGGCACCATCATCGGGCTCTACACGCACGGCGACCGTCCCTATCAGATTACCCACGGGATCGCGGACGGCATGATTGCCGACCTCACGGCCGAAGGCTCGATGTACCGCCGGCAGTCGGCTACCGGCACCGTCACCTTTCTCTATGACGAGGTGCGGCTGGGTCGCTGGGTCGAGCGCCAGGTGCAGGAAGCCGGCGTCCGATCGATCGTGGGCGCCGTGCTGACCGATGTCGCCGTCGCGAACGGCCGCATCCAGCACATCGAGCTGGCAACGCGCTTCGGGTCCGTGCGCATCGCCGCGCAGGGCTATGTGGACGCGTCAGGCGACGCCACGCTCAGCTACGAGGCGGGATTCGAGGTGCGCGAGCCCGACGCGCCCGTGTACGGGTCGCTCAACTTCGTCCTCGAGAACTACGACGCCGACGCCGCGGCCCGGATGGTGCTTGCCGACGTGCACGCGCGGCTGGCCGAGAAGGGCGCCGCCTACGGCCTGGTGCGCCACGACGGCTTCCTCATGCACTTCCCCGGCAAGAACCAGATGCTCGCCAACGTCACGCACGTCGAGACGCCGCTCGACCCGATGGCCACCGGGCAGATGGTGATCGACGGCCGTGCCCAGGCCGATCGCGTGCTGGCGTTCCTGCGCGCGGAGTTTCCCGCCATCTTCGCGCGTGCGCAAATTCGCGCCTACGGGATGCCGGGCATCCGCCAGACGCGCTGGATCGTCGGCCGCCATCAGCTCACGCTCGACGAGCTCAAGGCGGCGCAGCGGCCGCCCGATGCCGTGGCGCGCTGTGCCTGGTGGGTGGAACTGCACGATGCGCCCGGGCTCGTGCACTGGGAGAAGTTCGCGCCGGATCACGTCTATTACATCCCGCTCGGGTGCATGGTGCCGAAGGAGGCCGACAACGTGGTGGCCGCCGGGCGCTGCGTGGATGCCGATTTACACGCGCTGTCCGCCATCCGGGTCATCGGCCCTTGCATCGCCATGGGCGCCGCGGCGGCGCATGCGCTCGACCTGGCAGGCTCGAACCCGGTGCGCGACGTGGACATGGCGGCGCTCCAGGCTCGCCTCGCCGACAATCTCGACCGGCGCGACTAGCGGGTGAAGGGAACCGGCACGCTGCGGGACGTGGCTTGGAACCCGACCGCCGCAATCGTGATGATGTAGGACCGCCGAGCCAACGGAAGCAGCGTGGCACTCACGTCCGCCGACGCTTCGCCGGTTCCTTGCGGGCGGCCCAGGTTCTGCGTGGCAATCGGCGCTGCCGAGTCGGGATCGGCTCCGGCTGCGAACACTTCGAACATGTAGTAGTCGACGGGCTCACCCGTCGTAGCGGGGGTGAACATCACCGTCGCCGTGCGGAAGTCGAGGCTCGTCACGACATAGTTCTGAACTGCCGTGAATTCGGCGAGTCCCGTATTCCACGCACTGCGGACCCGCACCGCCATCCGATAGCTGTCGCTGGGGCCCGGCGGCGTCCAGTCGAACGTGCTGCTCGTCGTCCAGCTCGTGAGGGTGACCCAGGCGCTGCCATCGAACAGGGCCCACTGGTACTGATACGGCCCCTGCCCCCCGGATGCGCTGGCCTGCCATCGGATGGTGGTGCCTTCGGGTCTGGGCGAGGAAAGGTTCGGGGTGAGCGTCGCGGCGGTGACGGACGTCAAGGTCCCAATCGCAAACGGCTTCGAGACCGAGAACTCACCGGCGCCTGGGTTCCACGCGCTACGCACCTGCACGGCGACCCGGTAGTCGGCATTGACGGCGGTCGGCGTCCACGCCCAGGCATTGCTCGCGGCCCACGGACGCGTGATCTGCCAGACAAAGCCGTCCCACAGCACGAACTGATACTGATACGGCGCCTGTCCGCCGGCGGCCGACGCCGTCCATGTCACGGTCGCGCCCGGGCTCTGCGGGGCCGCGACACTCGGAGTCAGGGTGGCGCTCGTGACCGGCGCCTGGATGGAGTACGGCTTCGAGGCCCACAGTTCGGCCGCGCCGGTGTTCCACGCGCTCCTCACGCCCACGAGCACGCGATAGGACGCGTTCACCTCGGAGGGGGTCCACGTGAACGTGTTGCTGGGTCCCCACGGCGAGTTCACCAACACACCCGGCGAGACCTCTACCGACCAGCGGTACGAGTAGGGGCCCTGGCCGCCGCCGGCGATCGCTGTCCAGGTCACCGTCTTCCCCAGCGCCTGCGGCGACGCGAGGTCGGACGTCAGCGTGACACTCGTCACGTTCGGACGCGGGCAGTTCTGCACCATGGTCCGAACGTTGAGCCGCCCGCCGGTCGTCGTGATCCCGGAGAAGGCCGGCACTCGATCGACGCTGCCCAGCAGCAGCGACTTGAGCTCCGGCGTCGAGACGGTGCACATCGACAAGGCCAGGAGCGCCGCGCCCGACACGTGAGCCGTGGCCATCGACGTGCCTTGATACACCGCGTAGGCGTTCCCGGGCACGGTGGACAGAACGGCCGACCCCGGCGCCGCCAGGTGCACGGACGCGGCACCGTAGTTCGAGAAGGGCGAGCGCTGGTCAGCGCTGGTGCTCGACGCTACCGCCACAACGTTCGGGAGCGCGTAGGACGCGGGATAGACCGGCGCGGTGTCGTTGTTCGACCCGTCATTGCCAGCGGCGGTCACGAAGAGCATGTCGGAGCCGTTGGCGGCGTTGATGGCGTTCTGGAGCGCCGCCGAGGGGGCACTGCTCGCCCAGCTGTTCGACAGCACGCGAATGTTGGCCGTGTTCGTCGCGGCGAACGCCGCCTTGACCTGCACGGCGAACTCGAGCCCGGCCACGAGGTCCGCGACCGTTCCGGTCCCCGAAGCCCCGAGCACTTTGATGGCCATCATCGAGGCAACCCAGTTCACCCCGGTGACGCCCACGGCATTGTTCCCCCTGGCGCCGATCGTTCCGGCCACGTGCGTCCCGTGCGAGTGGTCGTCCATCGGATCGCAGGTCCGCGCGACGGCGTTGAAGCCGTGCGTCCCCGCGGGGCAGGTGATCGTCGCGCCGGCAATCGTCACTTGAAACGCGGTCGGCGCCGACCAGATGTTGGCCGCGAGATCGGCGTGGGTATAGTCGATGCCGGTGTCGATGACGCCGACGACAGCGGCGCGTCCTCCCGTCGTGATGTCCCACGCGGCAGGCGCATCGATGTCGGCGCCCGCAACGCCGCCGCCGCCCACCTGGTTGAACCCGTCGTTGAACAGACCCCACAGGCTCGTGAACGAGGGATCGTTCGGGGTGCTGAGGACTCGCACCAGGTAGTTCGGCTCCGCGTATTCCACGTCGGGATCCTGCGCGAGCAGCGAGAGCAGCTCGGAGGTCCGCAGGCGCCTCGAGTGCATCCGCTGCACGCCGCGCCGGTCGATCGCTTCGACCGAGTCGACGTCCGCCGCGGTTTCGAGCGCGCGGTGGCTCGCACCGGCGCGGTCGTCCCGGTACTTGACCAGGACCTCGCCCTCGATGGCTTCGGCGCCATTCAGCCGCGTGACGTCGCGCCTGCCTCCATGGCCCCTGGATGACAACTGGAATCCGAGAAGGATGACAACGGCGAGCGTGGTCCACGCCACCACCCGCCATCCGGGACCACGAACCTGAAACGACATTCTTGCTTGCTCCAGAGCGCCAGGACCCTCATGAACCCGGCAGGCATGAGCAGGCAATCGGCACGACGTGTCGCGACGTGAATCGGCGATTCGGAGCTGCGCGATCGCGTGCAACGGCAGGAAGTAGACTGGCAAGACGATGACACCGCGCCGGATCGGCTCAACCGACCTCGAGGTCTTCCCCCTGTGCCTCGGCGGCAACGTCTTCGGCTGGACCTGCACCGAGGCCGACTCGTTCGACGTCCTGGACGCTTACACGGCGGCGGGCGGCAACATCATCGATACCGCCGACGCCTATGCGTCGTGGGTGCCCGGGAACACTGGCGGGGAGTCGGAGACGATCATCGGCAAGTGGATGCGGAGCCGCGGCAATCGGCACCGCACCATCGTGGCCACCAAAGTCGGCTTGTGGGCGGCGCACAAGGGGCTGGCACCCGCCACGATTCGCGCCGCGGTCGACGGATCGCTGAAACGGCTGGGGACGGACTACATCGACCTCTACTACGCGCACACCGACGACCGCGAGACGCCGCTCGAGGATACGCTGCGCGCGTTCGACGACGCCGTGCGCGCGGGCAAAGTGCGTCACATCGCCGCGTCCAACTACACGGCCCCTCGCCTGTCCGAGGCGCTTGCGATCTCGAAACGGGAAGGGCTGGCGTCGTACGCGGCCGTTCAGCCGAACTACAACCTGGTGCATCGCGGCGACTACGAAGGCGCGCTGCGCGACGCGTGCGCGCGGACGGGGCTCTCGTGCCTCCCCTACTTCGCCCTCGCGAGCGGTTTTCTCACCGGCAAGTACCGGCGAGGCACGGTGGAAAGCGCGCGGTCCGAGATGGTCGGAAAGTACCAGACGCCCGAGGGCGAGCGCGTGCTCGACGCCCTCGAGCGCGTGGCCGCGGCGCACGGCACCACGATGTCCGCCGTCGCCCTGGCCTGGCTGTGCGCCGACGAGACGATCGCCGCGCCGATCGCCAGCGCCCGGACACCGGCCCAACTCGGCGACCTGCTGCCGTCGGTCGACGTGCAGCTCACGCCAAACGACCTCGCACTTCTGACGGCTTGAATGTAGCGGGCGGTCTTCAGACCGCCCTATCGGAGGAACCGCAGCGCATTGACGATCTCCCCGAGCAGCAGGTTCGCCACTATGGACGTCCGCGCAAACACGAGCCCCATCGCGATCGCCAACAGCCAGGCGTACAACGGGTCCTGCAGCGATCCATCCAGCCAGTACCACCCGAGGCATCTGCCGGCTCCCACGCCGATCCAGAACTTCCAGAACACGCGAGGGTTGATGTCGACACGCTCCAGCCAGTGCGGCCGGCGCGGAGAGGCGTCGACCGGCGTACTTGCCGGCTCGAGCGGGATTTCAAGGTGTTCGAGCGGCGCCTCTTCGACGAGCTTGTACGCCGCGTCGATCTCACGCAGGCGCTCCGCGTCCGCGACCTCCGTCAGCTCGCGATAACGCGTCCGAACCGCGGCCGGGGACGCCTGCGGCGCCAGGCCGAGCGCCCGATAGGCGGCCAGCAGCTCCTGCACGCCCGTCGGAGTCTCAACATCCGTGCCTGCGCGCAGATGCGTCGTCGCGCGCAGGCTCGGGTATGGCGCCTACTTCACCGGTGTCGTTGCCGGCTTGCCCTTCTCGATCACGTAATTGGCGATGACCGTGGCCGGGCCACCGACCGCCTTGGCCTCGTGCACCTTGCCGCCGACGATGTTGAAGGCCTCGCCCTTGGCGTATGTCTTCGACGAACCGTCCATCATCACGATTTCCACCGACCCCTCGGCCACGAAGCTGATCTCGTCGCCAGGATGCGTGTGCATGCCCGTCGTTCCGCCGGCGGGAAAGTCCGCGCGAGCGGTCACGACTTCACGGCCGGGAATCGACGTGTCCACCTGCTGGAGCACCGTCCGCTTGATCTGCGCCGACAGCGTCACGGCGCACACGGCCGCCGCCACACCCACCACCACGATCTTCACCGCACCGGTTCTCATCACTCGTTGTCCTCTCTTCAGGGGGTCGCAATCAGGTTCAAGTACGCCGCCTCGACGTTCATGCGGCGCAGCCGCTCGTAGTTCGCCCATCCCTTGTACCGATCGAGCGTCACGCTCTCGACCAGATCCGCAAGGGGGCGTCCGGCCCGGATGCCGGCCGACACCTGGGCGACCAGATACTCGAAATACTCGCGCGTTTCCGTCACCACGGCCTTGTCGAACACATCGCCGTGCCCGGGCGCGACGCGATCGAAGTCCAGCGCCTCCACCGTCCGGTAGGAGCGAATCCATTCCGCCAGCGGGTGCCGGTCGAAAGCGCTGCACGCGCTCGGCAGCGACCGCGGGTTGGTGGTGACGAGCGCGTCGGCCAGGAACTCGGTGGCAAAGAGCACCCGGTATTCGGGGAACAGCATCACCGTGGCGTCGTCGGAATGATTCAGGCCGGGATGCAGCAGCTCCACCGTGCGGCCGCCGAGTGTCAGGCGCATCCGCTCCGAATAGACGATGTCGGGCCGCGTGATGTCGGCCTGCAACTCCGCCGGCGGCACCAGCCCGTTCTTGTCGCGGTCGATGGTCGCGAAGAATCCAGGCCCCATGCCGCAGATGCCCGGCGCCGCGGTGGTCGGGATGTCGATCTCGGCGGGATCGATCGCGCCGTTGCGATTGCGATCGACCATGTCGCCCGGCATGTGCGGATAGCGCCCGTCCATGTTCCGCAGCATGTTTTCGTGCGCCACGAACCGGGCCGTGTCGGCGAAGGCCGCGCCGCCGCCGGCGTGGTCGAAATGGCTGTGGCTGTAGACCACGTAGCGCACCGGCACTTTGAAGCGAGCGGCGAGCTCCCCCTTCAACCAGGTGGCAAACGCGGGATTGATCGGATCGCCGAGGATGATGCCGTCGCGCGTGACGAGAAAGACGGTGTACCAGTTGCCGTTGCGCGCCCGATACAGGTCGCCGGTGAGCGGAAGGATCTCGCGCGCCGGCCCGCGTGGCTGCGCCTGCACGACGGCCACGACGGCCACGAGCGTGGCGATCAGACCCGCGATTCGAAGCCGCATCACTGTCTCTTCCGCACTTCCACGGTCCCGCAATCGCCGTCCACGACGACCCAGTCGCCGGTCTCGATGACCTCGAGGGGGTCGCGATCGAAGTCCGTCACGCTCGGCACGCGCATCACCACCGCCCCGAGCGCCACCTTCGTCGTCATCTCGTTGAACACGAGCGCGGCCGGCGCCGTGCCAGCCAGGCGCGTCGTGTGATACATCGCCGACCATCCCGACGACCCCTTGGCGCCTCGGAACACCAGCACCTTGCCGGCAAAGCTGATGCCTCGGAGGTCGTGGCGCGTCTCCGTGATCACCCCTTTGATCGGGTTCACGCCGCCCCACCCGGGGACAGTCATGTGAGTGACGAGCGCCTCCCCTTCCGCGCGCCCGCCCACGACCTTCCGCCCGCGCAGGACGACTACGTCGGACATGCCCCGTTCCACCGTCCGGTGATCGCGGCCTCGATGCAGTCGCGCGTGGTGCCGAACCAGGCCTGCAGGCCGAGGATCGCCGGCAGGTAGTGCGCCTGTTTCGCCGAGTCGAGCGCCGCCACCTTCGTGCCGGGCGGCACCGCCTGCGCGAACGCCGAGCAGGTATCGGTCATCACCACGCCGCCGGCTGCCGCGATGGCCCGGGTGTAACCGGCCGCGTCGGCCTCGGTGCGCACGGCGCGCGAGGTGAAGATCCACAGGCGCGTGTTGCCGCTGATCGTGCGGCCGTCCAGGAGCACCGCCGCTTCGCGCAACTGCTCGAGCGCGGCGTGCGGGCAGCCGAGCATCACGAAGTCCACGGCGGGATCGCTGGCGCCGGCGTTGAGCGCGTCGTACACCTTCTTCCGCTCCGCCGCGCCGTATTCGAAGACGTCCGCCGGCACATTCCCCCCGAACGCGGTCTCCGCGTCGGGCGCCTCGGGCGTGATGCCGGCGAGGTGATACATCTCCACCCCGCCCGACGAGGATGCGGCGGCGCCAAAGTGCTTGAGCCGTACGATGTCCGGCGGGCGCATCCCGTCGACGAGCACGGGGATGTGCTCCTGCACGACGTCGCCGGTGTAGTACCCGAGCATGCCCCAGTCGATCACCGACTCGATCGGCACGCGCACGTCCACGCGGTGCGTGCCGCGGCGCGGCTCGTCGCGGTGCAGCCCCCAGTCCGGAATCTTGCCGGTGAGCATCGCCGCGCTCGTGCTCTCGCGCCCCTCGGTGTTGGTGCGCGCGCCGAGCACGGAATTGGCGTAGATGACGGCCGACGACTCCATCCACGCGAGGTGCTCGCCGAAGGCGGGCACGTTGCCGGCCAGATACGGCGTGCACGTCTTCAGGATCTCGACGCCCTTGCTCACCGCGAACGCCTCGCGTGCCTCGTGGCCGCGCACGACCTCCTCGCGGGCGCCGAGCGTCTGCCAGTACAGCGGGTCCGCGCCCCCCTGCAGATGGCACGTGTGCACGACGGCCTGCGGCGCCTCCACGAGCTCGTCGGCGTCGAGGTCGAAGAAGGAGAAGATGGCATCACCCGCCGGGCCGCTCTTGTCCTTGAAGTAGTTCTGCAGAAACGCGTTGGCCGATCCGGGCACGCCGGCCACGTTCTTGGTGTCGAGGAAGCGCTCGGCGCCGAGCGCCTCGGCATAGCGCACCAGCAGGTCCATCGCCTTCTGCGTGGCTTTGCCGCGGCGGCCGTCGAGCATGGCCTTCTCGTCGTCGGTGAGGTTCATTGCAGCAACGAGAGCGTTTCGGTGGCTCTCAGGTCATCTCGCAGCGTCCGCGACGCCCACGCGTAGTGGAACGCGGCCCAGATGTTGACGACGCCGATGATCACCAGCGCGTAGCGCAACGAGTCGACCTGCATCGAGGGGCGCAGCCAGTCGCTGATGAAGCCGGTCGTGGAGGGGCCGAGCCCGTTGCCGATCAGCGTCTGGATGAAGAGCAGCAGCGACGTCGCCACCGAGCGCATCCGCACCGTGGCCAGCGACTGCGTCATCGCAAACGACGGCCCGAAGAACACGGCCGCCATGAACATCAAGCCGACGAACGACACCAGCGTGGTGTTCAACCCGGGCGACAAGTAGGCGAGAAACTGGAACGGCACGCACAGCAGCGTTGCCAACCCCGGCACCCACAGATACCAGCGGCGGTCGTTGAAGCGCGTGCTCAAGTGATCGCAGGCAAAGCCGCCGAGGAATGTGCCCACACCGGCGATCAGCGACAAGATGGCAATCCATTGGCCCGCTTCGTACGACGTCAGCCCGTGGGAGCGCTGCAGGAACGCGTTGTTGAACGCGCCGCTCGAATACCAGACCACCGAGTGGAGCGCCGCGGCCAGGCTCAGGTGCCGGAACGATTTCCGGGCCCAGAGATACGACAGCACCTCGACGAGACCCGGCGTCCGCGTGGCGGCGGCACGCGCCGCCGAGAGCCCATCGGCCATACCGCGCGGCGGCTCCTTCACCGTCAAACGAACCGCCAGAGCGAGCAACAACCCCGGCAGGCCGACGACAATGAAGGTATTGCGCCACCCGAGGTTCTGATTGCCCCATCCGCCCATGAAGGCGCCGAGCGCGGTGCCTATGGGGACGGCCAGCGCGTACACCGAGAACGCCGTGCCACGCCACGTCTTCGGGAAGTAGTCGGAGATGAGCGAGTGCGACGGCGGGCTGCCGCCTGCCTCGCCGATCGCGGTCCCGACGCGCGCGGCAAAGAGCATCGGAAAGTTCACCGCCATGCCGCAGAGCGCCGTCATGCCGCTCCACATCGCCACGGCCAGTGCGAGCACGCTCACACGGTTCCACCGGTCGGCCAGCGCCGCGATCGGGATGCCTAGGAACGAATAGAACAGGGCGAACGGGATGCCGCTCAGCATCCCGAGCTGAAAGTCGGTGGCGCCGAATTCCTTCTTGATGGCCTGGAGCGAGGCCGCGAGAATCTGCGACCGGTCCATGACGTTGACGATGTAGCAGATCGTCAGCGCGACCAGGACCCACATCCAGTAGAGAGGCTTCCCCAGCACGCCCTCGCCGGTGTGGGTCGCGGCGGCCGGCCGGGCCAGTGAGGGTGTGGACACGGCGATAGCTTATAGGATTGGCCCATGAAAGCACTGCGCAGCAACTTCGAGCCGGGATCGCCGCGCGAGGCGGTGCGCCGCGCTCAGTGGAAGGCCCTCGGCTTGTCCGACGCGGACATGCTGAAGCCCAAGATCGCGGTCGTCAACAGCTCGTCGGAGCTCGCCATCTGCTTCAGCCACTTGGACGGCATCGCCAAAGTGGTGAAAGAGGCCGTTCGCGAGGCCGGGGGGCTGCCGTTCGAAATCCGGACGGCGGCGCCGAGCGACTTCATCATCAGCGCCGGGGCCCAGGGCGGCTACATGCTCGCCAGCCGCGATCTCGTCGTGAACGACATGGAGATCGCCGTGGAGGGCGCGCAGCTCGACGGGATGATCTGCCTGTCGTCGTGCGACAAGACGCCGCCCGCCCATCTGATGGCCGCCGGCCGCTTCAACATCCCCACCATCCTCGTGATCTGCGGCTACCAGCCGTCGGGCCACTACAACGGCGCCCACGTGGACATCGAAGAGGTGTTCATCGGCTCAGTGCAGGCGATGTTCGGCAAGCTGTCGAAGGAGACGCTGGCCGGCATGTGCGACCACGCCATCACCGGCCCCGGCGTGTGCGCCGGGATGGGCACGGCCAACTCGATGCACATCGCCTGCGAGGCGCTCGGCATGACGCTGCCCGGCGCGGCGCCGATCCTGGCCAACAGCCCGGCCATGTTCGAGTGCGCGCGGCAGTCCGGACGCCGCATCGTGGAGATGGTGTGGGAAGACCTGAAGCCGCGCGACGTCATGACCCCTGGCGCCTTCCGCAACACCGTGGCGGCGGTGCTGGCGGTGAGCGGCTCGATCAACTGCGTGAAGCACCTCCAGGCGGCGGCGGTCGAGGCCGGTCTCGACCTGGACGTGTTCGGGCTCTTCAACGAGCTCGGCGCGCGCGTGCCGGTGCTGAGCGCCGTGGCGCCGAACGGAGCCCACACGATCGATCAGTTCGAAGCGGCCGGCGGCGCGCGGGCGCTGCTCGCGACGCTGTCGCCGCTCCTCGACCTCGACGCCCACACGGTGACGGGCCGGACGGTCGGCGACAACATCGCCGGGGTGGCGGTCCGCGACCGCGACGTGATCCGTCCGCTGGACCGGCCGTACTCCCGGGCGGCGTCAATCGTGGTGCTGCGCGGATCGCTCGCGCCCGAAAGCGCGATCGCACGGCCGGGGCTGCGCCCCGCGGGTCAGCCGGCGAGCCTCACCGGCGCAGCGCGCGTGTTCGATTCGGTGCCCGACGCGCTGGCGGCGCTGCAGCGCGGCGAGTTGAAGCCGGGAGAGGTGCTGGTGCTGCGCGGGTGCGGGCCGGTGGGAGGCCCCGGCATGGCGGGCTCGGCGTCACGCGTCGTGTTCGCGATCTACGCGCAGGGGCTCGAGAACGAGGTCGCCTTCGTCACCGACGGCCAGCTCTCGGGGTTGTGCAACAAGGGGCTCACCGTTGCGGAGGTGTCACCGGAGTCGGGCGTCGGCGGCGCGCTGGGGCTGGTCGAGAACGGCGACGCGATCACCGTCGACGTGGATGGCTGCCGTCTCGATCTCGATGTCAGGCCAGAGGTCCTGGCCGCACGGCGCGCGCAGGCAGGGGCGCCGCACGTCTCGCCCGCGCGCGGCTATCTCTCGATCTACCGCAGGAGCGTGCAGCCGATGTCGACGGGGGCGGTGCTGGTGGAGCCGGAGACCCGCCGCGAGCGAGGCTGACATGCGCAGCCGCGCTCCCGGCGTGTGGGGAGCCGCTTACCGACGCCGTCTGCGCAGCAGCGCGCCGACGAGGCCGAAACCGAGGAGAGAGAGAGTAGCCGGCTCGGGAACCGCGAGGAATCCGCGAATCTCGCCGCCGGGCGCGAACGAGCTGTGAACGTTGAGATAGGCCTTCCCCGCGAACATGCCCGCCAGAAACGCATCGGCCGCGCCCTCAGGGGTGCCACCGTTCGCGGCCATGAAGCCGGCGTTCCACGTCGCGGCGAGAGACGTGTCGAACGTGTGATCGTAGCTACCGGACTGCACTCCAAGCGGAAACCCGGTGAAACTCGGCAGCTCAGTGGCGATACCGATGGTGCCGGCGCCAGCGACTGCCGTGCAGCAGTGAACATGAGACGCGGTCGTGTTGCCGATGAGGCCTCCGAAATTGACGATCACGCGCATCGTGTCGGCATCGTCGTCGATGATGACGGTCGCTGATCCAAACCCGGTCGACGCATTGGGTGGAACTTCGATTGCCCCCGATAGCCCCGTCGAGAACGTAATCGGGGCCGCTTGGACGCTCGCGGCGAGCGCCAGCACGGCCATTGTCAGGACGAACCTCTTCATTGCCCCTCCTCCTGTCCCCCGCTCGACGCCCTGCCGCATGCAAACGCCAAACCGCGCAACGCGCTGCACGATCGAGCGATTTGCCGGGAAATGTCGAGACAGAGACGGGCACCCCCGCCTCAACCAAGGTCCCGAGCGGACCTTAGTCTGACGGACGGGTGACAAGGCGGCCTCAGAACTCCTTCGCTGGCCCCGTGATGTGGTGCACGTACCCGTTGTTCTCGTTGCAGATGTATTCCATCAGCTCTTCGCCCGGCCGCAGGCGCGCGGTGAAGGTGATCTTGAACGAACGGGTGTAGGCCCCGGGATCGTCGATGGTCGTCTCGATCACCAGGGTGCCGAGATTGGTGCGCGTGTAGCGCTCGATCGTGTGCAGCTGCTCGGTGTGCGGCGTTCCAATGAAGTCGAACCAGAACTTGTCGTTGAACCCCACCGTGTCCACCACGAGCGTGTCGCCTTCCCAATGGCCAACCGAGTGGCCGTACCAGCTTGGGTCGAGGTCGGCGGGATGCTTCCGGCCGTCCATGAAGATCTGCCGGTAGCTGTGGATATTGCCCTCGAAGAGCAGGAAGGTGTGCGTATCGGTCTGGAGCACGCGCCAGGGGTACGGGTCGCGGCGCGGCACGCCAGTGGGCAGACAGTTGGCCTCGGGGTCGTCTTTCGACTGGCGCGCGTCCATGATCTTCTGCCACTCCGGCTTGATCGGCAGCGTCTCCCCTTTCGCGAGCCCCATCTTGATGTCACCCACTGGCCCGCCGCCCTGCCACACGCCCGACAAGTCAACCTTGCCGTTCGCCAGCCGCTTCACCGGACCCGTGGGCGCTGCGGGCCCACGCTGCTGACTGCCGGCACCGGCCGGTGATGTGGGCGCGGGCGGCGTCTGCTGCGCCGACACCACGACGAGTGCGCCGACGGCAACGATCAGTGGAAGCGCGAGGAGCGATGTGGGTTTCATGTCAGTTGGCAGGGGGAGGAGCGTCACCGCCCGACGATCCGGCAAACACGCGACGGCCGTCGGCCAGCTTCACCACGCGCGCGTTGGCCATCGTCGATCCGTCCTTGGCACGCGCGCCTTCGACGGTCACTTCGTCGCCGACGTTGAGCGAGGTACGCGTCCAGCCGTTGCGCCGCAGCACGTTGGGGCTGGCGAGCTCGAGGTTCCACGTCGTCACCGCGCCCTTGTCGTCTTTCACGTCCACGTAAAAGCGGGCGTGCGGGTTGGTCCACTCGACCTTCGAGACGGTGCCCTTCAAGGTGACGGGCTTATTGGCGTCGTACTCGGCGGCAAACGAATGATGCGCGAACACGCGCGGGGCCCACAGCGCCGCGCTCATCGCGACCAGCACACACAGCAGCCTAGACGTCTTGACTGCCTTGAATGCGTGAACGTGAGTCAAGCTTTCCTCCATCAAGACGTCTACGCCCGCCCGAAGGGCGGGCAATTGAACACTGCGCTCGCGAGCGCGGAGCCACATGTTGACAACCCAAGGCGGAGCCTCGCGAGCTCTCATGTCGCGAATGCTACGCCGCCCCTCGGCCAGGTGTAAAGCTGCTACAGTAGCGCCCCGGAGGCGCGCGATGAAGACACGATGGCTGCCGGCCGCGGCTGGCCTCATGGCGATCACGGGATCGATCTGGGTCACATCGTGTACGTCGGCCCCCACCACGCAGGGGCTGGCCAAGGACGCGGCCGCCGCGATGGGCGGACTCGATCGGCTGCGCGGCGTGCAGACGGTGGCGATGAAGGGCGGCAGCGGCACCCGCCTGCGACTCGGTCAGATGGCGCACGCCACCGACGACGAGATGCCGGCGTCGCTCACCAACGTGGTGGAAACGCTCGACCTCGCCAACGGCCGCGCGGCCCTCGACTACGAGATCAAGATGGGCGACTTCGGGCAGCACCGGCAGGAAGTGCTGACGAAGAAGAACGGCAAGGCCGTCGGGCTCGAGAACGTGGCCGGCCGTCCGCTCGCGGTGGTGTCCCCGTCGGGGCTCTTCAGCTGGGGCACGCAGAACTCGCCGGAGTTCCTGTTGAAACGCAACGTCATCGGCATCGTCATGGCGGCCGCCGACACGCCGTCCACCGAGCAGCCGCAGACCCGCGACTTCGCCGGCGCGCCGCACGCGTTCGGGACCACGCGGCTGGCGTCGGGCGAAACGATCGGCCTCTACTTCAACCCCCAGACGAAACTCCTCGACGGCTACGAGACCACCGACACCGAGTCGATGCTCGGCGATCAGCCGTCCGTCTACACGCTGTCCGACTACCGCGACGTGGCGGGCGTGAAGCTGCCGCACAAGATCACCATCGTCAAAGGGGGGAAGCCGTACTCGGACGTGCAGTTTGCGTCAGCCGCGGTGAACGACGCCAACGCGCTCGCGGTGTTCCTGGTTCCCGCGGCGGCCGACGCCGAAGCCGACAAGGCGATCGCCGCCGGCGACTACTCGCCCATCACCGTCGCCAAGATCTCCGACGGCGTCTACTTCGCGCGGGCCTACTCGCACAACAGCTTGGTGGTGGAGTTTCCGTCGTACTTGGCGGTCGTCGAGGCGGCGTATACGGATGCGCAGAGCGCCACGCTCGCGCGGGTACTCGCCGAGCAGTTCCCCAAGAAGCCGATCAAATACGCGGTGGTCACCCACTACCACTACGACCACACGGGGGGCGTGCGCGGGCTGGCCGCGGTGGGCGCCACCATCCTGGCCGCGAAGGAACACGAGCCGATGGTGCGGCCGATCATGGACACGCCGCACACGAACCCGGAAGATGCGCTGGAGGCGGCCAAGAAGGCCGGCAAGGCCGGCTCGCTCGAGTTCTTCGAGGGCAAGAAAGTGTTGAGCGACGGCGGCCAGACGCTGGAGCTCTATGCCGTCGGCGGCATCCCGCACGTCGAGCCGAAGGTGCTGGCCTTCGTGCCGAAGGGCGGCGTGCTCTTTCAGAGCGACCTGTTCTTTCCGGGAACGGGCGCACCGGCGGGGCCGGACGCGGTGGCGCTGCTCGAGGCGGTGAAGTCGCTGAAGCTCCGCGTGACGACCAACGCCGGCGGGCACGGCGGCGTCGGTCCGTTCGCGGAACTGGAGAAGGCCGTCTCAGCGGCGCAGAAGGCGAGCTGAGGCGAGGCGCGTCAGCGCGTCGCCTGGATCGACTGCTCGAAATTCTCGAGGCGCGCGTTGAGGTCCCGCCAGCGCGCCTGGTCTTCCTGGAGCTCCTTGGCGAGGGCACTCTCGCGGCGCTTGAGCAGCTGCTGACGGCGGTCGATCTGCTCCGCCGCGGCCTTGGCGCCGGCCAGCTGCTTCTCGGCCTCCTCACGCACGTCGCTCGTGGCACCCATCACCGCCTCGTCCAGCGTCTTCAGCTTGGTGGCGGACTCGGTGCGTGCGTGCGCGTTGGCCGCGAGGTCGGCCTGCACCGCCTCGAGATCGCGTACGACGCCCGCGATCCGCTGATCTTCCATCTGCAGCCGCCCCACGAGGAGCTGGGCACGGATGCTGGCGGCGGCCGCCTGGTTCATCTCGGCCCGCATGGCCTGCACTTCGACCACCAGCTCGTCGAGCGTCGCGTCGGGCCGGTGGGCCTGGCCGGACGCCACGGTTCCGAGAGTCAGAGCGCCGAGGACCGCAATCCAGGTCGCGCGGGTAGTCAGGATCTTCTTCATCGGTACGTTCAGCATGGCGTTCGGCCCTTTCATCGGCCGCCGACGCGCGGACCTTAGGGGCGTCGCCGCGAGGCCCGGCAGGCTGCCCACCCTTTCCCAGCCCCGCACGATCCTGATTGTGTTGACCCGCCACCCTGATCGAGAATCGCCCGGCGGGGAGCTATACCGAAAAGTCAATACTGCGAATCCGTGATTCTGGCTCCCCTCACTCCTATGAGGTATTCATGCGTGTAGCCCGATTCCTTGTTGTAGTCGCGTCGCTCCTCGCTCTTCCCACCGTCGCGCTCGCCCAGGCGGTGATTTCAGGCACGGTCAAGGACAGTTCCGGGGCCGTGCTTCCAGGCGTCACCGTCGAGGCCACGAGCCCGGCGCTCATCGAGAAAGTGCGGACCGGCGTCTCCGATGGCAACGGGGTCTACCGCATCGAGGACCTTCGCCCCGGCACTTATACGGTTACGTTCACACTGCCCGGATTCAAGACCTACAAGCGTGAGGGGATCGTGCTCACCGGCTCGTTCACGGCCAGCGTGGACGGCGACATGGCGGTGGGCGGGCTCGAGGAGACGGTGACCGTCACCGGCGAGAGCCCGATCGTGGACGTCCAGAGCGCCAAGCACGAGCAGACGCTCACCAACGACGTCCTCAAGTCGATTCCGACCGTGCGCAGCTACAACGGCATGGTCGTCGTGGTGCCCGGCGTGGTCACCAACCTCAACGACACGGTCACCGGCACCGCCACCACGCAGTTCCCGATCCACGGCGGGCGCAACAACGAAGGGCGCATGACCATCGACGGCCTCAACGTCGGCAACCCGCCCGGAGGCAACCAGCCGCCGGCCTATGTGGCCGACGTCGGCAACGCCGAAGAGGTCACCTTCAGCACGTCCGGCGGGCTCGGCGAAAACGAGACCGGCGGCCTCACGATGAACGTCGTGCCCAAGACCGGCGGCAACCGGATCTCGGGGTCGCTCTTCTTCAGCGGCACCAACGAAAGCCTGATGTCGGAGAACTTCAAGAACATCCCCGGCCTGGCGGCACCAACGCCGTTCAAGAAGATCTACGACCTCAACGGCTCCTTCGGCGGCCCGATCAAGAAAGACAAGATCTGGTATTTCATCAACGCCCGCACGCAGGGCAGCAAGCGCATCAACGCCAACCAGTTCTACAACGTCAACGCGGGCAAGGCCGACCAGTGGCTGTACGTCGCCGACCTGTCGAGGCCCGGCTTCTCGGACCGCACCTGGGAGAACGTGAGCGGCCGCGTCACCTGGCAGGCGAACGCGAAGAACAAGATCAGCGGGTTCTGGGACGAGCAGGCGACGTGCCGGAAGTGTGAAGGGCAGACGTCTGGCATCACCGACGCGGCGCGCCTGTCGCCCGAGGCCGGGAGTGTCGGGGCCACCAAGCCGCTGCGCGTGATGCAGGCGTCGTGGTCGTCGCCCATCACCAGCCGCTTGCTCCTCGACGCCGGCTTTGGCGGCGTCTACTACGGCTGGGGCAGCTTCGAACGCGACCCGAACCCGACGCACGACCTCACGCGCGTCACCGAACAGTGCGCGGCCGGCTGCGCCAACAACGGCGGCATCGCGGGCCTCGTCTATCGGGCGCAGGACTTCAACGTCAACAACACCGGCTCGTTCGGTTGGAAGAGCAACGTCGCCTACGTCACCGGCAGCCACAGCATGAAGTTCGGCTATCAGGGCACGTGGATGGTCGACAAGCGCAGCTGGCAGACCAACACGACCGAGCTGGCCTACCGCGTCACCAACGGCATTCCCAATCAGCTCACGCAGACGTTGACACCCTTCCAGAACGACGGCTACGCCGGATGGCACGCGGCGTTCTGGCAGGAGCAGTACACCCGCGGGCGGCTGTCGCTCCAGGGTGCGGTGCGCTACGACCACGCGGGCAGCTGGTTCCCGGAGCAGACGCTCGGCCCGTCGAAGTACTTCCCCAACAAGATCACGTTCGCGGCCACCAAGGGCGTGGACAGCTACAACGACATCACGCCGCGCATGGGCGCGGCCTACGACCTTTTCGGCAACGGCAAAACCGCGCTGAAAGCCAGCGCCGGCCGCTACCTCGAGGGTGTCGGCGTCTCGACCAACTACGCCAACGCCAACCCGACGCTTCGCATTCCGACCACCCTCGGCCCGTTTGGCATTCAGGGCGTGACCCGCACGTGGACCGACGCCAACACGAACTTCCTGCCGGACTGCGACCTCAACAACCTGCAGCAGCAGGACCTGCGCGGCACCGGCGGCGACTTCTGCGGCATCGTGTCCAACACGCGGTGGGGGCAGAACGTGCTCACCAACAACTACGACCCGGATCTGCTGAAGGGCTGGGGCGTGCGTCCGTCGGATTGGGACTACTCGGCGGCGATCCAGCAGCAGGTGCTGCGGCGCCTGTCGGTGGAGGTGTCCTACAACCGCCGGGCGTTCCGCGGCTTCACGGTGCAGGACAACACGTTGGCCGCGGTCGGCGACTTCACGCCGTACAGCATCACGGCACCGAGCGATGCACGGCTGCCCGGCGGCGGCGGATACGTCGTCAACGGCCTCTTCGACGTCGTGCCGAGCCTGGCCGGCCAGATCCTCAACACCGTGACCGACTCGTCGAAGTACGGGGACACGTCGCAAGTCTTCAACGGCGTGGACCTCACCGTGAATGCGCGACAGGGCGGCGTCACGTTCCAGGGCGGCACGAGCACGGGACAGACGACGTCAGACTTCTGTGACGTGCGGGCGAACCTGCCCGAGCTCGTCCAGGCGATTGGCGCCGGACTGCAGACATCAGCCATCAGCACGACGAGCCCGTACTGCCACGTCTCGAGCGGGTTCCTCACCCAGTTCCGCGGTCTGGTGTCGTATGTCATTCCGAAAGTCGACGTGCAGGTGAGCAGCGTGTTCCAGAGCAAGCCAGGACCGGCCCTGCTCGCCAACTACGTCGTCACGCCGACCACACCGGGCGTCACGCTCGGCCGCAACTTCACCGGTGTGCCGAACGTCACGGTGAATCTGATCGAGCCGGGCACGCTCTACGGCAACCGCATCAACCAGCTCGACATGCGCATCGCCAAGCTGTTCCGGTTTGGCGGCTCCAAGACGTTCGTGGGCGTCGATCTCTACAACGCGCTCAACACCGACGCCATCCTGACCTACAACAACGCGTTCGTACCCGGCGGCACGTGGCTGCAGCCGCTGACCGTCGTCACGGCGCGGATGGTCCGCTTCTCCGCCGAGTTCACGTTCTAGCCTTCGTGGCTGCCGGTCTTTTAGACCGGCCTACACCACTTCGACTCCGGCGGCAGCCAGCTGCCGCCGGGTCGATTCCATCCTCGACACGCCGGAGGCGTCTGGCCGGTGGCTGCTCATGCGGCTGCCGGTCAGCGCTTCGATCACTGCGACCTGAACACTCCGATCCCGAACCGCCTGCTGCGTCGACAGCGCCGACGCCACGACGCAGGTGGTGAACTGAAACCCCACGAAGGTGATCTGCGTGACGCCCTGTCGCACGGCCTCCTCGATCGCCGATCGGAACTCCGCGGACTGCCAGGCATCGTCGTGACGTTTGGTGACGACCAGGTCGTGCGGCGACACGACCTCGGGCACACCGTCGGCCCACTCGCAATCGACGTTTTCGCCCGGCACGCACACCTGCGCCATCCCGTCGTGCAGGTCGCCGCCGGTGAACTGTCCGGGGGTGTATTCGGAGCGCACCCAGATCGTGGAGCCGCCATGCGTACCTGAGCGGAGAAAGTCGCGCAGGCGCTCGAAGGCGGCCAGCCCTGGCTGGATCTCGTCGGCGCCGTGGGTGCGCCAGAGCGAGCCCGCCGGATCGACGAACGCCCGCTGCGCGTCGATCACGACGAGCACGGTCTGCTGCTCCAGACTCACGGCCTCCTGCCCGGCCTTCTTCGCGCGAAGTGCTCCACGATCGTCCACAACAGGAAAAGCGCCGGCATCACCATGACCGCGTAGACCGCCATGGACTTGCCGCCGGCGCCGATGAGCGACAGCAGCACCTGCTCCCGGAACGGATCGTCGTTCACCAGATAGGTCCAGGTGGACGAGGGGCCCTTGAGATCCACGCCTTCGATCGCGAGCCGCCCGCCGGCGGCTTGCACGCCGTCGAGCGACGTTAGCACGGCCTCGTCGAGCGCCTCGGCGAGCTTGGCAAAGCCATCTTTGAGCTCGGTGATGAACCGCTGCAGCGGATCCTGCCCGCCGAGGCGTACGAGATGGATGCCTTCGCGCAGATCGGCGCCGGCGGCCAGATGCTCACGCCACAGCCGATCGAGATGGGCTCGCGTGACGGCGCGCTCGGCGTCGTCGGTCGCGGCCTCTCCCGCCGCGGCCACGAGGCGGGCGCGCGCATCAGGTGCACGAGCCCACACGTCGGGCACCTCCTCGCCGGCGACGAGCGCGGCCCGGCGTTCCATCACGAGCGCATATTGCTCCTCGAGCGCCGAGGCGTAGCGGGCCAGCGTGCGGCGGATCTCGAAATTCTGCCCCTCGATGATGCGCTGGGCACGCGCGATCTCGCGGGCGACCACGGGGTGCTGGATGGGATCCGGACTTCGCGGTGGTAGATAGCGGGCCGGAATCAACCGGCGGATGCCATAGCGCACGAGGAGGTCGTCGTCGAGGCTGATGAAGAACCGCGTCTCGCCCGGATCGCCCTGCCGGCCGGCGCGGCCGCGCAGCTGCAGATCCACACGGCGGCTCTCGTGACGGTTGGTGCCGATCACGTACAAGCCGCCCAGCGCCGCCACCCGCGCGGCACTGCCGGGAGCGTCGTCGCCAAGCCGGATGTCGGTGCCGCGGCCCGCCATGTTGGTGGCAATCGTCACGGCGCCTGCCGCACCCGCGGCGGCCACGATGCGCGCTTCGTGCTCGTCCTCCTTGGCATTGAGCACCTGGCACGCCACTCCGCGCGCGCGCAGCAGCGCACCGAGGCGCTCGGACTCCTCCACCGTGAGCGTGCCGACGAGCACGGGGCGGCCAACCGCGTGCGCGCGCACCACGTCGTCGGCCACCGCGTGTTCCTTGGCCTCGCGGTGCGTGAAGACGAGGTCCGGCCGATCCAGACGGCGCACGGGACGGTGCGTCGGGATCACCACCACATCGAGGCCGTAGAATGCGCGGAGCTCGTCGGCGGCGTCGCGTGCGGTGCCGGTCATGCCACACAGCTGGCCGTAGCCGCGCAGGAATCGCTGCAGCGTCATCGACGTCAGCACCTGTCCGTCGGGGCGCCGCTGGAGCCCCTCCTTGGCCTCGAGCGCCGCCTGGAGTCCGTCGGGCCAATGGCGATCCGGCATCACGCGCCCGGTGAACTCGTCCACGATCGCAATGCGGCCATCGCGCACGATGTAATCCACATCGCGCCGCAGCAGCACCTGCGCATGGAGCGCGCAGTTGACCTCGGCCAGCAGCGCTTCGCGGCCGGGCGCGTGCAGGCTGCCGCTGCCGAGCGCGCCTTCGACCTTTTCGAAGCCGGCGTCGGTCAGCTCGACGTCGCGGCGGTACTCGTCGGTGGTGTAGTGCACGCCTGCCACGAGCGATGCCAGGAGTGGTGACAGGCGCGGACCGGCCCGCTCCGCGCGCGCGACCTGGCCGGCGACCACCAGCGGCACGCGCGCCTCGTCGATGAGCAGCGAATCGGCTTCGTCCACGAGCGCAAACGCCCTCGGACGTTGGACGACGTCAGCGGCCCGCTCCACCAGCTGATCGCGCAGGTGATCGAAGCCGGCTTCCTTGGCGGTGACGTAGGTGACGTCGGCGGCGTAGGCGCGCCGGCGCGCCGGGCCGTCCATGCCTTGCTGCACGGTACCGATCGACAGGCCCAGCAGCCGGTAGATCGGGCCCATCCACTCGGCGTCGCGGCGCGCCAGGTAGTCGTTGAACGTCAGCACGTGAGCGCCGCGGCCGGCGAGCGCACGCAGCGCCACCGGCATCGTGGCGGTGAGGGTCTTCCCCTCCCCTGTCTGCATCTCGACCACGGCGCCGCGATCGAGCGCAAGCGCCGCTACCACCTGCACGTCGTACGGCCGTTGCCCGAGCGCGCGGCGAGCGGCGTCGCGCGCCAGCGCGAAGAGCTCTGCGCGCAGGTCCGCGCGGGGGCGGGTCGAATCGCGGAGTGCCGCGACACGCGCCTGGAGCGCCGCGTCGGACAGGTTGCGCACGTCGCGCTCGTGCCGTTCGATGGCGTCGAGCTGAGTATCGAAACCGCTGAGACCGAGCTGCACGCACGATCCCCGCGCGCGCGACAACGCGTCGCGCCAGGTGATCTCGTTGCGGACACGATTGGTGTCCATAGACCCTCCTCCCTTCGTACGTAGAGGGCGGTTTTCAAACCGCCCTGGTCGGGCGGGTCTAAAGACCCGCCCCTACGACGACAGAGAAGGAGGGGCGCGTTCGGGGAGAGCGGCGCGGAGTGCCTGGGGCTGCTCGATGCGAAGCGGAGCGTTCGCGATCAGCGCGAGCGGCTCGAGCGGCGGCAGCAGGACGTAGTCGATGGGCGGCGGTGCGAGGTCGAGCGCGGCGACGCCGGGTGCGAAGACGGCCAGCGCCACGACCGCGATGCAGACGATGGCGAGCGGACGGCGAGCCCGGCGCAGAGTCAGCACATGACGATTGTGTCACAGGGAACCGCCCCGCACACCTGGTGTCCAACGCAGTAACACGATCGCGCCGGCGCGGTCTCCTTGGTCTGGAACATACCTGCGTGGCCCGCGAGCAGCGAGCCGCGCCGAGGAGGCCTTGTATGCGCGCCTGGACGCTCGGCGTCTCCGTCGTCTTCCATCTCTGCGTCATCACCGGCGTCGTCGTGGCGCCGCTCTTCGCCACCGGCGATCTGCCGGAGCCGCGTCGCGCCGCTCCCGAGTACATCCTCGTGACCGCGCACATCCCCGAACCGCCTCCACCGCCACGGCCGAATACCCCGGCGCCACCCTCCACGTCGGGGGCACCGCTCACCGCCCCCGACGTCATCCGCCCTGAGACAGCGGTCACGCCGCCCGCTCCAGGCCCCTCTGATCTCGGTGACTTCACCGGCGAACCGACCCGGAACGGCTTCCTGCCGAACAGCGGCGCGGTAGTTGGTGATCCGGTACCTCCACCGCCGCCGCCTCCTCCGGCACCCAGGCAAGCCATTCGAGTCAGCGGGCTGCAAGCCCCGCGGAAGATCCGGGACGTGGCGCCGCGCTACCCCGCCATCGCGCAGGCGTCGCGGGTCGAAGGGGTCGTGATCCTCGAAGCGGTCATCGCCGAGGATGGCAGCGTGCAGGACGTGCGGGTGCTGCGATCGAAGCCGCTGCTCGACGACGCGGCCGTGGAGGCCGTGCGGCAGTGGCGCTTCACGCCCACGCTGCTGGGCGGCCAGGCCGTGCCCGTCGTGATGACGGTCACGGTGTCGTTCGCGCTCAACAAGTGAGCGCGCGGGCGGCTAGTAGAGGCGCGTCTTGTACGCTTCTTCGACCGACGCCTGGATCTGCTCGGCGGTGTCGCGCACCTGGGTCTGGTCCTTGAGCATCTGCCCGTAGGACGGCAGCACACTCCGATCGACCTTGGCCGATTCGTCCCACAGCTTCGAACGCAGGATGGCCTTGCCGCAGTGCAGGAACGCCTCGCGCACCGAGACGCGCAGCACCGAGCGCGGGTGCCGGCCGTTGACGGTCCAGCGTTCGAGCAGCCCCGGGTCGACCGAGATGTCGGCCACGCCGTTCACGCGCAGCGACTCGCTGAAGCCGGGGATGAGGAACAGCAGGCCGACCTGGGGGTTGGCCTCGATGTTCATCAGCGTGTCGAGCCGGTTGTTGCCCGGCCAGTCCGGAATGAGCAGCGTGTGGTCGTCGAGGACGTGGACGAAGCCTGGTTGATCGCCGCGCGGCGTCACGTCGGCGCCGTCGGCGCTCGACGATCCCAGGCAGACGAACGGCGACAGCGCGATGAAGTTGCGCATGTGGCCGTCGAGCGCATGCTGGGTCTTCTTGACGGCCCGCTCGGAGGGTTGTTCGGTGTAGCACTCGCGCAGCGACGACATGGGCGCCTCCCAACCCCGAGCATAGCACCGGCGCGCGAGCCGGGCGGCCTTCCGGCCCCCGGCTCGCCGGCCAGCCCTGAGTCGCTAGTGGCCCGCCCGCAGGTTGCGCTCCACGACGAACGTGGCGAGCGTGCGTCCGAGGTTCACGCCGGCCTCCTGATCGAAACGGAAGTGAATGCCGCCGTAGATCCGGGCGTCGTCGATATCCGTCGAGATCTGCTGGAGCGAGGTGTACTCGCGTGTGACCAGTCCCTCCACCGGGATCGTGGCGGAAACGATGATGGCATGCCCGGCATTCCCGTAGAAGAGTCGCAACGTCTCGATGGCCGCGTTGCTGCCGCTCGCGTGGTTCGAGGGATAACTCGGGAAGCACGGCGTGACGATGAACGGCGTGTAGGTGGCGTCGGGATCGGTGTTGGGATTGCCGTCGGTGTCACCAGCGCGAATCGCCGTAACCGGGCGCCAGAACAGGTAGTGATACTTCGTCGCCATCGACGCCACGAGGGCATCGGTCGTGGCAATGCTCATGAGCGCCAAGATCCGAGCGTTGGTCGTGAGCGACTGGCCGCGCCCTTCGGCGAGCTGCCTGGCCACCGCGTGGAACACGAATGTCGGCGACAACGCCGCGTAGAACCGGGCGATGGTCGCGCGGTCTTGCGGACGATCGGGACTCGCCACACCCCCAACCCGCCTCAGTTCGTTGTAGTCCTTCGCATACGTGTCGCTCGTGATCGCCGGTGGCGGCCCCGGACGGAACGCCGCGCTCCAGTGACCGAGCGGCGGCCTCGGGACGCCGAAAGGCCGGATGTTGGGCCAATTGAAGAGGATGCCGCCGAGCGCGTTGCCGTTTGCGTCGGTGGGGCACCCCGGTGTGATGTCCCACTTGCCAGGAAGAGTGGGAGAGGGCGGAAGGTAGAACGTCAGCGGGCTCGACCCGTCTCCGTTGCGTTCGGCAATCATGGCCGCGGCAGCCGCCGCGCCGGTGGCGATCCCATTGGTCTTGGCCGCGCCATCGGGAATGGCGGCCAGCGAGGCGCTTCGCTCGGTATCGAGCGCGGCCGCACTCGCTGGAAAGTAGTTCACCAGCACGGCGTGGGCCGCCGCAATCGCCGCCGCCTCGCTCGAGGCGCCTGCCGGCGCCACGATCGGGCCGGAGGTCCGCGCGACCGGCGAGCCGAGGTATCCGTTGTACTCACCAGTGGTCGCGTTCACCGCATCGAAGACGGCCAGCTGGACGATTGCCGCAAAGCGCGCCTGCGCAAAGGGCGACAACGCCGGGGTTTGGGTCGTCAACGTCCGTACTGCAATTTCGTCCCAATGCGACACGACGTCGGCCCACGCGGGTGCAGCCGTGAGAAGACAGACAACGACGGCGACGGCGAGGGCCTGGCCCTTGTTCCACATACAAACCTCCCTGTAGGATCGACGCCCTGCTCAGGCATCGGCGTCCGACCGGAATCGTGCGCCGCCCAGCCCTTGGAAGTCGCGGGACTGGCGGGGGATTTCCGGGGGAATTCGAGAGAGACACGCGGTGGCGGTTCGATTCGGATCCTTCGAGCTCGCAACAGATGCGAGACTGCTGACGCGGAGTGGCGAGAGCCTGCACCTCACGCCGAAGGCGTACGATCTGCTGGCGCTGCTGGTGGATGCCGCCCCTCGGGTCGTGCCCAAGGCGGAACTCCACGCGCGCCTCTGGCCCGACACCTTCGTCGCGGACACGACGCTCGTGGGCCTCGTCAAGGAGGTGCGCCGCGTCCTCGGCGACACCGGCGCCGCGGCTCCCGTCATCCGCACCGTCGCCCGCGTCGGCTACGCGTTCTCCGCGCCGCTCGAACGTGAGGCTCCGGCCCTGGCCCGGGGCCACTGGCTGGTCGCCGACGGCCGCTCCTTCCCGCTTGGCGACGGCGTCAACGCCATCGGGCGGGAACCGAGCGCGGCGGTCTGGCTCGATTCGGGAAGCGTGTCGCGCCGCCACGCGACGATCACCGTGGCGGGCGCCGGCGCACGGCTCGAAGACGTCGGGAGCAAGAACGGCTCACAGGTCAACGGCGTGCCGGTACGCGCGCCGGTGACGCTGCGTGACGGCGATCACCTGATCATCGGCACGGTGCCGTTGACATACCGGACCTCCGCGTCGGGGCTCTCCACCGAGACCCGCGTGCGTGCGGCGGCCGGCAGCTGAACGTTTTCAACTAAAGATGCCTCTCGCGGCGGGGACTCGATTCGGAGCCTACGAAATACTCGGGCCGCTGGCTTCTGGCGGGATGGGCGAGGTGTATCGCGCCCGCGATACGCGACTGTCACGGGAGGCGGCGCTCAAGATCCTGCCGCCCACCGCGCAGCTCGACGAGGTGCGCCGGGCGCGCTTCGAGCGCGAGGCGCGCACCCTGGCGTCGCTGAGCCACGCCAACATCGCCACCTTGTTCGGGTTCGAGGAGTCGGGAGACCTCCAGGCGCTCGCGATGGAGTTCGTGGAGGGCCAGACGCTCGCCGACCACCTGGCGCGGCCCGATCGCCAGCACGGCCTGCCGCTCGCCGAAGCCATCGCCATCGCCCGGCAGATCGCCGTGGCGCTCGACGCCGCTCACGAGCACGGCATCGTTCACCGCGATCTGAAGCCGGGCAACGTGATGATTCGCCCGGACGGCACCGTGAAAGTGCTCGACTTCGGCCTGGCGATGAACGCTCCCGACGCGGATCCGGCCGCGAGGGGCGGTGAAAGCACGCTCACCGGCGCCGGCACCGTGGTCGGCACGCCGGCATACATGAGCCCGGAACAGGCGCGCGGGCAGCGCGTGGATCGCCGCACCGACGTCTGGTCGTTCGGGTGCGTGCTCTTCGAACTGCTCTGCGGCCACCGCGCCTTCCAAGGCGCCACGTCGTCGGACGTGCTGGTGGCGGTGCTGGAGCACGATCCGGAGTGGGCGCAGCTCCCTCCGTCGACTCCCGCGTCGCTGCACCGGCTCTTGAACCGGTGCCTGACCAAGGACCCGCGACGGAGGCTGCGCGACATCGGCGACGTGCTGCTGGAGCTCGACGAGACGTCGCACGGCGGCCACTCGCGCGCACCGCTCGCGTCTCTGTCTCCGCGCGTCGTGCGCTGGTGGCCGGCGGCCGCCGCGGCCGTCGCCGTGACGGCCGGTGCGGCAGGCTGGCTTGCGTGGGGACGCCCTCCCGCGCCGGTCATCGAGCCTCAGCGCTTCGCGATGCCGTTCCCGCCCGATGCGCCGATGAGCGTCATCGGCGGGATCGACCTGGGGCACCTGGCGATCTCCCCCGACGGCTCGCGGATCGTGTACCCAACGCTGCGCGGACTGGCCGTGAAATCGCGCGACCGCATCGACGTCACGTTCATCGATCTCCCGGGCGAGAACGTCAACTCGCCGTTCTTCTCTCCCGATGGCCGGTGGATCGCGTACACCACGTCGACCTCGACGCTGCGCAGGGTGGCCGTGAGCGGCGGGGCCTCGGTGCTCGTCGCCGACACCGGCAACGCCGCCGTGGGCGCGTGGGGTGACACAGGGATCGTCTTCGCCGATCAGCGCGGACTGTTCCACGTGCCGGCAGAGGGCGGCCGCGTCGAGGCAGTACCGGTCAAACTGGGTGGCACCGAACAGGCGACGCTTCCGGAAGTGCTTCCGGGCGGACGTGTGGCGCTGGTCACCATCATCTCGACCAAGTCGAATACGCCGCTCCGGGCGGCGATGGAGCCCTCGTCGCGGATCGACGCGGTCAACCTCGAGAGCGGCGCGCGCAAAACCGTCGTGACCGGCGGCGGCCAGCCGCGCTATCTCGCGAGCGGGCATCTGGCGTTCGGCTCGGGGCGGACGATGCGGGCGGTCGCGTTCGATTCGCAGACGCTGCAGGTGCGCGGCACGCCGGTAGAGGTGATGACGGATGCCGGCTCGGCCTTCTTCGGGGCGTCGCGCGAGGGGACCGTCGTCTTCCTGCGCGGGTCCGAGATGGCCAATCAGGCCACGCTCGTCTGGGTCGATCGCAGCGGCCGCGAAGAGCCGATCGGCGCACCGGTGCGGGAGTACCTCTATCCGCGTATTTCGCCCGACGGGCGCCGGATCGGCCTCGACATCGGCGGGGCCAATCGCGACCTCTACATCTGGGACATCGCCCGTCGCGTGCTGGAGCGCTTCACCACGGACCCAGCGGAGGACGCCATGGTGCGCTGGAGTCCGGACGGGACGCGCATCGCGTACGCGAACAGCCGCCACGGCATTCCCAACATCTTCTGGCAACGGGCCGACGGCACCGGCACACCCGAGCGGGTGTTCGAAAGCGCCGTGCTCAATCAGCCCGGCCCCTTCACGCGCGACGGCGGCATGGTCGTTTCCGAGCTGGTGCCGGGCCGCGGGCGTGGTCTCCTGGTCGCGACCATTGGCCCGCCGCACACACGACGCCGGCTCCTCGACAACGCCGTGAACGCGGAGCTGTCGCCCGACGGCCGGTGGCTGGCCTACGGCTCGACGCAGTCCGGCCAGTTCGAGGTGTACGTCACGTCGTTCCCGGACACGCAGGGCCGCTGGCAGATCTCCACTGGCGGTGGCCGCCAGGCGGCGTGGTCCCGTGACGGCCGCGAGCTCTTCTACCGTGATTTCTCCGGCGCGCTGATCGCGGTGCCCGTCAAGCTGTCGCCGGAGTTCGAAGCGGGCGCGAGCCGGCGGCTGTTCTCGGACCCGGCCTACCGCGGCAGCGGCTCGTCGATGTCGGATCGGACCTACGACGTCAGCCCGGATGGACAGCGATTCGTGATGATTCGGAACGTCGATCAGCCGCCCCGGACGCTGGCGGTCGTCCAGAACTGGTTCGATGAGTTGAGACGGCGAGTGCCCTTGAATTAGGTCGGCGCTCAGCCTTGCCGAGGCCATGACGACGAGAATCACAAAGGATTCCAACGATCTCGGGGTGACTGTCGTGGCAAATGGCTTGCAGCCGACCTGCCAGGAGGCGCACGTGAACAGGGTTCTCCTCGTCTGTGGAGTCTTGACCGTGGCACTCTCCAGTGCGGCGGCTGCCAATGCCCAGGCGCCGGGGGCCGTCGGAGTTGCGCCGTCCGATCGCCACGCCGTGGATCGACGAGTCGACGAGAGTTCCAGGCAGACCCAGGCGGCGCGGCAGACCGAGGCGTCGAAGCCCGCCGAGCCACCGGCTCCCGCCAAAGCCGACCCGAAGCCGGCGCCGGCGTTTCAACGCCAGGCCGAACCGCAGCGTCAGGCCGCATCGCAGCGCCAGCCCGAGCCGCAGCGACAGCACGAGTCGCACCGGCAGGCGGAGCCGTCGCGGCAGAACAACAACACCGGGCACTGGGACGATCCCGGCCCGGCGTGGCGTCCGCAGGGTCCGGCATGGCGCAACCTGAACGACCGCCCAAACGTGCCGCGTCCAGTCGAAGACGCGTTCCGCGCCAGCCCCAAGACGTATGCGCCGCGCGATCGCAAAGGCGGCAGCAACACCTATTACGGCTATCCGTATGGGCTGCCCTACGGCTTTGCGCCCTACGTCGAGTACGTCACGGAGCCGGCACCCGAGCCCGCGGCGCGCCAGGTCGACGAGCCGGCGCTCGGCTTCCTCCAGCTTCGCGTGCAGCCGCGCACCGCGGAGGTGTACGTCGATGGCGTCCTGGCCGGCACGGTGGACGACTTCGGCGGCCGCGGCGCACGCCAGCTGACGGCCGGACCGCACCGCGTGGAAATCCTGGCGCCCGGGTACGAGACGCTGACCTTCGACGTGCGGGTGCCCGAGAACGACACCGTGACGTTCACGCACGAGCTCGATCGGGCGGTCCCGCGCCCGGCGCCCGTCGCCGTCGTCATCCCGCACAAGGCGCTCTACGTCGTGCCGCAGTGCTACATCGGCGATCGCATGCCGCTGCCGACCGACATGCCCGCCGGCTGCCGCGTCGAAGACGTCCGCGTCATCCCGTAGTCGTAGCTGCGGGTCTTCAGACCCGCCTCAGTGATAATCGCGGAATGGCTCTGGAGATCCGCTCCGCGACCGTACGCGACGTCCCACTGATCCTCGATTTCATCCGCGGCCTGGCCGAATACGAGCGCATGCTCGACCAGGTCGAGGCGACCGAGGAAAAGCTGCACGCGTCGCTCTTCCCCGCCGACGGCCGCGTGCCGGACGCGCACTGCGTCATCGGATCGGTGGACGCCGTGCCGGCGGGCTTCGCGCTCTACTTCTTCAACTACTCCACCTTCCTCGCCCGGCCTGGGCTGTACCTCGAAGATCTGTTCGTGAAGCCGGCGTTCCGCGGAGCCGGGCTGGGCAAGGCGCTGCTGCTGCACCTGGCGGCGCTCGCACACGAACGGGGCTGCGGCCGCATGGAATGGGCGGTCCTCGACTGGAACGAGCCGGCCATCGGTTTCTACGAAGCGCTCGGCGCGAAACGGCTTCTCGATTGGCAGATCTGCCGGCTGGATCGCGCGACGTTGGACCGCTTGTCGTAGAGGCGCCGCCTCTACGTACGCCGCGCGCGGCGGCGCTTCAGAAGGCGCGTGCCCCACAGGAACCCGACCGCCACGAAGGGCAACAGGTAGACGAACAGCAGCGGCAGCGGCGGGCGCAGGTCGTAGGTCGCGTCCACGCGCGTGTCGAGCGTCACCGCTCCCGACGGCCCGTCCACGGTCACGCGCACGGCATACGGGCCTTCGTGATCCATGACCAGCGCCGCGTACTGGCGCGTCACGTCGCCGTCGACCGGCGCGGCGAGGGCATCGGCAAACGGCTGGTCGCGGTCGAGCGGCCTGATGGACACACGGGCCCGCGTCTCGCGTGGAATCGGGCTGGCGCCGCCGGGTTCGATGACCACCCAGAACTGGCCGCCTGCCGTGCGATCGTCGGTGGCATCGGGGTCCGTCCACAGCGACACCTGGTAGGCGCCCCCCGTCTGTTTCGAGATGACCTGGTACGGCGGGCCACTGTGTGCGCGGGCCGGCTGGGCCGCCAGGAGCACGAGCAGCGCTGCGAGCGTCCCTGCGCGGGAGACTCGCCCCCTCATCCCAAGGCCCCTGCCGCGCGCATCTCCATCGGTTGGGCCAGCATCCATACCGCCGCCACGAACAAGAGCAGCGTGACCGCCAGCCAAGGCACGGCGGCCGCGATCGCACGCGAGGGGCTCTCGCGCTCCGCGATGAGATAGGTCACGCCCAGCGATCCCATCGTCCCCAGCGCGAGCAGACCGAGCTGCAGCGGAAACACCGTCCCCGGCTGCATCCCTACCCACGTCCATCGAGGCGCGCCCAGCCAGGCCTGCCCTGCCAGATCGAGCACGGCACTCTGCGTCACCGGCACCACGGTGAAGAGACCGGTGAAGAGGTGGAATCCGTAGTGCGCCGCCCACACGCCGGCGCCGAAAGGCACGAGCCCGTACACGAAGGCCAGCAGCTGGCGGCGGACGGACGAGCCGATCACGGCTGCCGACCACGAGGCCGCCCCGCCGAGCAGCAGAGCGGGCGCGACGACGAGCGCCAGAACGAACAGCACCCCCAGGACCGGCGCTTCGGTCGTGGTGCCGATCGCGCCGGCGATCTGCCGTTCGAAGCTGTAGACCGGCGCGATCATCCCGAGGGCGTTGAGCAGCGCGCCGAACACGAACACGGCCACCAACACGGCGAGGTCCCATCGCTGCGCCAGCCGGCCGATGCCAGACCGCCGCCGCCCGTCGGCGATTTCCAGGGCGGGCACCCGCGCGGCGAGTGCGATGTTGTCGTGCGGGCAGGCCTGCACGCAGTCGAGGCAGAGCGTGCAATCCAGGTTGCCCACCTTGGCGGGCAGGAAGAGCGCCAGCTCGCACCCGCGCCGCACGACCTGCAGCGGCGCCTCGGGCGCCCGCCGGCCCTTGATGCAATCCACGGTGCGGCACGCGCTGCACGTCGCGGGTTCGCGCACCCGCAGCTCGAACGGCGAGAGCATCGACGTGACGAAGTTGAACTGTCCGATCGGGCACACGTACTTGCAGAAGCTCGCGCCCGCGAACACGGTGTCGATGGCGAGCGCCGCGCCGAAGTAGCCGAGGACGAGCCACGCGGTGGCGCGCGGCAGCGCCCACAGGTCGAAGAGCTCGTACACGAACAGGATCCCGACGAAGAGCACGATGGCCGGCCACTTGCGCCGGAGCCAGCGCGGCCAGCGCGCCGCCGGCGCGTGGACACGGCGGGCGGCGTCGCGCACGAGGATGAAGGGGCAGCCGGTGCAGAACAGGTTGCCCACCGCGAGCAGCGCCACGATCAGCAGCCCGCGGTAGTGCACCCACGTCAGGACGGTGGCCAGGTTCGCCGGAGCCAGCTGCGGGCCGGCGAGGCCGTGCAGCACCATCAATGCCGCCACGCCCAGCAGCACGAGTTGCAGGGTCGTACGCGCGTGCTTCCACCGGAGCGCGGCCCCGACGACCGGCCACGAGAACACGTCGGATCCGAACGCGGGCGTCGTCACTCCACTGGACGCACGCGACGCACGTCCTCCTGCACATCGATACGCCGGCCGTCAGCCCGCGTCCCCTGGAGCCGCACCACCCAGTCGCCCGCCATCGTGAAGCTGACGCGGGCGCGATAGCGGCCCCTGCCCTGCTCCTCCACGGCCGCCGACACGGGCGCCATGCCCGGATGGGTCATGAACGCCTCGAGCCGAAGACGCGCGCCGGTGACGGGTCGGGCCATCGCCTCGTTCAATTGGATCTCGGCCACCGATTCGCGGCCAACCGTGGGCAAGGGCGTCCAGCCGATCGTGAGGTGCGGCGGCGTGTCCTCGGACCGGGCGCACGACGCCAGCAGCAGCAGGCACGCGGCGGCCGCGCCGGCCGAGCGGCCCGGCAGCCGCGTCAAGCCGTGGCGGTCACGCCATGATCCCAGCTGCAGGTGCACTTCAGCCTCGCGGCCGACGGCGGCGGGAACATGTGGTAATACATCGCGACGGCCATCGGGATGAACACGATGGTGTTGTAGAACAGGTGCAGTTCTACCCGCGGCACCCAGAACTGGATGAGGCTCGTAGGCACCGGCGCCCCACCCAGGTTGTGGCCGGTCCAGTACTGTCCGAGCAGGAGGAAGTGCTCGATGTGGTGGAAGAACTGGATGCCGAGCGCGATCGTCCACCAGCGGTGATCCTCGCGGCCCGTGAACCCGGGCCTCAGCGTCCACAGACCCACCAGCATCACCACGGCGTAGCCGTAGTGCAGCAGCTCGCTCTTGATGATCCACGGGTAGAAGTAGCCGACCAGGCCGCGCGCCTCGGGCACCGGCCAGCCCAGCGCGTAGATCTGGAGCGTCTGGAGGAGATGCTCCGACCAGTGCGCGAGGACGATCAGCATGAACGCCTGCATCGCCCGCTCGTGCCACGGGCCGTTGAGGCGCTCCATGAACGTCATCGGACCGTCGGCCGTCTGGGCGTGCGCCATGGGCAAATCGTAACCCACGGTCTCCGCGAGCCGCATTATGCGAATGCATTAGATCAGGGCGGTCTGAAGACCGCCCTCTACACACCTACCTGGCCCACCTGACCCACCCGACCCACCTGACCTAGAATTTCTCCGTGCGCGCCTCCATCGTCATTCGCGCTGTGATGTCGGCGTTCATCATGGTCCTGTTCGTCATTGCCGGTATGGGGTGGACCTGGGCCAGCACCCACCAGACGCCGTCGCAGGCGCTGGCCAGCCACGCCGTCCTGCTGCTCAGCGCCGTGGCCGGCGTGATCGGGCTGGTGGCCCTGTGGCGCGGATCGCGCGCCTGAGTTCAGGTCAGCTCGCCGCTACCGCCGGCGAGTGCGCTGATACCAGTCGCGCCACGCCGCGGCGTCTTGCGGCAGCGATTGGCCCGTGATGTCACGCAAGGCCTGAAACACCCATCCGCGAGTCTGGTCGTCCAACGAAGGGTCGTCGGCATAGTCGAGGAACCGCGGCACGGCCCGGCGGCGCTGCTCGGCGCTGAACATGCCCGACTGCGCCAGGCCGCACGCGGCGCGCTCCCGCACCGACGCGACAGGGTCGTCGTGGAACACCGCGAGCAGCGGCTCGATGGCGGCGTCGGTGGCGAGGAACGCCAGCCCTTCCACCGCCCAGTAGCGGATGTTCTGGTTGTCGTCGTGAATCGACGCCATCAGGATGTCGAAGACGCGCTCGGGTTCGAGCCCGCGGTTGCCGAGCAGCGCCAGGTCCCACATCGCGTTCACGCGCACGCCCTGTGCGCCCTCGCGTGCGATCGGCTCGAGCCGTTCGAGGGTCTCGGCCGACTTCACCAGCCCGCGCGCCGCGATGTCCACCTCGACGCCGGCCACGCGCACGGTCAGGTCGCTCGAGTTGATGGCGGTCATGAAGAGCGAGTCGAGCCTGCCGTTCAACTCGATCCGGCCGCGCCAGCCGCGAACGCGCGCGGCGATCTGCTCGCTGGCGCCCTGGTAGTGGTTGATCGCGCGTTCCAGCAGGAGCTCCGCCTGAGCCTGCGGCGTCATCCCGTCGAGCGCCTCGGTTTCGTGTTCGGAGAGCACGTTGGCCGACGAAGGAACCGGCGGATCGGTCAGCCCGATCGCGCGCGCCACCGGCTGCCAGGCGGCCTCCAGGGCCCCGTGGCCCGCGGCGAACATGCCCAGCCCGAAGGCCACGGACGCCAGCACCGTCGAACGGCCGCCGAACGAGCGCGGGGTCATCGACGCGTGAGGCGCAAACCCGATGCCCGCGCCGTCCCGTGCAGTCGAAGGCACTCCCGGCCGCCGCCCTGTCGTGACCTGACACACCGCCGGCGCACGATCACGACTCCGTCGTCAGGCAGCCTTCGACCGGCGCGCCTCACCGGCCTTGGCCGCGCGTTCGGCCACCCTCCCGGCAATTCGATCGGCGTCGCGGCCGACGCCGTGGATCATCTCGGACGACATCGAATACAGGAAGTGCAGGCCGACGAAGAACAAGCCCGGCTCGCGTGCCACTTCGCCGCCTTCGTGCTCGGGCAGGCCGTCGGCACCGAAAATCGGCAGGTCGATCCACGAGAAACCCGGATGGAATCCCGTCGCCCATACAACGTTGGTCACGTCGAGCAGGCGTCCGTCAGCCAGCGCCGGCTTGCCGCCGCTCACGCCCGTCACGCGAGGCACGCGCTCGATGCCGGCGTTCGTGAGCTGGTACGGCTTGGTGCGCACGAGCGGTCCACCGTTGTGCAGCATCTTCGGCCGCATCCGCCGCCCAAGCGGGTTGGCGATGCTGAGGATGCGGTGGAACATCACCCGCAGGGTGAGGCGCATGAGGATGACGAGCGCCGGCCGCTTGTCGATGTGGAACGGCACATGGCCGGTGTCGCGACCCGCCACGACCACACGGTGGCGCTGCACGACGTCGAGCGCGATCTCCACGCCCGAGTTCCCGGCGCCCGCCACGAGCACGGGGCCGTCCTGCAGCTGCGACGGATTGCGGTAGTCGAGCGAGTGGATCTGCCGGATGGACGGATCGAGGTCGGCGGCAAACGCCGGCACCGCGGGACGCTGATGGTTCGCCATCGCCACCACCACGTTGTCGGCCTCGAAGCGAAGGCCGCCGGCGACGACGACAAAGCCCTGTCCCTGCCGCGACACCCGCTCGACGCGCGTGTTCAACCGGATCGGGAGATCGAAGTGACGGGCGTACGCCTCGAGGTAGTCGCCCATCTCGTCCTTGGTCGGAAAGCGGTTGCGGTCGCCGGGAAAGGCCCAGCCATCGAGGCTCGAGAACTTGCGCGGCGTGAACAGCTTCAGCGAGTCCCAGCGCTGGCGCCAGGCGTCGCCCACCCGCGCGCCGCCGTCGAGAATGACGAACGACACTCCACGCCGCTGCAGGTGATAGCCCACCGACAACCCCGCCTGCCCGGCTCCCACCACCACCGTGTTCACTCGCTCCGTCTTCATGCTCGCCATGGCCGTCCTCCTCGCCATCCGTAGGGGGCGGTCTTCAGACCGCCCTGCAACGTGGTCAGAGTAGGACCGGGCGCGGCGCGTCCGCATCGGGCGGGTTACCCAGCCGGCGCGATTTTCTGAATGGGTAGATTTATGTAGCCGCAGGGCGGTCTGAAGACCGCCCTCTACAAAAGCTTGTGTTCGTAGGCGTAGGCGGTGGCGGCGGAGCGTGACGACAAATCGAGCTTGGTGAAGATGTTGCTGATGTGGCGCGCGACGGTCTTCTCGCTGATGGAGAGCTCGGCGGCAATCGCGCGGTTGGTCTTGCCGGCGGCAATCTGCCGCAGCACCTCGACCTCCCGGCCCGTGAGTCCACCACTCGGCGCCACGACCTCCGCGGGCTGAAGCGCCATCAGGCGCTCGACGTCCGGGCGAGCGCCGAGCTGCTCGAACACTTCGAGCGCCGCGTCGATTTCCATCCGCGCGCCTTCGTCGTCGCCAAGGACCGCGTAGGCCGCGCCGATCAGCGCGCGGACGCACGCCACTTCGTACGGCGCCGGCACGTCCTGCCACAGCTCCCAGGCCTCGCGAAGCGGGCCCACGGCGTCGCGCGGCTGTCCGGCCGCGAGCGCGACCGCGCCGGCCATCTGCGCCGCCGCGGCGCGCAGCGCGGGCGCACCCACCCGCTGCGCCAACTCCTCGAGCTCACCCGCCGCGGCGCGGGCGGCAGCCACGTCGGCCGAGGCCAGCAGGATGTCCACCGCCGCATGCAGCACCTGCGCGCGCGCCCGCGGGCCTTGAGTCTCGTGCAGCGCGCTGCGGATGGCCGCATCGGCCGCGGCGGTATCGCCCTGGGCGAGCCGCAGCAGCGCCAGCCCCGGCTGCGGGCGGCGGCCGGCGCGGTTCGCCTGGCGATAACCCTCCTCGGCGGCGTCAAAGTCGCCACGCACACGGCAGAGTTCGGCATGTTGGTAGAACGCCGCCGCCGATTGGGTGGGGTCGCTCGCGGCCAGTCGCTCGCAGGCGCGAAGCGCTTCAGCCGACGCGTCGTCCCAGGCACCGTGCAGCTGCAGCAGCTCGGATCGCCGTACGAGACACTCTCCGCGGAACGGCACCATGTCGGGGTTGGCGGCGCACCACGACGTCATCGCATCGGTCCACTCCTGGGCCCGCCGCTGATCGAACAGATCGTGACACGCGCTGAGCACGCTGCAGTAGACGATGCCGGTCACGATCGGTCCCACTTCTCCGGCCGAGACGGCCACCATCACTTCGTCGAGGCAGGCCATGCCGGCTGCGGTCTGCTGCTGCCAGAGCATGGCGCGCCCTACAGCGTGGCGGGCCAAAGCGGTCAGGTCGGCGTGCCGCAGCCGCTCGCCAATCGCAAGCGCCTCGGTGAATGCGGTGTGCGCGCCCGCGAAGTCGCCTTCACCCGCCTTCCGGCGGCCGCCCAGGCAGAGGAGGAACCCGCGTGCCACGGAATCCTCGGCGTCGCCCGCGAGCAGGCGCTCGGCGCGGGCCAGCCACCCGCCAATTTCAGCCTGACGATGCTTCTGGTCCGAGATCGACAGGAGCCGCCACAGCGCGGAGCCAGCCGCGCGACGGCTGTCGCCGCCATCGAGGAAGCGCTGGAATGCCCGGGTGCGCGCGGCGGCGCTGGCCTCGTCGAGGCCGATCAGCGCCGCGGCCGTCGCGAGCCGATCGAGATCCTCGGCGTCGAGCCGCGTCGAGTGATCGGCTTCCGCAAGCGCCGCGTAGGCTTCGGCCCACGCCTGGCGCTCGTACGCCTCGCGTCCGCGTTGCAGCGAGTCTTTCATCCGGTCCGGACATTCTAGCGTCCGAACCCAAGGCCTAAGGACTAAGGCCTATCGACCGTGCTCGAAGACGAAGCGCTCGACGGTGCCCTGCCACACCGGCTGCCAGCGTCCTTCCACCCACCAGCCCACCTCGCCGCTGGACGGCACGCGCATGCCGTCGACGGTGACGTACCGCGTGAATCGCCCCTCCCAGGGCGTGGCCACATACGTGGTGCTGTAACTGCGCGGCCGCTCCGCGGCGTACACCGTGGTCACTTCGCCCGCGTCGTTGAAGCGAAACTCGATGGTCACGGTTTCGCCTTCGTGCGTCAGCGTGGCCGCCGCACGGCGATCGTCAATCGCCTTCCAGGTGATGTCCGCGCTCGGCAGCAGCAGCGTCGGGTTCCACGGCGCCTCGGCGAGCAGGCGGTAGAGCTCACCGGAGTTGAGGTCACGGCTGCCGCGATCGGCCGACATCGTGATGGCGGAGAGGAGCGCTATCCGTCCGTCGCCGACGCCGTCGACGTAGATGTCGCGAATGCCGGCGTGCAGCAGGGGCGCGAGACGCAGCCGCGCGTCCCACACGAAGCCGCGCGCCTCGGGAGCAATCGTTTCGACGGCGGTGAACGGCATCCATTGATCGCTCTCGACGCCGGTGCGCAGACGTCCGGACTGCTCCAGCCGCACGGTGGTCACGCGGGGCTGCCCATCGTGGAGCGCCAGGCGCAGGTACCGCTGCACCGGCGCGGGCAGCCCGGTCAGCGCGTCGAGCGACACCGCCGGCAGCGAACCCGGCACGGCCGCGGTGAGCGCGGCCGTCGCCGCGCCGGTCTCGCCGGCCCAGCGTCGGGCCTGCACCGGCAGAAAGATCGCGGCCGCTACCACCACGATCGCCAGAACGATCAGGAGCGCTCGCACCTTCCTGCCGATCAGCAGACGTGACGGCGCCGCCGGTGCTGCAATCTGTTCGGTTGCACTGATGGCCATGACTTCTTTCCTCCGCGGGCCGGCTACGCCGGGCGCTGCTGGAGCCCCTGCAGGAACCGCACGAGGGCCTCGATGCGAGCCGCGGTGTCGCCGTCGGCGCCAGAGCGCTTGAACACCGCGCCCCACACCGGCATCTCGCGGTCGCCATGCGCCGCGATCCCCGTGCCGTCGATCACCTGGCGGACGCGCTCGGAGGGAAACACGCCGCCGTTGCGGGTGGCAAAGGTCGTGAGATCAGGCGGCACGCGCCGCAGCTGGCCGGCCATCGCGCCGTCGCCGCGGCCGGCCGCGCCATGACAGCTGGCGCAGTAGGTGCGGAACAGCATGCCGCCGTCGGCGGCCACTGACGGCGGCGCGCCGGGCCCCTGCTGAATCGATTCGACGAACGCCACCAGGTTCTGCAGGCGCACCGTGACGCGGGCATCGGACGCGTCGAGGGCTCGCAGCGTCGGCCCCCACACCGGCATCTCCGCGCTGCCGTGCCCTGCCGCGCGCGCCGACCCTTCGACGAAGTCCAGCACGCGCTGGCGCGGGAACACCCCGCGGTTGCGGGTCGCCAGCACCGTGAGGTCGGCCGGCTTCGTCTTCAGCGCGGCGGCCGTCGGCCCGTCGCCGCGGCCGGAGCGCCCGTGACAGCTCGCGCAGTAGAGATCGAACGACACCGATCCCACGAGCGACTCCGGCACCAGCGGCGGCAGCGTCTGCCGCGGCCCCTGCGCGCCCGCGACCGTCGCCAGCAACGCGAACGTCAACGCCGTTCCCGCGGTACTCCACCTCCGCATCATCGTGGCCCCTCCGTCGCAACGCGGCTTCAACATCCGTTCCGCCTCGCCGCGCACCATGAATGCGCGCGAAATCGCCGCCTGCCCGCCGGACTCCCCGTGCCCCGTGCGGAGGCTTTCGCAGGGGTGCGGGATTTCCCCCAAGCGCGCCGCGCGACACCGCACAAATGGCGCGCAATCGGAACCCGCGCCGCGCGCAGCGGGCTGGCACGAGGAGTGCTCAAGAGGTGGTCATGGACACCACCACCTCATATCTGGGCCTGAGGCTGGCGCACCCGTTCATCGTCGGCGCCTCGCCGATGGGATACAGCCTCGACACGATCAAGCGGCTCGAGGACGCGGGTTGCGCGGCGATCGTGCTGCACTCGCTGTTCGAGGAACAGATCTCGCTGGCCACCGAGGGCCGAGTGGCGCACGTCGACCCGTTGGACCCGCGCTTCGCCAACATCGTCGCCGACTACCCGCCGCCCAGCGACTACCGCTTCGGTCCCGACGGGTATGCCGAGCACGTCTCCAAGGTGAAGGCCGCCGTCGGCATTCCGGTGATCGCCTCGCTCAACGGCCATAGCGGCGAAGCGTGGCTGCGCTTCGCGGAGGTCATCGCGCAGGCGGGCGCCGATGCGCTGGAGTTCAACTACTACGACGTCGCCACGGATCTCCGGGTGTCGTCGGCCGCCGTCGAGGAGGCGCTCGTCACCGCTGTCCACAACCTCACGCGGGTGGTGGGGATTCCGGTGGCCGTGAAGCTGACGCCGTTCTACTCGTCCTTCGGCCATCTCGCTGCCGCGCTCGACGGGGCAGGGGCGAGCGGTCTCGTACTCTTCAACCGCTTCTACCAGTCCGACGTGCGGACCCGCACGATGACGCTCGAACCGCAGGCGGAGCTCTCGACGAACGCCGAGCTCCCGCTGCGCCTGCACTGGCTGGCGTTGCTGCACGGACGCGTGCGCCCCTCGCTTGCCGTCAGCGGCGGCGTGTCCACCCCTGACGACGGCATCAAGGCCCTGCTCGCCGGAGCCGACGCCGTGCAGATCGTGTCGGCCATCCTCCGCCACGGGCCCGGCCACATCGCCGTAATGCGTCAGGGGCTCGAGCGCTGGCTCGAGTGGCAGCACTTCGAGACCGTGTCGGAGATGGTGGGCCGCGCCAGTCTGCAGGCGAGCCCCGACCCCGCGTCGTTCGAACGGGCGCACTACATCCGCACGCTTCAGAGCTGGATCCGATGACCGACTTCTTTGCGACGCTCGAAAACCTGCAGTTCTCGACCTGGCTCCGCGAGTCGAACTCGATCTGGGCCTACCCGACGATGCTCACGCTGCACACGATCGGCCTGGCGCTCCTCGTGGGTGCGAGCGCCGCGCTCAATCTTCGCGTGCTGGGGTGGGGTGAGGCGATAGCGCTGGCCGACCTGCGGCCGCTCTTCCGCTGGATGTGGATCGGCTTCTGGGTGAACGCGCTCAGCGGCGTGGTGCTGCTCGCGGCCGACGCAACCACCAAAGCGGCGGCGCCGATGTTCCTGATCAAGCTCGGGCTCGTGGGGATTGGCGTGGCCCTGATGGCGGTGCAGCGGCGCGAGGTCTTCGCCCCGGCCGCGGCGGTGACGCCGGGCGCTCGCGCCCTGGCCGCCACCTCGCTGACCGTGTGGTTCGTCGCCATTGCCGCGGGACGGCTGATGGCCTACCCGGGGCTCTTCTTTGGTCTCTGAGGCAGAGATGGCGGAGAGGGCGGAGAAGGCAGAGAGGGGAAAGCAGGGAGAAACGCCATGAGCCACTGGATCGTCACCACCCTGAAAGCCACGTCGGTTTCGCACTTCATGACCGGCTCCACGTGGGCGTGGCCGCTGTGCGAGACGCTGCACTTCGTCGGCCTGGCGCTGCTGATCGGAGTGGTCGGCATGCTCGACCTGCGGCTGCTCGGCCGGCTGCGCCACCTGTCGTACGCCGCGGTCCACAGCCTGATTCCCTGGGGCATCCTCGGGTTCGTCATCAACCTGGTGACCGGCGTGCTGTTCTTCGTCGGCGCGCCGGACCAGTACCTCGACAACGTGGCGTGGTGGTACAAGCTGGCGTTCCTGGGCGTCGCCGGACTCAACGTCCTCTATTTCGAGACCACGCAGGCCAAGCGGGCCTTGGCGATCGGCCGCGGCGACGACACGCCCCGCGCGTTCAAGGTCATCGGCGCCGTGTCGTTGCTGTCGTGGTTCATGGTCCTCTACTGGGGGCGCATGCTGCCCTTCATCGGCACCGCCTTCTAGTCGGGGACCGCCTTCTAGACGAGCTGGGTCCGACTCTACCGGCAAGCGATACAACCCTCGGCTGTACGAGCTACAGCCCCAACCGTAGCTACCGCCGCAATTCGCTCATCCGTCTCACCTTTCCGTTAGGCAGGGGGTGGCCCCTGCCTTGCACCCAGCGACGGCGTGACGCCGCGCCTGATTCGGGCTCTCCCCCTCGCGCACATCGCCCTCACGCTCGGGCTGACGGCCGGCGCCAGCGCTGCCACCGTGTGGGCCCAGCAGCGGCCGGCCGAGCGCAAGGTGGAGGCACCGGCGCCCGCCGCCACGCCGTCGCCCCTCCCCTTCCCCTCGTCGGGGTCCGACAGCAACGACCTGAAGCTCACGGTCATTCAGGAAGTCCGCCGCTCGCTGGTTCGCCTGCCGCTGGCCGCCGGACTCGGCGCCCTGCTCGCGCTGCGCCCGCGGCGCCGCGGCACGCCGCCGCGCACGGTCGCGGTCGTGCAGACACAGATCGTGCTCGCGGGCGTCGGCGCCGTGATCATGCTCATCGTCGGCACCAGCCTGGCACGCGCCTTCGGCATCGTCGGCGCGGCCAATCTCATTCGCTACCGCTCGAAGATTGACGATCCCAAGGACGCCGTCGTCATGCTGTGCGCGCTTGCCGTCGGGCTGGCGTCGGGTGTCGGCCTCTATCTGATCGCGGGCATCGCCACCGCGTTCCTGTTGGCGCTCCTGTGGGTGATCGAGTCGTTCGAACCGCGGGCGCTCAAGCTGTTCGACCTCACGATCACGGCCGAGAACGAGGCCGAGGCGTTGCGCCCGCGCATCGAGCAGGTGCTGCGGCGGTTCCGGCTGCCGTTCGAAGGCCGCACGCTCACCACCAACGAGCTGAGCTACGAGGTGACGATGCCGTTCGACGCCTCGACCGACCCGGTATCGCACGGCATCGTCGCCTTGTCGCCACGCACCGACGTGGGCGTGGTGTGGGCCGACAAGAAACCAGCCAAAGCCAAATAGGACACCGTGAAGCTGATCATCCAACCCGACGACGGCATCGCGCCGCTGCTCGTCGCGATCAAACGAGCGAAGAAGACCATCGACATCGTCATCTTCCGCTTCGATCGCATGGAGCTCGAGAAGGCACTCGCCGCGGCCGTGGGGCGGGGCGTGGTGGTGCGCGCGCTCATCGCGCATACCAACCGCGGCGGCGAGAAGCGGCTGCGCAAGCTCGAGATGTCGTTCCTGGCCTCGGGCGTCACCGTCTGCCGGACGGCCGACGACCTGACCCGCCACCACGGCAAGATGATGATCGTGGACGGTGAACTGTACGTGTTCGGGTTCAACTACACCGAGCTCGACATCAACCGCAGCCGCAGCTTCGGCGTGTCGACCAAGGATCCCTCGCTGGTGAAGGCGGCCCTGGAGCTGTTCCAGGCGGATTCCACCCGCCAGCCGTACGAAGCGACGCACGAGCGCCTGGTGATCAGTCCGGAAACGACGCGGAAGCTCCTGTCGGATTTCATCAAGGGCGCGAAGAAGGAGCTGCTGATCTACGACGAGAAAGTGTCGGACAAGGCGATGGTGAAGCTGCTGCGCGACCGCGCGGCGGCCGGAGTCGAGGTGAAGATCATCGGCAAGCTGGTTCCGGCGGTGCCGGGCATCACGACCGTCAAGCCGAGCCGGCTGCGGCTGCACGTGCGCGCCATCGTGCGTGACCGCAAGTCCGCCTTCGTGGGCAGCCAGAGCCTGCGGCGCCCGCAGATCGACGGCCGGCGCGAAATCGGCATCATTGCGCCCCACCCCAAGGTGGCGACCGCCCTCGCCAAGGTGTTCGACCAGGACTGGCTCGACGTGGCGCCGAAGGCCGCGGCGCGGGAGAAGGCGGCGGAGGAAGAGGCGGTAGAAGCGGCGATCGCGCGCTGAGTCAGGCGCGTTACACCCGCGACACACGGTGGTCGCGGTTTTGCAAAACCTGATCAACGTGGCCAAGAGCGTCATCGATACCAGCCGTTTTCGCATTCCCTCCCGCGGCAAGTTCTCGCTCGAACACCGGGATCCGACCGACACCGCGCCGTTCGAGACCAGCGACGGGGCGCGCAAGCTGCTCGCCAAGCGCGTGCACCAGCTGGTCGACCTGGCCGATCGGCTCTACGCGCAGAGCCGCTGGTCGGTGCTGTTCATCTTTCAGGCGATGGACGGCGCCGGCAAGGACAGCGCCATCAAGCACGTGCTGCGCGGGCTCGATCCCAAGGCCACGCAGGTTTACAGCTTCAAGACACCGTCGCAGGAAGAGCTGAAGCACGACTTCATGTGGCGCTGCCTGAAGAGCCTGCCCGAGCGCGGCCGCATCGGCATCTTCAACCGGTCCTACTACGAGGAAGTGCTGGTGTCGCGCGTGCACCCGAAGATGATCGAGCAGCGGCAGCTTCCCCCCTGCTTCGTGGGGCCGAACATCTGGCGCGACCGCTTCGAAGACATCCGCGCCATCGAGCGCTACCTCACGCGCAACGGCACCGTCATCCGCAAGATCTTCCTCAACGTGTCGAAGACCGAGCAGCGGCGCCGCTT
>Ga0207648_10000462_pt1 | contig 45206 bp, 44 predicted proteins | sample KBSMisM32_FD_184310 | JGI IMG/M metagenome (GOLD analysis project Ga0207648, IMG submission 184310) | Miscanthus rhizosphere microbial communities from Kellogg Biological Station, Michigan, USA - KBS Miscanthus M3-2 (SPAdes) (version 2) | ecosystem: Host-associated > Plants > Roots >... | reverse complement strand
ATAGGTTTCTGCAGGTCTCCTATCGGCCCGGCTCGGAGTCGTTCACCTTCATAAGCCTCAGGGGCGGATGCGTCGCCGAAATGCTCGATCAAACGGCGGCGCACTGTGGCACCTTCGTGACGAGCTACGGGTGCCCAACGCTGACGATGACAGCGATACATTTGCATGCCGGGACTGGCAGCGCGTTTGTCGCCACAGCTGGTCTGTTGGCCGTGACAAGCGCCTCAGCGGTCATTGACGCCGAGCTCACCGACGAGCGCGAAAGGCTGATTTCTTCGGCATCCATTGTCGTGCAGCTGGTCAAGGACTTCGCTCGGTACAACTGAGATTTGCCTGACTTCGCCGAAATGCCCGCCGCAGCGTCGCCGCCGGCGGCTCGTCATAGCGGGCTGTGTGCGCGGCGGCGAACCGCCCGAGGTTGGAAAAGCCCCAGCGGTGGGCAACGGAGGCAACGCTGGTCGTCGATGGGTCGGATTCGAGCAGGCTCTGGTGTGCTCGACGCAGGCGGACCTCACGCACATAGGCCATCGGCGAAGCGCCCAAGTGACGCCGGAAGCCTTGCTGTAGCGAACGGACGCTGACATGGCAGCGCGCAGCGAGCGAGGAGGCGGTCAAAGGCAAATGTGCTTCCTCTTCGATGATTTCGACAGCAGTGCGGACAGCGCGAGGGCTGACCACATTTGTCTCTCCCGTAATGGCGCTGCGGTAGGGATTATCCGCGGCCAGCAGTAGCCCGTGAACCAGGCTGTCGACGAACGGCAATCCGGCCAGCGGTTGATTGAGCAGGCTGTCGGGCCGGAAAAGCTGCTCGGCGAACAGCGCCAGCATGTTGATCCAGCTGCGGGCGGCGCCAGCTTCGATCGACATGCAGGATGTGAAATCAATTTGGGACGTCAGCTGCAAACCGAGCGCATCGCTGAGAGCATCCTCAACAACGCAGCGGTCGATTTTCACACACCCAACAACCGGCTGCCAGCGGCCCATCGCGAACCGGCGTCACCCTCTGGCTGGTACACCGCAGCGGTGCCAGGACCGCTGATTAGCGACGCGCCCCTATGCACCGACTCAACACGGCCTGACCGCAGCACATTCACGCGGTACGCGCTGCACAGCTCTCCGCAATGAATTTCCACTTCGGAGCCGACTACGACTTCGGCAACGACCACCGGGCCTATGGCACCCACCCGCTGGGTGAGGGAGAACGATTGCGGATCACTCAACAGGTCGATGTGCGGCTCCTGGCAGCACAGAGAGGCGAAGCCGTCGAGCCCGTTCGCGGTCGTCCATACAGCGCTATCGGAAGGATCGGCAATACTTTGGACCGTCACCGATCAGCCTCTCTCGCCATGTCCGGGACGTAACGCTCAATCTTGACAACGTCACCGGCAATGCTCGATATGCCGCCTCGCGCAGGTCGCCAGGTAATTCACAGCTAAGCCGCACCTGCTGGCGTCTCGTCCGGCCCGGCCGGGCGGAGATCGGGCAGGGAGCCACACCCTCCAGCAGTACGGTTGACCTGGCCGCACTTCTGCGGCAACGAGCCCGGCGGAGTGGCGATCGTGCACGGCGAAGCTGGCGTCGGAAAGACCCGTTTGGTCGCCGAACTCACCGAATTGGCAGGCCACACCGGCGGCCGGACCGCCATTGGGACGACGCCCACGATCGGTTGTCCGCCGTACTGGCCGTGGGCCGAGCTGGGCAGCGCGCTGCTACGCTCCGATCTGGTGTTCCAGTGGTACCTCCAACCCGCAGATGGCGGCGGCACAATAATCTCTGTTCACGTCGACATTCCGGAGGCCGAAGCCGAGCGTTTGGAGATGCAGCGGAACGTCATCGAATCGTCGCTACGCAGACTTGGGAAGCTGGCGGCGGCTGACTAACTGCCCTTTCGGCACGCCACCCGCGAGGGGACCCACGGAGTTCGTTGGCCGGCAACGTGTTTCATTACCCGTGTACCGCGTCGTAGATACGCTTGGCCACCACGGGATCGCCGAGGTATCCGCTGATCCCGTGCCGATTGTCGGTGGGATTGTCCACGTCGGTCTTGTTCTCGATCGGCCGGTCCGGCGGAGTCAGCGGAAAATGCTCGACATCAAGCGGATACAACGCGACCACGTCGCGGGGATCCATCGCGTTGAACCACGTCTTCACACAGGCCGGTGTCCGGTTACCCCCCACCTCGCCGACACCCGGAGTCAGATTGCGAATCGCGTTGACCGCCAACGGCGCTCCCACCGTGACAAACAACGGCACGTTCCAGTTCCGTGGTCCACCCTCCCGCTGCAACAGGGTGTAAGCGACGACGGTGCCCAGCGAATGCGCCACTACCACGCTTTCAGCGCCCGCCGTCATCGCGCCCATCATCCCGGTGTCGATCTTGCGGCGGATCACCCCGTTCGTCAGGTACTGGTAGACGTCATAGGTCGCCAGCGCGATGGTCGCGGCACTGACCTGCGGCATCGTATCCAGCTTGTGCAGAACCGCACGTACCCACGGCCAGTTCAGCGGGCCTTTCTCGGTGATCTGCTCGCCAGACGCGGCGAGCACCTCCTCGTCGGAAACGCCTTGCTCGCTGCGGATCTCGTCGAATACAGACAGCATGAATCGTTTCGCACCGGCGTCCAACTGCGGCTCACCCTTGACGATGACCTCGGCGGCCTCGTCGGGTGGCGTGCCCGCGGTCATCTGATCGAGCGCATCCCCGTAATACGGGAATCGCACCATACTTTCATCGATCGGCGGAAGAGGCGGGTCGTTCTTCGCCAAGCCCGCCGCCAGACAATCCACCCATTCACGCTTGAGCGCGGCCGCGTCCTTATGACCCTGCCCTCTGCCATGCACGAATACAAGTTCCCTAGCCACAGTCCCCTCCTCGACTCGATTTCACCTAGGTCCGATGGCACGCATCATTGCCATCAGATGATCTCGAGCGGACAAGTCGAACACCGTCCACAACGATGAAAGCACCATCGGACGCATCCGCTCGAACCACTCCATATCGCCAATCCCTAAGTCGTCTAACAATTCCCAGCCTTGGACCAACAGCGGGACGAATGGCACCACTGTGTGCCGAGGTACCCGTTGACTCAGATAACCGGCCAACAGCGCCACGTCGAACAGCGTGTAGCCGTCCAACTGGTCCAACAGCGCGTCATTCATCTGTTGCAGTCGCTCATGGGCTTGCATCTCGTAATACGAGTAGGCGGCATACACCGCAAGCGCAGGATCCTCGCCGTTGAGCAACTGAAGGTTCCGCGCCACATCACGCCCGTCGTCGGCCAACCGAAAACGGCCCTGCTGGACGGATGCCGCGACCACCGCACGTATCTCAGCAAGTCTGTTCGACCGTCCGGATGGCCTCTCGAACGAGACCGCGACGATCTCACGATCGTTCACCGTAATGTCGGTGACGGAGTCGGGCAGCACCGGCATTAGCGCTACCGTGTGGTTGTCGAACTCCACCAATACGTTTGACGGACGTCCTTTATCGAACGGCGTTGCGCTGACGAGCTGTGCGCCCCGCACCCTGACCGCCGCTTGGGGATCTGCTCCTGACTCGAAAAACGGTTGCGCCAGAGCCTTTACCGACTCGACGAAGCGCTTCGTGCCCGGCGCCGGTGCTCGCTCGGCCAGCGCGAGGTGTTCGCCGAATGGAGTATCGGGCTCGTTGCCGATCGCCCGCACGAGACCTTCCGCAACCTGGCTGACGGTGACGGCTTCATCAAGCGCTGACACGTCCCGCCCACGCCTGGGTTGCAGCGGCGTAGCCGTGGCCGGTGCCCCGTACTTCCGGTCCAGCGGCGACCGCGGTATCCCACCGCGAGGCCGCGCGACGACCACACGGGCCAGCCACCGTAGGTTCTTCTTGCCGTACTGCACATCGAACTTCGGCGTTTGATCTCTGTCGATATGCAGCGCGATCAGCCGCTCTGCGACCGCGGTTTCCAGGTATTCACCCAGTGGGCCCGACCAGATGTACCGCGCTGCGTCACCGCTTTCTCCCGGCTCGAGCACGTCGGGCGCCTTGCCGATCAGCGCCCCATGCAAGACCTCGGTGTAAATGCCCTGAGAATCAGTCGTGTTCAATTCCAGCGCTGCCCGTCCGGGGGCCGTGGCATAGAAGACGTCGACACGCTTCTCGGGTGCCTCGGTCGGATTGTTCGGGAACACCGAAGCGCCATTGACCGACTGTGTTTGAAGCTCCTGTGCGGGGGTCCTGCACGCATCGGACACGATCACGACATGGGGAGTGACACCGAACCGAGCGCCTTGGGCACTCCGTGTGACGCTGATCGCCGCGTCACCGTCATCGGGCGCCTCGCTCAGTAGCCACGTCTCGAGGTTGTTGATGATCATGCCGTGCCCCGAGAAGTACAGAATGAGCTGATCAACGCCTCCCGCGATGACATCGCGCACCGCGGTCTTGATCTGCTCAACCGTAACGACGGCGCCGTCCGCATCGGAGATCAGGCGGACGCAGTCCGCCGCCATCCCCCCAAGTGCGGGATCGATCGCCCAGTCGTACATTTTCTTGGCGCTGGATGCTGCGGCGCGCAGCGTTGGCATTCCACCCTTGGTGCGGTCGACACCGATGAAAACGCCCCCTCGCAACACCCGGCTACTCCATTTCGTCGCCGCAGACAGTGCCCCCGGCGAGTATTGTCGCCGATCCATCGATCAAAAAGATCAGTTTCGGGCGGGATGTTGCACCCGGCAAATCCCACACAGTCGTGCCGGCATACGGCATCGTTGTCATATGAAGAGCCAGAAGGTTCCGAGCCCGAAAGACATCAAGGCTGCCGCGCAGGCGGCGGCGGAGGCCGCACAGGCGGCAGCGGAGACCGCGCAGGCCGTCGCCAGCGGAGCGATGCGTATCCCACCCGCTTCGCTCCAACTCGCAGGTCAAATACCCGACCTTGTGCAGAATTTGGCGAAGGCCACCGAGCGCCTCAACACTGCGCTCGACCGCGTCGAGCGGTATCTCGCCCTCGCCGATCCGATGATCCGGACGATGGACGCATTGTTGCCCCAACTGGAAGCACTCGTCGCGACGGGAAACGACGTCTACAAGGCGGTGTCCTCGGTTCCAGGCGTCTCCACCCTGGGCCGACTCGCCACCCGCACGACGGAAGCCCCGACAAGAAAGCGGTCCTCGAAAAGCCGGTCCATGCAGCGAGACTCCTGACGGCTGATGCGAACCCGCGCCGCGGTGCTGCACGAATACGGTGCACCGTGGTCGGTCGAGGACATCAATCTCGACCCGCCGCGCGCCGGCGAGGTGCTCTTGCAGCTCGTTGCCGCGGGGTTGTGCCACTCCGATGAACACATTCGGCAGGGCCTGATGGCCGCGCCCAAGGACGTTCTCGGCACGCTCGGGCTGCCGTCGATGTCGCCCACCATCGGCGGCCACGAGGGCTCCGGCGTCGTCATCGAGGTCGGTGACGGGGTATCCCAGTTCACCCCCGGCGGCCACGTGGTGACGTCGTTCGTGGCGGTATCCGGGAAGTGTCGGTGGTGCACATCTGGCATGGAATACATCTGCGACGTCGGCGCCGGCACGCTCGCGCCTGGGATGCCGACGGATCGCACGTTTCGGCATCACACGACCGATGGCCAGAATCTCGGACACGTCTCGAAGATCGGCGCATTCGCCGAACACACTGTGGTGTCCGCTGATTCGATCGTGAAGGTCGACCCGCACCTACCACTGATCCCGGCAGCGCTGCTGGCGTGCGCCATCCCAACCGCATACGGGTCGGCGGTCCACCGAGCCAACGTTCGCGAGGGTGACACCGTTGTCGTCGTCGGCACGGGTGGCATCGGCACAACGGCCTTGCAGGGCGGGCGCGCGCATCAACGGCGCGTTGTGCATCGTCGCGGTCGAGCCCGTCGAGTTCAAGCGCGCGGCACGCGCGTGCTCACCGGGTTGCCGTCACGATCGATCGGGCCGATCAACGTCAACGTGCAATCCCCGATCGGACATCGCGATGCTGGCCGGGCTCTACCAGTCCGGCAAGTTGCGGCTCGACGAGATGGTGACGAAGCGATACCGGCTCGACGAGATCAACGACGCTTACGCGGATCTCAAGAATGGTGAACTCATCCGCGGTGTAATCGATTTCGGGATCTCGTGAGTCAGTTGATATGGACCCAATCGCGCGGCCGTAATCGCCACGTCGCCCGTGCGTAGTCGAGTTCCGAGTGCGGCCACTGCGTGACGATACGACCGGAGGGTGATCGGTAGTAGCTGTCACATCGCGTCCAGATCGTCCGCTCCAGCTCAGAGTTGATCGTTTCGTTGAACCGGTGCTCGGCTTCGGGACGCACATCGACGAAGCCGCCGCGACGCGCGAGCCGACTCACGGCACTGGCCACCAGCCGTGCACCGGCCTCCAATATGTAGATGATGGAGTTGGCGCCCTGATTAGTGTTCGGGCCGTACAGCATGAACAAGTTCGGGAAGCCGCTGACCGCGACGCCCAGATAGGCGCGTGGGTCCAAACCCCAACGATCGTGCAGATTTTCGCCTGCTATCCCGATGACATCGAGTCCGGACAGGTAGCGGCTGGTTTCGAAGCCGGTCGCCAGCACTAACACGTCGACATCGACGATCTTGCCGCCTGCGGTGACAACGGATGTGCTGGTAATCCGTTCGATCGGGTCAGTCACCAGATCAACATGCGGGCGTTGCAGTGCGACGTAGTACTTTTCACCGAGCAGGACCCGCTTGCATCGGAACGGATAGCGAGGTGTCAACGCATCCCGCAGCTCGTCGTCCGCGACGTGTCGCCGCAGAAACTTCTCGGACACTTCCTGAACCACGGCCAGCCGCGGATGGTCAGGCGTCAACGCGGTGTTGTCGTGTTGCAACTTCCACAGCCGCCACCGCTCACGCAGCGCCGCCCACGGGTGCCGACGGAATCGCGCAAGCTCCTCGATGGTGTAAGGGCGATCCTCCTTGGGCACCATCCACGGTGGCGTACGCTGGAAGACCGTCAGTTGCGCTGTGGTGCCAGCGAGTTCGGGTACCACCTGCACGCCGCTTGCGCCCGTGCCGACGATCGCGACGCGCTTGCCCGTCAAGTCGACGGACGTATCCCACCGCGCAGTGTGCATGACCTCGCCGGAGAAATCGGCAAGCCCATCGATGTCCGGATATCTCACGGCGCCGAACAATCCGACAGCGCTGACGACGACGTCAGCGACTATCACGCGGTTCGCACCCTCGCTGGCCAGCTCCACATCCCAATGCTGCGCTTCCTCGTTCCAGACGACCCTGCGCACGGAAGTGCCGAGCATCAGGTGACGGCGAAGGTCGAAGTCGTCGGCGACCGTCTCCAGATAGGCAAGGATCTCCGGCTGAGAGGCGTAGGTGCGACTCCATGCCCGGTTGGGCGCGAACGAGAACGAATACAAGTGGCTCTGGATGTCGCAGGCTGCGCCCGGATACACGTTCTGGCGCCAGGTTCCCCCGACGCCGTCGGCTCGCTCGACGATCAACAGGTCATCAATGCCCTTGCGCCGCAGCGCCACCGCCGCGGCGAGTCCACCGAATCCGGCGCCGATGATCAGAACGCGCGGTGAATGGCGGTGGCTGAGCGCCAGCACGCGACCCGCGAGGAATCGGGGACCGGAACTCATCGAACCTCGAATCCCTCCGGTGTCGCGGCTGCCCTGGACGCTTCGAGAATGTCGGCGTATTCGGTGGGACTACCGTAGAAGAAGCTGCCCTGGCGGGTCTTCGCGTTGGCCTGGCCTTCCCTGTTGTAATACCCGGGCGTGCATGACTTCGCCCGCCTTGCGCTCGCCGAAGAGTGTGCGACGACCGTTTCAACCCATGCTGTTTCAGCCTCGGGGGTGGCTTCGATCTCGATTGCGTCGTTTCTCAATGCCCACGCGATCACCCACGCCGCGTGCCGCGCCTGAACGTCGAGGAGATACGGAAAGTTCACGGTGAAGCCCGACTGGGCGATGCTCAGGATGAAACAGTTCGGGAAGCCGTGGACGCTCAGGCCGTGCACGGTGCGGACACCATCACGCCATTTGTCGGTCAGTGTCAAGCCTTCTCGACCGATGATCTCGAAACCCGTGCGCCGTGAATAGTCGGTACCGACCTCGAACCCTGTCGCAAAGATCAGGCAATCAATGCTGTGCTGCGCGCCGGCTACCACGACACCGGCCGCCGATATCGCCTCGACACCGCGACCCTGTGTGTCGACGAGGGTGACGTTGTCCCGGTTGAAGGTGTGTAGGTACTCGTCGTGGAAGCACGGTCGTTTGCAAAAGTAGCCATACCAGGGTTTGAGAGCCTTCGCCGTACCGCGATCGGTCACGATCGAGTCGACGCGGGCCCGGATCTCCTCCATCTTGGCGAAGTCGGCCATATCTGCTGTGCGCAAACGCTCTTCGTCCGACATCCCCGCAACCTTGGTCTGCCGCATCATGAAGAGCTTCTTGACGATGCTCGTCCAGGCGTCGTTGACCAGATCCTCTTCGGCCTCACCACCGGCGGTGAGCAGTTGAAAGTTCTCGATCCGGCGGTGCTGCCAGCCGTCTTCCAGATCCGCCGACCAACCCGGATCGGTCGGGCGATTGCCACGCACATCAACGGTCGATGGTGTGCGCTGGAAGACGAGCAGGTGCTCGGCCGATCTCGCCAGGTGCGGAACGCACTGGATAGCGGTAGCGCCGGTGCCGATGATCCCCACTCGCTTGTCCGAGAGCTTGGCGAGGTCGGGTCCGGTGTAGTCGTAATCCCATCGGCTGGTATGAAATGCGTGTCCCTGGAACGCCGTAATTCCTTCGATTCCGGGGAGTTTCGGCTTCTGCAGATACCCGTTGGCCATTGCGACGAAGCGCGCCCGCATCGAGTCGCCGTGGTTGGTCGATATGATCCATCGCGAAAGTGCTGAATCCCAGCGGACTTCACTGACCTCGGTCTGAAGACACGCAGCGCGATACAGATCGTAGTGTTCGGCGATGCGTCGGCAGTGCGCAACGATCTCGTCGCCTTTGGCGTACTTCTCGGTTGGGATGTAGCCCAACTCCTCCAGCAGCGGCATGTAGACATACGACTCGACGTCACACGCTATGCCCGGGTACCGGTTCCAGTACCAGGTGCCGCCCACGTCGGCGGCCTTGTCGATGAGCCGGACGCTGCGCACGCCGAGTTCCCGCAGCCGGGCAGCGGTGAGCAGACCACCGAAACCGGCGCCGATGATCGCGACATCGACCTCGTCAGACAACGGATCGCGCGTGAAGTTCGGATCGCACCAAGGGTCGTTGGCAAAACCAGCAAACGGACCAGCGATCTCGAGATACTGCGCAATACCGTCGGCCCGCAGTCGCCGGTCCCGCTCAAAGGCGTATTTCTGCCGCAGAGCGTCCACGTCGAATGCCACGTCGGCGCCTCCAGCGAATGTCGGTTCCTGGCATCTTTAACCACTCCGGAAGGTCTGGCAAGACTGGGGTCCTAACCTGGTGTTATGTCGCGCATGAGCATTGCGCTGTGTGCCTTGCTAATAGCGCTGGCCAGCGCGCAGGGACGGGCTTCGGCGGCACCGCCGGATCAACCCGCGCCCACCATCCCGCTGCCGTCCAACGTCTCGGCGCTGCCGCTGCCCGACCTGCCGATCCCCGTCGGCCTGCCACCGTTCCCCTTCCCGGCCGATGTGCCGAGCGTCCAACTGCCGAGCGACATCCCCACGGTCGAGTTGCCCGCCGCGATTCCCGTCGTCCAGCTGCCCTCGAATGTCCCTGCTGTTCGGCTACCCGCCGACATTCCACCCGTCCAGCTGCCTGCGGAGATTCCGCCGTGGTTGTGGTAGCCGCGGTCAGCAGCCGACATACTCTGCGAGATGCTCGCCGGTCAGGGTGGACCGCTTCGAGACGAGGTCACGTGGCGTGCCCTCGAAGACGACCCGCCCTCCGTCGTGACCCGCGCCGGGACCGAGGTCGATGATCCAGTCGGCGTGGGCCATCACCGCCTGGTGATGCTCGATCACGATGACCGACTTACCTGAGTCGACGAGCCGGTCGAGCAAGGAAAGCAACTGCTCGACGTCGGCGAGGTGCAGGCCCGAGGTCGGCTCGTCGAGGACGTAGACGTCGCCCTTGTCGCCCATGTGCGAGGCCAGCTTGAGGCGCTGCCGCTCACCACCGGACAGCGTGGTCAGTGGCTGCCCGAGCGACAGGTAGCCGAGGCCGACATCGGCGAGCCGTTCGAGGATCTTGTGCGCTGCCGTTGTGGCCGCATCGCCGTCGCCGAAGAAGTCCAGCGCGTCGGTGACGGACAGCGCGAGCACCTCGGCAATGTTCTTGCCGCCCAGCGTGTACTCCAGCACCGAGGCCTGGAACCGCTTGCCCTCGCACTCCTCGCACGGCGACTCCACGGTGGCCATCACACCCAACTCGGTGAAGATGACGCCGGCGCCGTTGCACGTCGGGCAGGCGCCCTCGGAGTTGGAGCTGAACAGCGCCGGTTTCACGCCGTTCGCCTTCGCGAAGGCCTTACGGATCGGGTCGAGCAGACCGGTGTAGGTGGCAGGGTTGCTCCGCCGCGAGCCGCGTATCGGACCCTGGTCGATCGTCACCACGCCGTCTCGTCCGGCCACCGAGTCGTCGATCAGCGAGCTCTTGCCGGAGCCTGCGACGCCGGTCAACACAGCCAGCACGCCCAGCGGGATGTCCACATCGACGTCCTGCAGGTTGTGGGTGTTCGCCCCGCGTACCTGCAGCCCACCCGACGACGAGCGGACCTCCTCCTTGAGCGAGGCCCGGTCATCGAGATGACGGCCGGTAACGGTGTCGCTCTTTCGCAAGCCCTGGATGCTGCCTTCGAAGACCACCTGACCACCGTCGCCGCCTGCGCCGGGACCGAGGTCGACGATGTGGTCGGCGATCGCGATCACCTCGGGCTTGTGCTCCACAACCAACACGGTGTTGCCCTTGTCGCGCAGTTGCAGCAGAAGCTCGTTCATGCGCTGGATGTCGTGGGGATGCAGCCCGATCGTCGGCTCGTCGAAGACGTAGGTGACATCGGTGAGGGCAGAACCGAGATGGCGAATCATCTTGACGCGCTGGGCCTCACCGCCAGACAGCGTCCCGGCCGGCCGGTCCAGTGACAGGTAGCCGAGGCCGATCTCGACGAACGAGTCGAGAGTGTGCCGCAATGACGCCAGCAACGGGGCGACGGACTTCTCGTCCAGCCCGCCGATCCATTCGGCGAGATCGCTGATCTGCATCGCACAGATGTCGGCGATGCTCTTGCCCTTGATCTTTGACGATCGGGCGGTATCCGACAGCCGGGTGCCGTCGCAGTCGGGACACGTCGTGAACGTGACCGCTCGCGCCACGAAGGCGCGGATGTGTGGCTGCATCGCCTCGACATCCTTCGCCAGGAAGGACTTCTTGATCTGCGGGATCAGGCCCATGTAGGTCAGGTTGACGCCGTCGATCTTGAGCCTGGTCGCTTCCTTGTGCAGGAGGGAATCCAGTTCCTTCTTCGTGAACTTGCAGATCGGCTTGTCGGGGTCGAAGAAGCCGCAGCCGTTGAAGATTCGCCCGTACCAGCCGTCCATGGAAAACCCGGGGATGGTGAGCGCACCCTCGTTGAGCGACTTGCTGTCGTCGTACAGCGCCGTCAGGTCGATGTCGTTGACCGAGCCGCGACCCTCGCAGCGCGGGCACATACCGCCGACGATGTTGAATTCGCGGCGCTCCTTGACGGTCCTGCCGCCGCGCTCCATCGTGACTGCACCGGCTCCGCTTATCGAGGCGACGTTGAACGAAAACGCCTGCGGCGACCCGATGTGCGGCTTCCCGAGCCGGCTGTACAAGATGCGCAGCATCGCACCCGTATCGGTCGCCGTGCCGACGGTAGAGCGCGGGTCGGAACCCATTCGCTCCTGATCCACGATGATCGCCGTGGTGAGGCCCTCCAGGACGTCGACCTCCGGTCGCGCCTGATTCGGCATGAAGCCCTGGATGAAGGCGCTGTAGGTCTCGTTGATCAGCCGCTGCGATTCCGCGGCGATCGTGTCGAACACCAGCGAGCTCTTGCCGGAGCCCGAGACCCCGGTGAACACCGTGAGCCGGCGCTTCGGAAGTTCGACGTCGACGTCCTTGAGATTGTTCTCGCGTGCGCCGTGCACGCGGATCAGATCATGGCTGTCCGCGATCTGCTGCTTCGCCTTGGTCTTGGTCGGCATTTTTCAGCGCAGCTCCTGGATGCGGACCATGTTGCCTGCGGGATCACGCAGGGCGCAGTCCCGAACACCGTACGGCTGCTCGGTCGGCTCCTGAACAATCTCGACGTCGCCCGCCTGCACCCGCTCGAAAGTGCCGTCGAGGTCCTTGGTGGCCAGCAGGAGCGTGCCAAAGGTCCCCTTGGCCATCATCTCGTGGATGATGCGGCGCTCGTCGTCGGTGAGGCCGGGAGTGGCGTCCGGCGGATACAGCACGATGTTGACATCCGCCTGGTTCGGCGGACCGACCGTGATCCAGCGCATCTTGTCGCCACCGACGTCGAGGCGAACCTCGAAACCGAGGGTGTCGCGGTAGAAGGTCAGGGATTCTTCCGGGTCTTCGTGCGGGAGGAAGCTCGAGTGAATGCTGATGTCCATGAGGCTCACGTTAGGTGGAGCGTAGTGACGGGCGCTTCTCGATTCCTGATCGGTCTGGTGACTTGTTTCTCGACGCATGACGGTATCCCCTCCGTCACGCCGGCCGTCTGTTCTCGGTAGGTGCTGGGCGGCATGCCGACCAATTCGGTGAATCGCGTGCTGAACGTGCCCAGCGACGAGCACCCGACCGCGAAGCAGACCTCGGTGACGGACATGTCGCCGCGACGCAGCAACGCCATCGCCCGCTCGATGCGTCGAGTCATGAGATAGGAGTACGGCGACTCGCCATAGGCGAGTTTGAACTGGCGGGACAGGTGGCCTGCCGACATGTTCACGCCGCGGGCGAGCGCCTCGACGTCCAGCGGTTGGGCGTACTCGCGGTCCATCCGGTCGCGCACGCGTCGCAGCAGCTTGAGGTCCCGCAGGCGCTGATCCTCCGCGGGTGTGCTGGTCACCTTCGGATCGTACGTCACGTAGCAGACGGCGCTTCCTCGCGGAATCGAAACCCGTTGATACGCTGGCACTTCAGGGCGCGGAACCACCCTGATAGCGTCTGAACTGCGACTGCGTTGCACGTCAGCGTTAGCATCGGTGTGTGATTGAGCGCGAAGCCCGGCCGGATCGGGGCTTCGACTACCCGCAGGACGACCCGTATGAAGACGACGGGTGGTTCGGCCGTGAGCTGGTCACCGACTCCATTTCGGTGGACGAGGTCGCCGAACCTCCAAGCAGCGAACCCGTCCACCACGTCGGCGAAGAACGCGACGAACCCCCGCCACCTACCCGACGGCTCGCGCCGCCCACGGTCAATACCTGGACGATCAACGGTCAGCTTCGCGCCTCGAATAACAGCACGCTGACGTTCCGGCCTCCCCCGGCGCCGTGGTATCGCACCAAGCAGGCAACGATCGCGTTCATCGCCGTTGCGGCCGCCGCTGTCGCTGTACCGCTTGTCCTGTTCGTCTGGCCTGGTGTTTCTTCGACGGGCCCCGGCCAGCCGACCTCGGTGGCACCGCAGGCATCCACGACCGCCGCCCAACCTTCGCCGAGCACCGCTCAGCCGACACCCGTCGAGGCTCTCCCGCCGCTGCCACCACCCCCGCCGCCTCCGCCGCTACCTCCGGCCGAGGACGCCGGCTCCGCGGATACCCAGCCGTACCCGCAGGCGCGACCTGCTGCACCCGAGCCAACTCAGAAGCCGGATATCGGGGTGACGCGCACGCCTGTGACTCGGGCACCGATCAGTGTGGCGCCGCAGCCACGGCAATCACCCGACAACAACTCGGCCACTCCAGGGGACGGCCGAAAGCGTAGGCGCCTGTGGTGACTCTCATCGTGCTACTCGTAGTTGAGCCCCTTCAGCGGTATCGACTCGCTCGAAAAGTCGATCTGCGCAGCGGGATTGGCTACCGCGGTGACCATTCCCGAGCCGAACGGGCCCTGACCGTCGAACAGTGTGGCGGTGCCGACGGAAATCCCGTCTGACGCCCAGTGCGAGTCCGCCTGGATGCAGATCCAGTCGTCGACAGGTAACCGAGCGAACGCCGCTGTCAGGTCGCCGTTGATATAGCCGATGCCCTGTGTGCCCAGGTTGGTCACCAGGCTTGTCGCCTCGGCGAGCATCACCGCGCGGACAAATGGTGAGTTGTTCTCCCCCGCAAGCACTTTGATACCGTTGTTGTAGAAGCGCTTACGGGAGTCGTTCTGATGGGCCGCAGGCGACCGCGTCCAGCCCACTTCATCGCTGCCCACGAACGGCTGGATGGAGTCGTCCGGTGGTGGCGGCTGCACAAATGAGGTCGGCGCGGTCCACTCATGGCCGGGTGGTGCCGACGACCGCCGGTACTGCACCAGCGTGGCTCGTGTCACCGTGCGGGCTTCCTGCACCACATCGCATTCCGCGCTGCGTACCCGCCGGCCGTCACGCACAATCCGGACATCGATCGTCGTCGGGATATTGCGGGCGGCCCGGAACAAGTCAGCGGTGAATCGGGCGGTCATAAAGTCCGATGCGCCACAATGATTTTCGAGTGCGCGTGCGGCCAACCCCACAACGGCGGGCCCATTGAGATGATCGTCGCCCCAGTGACTCTGGGCGAACGGCGTCGGCATGAACGCCCCGCCCTCGGTCAGCGTGAAATGCGCCGGTTCCGTAGACATCCGACCATCGTCGCACAGCGCCTACCCGGCTACGTGTTTCGCCCGCCGTTGACGCCCAGAATCTGACCGGTGATGTAGCCGGCCTCGTCGGAGATCAGGAAAGCGCATGCGGCAGCGATGTCTTCGGGCTTGCCCATGCGGCGGACCGGGGTCGCATCGATGGTCGCCTGCACGTCGCGGATCATGCCGCGGGCTTCCGCGGTTCTCAGCATCGGCGTATCGATGAAGCCAGGAGGCACGGCGTTGACCGTGATGCCTGCGGGTCCGTATTCCAGCGCCAGTGACTTCGTCAGGCCGTTGACCGCCGACTTCGCCGCTACATAGTGCGACATGTAGGGCGTACCGGAATGGGTGCTCGACGAGGAGATGTTCACGATACGGCCCCAACCGGTGTCGATCATGTCGGGCAACACGGCCTGAGTGCAGTGGAAAACACCGTTCAGATTCACGTCGATCACCTTCCGCCACTCGTCGAAGGTGATGTCGGTGAATCGTTTGAACCCGTCCAGGCCTGCGGCGTTGACCAGGATTGTCACCGGTCCCAGTTGTGCGCGAATTGCCGAGAGCGCCTGTTCCACCTGCGCCCGGTCGGTGACATCCGCCGTGTGCGCGAAGTCGTCGTCGGATGGGTTCAGGTCGATCGTGGCCACGTGATAGCCGTCGGCGCGCAGCCGCTCCGCGACCGCCCGGCCTATGCCCGAGTCGCCTCCAGTGACGACAGCCGTCTTCATTGCAAGTTCCCTCCTTCGATGAGATCGGTTGAATACTTTGGCAATTGGATAGTCACAGCAACCGCCGCGGGGCCCGCAGACCCAGGGTGCGGCGGCCGGCGTCGAGGAGATGATCGAGCAGCACGTCGTCATCGAGGGCGGCCCCCGCCGGTCCCACGGCACCGGCCATCCCCGCGAACACCATGGCCGCCTTGACCTCGCCCGCCGGTCCGGGGTCGACATCGGCGAGCAGGGCGAGCTGCCGCTTGATCAGGTCGCCCCATTGGGAGCGCTCATTGAGCGCCGTGGCAACGCTGGGATCTGCGGCAAGCACCGCGACGAGGCCCCGATTCCGGACCGCCAACGCGGCATACCCGGTAAGCATGTGCTCCGCCCGCGCGTGCGCGGTGCGCTTCGCCTCCGCGGATTCGACCACGGTTCGAAGCTCGTCGAGGATCGGCTCGAGAACAGCGGCGAGCAGTTGTTCGCGGGTCCGGAAGTGGTGGTAGATAGCCGCTTTGGTGAACCCCAGTTCGTCGGCGATCATCTGCAGCGACGTGCCCGCGAAGCTGTGCCGCGTGAACAGGTCGATCGCCGCCTCGATCAGTCGCGTCCTGGTATCGGTGGTCTCCAACGCCCCCACAGTGACCAAGTTCGCCATCGCCACCCTCTCAATCCGCCAAAGTTTCAGCTTTACGATCGTATGGTACTGTACTTTCCATTCGTAAAGCCAGCGTCTTTACGATCGACTAGGTCACAAGGGAGCATTGCCGCGATGCGCGACACCGAAAAGGACTTCTTCCGGGACGACGAGCTGGTCAGCGACCCGTACCCGTACCTCGCGGCGCTACGCAACAAGTGCCCCGTGCGGCGCGAGCCGCATCACGACGTCGTCATAGTGACGGGTTACGACGAGGCGCTGGCGGTCCTCGGCGACGCGACGACGTTCTCCTCATGCATGTCGGTGACAGGACCCTTCCCCGGCTTCCCCGTCCCGCTCGAGGGCGACGATGTCAGCGAACTGATCGCATCGCATCGCGACGCCATCCCGATGAGCGACCAGATCATCACGCTTGACCCGCCAACTCACACCGACCATCGCGCGCTGCTGATGGGGCTGATCACGCCGAAGCGCCTCAAGGAGAACGAGGCGTTCATGTGGGAGCTCACCGACCGCGTCCTCGATTCCTTCCTGACCGGCGGCCGCGGCGAGTTCATCGGCGAGTTCGCCGCGCCGTTCAGCCTGCTCGTCATCGCCGATCTGCTTGGCGTACCCGAGGAGGACCGCGATGAGTTCGCCGCGGTGCTCGGGCGATCGGATGCCGCGTCGGCAGCACCGGCGACGACACCCTGCGGCACGGCCCGCTGGAGTACCTGTACGAGCGGTTCTCCCGCTATATCGAAGATCGCCGCCGCGAGCCGCGCGAGGACGTGCTCACCGGCCTGGCCACCGCGACATTTCCGGACGGCTCGACGCCGGAGGTCATCGACGTCGTGCGCGTGGCCACCAACGTCTTTTCAGCCGGGCAGGAGACAACGGTGCGCCTGCTGGGCTCCGCGTTGAAGATCCTCGCGGAGCGGCCCGACATCCAGCAGCTGTTGCGCCGTGAGCGCGACCGCGTGCCGAACTTCATCGAGGAAACGCTTCGGATCGAGAGCCCGGTCAAGGGTGACTTCCGGCTGTCGCGGGTAGCAAGCGCCGTTGGCGGCGTCGACATTCCGGCCGGCACCACCCTGATGGTGCTCAACGGCGCCGCCAACCGGGACCCAAATCAGTTCCACGAGCCCGACACGTTCGACCCAGTGCGTCCAAACGCGCGGCGTCACATCGCATTTGGCAGAGGCATTCACTCGTGCCCCCGGTGCTCCACTGGCCCGTGGGGAGGCGCGGGTTACCCTCGAGCGTCTTCTCGACCGCACCACCGACATCAGAATCGCCGAGGACAAGCACGGCCACGCAGAAGATCGCCACTACCGGTACGTCCCGACGTTCATCCTGCGCGGCCTGACCGAACTGCATCTCGAGTTCACGCTCTAAGCTGCGTGGACCGTCAGCACGCCGTCCGCCGCGGTGTCAACTCGGGTTCCGAACCGCCGGCTCATCGCTGTCACGCTCGCGCGTAACCATTCGGCGTCGCCGTCGGGCGCCCGCTCGAGGCGCATTCTCCTCATCCGCATCGGCACCATGCGCAAGGCAGCGCCCGACTCGTTGTCGATTGACGCGAAGTACAGCAACCGCAGGTCGTGCCGGAACGCCTCATAGGTGGCGATGCCTTCATAGTCGTCGATGGTGTCCCCGCACCCGTACATGATCAGCCTGCCGCGGTACACCTCGATGGGCCGCGGATGGTGCGACGAATGTCCGTGCACCACATCGATACCCGCGTCGATCAGCCGGTGCGCGAAGTGGATCTGCGCGCTGTCGACGTCGTACCCCCAGTTCGAACCCCAGTGCACGGACACGACCGCGACGTCGCCAGCACCTTTCACCGCAAGCACGCGCTCGGCGAGCGTGTTGGCACTGCGGTCGGTCAAGTCAGCCACGTATGCGACGCCGGGTCGCCGGCCCGTCGCTGCCCACGCGTGCGGAACGCCGCTCGATCCCATGCCGCACGACGCGACCACGACATGCCCGACGACAGCCGGGCGCTCGGCCCTCTCAGCATCTAATCCCGCACCGGCGCTTTGTATTCCGACGTCCTCGAGCGTTCGCAGAGTGTCGGTCAGCCCCTGATAGCCGAAGTCGAGGATGTGATTGTTGGCCAGCGCGCAGACATCCGGCCGGATCGCCGCCAAGCATCCGATGTTGTCCGGATGCATACGATAGTGCACCGCTTTGCCCGGTGCGAACTCGCTGCCTGCGGTGATGCTGGTCTCCAGATTGAGCACCCGGACATCAGGCGCGAACTGGTCGACGATGTCCAGGGCCTCACCCCACGGCCACGCGAAGTCGATCGGCGCCGGAATGGGCCCGTTCGTCTGCTCGGCCAACGCGATGTAGCTTCGCGCGTCGGTGACAAAGGATTCGCGCAGCGTCGGATCGCCCGGGTGCGGCAGCAGTTGATCTATCGCGCGGCCGGTCATCACGTCGCCGGTGAGGAAGATGACCGTCACGGCGTCAGCGGGTGCCGGCCTCGGCGAGGTGGGCGACCGATTTGATGTTCGTATCGTCGATGAACGACGGTCCGGTGAGCGTCGCCTGGCCACCGCCGATCACATTCTTGTTGGTGAGGTACAGCCACAGCGAGTCGACCGCGAGATAGCCCTGCAGGAAGGGTTGTTGATCGATCGCCCATTCGATCATGCCCTTGTTGATCGCGTCGACGACGCCCGCGTTGGTGTCGAACGTCGCCACCCTGGCGTAGCTGTTGGCCTCGGCGACGGCCTCCCGCGCGGCCAGTGCCATCTGGGCACCCAGGGTCAGGATGCGGTCGATGCTGAAGTCCTGCTGCAGCTGTGCCGTCACCGCGCGCTTGACGGTCGCGTTGTCGACGCCGTTCACATACAGCTTCTGCGTCTTGCCCGTGAATCCTCTTGCCACACCGTCACATCGCGCCTCCAGTCCGACGTGGCCAGGCTCGTGAATCACACACAGGACGTTCCGTGCGCCCTCGTGAGTGAAGCGTTCCCCAGCGGCCTGACCCGCGATCGCCTCGTCTTGTCCGAAGTACTCCATCGCCCCCATCGCTTTCCAGGCCGTGATCCCCGAATTCACTGCCACAACGGGAATTCCCGCGGCGACCGCACTCTGCACTGCCGGCGCCATCACCACGGGGTTGGCGAGGGTGACGGCGATGCCGGCGACCCGTCCGTTGACCGCCGACCGCACGAGGTTGGCCTGTGCCGCCGCATCCGGATCACGGGAGTACCGCAGATCGATGTCGTCCTTCGCGGCCGCGGCTTCGGCGCCCCTGCGCACCAGATCCCAGAACGTATCGCCGGGCGCCTGGTGAGTGATCAGCGCGACCGTCGCGCGGGGCGGGTGGTCGTTGGTCGCGCTCGACGTGGTCGTCGTCCCGGCGCGCTCGCCGCCCGAACAGGCCGCGACCGCGACCATCAGCACCGAGAGGATGTACGCAAACGACATTCGGGCCATCGATCCGCCCTCCCATGCGAGCCGACGTGACCACACCGCGCAGCGGTGCGTCACAACCCCATAATCGCAGGTAACAGGGCATGTAGTGGCCGGTTTACTCCGAACTCGGGACTTGTTCTTGCACCGCCCGAACACCCGCATCCTCGGTGTCCCGCCGGCGTTCGCGTAGCACGAATGCCGCCAGTGCCAGAACCAGCACCACCCCGCCCAACACACCGATCTCCACGACCGCACGTGCGAAATCCGGTCCCCTGTTCAACAGCGTGGCGGCCTCGACCGACAGCACCACGATCTCTTTGATTCCTGCCAGGATCCCGACGATGAGGAACGGCTCCGCGACTATCTCGCGCGAGCGCAGGCAGGACCGCACGGCGTAAAGCAATTCGACGAAGATGAAGATCAGCAACAGTCCGTCGAGAATCTCGACCATCACGGCGGCGGCTGGGGTGTTCCGGAGCCGCAGCATCGTGTTGAACTGCGCGATGAGCAGTGCGACAGAACCGACGACGAGCAACACGGCGATGCCCCAATAGACTGCGTCCTCAAGCATTCCGAGCACGCGGTCGGCGATGCGCTGACGCTCTTCCTCGTTGGTGTCTGACTTCGCCTCGACGGCCACCTAAGCCCCTCAGTCGCGATTCAGCTGCCAGATGCGCGTCGAGAGCACCGTCGCGAACGCACACCACGCCGGATAGGTGACAAGGGCACCAGCGGAGGGACCGTGCGCGGCGACAGCCCGCCGAGTGAGATCCGCACTGCTCGCGGTCAGCGCCGCCGCCGCAACGGCTGACGCACCGAGCTGACGACGGGTGAAGAACAGCCATGTCCAGCTGGCGTTCAACACCAGGTTCACGGCCAACAGTGCGGTGTACGTGCGGGCCTGCGCGCGGTCCTGATTGCGCAGATCGTCGAGAGTGGCCGCCGAGACCGCCGCGATGTCCGCGTAGAGGATCGGCCACACGATCGGAAAAACCTGGCGCGGCGGCTGGAAGCTCGGCTTCTTCAGCCTGGCGTACCACGTCGACTCGGCAGGCCGGCTTGCCAGGCCACCGGCCAGCGCAGTGACGAACACCGCTCCAACTGTGCTGGCCAGTGTCTTTGGACGCATGCCGTTATTTACCCAGAAGTCGATGTCACGAATCGCGGCCCTGCTTGCGTCTGGTGTGTATCAGCCCCCCAAACGAGAGGCAGAACGATGAGAAAGATCCTGATCCTGGGCGCCGGTTACACCGGTATGGCCGCCGCAACCGGATTGGTCGGTCGCCTGAAACACCGCGACGACACCCACATCACCATCGTCAATCCGCAGCTGCGGTTCACCGAACGACTGCGACTGCACCAGACCGCCTCCGGTCAGACCCTGGCCGACCTGCAGATCCCCGATCAACTCGACGGCACCGGTGTGGACTTCGTGCAGGGCTGGGTGACCGGCATCGACGCCGACGCGCAGACCGTCCGCGTCGACGACACGCACACGTTGCGCTACGACACGCTTCTCTACGCGCTGGGCAGCGTCGCCGACACCGAGACGGTCCCTGGCGTCGACGAATTCGCCTACACCCTCAACAGCGCACAGGACGCGAAGCTGCTGGCCGATTACCTGCAGCGGCTCGCCTACGGCACCGTCGTCGTGGCCGGCGGCGGCCTCACCGGCGTCGAGTCCGCGGCCGAGATCGCCGAGCAACACCCCGAACTGGACGTCGTGCTGCTGAGCCGCCAGGTGCCCGGATCGATGATGGGCGAGAAGGCGCGGGCCCGGCTGCACACAGGTCTGGAGCGACTCGGCGTGCGAGTCCGCGCGGGCGTCGAGATCGTAAAGGTGATGTCCGACCGTGTCGCGCTCGACGACGGCGAGGTCGTCGATGCGCGGGCGGTGTTATGGACGACGGGCGTGCGGGTGTCGCCCATCGCAGCGGCGGCCGGACTCGACGTCGACGACCGCGGCCGCATCGTCACCGACGAATCGCTGCGGTCGGTGTCGCACCCCCACGTCTATGCGGTCGGCGATGCGGCCGCGATCCGGCAGGGTTACGGAGTCATGCACGGCACCTGCCAGAGCGGCATCCCGACCGCGCTGCATGCGGCCGGTTCGATCGTGCGCGAGCTGAAAGGCAAGCAGCCCAAGAAGTTCCGCTTCGGCTATGTGCACCAACCGGTCAGCTTGGGCCGCAACGACGCCGTCATCCAGTTCACCCATGCCGACGACAGCCCGGGGCGGCTCTACTTGGCCGGCCGGTTCGCGGTCGCGTACAAAGAGACGGTGAGCTCCAGCCCGTGGCCCACGTACCGTCTGCTCAAGGCGCTGCCTGCGCTGGGAGCGGCGACCTGGCGGCGCGGCGGCCGGCCAACGAGATGAACGCCGATCAGCAGACGTTCGCCGATCATCGGAACCTGTTGTTCTCGATCGCCTACCGGATCCTCGGCTCCGCCGCGGACGCCGAAGACGTCGTCCAGGATGCATGGTTCAAGTGGTCGGCGGACGACCGCTCTCAGGTCTCCGACCCGAAGGCCTACCTCGCCCGCATCGTGTCGAACCTGTCGATGGAGCGCCTCCGCTCGACGCGCCACCAACGCGAAACCTATGTGGGGCCGTGGCTTCCGGAGCCGATCCTGACTCAGGCCGACGCCGCCGACGACGTCGCCACCGCCGAATCGGTGTCGATGGCGATGCTCGTCGTGTTGGAGACCCTCAGCCCCTTGGAGCGGGCTGTGTTCGTGCTCAAGGAGGTGTTCGACTTCAGTTACGCCGAGATCGGTGAAGCGGTCGAACGGTCCGAATCTGCGGTCCGGCAGGCCGCCCACCGCGCCCGCGAGCACGTTCAGGCGCGGCGCCCCCGGTTCGAGACCGACCGCGTCAAGAGGCGCGAAGCCACCGAGCGGTTCTTCGCCGCCATCACCGGTGGCGACATCAACGAACTGATGGAACTGCTGGCCCCGGAGGTCACGCTGTGGACCGACGGCGGCGGCAAGGTCCGCCAGGCGATGCGCCCGATCGTCGGCATCGACAACGTCGCGAGATGGATCGTCGGCGCCAGCCAACGCCCGTACGAGGGCGTCGAAATCGCCGATATGGCAGCCGAAGTCGTCGACATCAACGGCGGGCCCGGTATCGTCCTCACCGGTGGCGGGCGAGTCATCGCCACCCTCACCGTCGACCTGGACGCCGACGGCCGCATCCTCACCGTCCACAACGTGGCCAACCCCGACAAGCTTCACGCGGTGGCCGACGGAGTGAAGAGGATCTAAGCCGGTCGTTACATTCGGCGGTGCTACGGCCGAGACCAGCGCGAGGCGCTAGCTTGGCCGGATGACCGATTGGCAGGTACGCACCGGCAGCCTGGCGGACTTGGATGTCGTCGGCCCGCTGTGGGTGGCGGTCCATCACCGGCACGCCGAAACCATGCCGCAACTTGCGCCGTACGTCAGCGACGATGAGACGTGGCGGGTCCGGCGCGAGTTGTACGAACAGTTGCTGGCAAAGCCCGACACCCAGCTGCTGCTTGCGTTCGCGGGCGAGGTGGCCGTGGGCTATGGGCTTGCACACGTTCTGACCGTTGATGAGACGTGGATCCCAGATACCTGGGAGACCGACTCGCGGATCGGCGAAATCGAATCGCTAAGTGTGCTACCGGAATACCGCGGCAGCGGCCTGGGCTCCGAACTGCTCGAACGACTCGAGCAGCACCTCCACGCGATCGGAGTCAAGGACCTGATCCTCGGTGCGCTGCCCGGCAACACCGACGCCATTCGCCTCTACGAACGACGCGGCTACCAACCCACCTGGCTCTACCTGTCCCGGTTTCAGGGTCGGAACTGAGCCTGTGGTTGGGCAATGCAACTATGGGAAACCAGTGACACGAATCAGGTCATAGGGGGAACCGCCATGAACGAAATGAAGTACCTGGAACTTCACGGTGATCGCGTCGCGTATCGCGATCTCGGCGGCGGCGATGACGTATTGCTCTTGATCCACGGAATGGCCGGGAGCTCCGAAACATGGCGCGCAGTGATCCCCCAGCTGTCGCGGAAACACCGCGTCGTCGCGCCCGACCTTCTGGGACATGGTCAATCCGACAAGCCCCGCGGCGACTACTCGCTCGGAGCGTTCGCGGTGTGGCTCCGTGACCTGCTCGACGAGCTGGGAATATCGCGGGCGACGATCGTCGGTCAATCGCTCGGCGGCGGCGTGGCCATGCAGTTCGTCTACCAGCATCCGGATTACTGTCAACGGCTGATTCTGATCAGCAGCGGCGGTCTTGGTCCCGATGTGGGGTGGACGCTGCGACTGCTGTCAGCCCCCGGCGCCGAGTTGATACTGCCCGTCATCGCGCCGCAGCCTGTTCTGACTGTCGGCAACAAGCTGCGGACGTGGCTTTCCGGGGCGGGGATTCAATCTCCGCGCGCTGCCGAAGTGTGGAGTGCCTATTCATCGCTGTCCGACCCGCAGACGCGCCAGGCGTTCCTGCGGACGCTGCGCTCGGTGGTCGACTACCGCGGTCAGGCCGTCAGCGCACTCAATCGACTACATATGGCCGCCGAACTGCCCACGATGGCGATCTGGGGAGACCGCGACCGGATCATCCCGGTCGACCACGCCTACGCGGCGCAGGCCGCCCGGCCAGAGAGCCGGTTGGAGGTGCTAGAAGGCGTCGGCCACTTCCCTCACGTTGAACGGCCCAGTGAAGTGGTGGATTTGATCGAGGACTTCATCGACACCACTTCTCAGCCCACGGATGCCGACGTGCGTCCACGCACCACCCGGTAGCAGCCGTAAACGACCGCCGCCACGACGAGGTTCACGAAATACGCGATGTCGGCGCCGTGCCACGCCTTGGCAATCGGACCCTCGATCAGCGACGTATGCATGAACGGGATCGCCGCGGCGTACGCGAGCAGGAAAACGATCACCGCGGCCACGGCGTCGCGCCGGTCGGTCGGTTCCTCGGCCGGGTTGATGGTCGTCCTGCCGCGAACGCGCAGCAACCAATCGACGACGATGATCGAGACGAACGCCGGGATCCAGTAGCTCACCAGCAGCAGCACGTCCTGAAAGCGGGTCGCGGTGTCGGCGCCGTTCAGCCAGAGGATGAGCGGATACGCCAGCGCCGCGACGATCACGGCCGACACCGGCCGCCGCACTCTCACCCCGATCGTCTGCAGCGCCAGTGACCCGCTGTAGTCGTTCATCACACCCGAGCCGACGGATGCCAACGCGATGATGAGCAGAGCCAGCCCGCCGAGCAGACCTCCGCCCATCACCGACCGCACACCCTCCGCGGTCTGCTCGGAAACCACGTCGCCCGCTGCGACGCCGATGCCCTGAATGAAGATGTACGCCAGCACGATTCCGGCGAACGTGAACCCGAACACTCGCGCCCGCGACGAATCGGCAGGCAGGTAGCGGCTGAAGTCGGCAGCGTAGCTGGCCCACGACACCGCCAGGCTGAACGCGATGGTGACCTCGAGCACGAACGCACCGGCCAGGTCCGCGCCGCTGATGCTCGCGGGCGTGACGATCGCATGTCCCCCAACGAGTTTCACCGCGAACACCACGAACGTCACGAACAACACCACGGTCAGCACCGCCTGCATCCGGTGGATCACCTCGTAGCCGAAGAATCCCGCCGCGCCCTGCACAGCCAGCACGACCAGCACCGCCAGCCAGAACGGGATGCCGAGGAGCAACGACAGCGCTTGCCCGCCGAACAGGCCGACCAGCGCGTCCCACGCGATCGTCCCCAGCCATTGCAGAACGGCGGGCAACACGACCCCGCCCCCGAACGCCATCCGCGAGTTCGGAAGCTGACCAGTCCCCGTCCGCGGGCCCCAGGTCGACAGGTACCCGACCACGAGCGAGCCGAGTACCGTGCCGATCACCATCGCCAGCAGACCGAGCCAGAAGCCAAGCCCGAGCACGATAGCCAGCGCGCCGGTGAACACTCCTGTCATGTTGACCTGCGGCGCGAACCACACCGTGAACAGGCGAGCCGGCGAACCGTACCGCTGATCCTCTGGGATCGGGGCGATGCCGTGCGTCTCAACAGACAGATCGCCGGCGGCAGAGGGTCGGTGACCGGTGAAGGTCGGCTCGGTCAGTGCGCTGGAAGACATGCGTTCATTCGATCACGGGCGGTCGGAGTCGACGCGCCCACGTCACTCGGCGAGGATTCGTCGGGTGACCATGACACACACGAGAGATGGTCGGCCACGGGCGCGCGGGCTCGGCATCGTCCTATCCGGGGAACCCGGGCCGCTCAACGCGATCACCGACGTCGCCGGCGTCGAGGTCGGAGTGACGACGTTGATCGACGGCCCGTCGGTCCGCACCGGCGTCACCGCGGTTCTGCCGCGCGGCCGGGACGGCGTCGGACAGCCGTGCGCCGCCGGCTGGTACTCGCTCAACGGCAACGGCGAGATGACCGGCACCACCTGGATCGATGAGGCAGGTTCGTTCAATCTGCCTGTCGTGCTGTCGAATACGCACGCGGTCGGCGCCTGCCACACCGGCGTCGTCAGCTGGGTCAACCGCGTCAACCCGCAGCTCGCCCGGCAGTGGCTCCTTCCCGTCTGCGCGGAAACTTGGGACGGCTACCTGAACGACATCAACGGCGGACACGTCCGGCCCGAGCACGTCGAGGCGGCGCTTGACGCGGCGAGCGCGGGTCCGGTCGCAGAAGGATCCGTCGGCGGTGGGACCGGGATGAACTGCTACGAATTCAAGGGCGGCAACGGAACCGCGTCGCGGCGGGTCGGTTACGGGCGACGGGCCTTCACGGTGGCAGCGTTCGTGCAGGCGAACTTCGGCGCCCGCGTCGAATTGACCGTTGCCGGAAGTCATGTGGGCCCCGAGTTGCTCGACGACAACCCAATGGCGGGCGATTGGTTCGAAGTGGACCTCGGCCTCAAGCCGCCTCCCGGCGCCGGCTCCGTCATTGCGGTCGTCGCCACCGACGCGCCCCTGTTGCCCGGCCAGTGCAAGGCTCTGGCCCGGCGCGTTCCGCTGGGCCTGGCCCGCACCGGGACGACGGGCAGCCACTTCTCGGGCGACATCTTCCTGGCCTTCTCCACCGCGGACGTCCCGGGCTTGGCCAGTGCGTTTCCCGTCGGTCCCGTCGGCTCACCCGGTCAGGACGAGTTCGGCACGCTGACGTTCTTGCCGTGGGGCCGCATGGACGACCTCTACACCGCGGTCGTGCAGGCCGTCGAGGAGGCGGTGCTCAACGCGCTGGTCGTCAACGACGACATGGTCGGCCGCGACGGACACCGCTCGCCGGCGCTTCCGCATGAGCGGTTGTCGGCGCTTTTGGGTTAGCAGGGATTGCACCGACTCCCGCCGAACGTTCCTTACCGCTCGAAATTTCGCAGATTCTTCGAGCGGTACGGAACGTTCGCCGCGTGGCAAGCCGGATCACACTCGGTTGTCGGCGCTTTTGGGCCAAGGGACATAATCGAGCGAACCGAAGATGAGCTAACGATCGGAGCGGGCCGTGGTCGAGACCGAAGCGACGCGGTCCGGCCTCGGCGGCAATGCGCGACCCGGGGTGCTCATCGCAGGCCTGTCCGTGGTGGTGCTGACCGTCGCGGTGCTGCAGACCGCCGTCGTTCCGGTGCTCGGCATCATCGCCCATCAACTGAACGTGTCGACGGTAGCGGCCAGCTGGGCGGTCACCGCGAACCTTCTCGCAGCGGCAGCCACCACCCCCCTGATCGGCCGGCTGGCCGACCTGCACAGCAAGAAACACGTGCTGTTGACCGTGCTTGTCGTCGTGCTCGTCGGCTCGCTTCTCGCCGCCACCACCTCGTCGCTGGCGCTGCTGATCATCGCCCGCGTGCTACAGGCAGCGTCGTACGGGCTCTATCCGATAGGCATCGCGATCCTCCGCGAGGAGCTGCCCGAGGACCGAATGGGCTCGGCGATGTCCGTGCTGTCGGGGACGCTCGGCTTCGGTGGCGGTACCGGACTGGTAGTGGTCGGCCTGTTGATGAGCGGCGACGCCGGATACCACCGCGTCTTCTGGCTGACGACGGGCTTCACGGTGGTCGTCATTGCGATCGCCGTGCTGATCGTGCCCTCCCGCGCGCGCAGCTCGACGGGCACCATCGATTGGCTCGGGGCCGCGGGGTTGGCCGCAGGCCTTTCGGCCGTGCTGCTGGCGATCACGCAGGGCCACTCGTGGGGCTGGACGTCGCCAAGGACGCTGTTGTGCGCGGCGTGCGGCCTGGTGGTGCTCGGTGCCTGGTGGTTCTGGGAGCGGCGGGCCAAGCAGCCGTTGGTGTCGACGGAGATGATGACCCGGCGACCGATCATGCTGACCAACCTCGCCACCGTGTTCGTCGGCATGGGGCTGTACTTCGCATTCCTCGGGCTGACTCAGTTCGTCCAAATCCCACACGCCGCAGCGGGATACGGCTTCGGGGCGACCGTGTTGGAGGCCAGCGTCGTGTACCTGTTGCCGGGTGCGCTCACCGGCTTCCTGGTCGCGTTGGTCAGCGGGCGCTTCATCGACCGATTCGGTGCCCGGCCGGTCCTCGTCATCGCCGCGGTCGCGGGCATCGTGGGCTTCCTGTTCATCGCGCTCGAGCATTCGGCGCCGTGGCAGATCATCGCCGCGAGCATTCTGGCCAACGCCTACATCAGCCTCGGTTACGGCGCGCTGCCCGCGCTGGTCGTCGCCGAGGTCGACGCCGGCGAGACGGGTGTGGCCACGAGCATGAACGCGATCGCGCGAACCGTCGGAAGCTCGATGGCCGCGGCTCTGGTCGCGGTGCTACTCGGCCGCACCATTTCGGGCACCCGGCTGCCTGTCGAGAGCAGTTTCGTCGCGATCTTCGTCGGCGGCGCGGTGACCGCCGCGCTCGCGATGGTGCTGATCGCGTTGTCGCGCCCGCGCACGGCAGCTATCGAATCCGTCGAGGCGCGATACGAATCTCGTGCCATGAACCACGAATGGGGTTAACGGAGAGCGGCGAGATTCTCGACCGACTTGCGCACATCGGACTGGAGCACGTTGGCCACGATGCGTCCCACTGGGGTGTTGAGCAGGCCGCCGGACAGATCGGCGATGACCTGTAAGGTCGATCCTGGTTTGTCGTCGCGTACGCACAGGGTCAGCGCGATCCGGATGCCGGGTCTGCCCCTGCCGACCAGCTCGATCAACTTCGGTTCGTCGTATCGGGTGACCCGCCAGTGCACGACGTTGCGGAAGCCCTTCACCCTGATGCACGACGAAACGCAGGTTCCGACCTCGACCTGCGCAGGAACCTCGCTGCGCCAGCCGCTGAAGATCGTCAGCCACTCATCGAAGCGACTCAAGTCCGATGCGAGCGCCCACGCCCTTTCCGGACTCAACTCCGACGACACCGCGACGTTAACCTTGGCCATCCCAGAGCACTACCCACCGATGCGGACGAAGTAAACGGCGTCGCGGTTTCTACTGATTGCCACAGGTGCGGCTGGGAAACTGAGTAGGCGCGCTCTCCCGTCACACCCGGCCCACTGCGATGGCCAGGCGGTAGCCGATCACGCCCGATTCAGCGGATATTCTCAGTCATAGGCGCGCGCGACGAAGGATTCCATTGTAAAAAAGTAAATTCGTTGCGGAATCGCTTGCGAAGGACCGTCCGATCCGCGATGGTTTACCCACAGCCGTGAGGCTGTCCATGAGGAGGATCCGCCCTGACCGGCATACACACCACTCCCGTCGATCAAGCAACGGGATCTGACGGGGCCACCCGCGCCAAGGGCGGCCCGGTCATCGAGATTGACAATGTCACCAAGCGCTTCGGCGACTACGTCGCAGTAGCGGAAGCCGACTTCTCCATCGCATCGGGCGAGTTCTTCTCGATGCTCGGCCCGTCCGGCTGCGGGAAGACGACAACGCTGCGAATGATCGCCGGATTCGAGACGCCCACAGAGGGTGCGATTCGGCTCGAAGGCGCCGACGTTTCTCGCGTGCCGCCGCACAAGCGCAACGTCAACACGGTTTTCCAGCACTACGCGCTGTTCCCCCACATGACGGTGTGGGACAACGTGGCCTACGGACCCCGCAGCAAGAAGAAGGACAAGGCCGAGGTCCGCAAGCGGGTCGACGAGCTGCTCGAGATCGTGCGGTTGACGGACTTCGCCCAGCGCAGGCCCGCCCAACTCTCCGGTGGTCAGCAGCAGCGCGTGGCGCTGGCAAGGGCGCTGGTGAATTACCCAAGCGCACTGCTGCTCGACGAACCGCTCGGCGCGCTGGACCTCAAGCTGCGACAGGTGATGCAGTTCGAGCTCAAGCGCATCCAGCGCGAGGTCGGGATCACGTTCATCTACGTGACCCACGACCAGGAGGAAGCGCTGACGATGAGCGACCGAATCGCGGTCATGAATGCCGGCAACGTCGACCAGATTGGCACGCCGACCGAGATCTACGACCGCCCGTCGACGGTTTTCGTGGCCAGCTTCATCGGGCAGGCCAACCTGTGGGCCGGACGCCAGACTGGCCGGACCACCCGTGACTTCGTCGAAGTGGAGGTGCTCGGGTCGAGGTTGAAGGCCCGGCCCGGCGACACCACGATCGAGCCAGGCGGCCAGGCGACGCTGATGGTTCGGCCCGAAAGGGTGCGGGTTTCGATGGATGCCCCGACCGGAGACGTCGCCACGGTCCGCGCGACGGTTACCGATCTGACGTTCCAGGGCCCGGTGGTGCGGCTTTCACTGGCCGCTCCAGACGAGTCGACGATCCTCGCGCATGTCGGCCCGGAGCAAGACCTGCCACTGCTGCGGCCCGGCGACGAGGTACACGTCTCCTGGGCGCCCGAAGCGTCGCTGGTGCTGCCAGCCGCCGACATCCCGACGACCGAGGATCTCGAAGACATGCTCGACGACTCGTAGCCGTTGGCCGTCGTCCGTTCCCTCCCCCTTGCCAAATCCACTGAAAGGCACAGTCGCCATGCCCTCCAAAGATTTCGACGCAATTGATCTCCGCCAATTCTCCCGCCTAGCGGCCAACCGGACGTCGCGCCGCCGCTTCATCGGCGGAGGCGCCGCGGCCGCAGCGGCTCTGGCGATGGGTGGCTCCTTCCTGGCCGCGTGTAGCAAGTCGGACAACAAGTCCGCCACCGGCACAACAGCGACGCAAGAGGGACCCGCCACTGGCACGTTGCGGATCTCGAACTGGCCGCTGTACATGGCTGACGGCTTCGTCGCCGAGTTCCAGAAGGCCAGCGGCCTGACTGTCGATTACAAGGAAGACTTCAACGACAACGAGCAGTGGTTCGCCAAGGTCAAGGAGCCGTTGTCGCGCAAGCAGGACATCGGTGCCGACCTGGTGGTGCCCACGCAGTTCATGGCGGCGCGCATCAATCGGCTCGGCTGGCTCAACGAGATCAGTGACTCAGGTGTGCCTAACAGGAAGAATCTGCGCCCGGATCTGCTGAATTCACAGGTCGATCCGGGTCGTAAGAAGACGGCGCCCTACATGACCGGCATGGTCGGGCTGGCTTACAACAAGGCCGCCACCAAGCGGGACATCGCGACGATCGACGACCTGTGGGATCCCGCGTTCAAGGGCCGGGTCAGCTTGCTATCCGACACGCAGGACGGTCTGGGGATGATCATGCAGTCTCAGGGCAACTCGCCTGAGAAGCCGACCACCGAGGCCGTCCAGAAGGCGGTCGACCTGGTCAAGGAGCAAAAGGACAAGGGCCAGATCCGGCGCTTTACCGGCAATGATTACGCCGACGACCTCGCGGCGGGCAATATCGCTGTCGCCCAGGCATATTCGGGTGACGTCGTGCAGCTACAGGCGGACAATCCGGATCTGAAGTTCGTGATCCCCGAGTCTGGCGGCGACTGGTTCATCGACACGATGGTGATCCCGTACACCACCCAGAATCAGAAGGCCGCCGAGGCGTGGATCAACTACGTCTACGACCGGCCGAACTATGCCAAGCTCGTCGCGTTCACCCAGTACGTTCCCGTGCTCTCGGATATGGCGGACGAGCTCAACAAGATTGATCCGAAGCTGGCCGCCAATCCGTTGATCAACCCGCCGCAGGCGAGCATCGACAAGCTGAAGTCGTGGGCCGATCTCACCGACGAGCAGACGCAAGAGTTCAACGGGCTCTACGCCGCCGTCACCGGCGGTTGATCCGATGGCCGGTGTAGCCAGCAGTAGCAGGCAGCGGAGCAAGATTGCGCCGTACTTGATGATCCTGCCCGCGCTCGTGTACCTCGGGATCTTCTTCGTGGTGCCGTTCTTCTCGCTGGCCCGAACGTCGCTGTCGTCAATGGGCGGTTCGGTGTATTTGCCGACCTTGACCTTCAATTGGGACTTCAGCAACTATCTCGACGCGTTCAGCCACTACCAGGATCAGATCATTCGGACGTTTACGTATGCGTTGGTGGCCACTTTGCTGTGCCTACTCCTTGCATTTCCACTCGCATACGTCATCGCGTTCAAAGCGGGCCGGTACAAGAACCTGATCCTTGGATTGGTGATCCTGCCGTTCTTCGTGACCTTCCTGATCCGCACCATCGCGTGGAAAACCATTCTGGCCGACGACGGTTGGGTCGTCGCCGCGCTCGGCTCGGTCGGCTTGCTGCCGAGCGAGGGCAGATTGCTGTCGACGAGTTGGGCGGTCATCGGCGGCCTGACCTACAACTGGATCATCTTCATGATCCTGCCGCTGTATGTCAGCCTGGAGAAGATCGACCCCCGGCTCATCGAGGCGTCAAAAGACCTCTACTCGACGAACAGGCGCAGTTTCACCAGGGTGATCCTTCCGTTGTCGATGCCGGGCGTGTTGGCGGGCAGCCTGTTGGTCTTCATCCCCGCATCGGGCGACTTCATCAACGCCGACTATCTGGGTAGCACTCAAACGACCATGATTGGCAACGTCATTCAGAAACAGTTCCTCGTGGTCAAGGACTATCCCGCAGCAGCGGCGCTGAGCATGGTCCTGATGGCGATCATCCTCGTCGGCGTGCTGCTCTACACCCGGGCTCTCGGCACGGAGGATCTGGTATGACGACTCAGGCCATGGCCGAGGTCGGCACCACGGAGCCGACAACGATCAAGGGCAGCCCGAAATGGGGCGATCTGATCCTGCGCATCGTTGCAGGGTTGGTATTGCTCTATCTGTTCCTGCCGATCTTCGTGATTGTGTTGTTCTCGTTCAACCATCCCCAGGGCAAGTTCAACTATTCGTGGCAGGGCTTCACGCTGAACAACTGGGCACATCCGTTCAAATACCCGGCACTGACCGACGCGTTGAAGCTGAGTATCAACATCGCCGCCGTTTCCACCGCGATCGCCGTGGTGTTTGGCACGCTGCTCGCCATCGCACTTGTGCGCCAACGTTTTCGCGGTAGGACAGCCGTCGACACGTTCCTGGTGCTGCCACTGACGTCACCCGAAGTGGTCATCGGGGCCGCCCTGCTCACACTGTTCCTCGATCTGGGGTGGGCAACGGGCTACACAACCATCGTGATCGCCCACGTGGCATTCGAGATCAGCTTTATTGCCATGACCGTGCGGGCCCGCATGCGAGGGTTCGACTGGACGCTGGAGGACGCCTCCATGGACCTCGGCGCCGGCCCGGCCCGAACATTCTTCAAAGTGACACTGCCGCTGATCGTTCCCGGCATTATCGCCGCGGCCATGTTGTCGTTCGCGCTGTCGCTCGACGACTTCATCATCACCTACTTCGTCAGCGGGTCGACGGTGACCTATCCGCTGTACGTCAACGCGGCGGTGAAGGCCGCGGTGCCGCCACAGATCAACGTGCTGGCGACCGCGATCCTGGTAATCAGCCTGCTGCTGTTGGCCGTGGGAACGCTTTACCGGCGCAAGCGGATCGACGTCTAGTAGGGCCGTCGCAGGCTCAGAGAAGGGTGTCGCTTCTCAGAGCGTCATCGATTGTTGACGATCTTCGAGCGGCGACTATTTGTCGAGGCGGACGGTAACCGACACCCGTCCCTTCGCGTCACGGTTGGCGACCGCGTGTCCCGTGCGGTCGGCACCGTCGAGATTGAGCAGCGTGATGGGTCCGCCCTCGCCGAGGAAGTTGCGCCACCAGTTCTTTGCATCAGGTGCGGTGACATTGATGGTCAGCGTGTCGCCGGATCGTCGATATCCCACGGGGATCTCGAAGGTCCGCCCGGAGCGGCGGCCGACATAACGGATCACCACCAGCCCACGCCCGACGATGCGACCGATAACAGGGGCGTTGATCAGTCCGACGAAGCCCTTGTTGACAATGCCCACGACGGGCGAATTGAAGATGCCACGTGCCATCACCCGAGCCTAGCGTGTCGAGATATGGGCGGCGACTGCGGTTTTCGCTGTCAGCCGACCTCGGCGGGCACCGGCGACGAGCGAGCACCGGTGCGCGAGGCACCGATACCAGCAGCCACCACGAAGCAGATGCCGACGACGCCCGCCGGGCCGGGGATCTGGTGCAGCACCACCAAGCCGACGATCATCGCGAACGCCGGCTCCAGCGCCATCAGGGTGCCGAACGCGGCGGTGGTGAGTCGGCGCAACGCCAGCAGTTCGAGCGCGAACGGGACCACCGGCAGCAGAATGGCAAGGCCGATGCCGATAAGCAGGATGTCCGGCGTCATCCGCGGCAGCACCGCGGGGCCGACGACGATGGTCGCGACCAGGCCGGCGACGGGCATCGAGACTGCCAGCGCGTTGATGCCTGAGACTTCGTCGCCGGCGCGCTGGGTGAGCAGAATGTAGCCAGCCCAGCAGGCGGCCGCGCCGAGCGCGTACAAGACACCGATCGGGTCGACGGCACCGGTCCACGGCTGGGTCAGCAGGACGACGCCGGTCGCCGCGAGTCCCGGCCACACGACGCGATGGCCGCCCTTGCCGTGGGCCACGGCGACGCCGAGCGGGCCGAGGAATTCCAGTGCGCTGGCAGTGCCCAGTGGTATGCGATCGACTGCCGCCATGAACAGCATCGTGACGGCCGCGGTCACCACACCCAGCAAGACGCACACCCGGAAGGTGGCCCAGGTGAAGGCCGCGAAGCGGGGCCGGACGATGACGAGCATCAGCACGCCTGCCCACGCCAGCCGCAGCCACGCCGCGCCCTCGACCCCGATGCGGTCGATCAGCGTCACGGCTATCGCGAGGCCGATCTGTACGCACAGCATCGAGCCCATCGCCATCAGGGCGCCGGTGCGGGCTTGGTTCGTGCTCACTCCTGCATTGAACGGCACCGCGACCGTTTACGTCCACGTGATTTTCCTGGACATACCGTTCACGAATCGTGAACGCTCATATTTCAGGGCACGCCGTTGATTCCAGGATGCTGGCCGGGTGGAACCGACGGCGCGGCAGGCGCCGTGATCCCGGGCGTGAACAGGTTGCCGCCCGTGGGGCTGACGTTCTTCTCTGTGGCAGGCGCCGGACTCGCCGAGGGCGATGTCGTTGTGGTCGTTGTCGTAGTCGTCGGCGACGATGGCGCCTGGTTGCCATTGCCGCCGCATCCAGCGGTCAGGGCCGCCGTCACCATGACGACAGCGAGCGCGCGACGACCAATTTGATTCGATCTCATAGTTGACCGCTGCCTTTCGCTACGCGGCTAATTCTGACGATGACGATGGACACCGGGAGGTTCCGTCGGCGCGGGCGGCGCTACCACCTGAGGAGTGAACAGGTTGCCCCCGGTGGGGTTGATGTTCTTCTCGGTCGGGGGCGCTGGTGGCGCGGTGGTCGCCGCTGGCGATGTCGTCGTTGTGGTAGTCGTGGTCGGGGTCGAAGGCGCTTGATTGCCAGTGCTTTCGCATCCCGCGGTGACCGCGACCACAGCGACGACAGCGGCACCTCCTGCGATGGCCACCACGCGACGTTTCGTTGTCGAGCGCTTCATGGGCGACGCTCCTCCTGCAAGTCGCGGTTGGCTTCCATCAGGCGCAGCCACACTTCGCTGATGGTGGGAAAGCACGGTACGGCGTGCCATAGCCGGTCCACGGGCACCCGAGCGGCGACGGCAACGGTCGCCGAGTGCAGCAACTCGGAGATACCCGGGCCGACGAACGCGGCACCGACCAGGTATCCACCGTCCAGGTCGACGACTATGCGCGCGCGCCCGGTGTATCCGTCAGCGTAAAAGTTTGCGCCAGGCACACTTTCGCCGATGTTGACATCCACGACCCGCACCCGGTAGCCGGCGCGCTCCGCCTCGTGCGCGGTGAGTCCGACGGCGGCCGCTTCGGGGTCGGTGAAGAAGACTTGGGGCACTGCATGTGAATCGGCGGTCGCCACGTGCGCACTCCAGGGTGTGCGATCCAGCCGCCGACCGGCTGCGGCCGCGGCGATGGCGGCACCGGCAATGCGGGCCTGGTACTTGCCCTGATGTGTGAGCAAGGCACGATGGTTGACGTCGCCGAGGGCATACAGCCAGTCGTTGTGGGTGCCCGTCACCCGGCAGCTGTCGTCCACGTCCAACCATGACCCGGGCGTCAGATCGACGGTTTCCAGGCCGATGTCGGCGGTATTCGGTGTTCGACCCGTTGCGAAAAGCACCTCGTCGACGTGCAATTCGGTGCCATTGTCGAGCGTCACCGTCACAGGGCCAGCGCCGCCGGGGCGGCGCAACTCGGTGACCGAGACCCCGGTCCGTACGTCGACGCCGGCATCGGTGAGTCCCTGAGCCACCAGTTCACCGACAAACGGCTCCATCCTTGGCAACAGGCCATGGCCTCGAGCGAGGAGGGTGACCCGCGAGCCGAGACCTTGCCATGCCGTGGCCATTTCGACGCCGACACCGCCCGCGCCGACGACAGCGAGACCTGCAGGCACTTCGCTGCTGTCCGTCGCTTTGCGGTTGGTCCACGGCCGCGCCTGGGAGACCCCCGGAATATCGGGCAGCGTAGCGGTGCTGCCGGTGCAGACGGCCACCGCGTGGCGCGCGGTCAGCACGACCAATTCGTCGTCGGAGGTGGCGACAGCGACTCGGCGGGTCCCGTGGAGCCGAGCGTGCCCGCGGATCAGTTCGGCTCCGATCTCCTTGATTCCGTTGGCTTGTCCGGTGTCGTCCCACAGCGTGACGTAACGGTCGCGGCGGCCGAAGACGCCCTGCACCGAAACGGGACTGCTGACGGCTTCGCGCGCACCGTCGACACGGCGGGCGTCCGCCACCGCGATCACCGGACGCAGCAGGGACTTGCTGGGAATGCAGCCCCAGTAGGAACATTCACCGCCGACGAGTTCGCGCTCGATGACCGCGACAGTGAGCCCAGCAGCACGGGCTCTGGCGGCGACATTCTGGCCGACCGGACCCGCACCCAAGACGATCACGTCGTAGCTGTCTTGCGCTGCGCTGTCCGTCGACTCGGATTGCTCGCGTGGCCCTACTGGCGTGTCCATGATCTGTCCCCTTTCGTTTCGTGCCACCGAATACCTGAACGCCCTGCGCCACAGAAAGGAAGATGTCCCGCGATATCGATCGGCGATCGCGGCCATAAGCTCGCCGCATGGCGGCGTGCACGCGGCCGTGCGTGATCACGGACAAGCTGTTTCCAATCAGACTGGGATGACGAGCCCATTATTTTGGGCTGGATGACCCAGTCTCGTCCAGTACGGAATCCTGTAAATCAGCTGTGGTCGAACGGTGACTTATCCACAGTGGCGAATTCATCCACAGGTTGTGCTTCGGGCGAGCGGCGATCGACGGGGTGTTGGCCAGTCAGCTGGTCGCACCGGGCATGTGCAACGCACAGGACGACAGTCCGTGCATCGATGGGGACCCGAGCGCAGAGGCCGTGCACGCCGATATGTGGTCGCCGGGGCAGCGCAACCTTGACGCACTCATAGCCATCGGGGTCGCCCACGGCATGACAGCTACTGAGTACCGCTTCCGCACATTGAACCGACGGTCATCGGACGCGAGTTCGGGGCTCGCACCTCGTGACGGATAGCCAGTGACGCCGTGCCGACAGGCTGCGGCGGAAACGCAGGTGGCAACCGTCGCGACCAACACCGATCATGGTGTCGCCGCTGCCTTCGCGACGAGCGCGGCCAGCTTTCGATCGAGCTCTTGTGCGGCCGCGAGCAGCGGCGGATCGGGTTCGACGACCATCAATGACGACGGCTTGACGTAGGTGATGCTGCTGCCTCTGCCCTCCTCTTCGAGGACAAGAAGTTCCACCGGAGCAAATAGACCGGCGCTGACGTCATGGCGCATCATCGTGATAGCGATCAAAGGGTTGCCCAAGATCACCCTCAACGCCTTGCGGTCGACGCCGGCCTTCTTGATCCACCTGCCGTGATCGAACACGGTGAATAGGATGAAACCGCTTTCCCCGACGTGTGATTCGACCTGCCGCTCGTATGATTTCCAGTCATCGGTGATCTTCGAGAAGTCGTCGATCGGAATGGGTTTCGCTCCGATATCGGCGAACAGCGCGTTGACAAGTTCGTCGTACGACTTGATGCTGTCGACTCGCAGGCGAACACCGGTGAAGGGGATTTCGTATGGTTCAGACGATGGCATGGACAACCTCGCCAGCGTTGTGTAGGTATGCGGTGGGTGTGCGATTGATCAACAGACTCAGCAGTTCTGGTCGACCGTAGTGACCGGCTGAATCCATCTTCGACTTGCGAGCGTCGATCATGGCGAAGTCGAGGTCGGCGATCACCTCTCCCTCACCGGACCGTAGTGGTTCGCCCAAGAGTTCACCCTGCGGCGAGATGATCGCGGTGAACGACCCGTGCGAGATCGCTTCGATCGGACCTCCGGTGTCCGCGACGATCTGGGCCTGTTGGTCGGGGTCCAGCCAGCCCGTGGCGTTCACGACGAACGCGCCTGATTCTAGGGCATGGTTGCGCACGCTGATCTCGGCCTGTTCCGAAAAGAGCTGTTCCCCAAAGGATCCAGGGAACATTGCGGCATGAATCTGCTCGCCATCCGCGATAAGTGCATATCGGGCCAACGGGTTGTAGTGTTCCCAACACGCCAATTGGCAGATCCGCCCGACGGCGCCGTCGACGGCGATCAGGCCCCTCCCGTCGCCCTGCCCCCAGAGGATGCGTTCGTGATAGGTCGGCGTGGTCTTTCGCCTGCGCTGGATGAGCGTGCCGTCGGCGTCGAACAGCAACTGGGTGTTGAACAGGCTGCCACCGTCTCTTTCGTTGACGCCGATGGAGACCACGATGCCCGCCTGCCGAGCCGCCTCACCGAGTGCGTCGGTTGCAGGCGAGGGGATGGTGACCGCCTGGTCCATCAGCCTGAGATGTTCAGCGGCGAGCTTGAACGGTGGCTGGAGGAAAGTGAAGTACGGGTAGTACGGGACAATGGCTTCCGGGAATGTCGCGAACTGCACCTTACGACTGCGCAGTTCGGCGATCTTTCCGACGATCTTCTCAACGGTCTTCTCGCGGCTGTACAGCACTGGGCTCAGTTGAACCGCGGCGGCCCGAATCACGGTCATGGAAAATCCTTACGTCGTTGTGTGTATTCCATGTAGTGCAACACGTTGCAAGTGCGGATATTCCTGGTGAAAGACGAAACGCGTTCAGCAACAACATGATTGATAGATCACATAACGTCGCAGAGTGACGTTAAGCCGTCGCGAGGGCGATTAGCTTCTCTGGTTCACTCGCACGGCGCCAGCCGGTCCGATCTCGATTGAGTGGCGCCACGCAGGTGGTGCACCAATCGGCGCTCTCCGACGGTTGCCCACACTCCAGACACTCCACAAGCAAGATCCCACCACCGCGCACAGGTGACGTGGTGTGACGTCTGCCCCACCGCGCCAACGCATGCAGCACGGGCAAGGTGTCCTCGCCGGCCTCGGTGAGGACGTATTCGACTCGCGGCCGGACCGTGCCGCCATACGGTGAGCGATCAAGCAGACCCTCGTCGACCAGTCGCTGCAAGCGGTTGCTCAGGACGGTGTCGGTGATGCCCAGTCCCGCCTTGATGCCGTCGAACCGGCGATTGCCCGAGAACACCTCGCGAAGGACCAGCAGCGTCCAAGGATCGCCGAGCACATCGAGTGAACGCGCAACCGGACACACTGCCTCCGACATGGATGTCCGCACCGTCATGACTAGAGCCTACCGGAATAGCTAGCTTTAAGCTAGTAAGTGGCGATGAGCCGCTGCCCCGCCGAGCATGGCCGGATGCGGTTGGTTCATCGATGACATCTGGCTGACCAGCCGGATTCGCGACGAGTGGCATTGCGTGGATGCGTACCGAAATGTCAATTTCGCGTGCGGCATTCGCCGTCGGTCTAGTTGATGGCGCTAGGGGCGCGCCGCCACTATTGGCGGTGGTGTCGGGGCGACGTCAGTGTGCTCGTTCTCTGTTTTGTCGGCGTTGCCGCGCTGCGGGAGGAGGCGACGGCGCCCAACCACTGCAGCATCATCGACACCTCGGGTTCCGTCAGGGGCGTGGGCGTCGTTTGAATCAGCGTTGCCATCTGTAAGGCAACGGACTTCAGACTGTCGTCTTTTCGATCCGACGCACGGCCATCGACAAGCATTTCGCGAAGGACGGCATCGCGGACGCGATGGGACAGTGCGGGATGGCTGAATGTGTCGGGCTGCGTGATCAGACTCAACGCGACGCCCGTGCAGGCGGCCATCATGATTTGAGCCGCCTCGTCCGGGGTGGTGTTCAGTCTGCCGACTTCTGCGCAGCGTTCTAGGCGCTTGAGTAGCAGCAGTCGCGCTTCTTCAACGCCACTCGGGACGGCGGCCAATCCCGGCGCATAGGCGATCCGATACACGGCCTGATTCTTCAACGCGAACGAGAGGTGGGCATCCCACGCCGCATACAGGTCGCCGACCGGATCGTCGGACAGCACCTGGTTGCGCTTGGAGGCCAGATAGCGTTGGAACGCACGGTCGACGACAGCGGACAACAATCCGTTCTTGTCACCAAACAGCCGGTACAACACCGGCGCTCCAACACCCACCGCTTCGCAGACCGCACGCGTGGAGATGTCGCGCTGAGGGGACGCCTGTAGCTGCGCCTCCGCCACCCGCAACATCTGAATACGCGTTTCCATCCGCGAAATGTTAGCAGCGTTACGCACATCCTGCGGGGAATCTGTGTTAGCGCCGATGTTAGATGTGGAGAACGTCGCTAACACTGCGTGCATCAGATCACTGTCGGATGGGGATAACGCCGCTAAAGATACAGCGTTAGTGCCAGTAACAGACTAATCGCTTCCAGGACTCAGCGTTCGAGCAGGAAGGACAGCAGATGTCACTTACGAGCAATTGTCAATACTTGTGGATTGAAGCCGTTATCGTCACCCGTGGCCGCGGTCGCGCTGGAGTCATGCCTCGGATGGGCGTGTCACGCGACTTCCTGATCATCTCCGGATGAATCCCGGTGACGCATGTGTGCACCCCTTTGAACTGGGGTGTCGGACAGGTGACAATTTCTTGGGTCGTTGGCTTCTCATTTGGCCTGAGGCAAGTCGACCCTCAACATCGGCGAAAGGCGAGTAGTCGAGTACTCGCGCCGCCGTGCGCAAACCTCGTCATACTGACGCAGTCAAATCAGGCGCGGGAGGTTTGCTAATGCCGAAGCTCGGTGAGCATGCGGTGGTTCTGGGAGCCAGCATGGCGGGTCTGGTGGCTGCGCGAGCTCTGGCCGAGTTTTTTGAAACGGTCACCGTGGTGGAGCGGGATGTGCTGAGCGACGCCGCCGATCACCGCCGCGGTGTACCGCAGGGCCGGCAGGCCCATGGCCTGCTACTGCGAGGCGCGCAGGCGCTCGAAGAACTCTTCCCGGGGATCCTCGACGAACTCGTCGGCGCCGGCGCACCCTCGATTGATTATCGGGATCTATCGAAGCTCCACTTCAACATGGGCGGCCACCTGGCCGTGCAATCCGGTTCGGTCGAAGGGCTGAGGGCGTACACCCCAAGCAGACCTTTTCTGGAGTCCCACGCCCGGCGCCGGGTGCGCGCGATTTCCAACATCGCGTTCCTCGATAATCACGATGTCGTCGACGTCACCTCCAATACGAGCCGTGATCGCATCACGGGGGCGCGAATAGTTAGCCGTCACAGCCACTCAGAATCAGAACTGTCCGCCGATCTTGTCGTCGATGCGACCGGGCGTGGCGCGCGGACACCGGCAATGCTGGAAAGGCTGGGTTACGGCCGCCCCGCCGAGGACGACGTCGTCATCCATCTGACGTATGCGAGTCAGCTGCTGCGGATGCCCCCGGAGTCGTTGCACGAGTGCGCTGGCATCGTGGCCCCGGTGCCCGGCCGACCCACCGGCATGGCGATCCTCAGATACGAGCACGACACCGTGATGTTCGCCGTCTTCGGGATGGCGGGCAATGATCCACCTGTCGGATGTTCGGCGATGTGTGCCTTCGCCGAACAATTTGCGCCCGCCCACCTTTTGGCGGCAATTCGGGCGGCCGAACCTCTTGGAGAGACAGCGCAGCATCGGTTCCCGTCGAGCCGTTGGCGCCGGTACGATAAAGCGCGGCTGCTGCCCGGGGGCTTGCTGGTCGTCGGAGACGCGGTGTGCAGCTTCAACCCGATCTATGGGCAGGGTATGACGGTGGCCGCGCTGGAAGCTTTGGCGCTGCGAAATTGCCTGTCCCGGGGCACAACGGATCTCCCGCGGCGGTTCTTCCGAGCTACCGCAAAGCCAATCGGCCAGGCTTGGCAGCTGGCCGCCGGCGGTGACCTCTCCCTGCCCGAGATCCAGGGCACACCACCGCTATCGACGAGGTTGCTCAACGGGTACATGGACCGATTACTGACCGCTGCCGAATATGACACCGCCGCGTTCGAGCAGTTCCTCAAGGTGGCCTGGCTTGTCGACGCACCGATTCGGCTGCTGCGCCCCTCGATGATGTGGCGTGCCGCCTCAGCCAACCAACGCCGGCAGAAACGCCCGACACCGGTCACCGCGACCAGTCCCTGAACAGTTAGCTGAACTGACCGCTTGTGCGGATATCGCGGTGCTGGAGCCTCGGGTCAGCCCGGTTATCTATTCTCAAATTGATCGACGGCATTTACGGCCGGACCTGGATTTGGTTGGGGCTGAGCGGCTTCGGACGTGATCTCCGAGACAACTTAAGGTGGCGCTGGGCACGTGAGTACGTCACCTCTTCGTGAACGCTTTCGACGTACGGTCTAGTGCGGTCTGCTGGTTCCAAGGAGCAATGGGCAATATCCTTGGATCAAGATCTTTTATGCGGCGGCCTCCTTCGTGGTGGTTTCGTCGGGGCGTTCGATGAGTTTGCCATTTTCGAACTTCGCGCCGGCGCGGACGAGTGCGACCAGATGTGGTGCGTTGACGGCGCGCCAGCGTGACTGGGCGGCCTCGATCAGCTTGTAGGCCATGGCGATTCCGGCGGTTCGTGAGCCGGGTCCCTTGGTGACCCGCTGCCGCAGCCGAACGGTGGCGAAGGTCGACTCGATGGGGTTAGTAGTTCTCAGCTGGATCCAGTGCTGGGCCGGGTAGTCGTAGAACGCGAGGAGCACCTCGGTGTGCTCGGTGATCTTCGCGACCGCCTTGGGCCACTTGGCGCCGTAGTCGGCCTCGAACGCTTTGACCGCGTTTAGGGCGTGGTCGCGGTCCTCGGCGTTGTGGATCTGGGCAAGCGCGGCTTTGGCACCTGGGTGCGCCGACTTCGGCAGGGCCGCGAAAACATTCGAGCTGACGTGGAACCAGCACCACTGCTCTCGGGTGTCGGGGAACACCTCCCGCAAGGCCTTCCAGAACCCCAACGCACCGTCACCGACCGTCAACACCGGAGCGGTCATCCCGCGCCGGCGACACGACCGCAGCAGATCAGCCCACGACTGGGACGACTCGCGAAACCCACCGGCAAGATCCACCAGTTCCTTGCTGCCGTCGGCGCGCACCCCGATCATCACCAACAGGCACACCTTGTCGGCCTCCAGGCGGACCTTGAGGTGAATCCCGTCGACCCACACGTGCACGTAGTCGGTGTCGGCCAACGAGCGCTTGTTAAACGCCTCGGCATCGTCCTGCCACTGCGCAAAGCGGCTGTGCTCCAACGAATCTGTGGCATCGATCTGGTTGCGAAACACATTGTGGACGTAGCCGGCGTCGATATGCGCGAGGGCGGCATCGGCGGTGACGGCATCGATCACCTGTTGTTCGCGCTGCGGGTCATCGACCTGCCCACCGGTACGAAAATTCGAGGCCGCAACCGGATCTGCCGTCTGCAGGCGCCGCGCGGCGGCATCGACGAGCGCCTGTAGCGGGCTGGTCACATCCGCTCCGGCATCCGGAGCGCCGAGCATGGCTAACCCAGAAGCAACAATCACGGGCATCGTCACAGTCTTGGCTGTCATGAAGCATCCTTTCCAGGGCGTGGTTAATTCTGTTGATTAATAACGTATTTCATTTCGGAGACAAGATCATGGCGGCAGCTCTGGCTCCATTCGCCCGAGCGTCTCCGGCAGTTCGATGCGCCGGCCCAGCAGATGCTCGTCAAGGAAGGCAATGACCACCTGGTGGCCTCGATGACTTCGGGTGTACATCGCCGCCCGAAGGACCTCGCGTCACCACCCTCCTGATGAAGAGGCCTGCACGATCGTACGACCGGTGCCCGGGTAGCGTCGTGGCGATGCAGTTCCAGCTCGTCGACGTGTTCACCTCGACTCCCTACCGCGGCAACAGCCTGACCGTCTTTCCCGACGCCGGCGGCCTCAGCAGCACCCAGATGGCGCAGATCACCGGCGAGCTGCGCCAGTTCGAGTCCATCTTTCTCGATCCCGCCGGACGGCAACATCATTGGCGGGCACGCATCTTCGACCTCTTCGAACAGCTCGACTTCGCGGGGCATCCGGTGATCGGCGCAGCGGCCGTCCTTCATCATCGGCACGGCGGCGACGCGGTTCACAGACGCTGGACGATGGAGCTGGCCTCCGGTGCACTGACCGTCGAGACCGAGCGTCGCGGTCCCGCCGCCTTCCACGCCGTCCTGCCCGAGATGGCTGCCAACTTTCTCGGCGAACCGCCGGATATCTCCCGCGCGCAGGTGGCGTCGTGGTTCTCGTTGCCCAACGGCGACCTCGACGCCCGACTGCCCCTTGAAGTGGTCTCCACCGGACTGCGCTATCTCATCGTGCCGGTTCGCGACGGAGCACTCGCCCGCGCCCGCATCGCGCACCGCGAACTCGACGTGGCGCTGGCCGAGGCCGGCGCACAGTACGCCTACCTGCTCGACGCCGAAGCCGGCGAGGGTCGGCACTGGAACAACGACGGTGTCGTCGAGGACGCGGCCACCGGCAGCGCCGCAGGTTGCGTCGCCGCCTACCTACACCGACACGGCCTGCTTGGCGAGGACCACGCCAGTGAGCTAGGTCAAGGACGCTTCATCAACCGGCCGTCCCGCATCACCATCTCGGCACGGAGCATCAGCGGCGAGATTCTGGTCCAAGTGGGCGGCGAGGTCGTCCTCGTGGGATCGGGCCAGCTGGACGTGCTTCCCTCGTAAGGCTTTTGGTGCATGCTGTCATCGAGCCACGGGCAGCGCCCATGCGCTGCCCTGCTCGCGGTCGAGCACCGTCTCCCCCTTGTTTTTCAGCCCGAAGATGTAGACCAGCAGGCTCACGCCGATCACCACCGTGACGTACACGATGAACAAGGTGACATGATC
>Ga0207648_10000461_pt1 | contig 45235 bp, 43 predicted proteins | sample KBSMisM32_FD_184310 | JGI IMG/M metagenome (GOLD analysis project Ga0207648, IMG submission 184310) | Miscanthus rhizosphere microbial communities from Kellogg Biological Station, Michigan, USA - KBS Miscanthus M3-2 (SPAdes) (version 2) | ecosystem: Host-associated > Plants > Roots >... | reverse complement strand
GGCGAGACAGATCGGGCTCGACCGGCGCAGCCAATAGATCATTCTATTGGCAAGACGGGCATGCCCGATATGGCCGGCCAGAACCCGCCAGAATCCGCGCAACCCCAAATCCAATTTGGGCTGCAACCAAACGCCCTTTGGATTGGCTGCACAGTTGCACCTGCAAGCAAACGGGGGTGGTCTGGTGAAATATCCGGGCTAGAAGCCGTCAGCCCCGGCCGGTGCGAAACGTGATCGAATAGCGTAACTGCTTGGTCGCGGCAATACTGTGCTGCCACACCCAGCGCGCATTGTCCCGGATCCGGTAGGCTGAGCGCGGCTCGAGCTCCAGAGAGACGACATCCTGTTTGCGATGGGACGCGCCGGGCTGGTGAGGCCGCAATCGCATGCGGCAGGCGCCGCCGAGAGAAACACCGACGATGACTTCATAATCCGGCGCATCCCGATGCCAGCCCAGCGGCGTGCCCGGCCGGTATTCGGTCACCAGGCCGTGCACGAAATTGTCCGCGGGCAGTTCGATCCAGCTTGCGGCCTTATCCCGTAGCGGTAACAGAAATTCAGGAATGCCCGGCGCCTCATCCGGCACCGCGATGCGGGAATCGTATTCGGTCCCGTATCTCACGGTGCGTCGCCTTGCCGTGTATTGCTGGAACTTTGCTTCCTGAAACGGCAGGGTCCGCAAGATCGCCAGCAGCGCCGACTCTTCCTCGCGCGTTATGAACGCGGGCTGATAGGTGAATCCCTCCGGGCCCTGAAAAGCGGCCTCGAACAATTCTTCCTGGAAGGCGGGCGAGGACATGTTTGCAGCTGCATTTCAGTACGGAGCAGTTCGTGAGACCGCGGCAGCGGGTGCAAGTTTTTCTGGAAGTTCGCCGGCCCTCCGAACGCCCCCTGACTTTTCACGTCGTAGCGAGCGCCACAGCTAGACAAGCGGGCACATTCAGTATTTGATATGCGTGCGCTCTGGGAGGGGCGTCCTCGCTGCACAGCAACAACTCCAGACAAGATCCGAAATTTCCGGCGTGAGCAAAGCTGGCGCCAAAACTTGTTTCGACCAGGGAGAATTCCATGTCCGTCGCACGCCGTTTTGCATCCGGTTTCGCGATCGCGCTGTTCGCGGTTTCCGTATTCGCGGCGGAACTCCCGCGCACAAAGCCGGAATCGGTTGGGCTTTCGTCGAACCGCCTGGAGCGCGTCAGCGAAGTGCTCCGGGCCAAGGTCGATGCTGGTGAGATTCCCGGCTATGTCGCGCTCGTCGCGCGTCACGGCAAGGTCGCGTATTACGAGGCGTACGGCATGCAGGACCCGAGCACAAAAAAGCCGATGGCTAAAGACTCGATCTTCCGCGTCTACTCGATGACCAAGCCGCTCACCAGCGTCGCAGCGATGATCCTGGTCGAAGAGGGCAGGATGAAACTCTCCGATCCGGTATCCATGTATTTACCCGAGTTGGTGAATCTGAAAGTGGCGACCAACGCGGACTCCGCAAAGACGCCGGCTGATCTGCAGACCAAGCCCGCAACCAATCCTATCCGCGTGCTGGATCTGCTGACGCACACCTCCGGTTTGACCTACGGCTTTTTCAAGGGTGTTCCGGGCGGCGGGGCAGTCGAACAGGCGTATATCGACGGCGGCGAGGGCGATCTCGATATAACCAACGCTGAACTGGTGACGCGCCTGAGCAAACTGCCGCTTAAATACGAGCCGGGCACCACGTGGTGGTACAGCCGTTCCTCCGACGTACTGGGTCGATTGATCGAAGTCGTGTCCGGCATGACGCTCGGCGAATTCATCGACAAGCGCATCGCGAAACCCCTGGGCCTGGTGGACACCGCATTCAGCGTCGCACCTGGCAAAACATCGCGCTTTGCCGAACCCTTTCCCGCTGACAAGGAAGGCCTGATCCTGAAATACACCGATCCGACGAAGCCGGTGAAATTCGAGGCTGGCGGCCAGGGACTCACGTCGACGGTGATGGACTACGCGCGCTTCGCGCATATGCTGCTAAACAACGGCGCACTGGACGGCAACCGCGTGCTCGGCAAGAAAACCGTGGCCCTGATGACCAGCGACCAGCTCAGCCCCACTCTCAACCGCGGCCCTTTCTTCATTCCCGGCCAGAGTCACGGGTTTGGCCTGCTCGGCGCCGTCCGCACCGAAGGCCCCCGCGCGCCCGCTGCACTGAATTCAATGGACGGTTCCGTCGGCGAGTTCTATTGGGCTGGTTACGCCGGTACCTATTTCTGGGTCGATCCCAAGGAAGACCTGGTCGGCGTATACATGATGCAATCCGTGAAGCACCTGTTGTGGTACGCCACGACGTTCAAGACGTTGGTCGTGCAAGCGGTAGTGGATTAAGCAGGGCGAGTTCGAGGCTTCGGGCCGTTTCAAATGGTTCATGAAACCATGCAGGTCTGACCCGCCGTATTGCGCATATTCATCCGTCGGGAGGATGTCATGAGAAAGCTTTCAATTCTTGTACCGTTGTTTCTGCTAATGGGTCTCAACGCCTGGGCGGACGATGCACCCACGATCGTCGGAAGCTGGAAGCTCGTGAGCACGGCGGCAACAACGTTGGACGGCCGGTCTGTCGCCTCACCCATGGGAGAGCATCCGACCGGATTCCTGACCTACACCGCCGACGGTCGCATGAGCCTTCTGATTACGCATGACGGGCGCCCCAAACTTTCCGGCGACCGGCTGGATTCCCCGATCGAAGAACGTGCCGGCGCATTTTCTACCATGGTCGCCTATGCTGGCAGCTACCGTCTTGAGGGCAATCGGTTGATCCATCATATCGAGGCCTCGTCCTCGCAGAATTGGGTCGGCACGGACTTGCCGCGCACGGTGACTTTCAACGGGAACCGATTGAAACTCGAAGCGCCGATGAGGGAGCGCCACGGTGTGGTACAGAAATTTGAACAGGTGTGGGAACGGATTGCGCCCTGACTCTTTGGTTACTTTTCCTGGCCGCGCAAGAAACGTGACCAGCCGCCTGGCTGCCCCAGGCCAGTGACGCCGCTACTTCTTCTCCCCGCCTTTTTTCTCGTCATGATGCGCCTTGCACGCTGGCGACAACTCGGCTTCATGCTGTTTCATGCACTCCATGATGCGCCCTCCGCCCGGCTGAACGCCCTTGCAAAGGCGCTCCACGTCTTTCATGCAGGGATGGCGGCTTTCGCCTTCCACGATTTCTGCGCGGCACCCGCTGGAAAGTTTCTCCTTGTTCTCGGCAAGGCAGCGCAGGACGCGTCCCTGGCCGGGCTGCACGCCTTTGCAGAGTGTCTGGGCGTCACCCTTGCACGCTTCGGCAAATTCCTTGACCTCTTTTTTGGCCTCGGCCATTTCCTCCCGGCACCCTGGCGAAACTTCCGACTCGTGTTGTTTGAGGCACGTTACCAGGCGCCCGCCTCCCGGCTGAATGCCCTTGCACAGCTTTTGCAAATCCGCGCGACACGCGCCACGCATTTCTTTCTCCTCTGCCTGTGCCGCAAATATTGTCAACAGCCCGACAACGATCGATAGATGCGTGATGAGGATCCGCTTCATGTCTATGCCTCCAGAAGTTCGTGGTGAATGACCGGCCCGGCCTAGAACGTACGATCCGCTTTCCAAGTTGACGAGCGGCGCCATAAATGAACAGCGGAGAAGCCGCGCACCGCCCACGCGCGGCGTTCTTTCTCGAGGATTTTTGGTTCCGGCATAACCTGCTTAACCGGTCATGCCGCAGCAATCAAATGCGGCTAACCGCTATAACCTGATTAACCGGTCTTGCCGCAGCAATCAAATGCGGCTAGCCGCTATAACCTGCTTAACCGGTCTTGCCGCAGCAATCAAATGCGGCTAGCCGGTAGGTTAGCCACTGATGAGTGCTTTTAGTTGCGGCATAACCTGCTTGACCGGTTGCCTTCACGAAGGAGAGCTTTTAGTTTCGGCAACCTATCAAGCAGGTTAGCCTCCACTGAAATCTTCGATTTTCTTGGCCGCGCAAGAAAGGGAACCAGCCGCCGGGCTGCCCCCGGCCATAAAGTGCTTCCTCCCCTTCCCGGCGCAGCGTAGGATTCCCGCAACCTGCGACGAACTGGCGGAGAACCACCCATACAATCCGCGCCTGCAGTCAAAACACATGATTGTCCTGAGGAGGAATACGAATGCCCAGCGCTGTCTCCCCGGAGTTTGAAAAAGCGACCTACTTCAAGGTCGCTTATCGCCTGATCCCGTTCCTGTTCCTTTGCTACATCGTCGCCTTCCTGGATCGCGTCAACGTGGGGTTCGCCAAGCTGCAAATGGCGGGCGACCTTGGCTACAGCGATGCCATGTACGGCTTCGGCGCCGGCGTATTCTTCATCGGCTACTTTATTTTTGAAGTGCCCAGCAATGTGATCCTGGAACGGGTCGGAGCACGCATGTGGATTGCGCGCATCATGATCACCTGGGGACTTATTTCATCCGCGTTCATGTTCTCGGGGCAGATTCACTGGGGCGTGGTTGCGACCGCCTTCGGCTGCACCGACGCCGAGTTCAGTTTCTATTTCCTGCGCTTCTGGCTGGGTGTGGCGGAAGCGGGTTTCTTTCCTGGCATCATTCTGTACCTGACTTACTGGTTTCCCGGCGCGCGGCGCGCGAAGATGGTTGCGCTGTTCATGACGGCGATCGGCGTATCGAACGTGATCGGTTCGCCGGTATCCGGCGCAATCATGCAATTCATGGACGGGGCCGGCGGCTTGCGCGGCTGGCAGTGGCTGTTTCTGCTCGAAGGCATCCCTTCCGTGATCATCGGCTTCCTGGTATTCGTGCGGCTGCCGGACGGACCGCAAAAGACGAAGTGGCTCACGCAGCAAGAGAAGGATTTGATAGTGACTCGAATCGAGGAGGACAACGCCGACAAGAAACACCTTGCAGGCGGGCACAACCTCCTGGACGCCTTCAAGGATGGCCGCGTATGGGCGTTGTGCGTCGTGTACTTCTGCGGCGCCGTAACCTTCTACGCGGTCAGCTTCTGGATGCCGACCATCGTCCAGGAGCTGGGCATCGACAAGAAGGATTACCTCAAGGTCGGATTGCTCACCATGATCCCGTGGACGGCAAGCGTCATTTCGATGATCTATTGGGGAGCCCATTCGGATCGGACGAAGGAACGCCGCTGGCATTCCGCCTCGGGTTTCCTGGTCAAGATGGTGGGCTTGCTGATCCTCGCGATCGTGCCGCACTGGCCGATCATGTCGATGTTCGCGCTGACGCTGGTAACGATCGGATGGGGTGCGTACGTGGTGACGTTCTGGTCGCTGCCCACCGCGTTTCTCAGCGGCACAGCCGCGGCAGCCGGCATCGCCCTGATCAACTCGGTCGGAAATCTCGGCGGCTATTTCGGTCCCGATATGATCGGCCGCATTCGTATGGCGATGGGCGGTGCCACGGAGCCGGCGTTTTATACGCTGGCGGGCGTGGCGCTGCTCGGCGCCCTGATCATCCTGTTCCTGCCCAGGACGCAGCTCAAGCCGGCACCCCTGACGACAGCATGACCTGGAGCTGAACGGGTCAGATCGCAGAACTGGATGAATCAAAAACGGGCGCCCCTGGCGCCCGTTTTCCATGGCACCTACCGCCTTCGACTCCATGCCCCGCCCCGATTGACCGAAGCATGCGGGCAGCATAGATTTCCTCTTCGGCGGAAGTGAGATAGCCGCCATTACCCTTCCTTGCAAACCTGCCAGGAGAATTCGCATGACCGAGACCGCAGTCGCAGTCATTGTCGTCCTAGTCCTCGTGGTCGGTCTGACCTGGCTTCGCGCCAGAACCGGCAGCAGGTTCGAAATCAAGACTTCCGATGTTGCGCTCGCACTGGTGCCGGTTGCGCTGTGGATGCTCTTCACGGGAAAGGTGCAGGAGTTTGCCGTCGGGGATGTCAAGATCGTCACCGCAATACGCGAAGCTTCCGCGTCTCCGATCAAGAACCAGGTCACTCCACTTCCGGTCGCCGAAGTTCGTATCGACCCGAAGCTCGGCGTGGAACAAATTCCCGAGCTTCTGCGCCGGAAGACGGAAGCGCTGAGTTTCCGGCTCGGCTATGGCGGCTATTACGGTCCCGCCATCGCCGAGTACCTTGCCAGATTGTCGCAGTCGCCGTCTTTTCGTTATGTCGTAATTTCGATGTCAGACGGACGATTCGCGGGCATGATCGACGCGCGGCAACTCTCCGCGCTGCTGACCGGTCAAGACCGGCGGCAATCGGACGAATTTGCCAGCCACCTCAACCGCAACGAATTCGACGCGATCCTGACATTGCCGGGTGTCATTGCCCAGGACAAGGCGATCAAAAAAAGCACGGACAAGCGCCAGGCCTTGATGCAGATGGAGGCCATGGATGTGCAGACGTTGCCGGTCGTGGATGACGCCGGGAAATTTGTAGGTGTGGTGGACCGATCAAAGCTGACGGCCAGCATTATTATCGACATCGCGCAGAAGGTCGGCGCGTGAAGCCAATGCATTGTTCAAGAACGCGGGTCTACAGAAAAGGGGGGCGGAAGATTCGATCTGAACTGGAGAAAATGTTACCCATGCCCCCCCAAGGGTACCGGGCTGTGCCCATAATCCCAGCCTTCCCTTTGAAGGGGAAGGAGCCAATCGCTTTTCACTTGCCATTCGCTAAAGTGTTGGACATGACAAGAGAACATCTACATCCGGAGACTCATTCGGCAGGTGGAGGCCAAACGCAAAGCCTGATCTCTTGCGATCCCGTAATCAGGGAAGCGGTTCAAGCCTGAGCACCGCTCCTCCAGCGAAGTCTGCAGAATTGCCGCACGGTGCGCCCTCGGTGCGGCGGCGCGCGCTCGGGGCGGCAGTCATCGGCAATGTGCTGGAGTGGTACGACTTCGCCGTCTACGCGTTCCTCGCCACGGTCCTTGCCAAGAAATTCTTCCCGGGCGGCGATGAACTGAGCGCATTGCTCGCGACCTTCGCGGTATTCGGTGTCGGCTTCGTCGTGCGTCCGCTCGGCGGCATCATCATCGGCCGCATGGGGGACCGGCGTGGGCGGAAGATCGCGCTGTCCCTGACGATAGTGCTGATGGCATTGGGCACGGTGATGATCGGGCTGCTGCCCAGCTACGAATCGATCGGTGTCGGCGCCTCCGCGTTGCTGGTCGCCGCCCGTTTGCTGCAAGGTTTCTCGGCCGGCGGCGAATGGGGAAGTTCGACCGCCTTCATCGTCGAGTGGGCGCCTCCGCAACGCCGTGGCCTGTTCGGCAGTTTGCAGCAGGCCAGCGTGGCATGCGGATTCTTGCTCGGCTCGCTCACTGCTGCTTCACTCAGTACCTGGCTCACCCCTGCTGCCCTCGAAGCGTGGGGTTGGCGTTTACCGTTCTTGTTCGGCGGCATACTAGGGCCGATTGGTCTGTACATGCGTCGCAACATCGAAGAAACGCCGCCGTTCAAAGCTGCAGTGCAGGAAAGGGCAGAACGTGGCATCGCGTCCGCAGCGCATGGCTGGCGCCTGGCGGCGCGCGCGCTCGGTTTCACAGTTTTGTGGACGATCGCATATTACATTTTCCTGAGTTACATGCCGACATTCCTGCAAAAGCACGTTGGGCTGGATCGCACGCAAGCGCTGTGGTCGAACACGCTGGCGCTGCTGGTCTTGGTGGCTGCGGTGCCGGCAGCGGGAGCGCTGTCCGATCGCATCGGACGCAAGCCCCTGCTGCTCGCCTCCTGCACGGCGTTTGCGCTGCTTCCGTACCCTTTGTTTGCGGGCCTATTGTCGAACCCATCGATGCCGGCTGCCATTGCCGTGCAAGTGTCGTTCGCATTGGCAATTGCTCTATTTTCCGGCCCCGGACCGGCGGCGATTGCCGAGATCTTCCCGACGCGCATGCGCTCAACCTGGATGTCGATCGGTTATAGTTTGGCAGTGGCGCTGTTCGGCGGTTTCGCGCCGTACGTGGCGACGTGGTTGATTGCGCGCACCGGCTCGCCGCTGGCGCCGACCTACTATGTGATTGGCGCTGCCGTCGTCAGCGCGATCACTATCGCCACGCAGAGAGAAACCGCGCACGAGGCACTGAGATAACAGCCATGAAATCAATAAGGCTACTTGCCACAGAGATCACAGAGCGCACAGAGAAGAGTACTTGTCGCCATGCCTGCCCCCTGACCAAGTGGAGGACCATCGAATACAGCACGGTTATGGGATTTTCCTCTGTGTTCTCTGTGTCCTCTGTGGCTGAATTGTGGTTGTTAGCATGAACGAACCCGAATTGGAACCCTGGCAATGGTCGGAGCAACACTGGCGCAAGGTAGTGAATCACGTGCGCGCCGGTCGCCGGCTGCATCCCCCGCACTGGAAAGACGGTGCGCGCTGCGCGGTCGCGCTGTCGTTCGACTCCGATCACGAAACCAACGAACTGCGCGACGGCGGAAAATCAATCGGCCGGCTGTCATGGGGGCAATACGGCAGCCGGGTCGGCGTGCCGCGCATACTCAAGGCGCTGCGACAACATGATGTGCGCGCGTCGTTCTATGTGCCCGCAGTGACGGCACTGCTGTATCCGGACGAACAGCGGCAAGTCGTGGGCGACGGTCACGAAATCGGCATCCACGGTTGGATACACGAATTGAACTCGGTGCTGCCGCTCGCGGCCGAGCGTGATTTGATGTTTCGCGCCGCAGACACATTGGAACAAGTCACTGGCGTGCGCGCCGTCGGCATGCGCACGCCGTCCTGGGATTTCAGCCCAAACACGCTATCGATCGCCAAGGAAATGGGGTTGCGCTACGACTCCTCGCTGATGGCCGACGAGGATTGCTACGAACTGCTGCTCGATGGCGAGCCAAGTGGCGTCGTCGAACTGCCGGTCGAGTGGGTGCGCGATGATGCGGTGTATTTCTGGATGCACCGCGGCCAGTCGTTTCGGCCCTACACGCCGCCCGCCGCAGTGTTCGAGATTTTTCGCCGCGAGTTCGATGCGGCGTACGACGAGGGCGGATTGTTCCAGCTAACCATGCATCCGCACATCATCGGCTATCGCTCACGCATCTGGATACTTGAAGAGCTCATTCGCCATGCACGCCAGCGCGGCAGCGTCTGGTTCGCAACGCATGCCGAAGTGGTCGATTGGGCCTGCGCGCACGCCGTCTAGCCAAATACCCGGCCTTGTATATTTTTAGCGAATGACATGCTATTTCTCACTGGAGTACCTTCCACTACTCCATGTGGGGCTAATGGCGGCGCGAGCTTGATGCAAGTGTCGGTTATGCCGATCGATCGGCATCGGAGTATGCTTTTTGTATTTTGCGATTCGGTTCTGAAAGGAAGACAAGATGCGCGAAGTTGTCGTACTCGTTTTCGGCATCATGCTTGCGGGATGTGTCACCCCGCCGCAGACGCCGGGCGAAGTTCGAGAGGGCGTGAAGCGCGGCGCCGCGATGAGCAAGACCGAGCGGAACGAGGTAAGCCGCCCGTTCAAAGCTGTCTTCGCCGACATCACGACAAACACCGACAAATGCCTCAACGTCACCGTGAGGGGTTCCACGCCCGGCACCTACGGACCCGTGGTCGATTCGATCCCGTATCACGCGCGCTCGCGGATGGTAGGTGACAAAGCCGGAGAGACCGTGTTTCAGCACAGCAAACGCACGACCGGACAGATGCCCGAAGGCGGCTACTTCGTGATGGTCATGGATACCGAGGACATCGGCCCGAACAAGACCAGCGTGACCATCTACGGTCCGTCCATCGGTTTTCAGAACATTTACGACGCGGTCCTCGCCTGGGCAAAAGGTGAAAAGAAGGCCTGTCCGAAGTTTCCATATGATGGCGGTGGGCAATCGTTCGAGTATCACGGCAAGTAACATGGCAATGCACGCAACCAAGTTGTCGACCCCTTCATTCCGACCTTGCGAATTCGCCGAATGCGGGATTTTCGATTCCAACAAACTGGATTGTTGACGACGTTCGCAGTGCAATTACGATTGCAAGCAAGGACCGCTGCTTGAAACGGCTCACTCGCCAACGGCATCGGCCCACGGAGAACCGATTTCGGTTGCACCCCAGTTCGTGTTTCCGCGCCTGAGCGCGCCGCTTGGGCAAGGCGTACTTGAAAGGCATCGTCAGCCGCTGTTGTTGGACGTACTCGAAGCGCGCCTGCAATGCCTGATGGATCTCTCCATCGAGTGCAGTACCGCCGATGACCAAGGCGTCACGGCCGGAAGAATGCGCCGGCCGCCTGAGGCGCCGAGTGCAAAGCGCTGGTGCTGGTGACCCATACGGATCCGGGCGAACAGCTTGCCGCCATCGCGCGTTATTGCGCGTCGCATCCGTCGTGCAACATCGTCGGCGTGCACCTGTTCAGCTTCGGCAGCGCAGCGCGCGCCGCCGAGTGGATGGCGACCGCGATCACTCGCGGCGCAGAAGTGGAGACAGGCGCGTAAGGCTTGCGAGTGCCGCGCACGAACCTCCGCTTCAGGCGCAAACGCAGTTGCGGCGCGGGGCAATGCGGCGCACCGCCCTCATTTCCGCGATGCGATCGCCGCGTTAGCTGGAGTCCAGGAGACCAGTCGCCCGGCTGCCGCCGGCCCTCCGACTACTACGCACCCAGGGTATCTACGCCCTTGCACTGAGGTGTACTCAATGATCTGTCTGCAGAGGGGGCCTTCTGCGCTCCAGTAGCAGGTTCCCGGTCCAACCGAATAAACCGCTTCTCCTATGTACGGTGCCGTACCGTTCGAATCCGCTCGCGCCGTTAGAATCTGAATTGCCCTTGCGCGCGCCTGTGCTCCAGGAATGCGGAATCGTCCGGCGGTTGCGCAGCATCAGACCTGTGATCCACAACCGATCGCACTGCCCCCGAATCAGGTTCGGTGGCCACAGGTTTCCATTGAATCCCAGAAGGGACGTGGTTACACGATGAACGTCGGTCACGACCTAGGTTTGCTCGCGTTGCTTTCGAATGCCAGCCTGCTGGTCAAGCTTGTCATCCTGATCCTGCTAGGCATGTCGATCGTTTCTTGGTGGCACATGATCAGGAAGCTGGCTTCATTCAGCGAGACACTCAATCGTGCCGACGAATGCGAGAAGGCGTTCCAAAGCACAACAGACTTCGAAGGGCTTTATCAAAAAATCTCAACTACAAAAATTCGCGGTGCCAGCACGGAACGCATCTTTGAAGCCGGGTTTCGCGAATTCACGCGGCAACGCAAACGCTCGAATGGCGTACTGAGCACCGCGCAATGGGACAGGATCCGGCGGGTGATGCGCGCGGTCTATCAAAAAGAAATGACCCTGCTCGAAGCCAATCTCTCTTTTCTCGCGACAGTCAGTTCGGTCAGTCCCTACATCGGCCTGTTTGGCACGGTCTGGGGCATCATGAATTCCTTCCGCGGATTGGCCGCTGTCAGCCAGGCGTCCCTTTCAAGTGTCGCGCCTGGGATCGCCGAGGCGCTGGTCGCAACCGCGATGGGGCTGTTCGCCGCCATACCTGCAGTGATCGGATTCAACCATCTTTTGCGCAAGCTGGAGGGGTTGTCCAACCTCATGGAAGCATTCATCGAAGAGGTCTTCGATGCCCTGCAAAGCAGCCCGGAGACAGGCAAGTGGCCTTCCGACGTCAAACTCGTCCGTTAAGCCAGATCAACGTCGTTCCCTATATCGACGTGGTGCTGGTGCTGCTGGTGATTTTCATGGTGACCGCACCCATGATCACCCCTGGCATCATCGACGTGCCTTCGGTAGGCAAGGTCAACAATGCGCCGGCGCAGCCGATCGAGGTCCAGATCAATGTCGGAGGCCGGATTTCGGTGATCGACCACGACGTTTCCGGCAGGCCACTCGAAGTAAACCGGGACGAACTGGCGACATACGTCACAGCCAAGCAGCAAATCAAGCGCGATCAGCCGGTCATCATCACCGCCGACAAGGAAATCAAATACGACCTTGTCTTGCAGACCATGGACTTGCTCCAGCGCAATCGCGTGGAAAACGTCGGGCTGCTTGCGGTTCCAAAACAGTGAAAACCAGTGCAGCCAGAACGATGGCCGGAAGGCGCGGGGCGATGGATCCAATGCGGCTTGTCGCATGGTTGCGCAACGAGGCGGATTCCGAACCGATTCCAGTCGTCGCGGGGGTCGTCGCGGTTGGCTTGCATGCCTTGTTCATCGGCGCTCTGTTCATGAGCATGACCTGGCAACAGAAGGTTCTTTCGAGGGCGACGATCAAGATCTGGCATTCAATGCCTTTGTCGAGTCCACCCGACGCCGCGCCTCGGCGCGTGACACCGCCGAAGGTGAAAGTTGTTGCGCCGGTCCAACCTGCCGCAGCGGTACCGGCGGTTCCGCCGCTGGAAGTCCAACGGACGCCGGCTACTTTGCCTGCGCCCAAACCGCCACCGGCTGCGGCCGCGCCCGCGCCGGCACAACTGTCAGCAACCACAACTGCGCCCCCAACTGTTACGACAGCCTCGCCGCCGGTATTGCCTCCAACCGTTTCGGCAGCCCCACCCGTGCCACCGTTGGAGCAAACGCCCCCTCAACCCGTTGCCGAGCCCGCGGTAGATGTCGAAGCACAGCGGCGTGAACAGACCATGGCTCTGGCCGAGCGTTTGCGCGAAGAGGAAGACACACCCGTGAACGACACGCTGGATCGGGAACGAGGGGCGCGTCGCGCCGCGCTTGAAAAACGCCGCGCGGGGCGTGATCGCGAGCTGGCGCGCAAACTGCAGGAAGTCAACGCGGCGGCGGATAAGGGCCGCACAGAGGAGCAGGCCGAGGAAGCAAGCGGCGCGCAAACCCTGGCGCTGATCGACCAGTACCGCGCGCGCATAAGTGCCAAGGTGCGTCAACGGGTCGTGCTGCCGGCGGACCTGCGCGGCAATCCGGAGGCAGTTTTCGAGGTGACCCTGTTGCCGGGCGGAGAGATTGCTGGCGTGCGCTTGCGCAAGTCGAGCGGAATTGCAACGCTGGACGCGTCGGTCGAGCGTGCGATCCGCGCAGCACAAACGCTGCCGGTCCCGGATGACCCGGAAATCTTCCATTCGCATTTCCGCAAGTTCACGTTGAACTTCAGACCGAAACAATGACTACCATGGGACTCGCAACCGCGCAACGCTTGCTACTTCTGTTTTTATGGATTGCGGCGCTCCCCGGCACTGCGCTCGCACAAGTCAACGTCGATGTCATCGGCGGCGAAGGCGATCGCATTCCGATCGCCGTCCTCGCCTTCGAAGGGGACGAGGAAACAGACCAGGAGAATCAGATCGCGCGCGTCATAGCCGACGACTTCAGACGCAGCAGTGCCTTGAAAATCATCGATGCGGGCGGCACCCCGATGTCCGGCGGGAAAATCGATTTTGACTACTTCAAGAAACGTCAAACGGACATGGTCGTCTCCGGAACGGTGCGCAGGGAAAAGGACTCGTTCGAGGCCCGCTTCGTCCTGTACGACGTGGCAAGCGGAAGTACGATTCTCGAGCAGACCCTGTCCCATCGCGGGCGCGACCAACGCCGCCTCTCCCACCGCATCGCGGACGTCATCCACGAAAAACTCGCGGGATACCCCGGCGCCTACGCAACCCGGATCTGCTATGTCACTCGAAGCGCAGACAGTGCCGCACTGATCATCGCGGATTCCGACGGATACAACCGCAGCGTGCTATTGCAAAGTTCCGCGCCCCTGATGTCGCCGCAGTGGTCCCCGGACGGGATGAAGCTCGTGTACGTTTCCTTCGAGCGCAAGCGCCCGCGGGTCTACGTCCTGAATCTTGAAGACGGCTCGCGCAAGGTGGTCGCCAGTTTCCGCGGTACCAACTCCGCGCCCGCCTGGTCCCCGGACGGCAAACAAATCGCCGCGACGCTCTCGAAGGACGGGGGCTCGCAAATCTACGTGATGGACGCGGACGGCAAGAACCTTCGGCGTTTGAGCGACAGCCCTTCGCGGGACACCGAGCCGAGTTTCTCGCCGGATGGGCAGCATCTTCTGTTTACGTCCGATCGCGGGGGCGGTGCGCAGATCTATCGCATTTCACTCGCGGGCGGCGCCAAAGCGGAGCGCATGACATTCGACGGAGGTTACAACGCGTCACCGCACTACAGCCCGGACGGAGAGTACTTCGCGTTCGTTCACCAGCAGTCGCGCGGCTTCGGCATCGGACTCCAGGAGATCGCGACGGGACAAGCCCGCTATCTAACGTCCGGACACGATGACCGATCGCCGGCATTCGCGCCCAACGGCAGGGCCATTCTGTACGTGACAAGGCTAAAGGGTAGCGGTGCATTGGCCGTTATCTCAACTGATGGTCTAGCCAGATCGGAAATCACGACCTACGCCCATGACATTCGCAGTCCCGCCTGGGCCCCCTATGAAACGCTCGTTACGGAGGTGAAGTAAATGAAGAGATATCTGACCCTGGCCCTGGTCATCCTGGCCGTCCTGCTCCCCGCCTGCGCCAATTTCGGCTCCTCAGCCGAGGCAGGCAAGCGCTCGGAGGCAGCACGCCAGGAAGCGATCCGGCAGGAAGAAGTTCGCAAGCAGGAAGAGGTTCGCAAGCAGGAAGAGGTTCGCAAACAAGAGGAGGTACGAAAGCAGGAGCAGGTTCGCAAGCAGGAAGAAGTGCGAAAGCAGGAGGCACGCAAGCAGGAAGAGGCACGCAAGCAGGAAGAGGCACGCAAGCAGGAGGAAGTACGAAAGAAGGAGGAAACCCGCAAACAGGAAGAAGCACGCACACAAGAGGCAGTACGAAAGCGCGAGGAAGCACGCAAGCAGGACGTACTTGCCCAAATCGAGACCTTGCGGCGGCAACGACTCGAGGACCACGACGACCCGTCCCTGGTCGGCATGGTGACCGAGGAGGAACTGAAAAAGGCCGACCCGTTGTTAGTCGACCGAAGAATCCACTACGAATTCGACAAGTACGATATCAAGGCGCAATACGCCCCGATGATCGCAGCGCACGCCCGCTTCCTGCTGGGACATCCGACCGTGAAGGTTTTCGTCGACGGCAATTGCGACGATCGCGGCAGCCCGGAATATAACGTCGCCCTGGGCCAGCGCAGGTCGGAGTCGCTCCTTCAGGCACTGGTGGTGCTGGGCGTCCCGGCCAGACAGGTCGAAGCGGTCAGCTACGGCGCCGAAAAACCCGTGGCTTACGGAAGCAACGAGGAAACCTGGGCACAGAACCGGCGTTCCGACATCGCCTATCCCATGTTGAAGCCCTGACCCGGCAGCAAGGCACGAGACAACGACGAGAGGGGTGCAGATTGAAGATCGCCAGAATTCCGCGTAATTCGCAGTGTTCGCGTCTGCGAGCCATGCGACTCGATCGAGCAGCCCTGTTGCTACTGAGCGCACTGGCAGCGCCCTGCTCGGCCGATGACGAGCCGAACGCAGCGTCATCGGCGGCCGGCAATGACGCAGCCTTTCGGGCGATCGAGATGATCAACCAGAACGATTCCCTGAATTCGGAAGTCACCAAGCTGCGAGGGCAACTCGAGGAAGTTTTCGATGCAATCAGGAAATCTCAGGAACGCCAAAAAAAATTCGCGGCAGACCTGAATTCGAGGGTCGGCAAGATCGAGACCGAGGGCAAGGCCCAGTCCCGCGATGCCCAGACGAAAGTCAAGGTGCTCGAGGACAAGGTCCGAAAACTGGAACAATCTCTTGCCGTGCTGGGCCAGGCGCTTTCGGACGCAAATCAGGCCGCTGCGGAAGAGGATCCAGCGCAAAAAGCGTATGGGATTGCCATCGGCGAATATCAAGCCGGCGATTACGCAGCGGCGGTTCGCCATCTGGGTGCCTTCGGCGAGTCGTTTCCCGGCTCAGCCGTGGTGTCCGATGCCCAGTACTGGCTGGGCGACGCGTTGTGGCGCCAACGCGATTACGCGGCGGCGATCGCGGCCGAGGAAACTCTCCTGACCAAATACCCGCAGGGCAAGAAGGCACCCGACGCATGGCTGCTGATCGGGAAATCGCACCTCTCGCTCGGGGATGCCGAAGCGGCGCAGCGATCATGGCAAAAATTGGTAGAGAATCACCCCGACAGTGACGCTGCGCGCAAAGCGCGCGAGCTGCTGAAACAACTTCCTTGAAGTAGACCTTCCATTGAAACTTCGTGACAGGTGACAAACCCGCGTCACTCGTCACTAGGTCGAATCGCGCGTCCTCTCTCGTATCTATCGCGTTGGGTGTAATGTGGAATCTTTGGAGCAGATGAGAGGAGAACGGCGATGCGAGCACTGTTTGGAGCCCTGATTCTTTCCGTTGTATCGGCGGGCACTGCATCGGCACAACCTGCCGGCGGAGCAGAAGACAACCTGAAGCGCAAAAACATCGTGCTGCCTCCGCCGGTCGCACCCGTTGCAAACTATGTCTCCGCGGTCCGAGTCGGCAACCTGCTCTTTCTTTCCGGCTCGGGTCCGGACCAAGCCACGCCGAAGGGAAAAGTAGGCAAGGACCTTACGCTCGAGCAGGGCTATCAGGCGGCCCGCTCGGTGGGGCTCAACCTTCTCGCCACGGCGCGCGCCAACCTTGGAAGCCTCGATAAGGTAAAAAGAGTCGTGAAAGTCCTCGGCATGGTCAACTCAGCGCCCGGATTCACCGATCAGCCGAAGGTTATCAACGGCTTCTCCGATCTCATGGTCGAAGTCTTCGGCGAGTCGATCGGCAAACACGCCCGCTCCGCGGTCGGCATGGCCGAGCTGCCCTTCAGTATCCCGGTCGAAATCGAAATGATCCTTGAAGTCGAATAGTTAGAGCCTCACGACGCGATGGCGTTACGTCTGAAAAAAACGGGCACCAACCGGTGCCCGTCCCGCTACGGCGAGCGCTGATCACTGCAAATTACATGTCGCCTTTCTTGCCGGGATGAGCGGCCATGTAAGTATCGACCTCATCCATGGATAGGGTGCCATCCTTGTCCGTGTCGATTGCGTCGAAATTCTTGGCAGCGTTCTTGTTGAATTTCTTCGCTTCCTTGCGGTCCAGAGTGCCATCGTTGTCCTTGTCAGCCTTCTTGAAGGCGGCCGCAGTCTTATCTTGGTCCTGCATGCTCTTGTCGCTGGTGTTCTTGTCCTGCTTGGCGTCTTTGCTGGTGTCGTTCATCGCATCCCTGGTATTGGGATCCGACGACCTGGATTGCGAGGTTTCGGCCTGCTTGGGTGTTGCCTTGACGTCAGTATCGGCAGTATTGTCAGCCGCGAATACGATGGTTGCAGTCCCGACGAACAGTCCAGCTACCAACAGCGAAATAATGGAACGTTTCATGGCGATGATTCCTTTCAGGAAGAAAAAGTAAAATCCGCGGCCGGCCAAGCAATGTCCGCGGCACTGCTTTTTTTAGGGTATGTCTGGCACATCTATGCAGACCATCCCGTCCGCCAAAAGTTGACTGCCATCGCAGTTAGCGCCGCCACAAACCATGGTCCGAGTGGCCTAAGGGGCATTTCAGCCGCCCCCAGCGGCCGATTTCACGCGCTGAAGCAAGCATGAACGGTTCAATCGTTCTTACTTCCATTCGGCGCGAACGTTCCTTTCGCTTCGGGAGCTGCCCGAACAAGACTGAAGTGAGCCGGTCAATCCGGACATGACGAAAGAAACGGGCGCCCTCGGCGCCCGTTATTTTTTGCTTTCCGTCAGGCCTAATTGTTCGAGGCTGCGTGGCGCCCCTTCATATAGGTGTGGATCTCTTCACGAGACACCGTGCCATCCTTGTCAACGTCGATGGCGTCGAAGTTCCTGCCGACCTTCGGCATCGCTTTGGCTTCCGTGCGATCCAGTGTGCCGTCGTTGTCCTTGTCGGCCTTCTTGAAAGCGGCATCGCTCTTATCGTGCATGCGCTTGTGCGCGGCTGCGGCCCGTTCGTCCTTGGGCGGACTGGTCATCTCCTTCTGATCCGTTCCCCTGGAATTCGAGGTTTCGGCCGCGTTGGGGTCGGCGGTGACGTTCTGGGCAAAAGACGCCGCTGCCGTACCGGCGCAGAGTCCCGCTACCAATAGCGCACTGATGGAATGTTTCATGGTGCTGCTCCTTGAGGTGAGGATGGGAATTTCGCGGTCATCTGGCATTGCAGAGATTGGACCGCGGCGCGGCGGCGCTTTTTGGAGTTTTCCTGCTGCATAGCGGCCGCTCCGGGAATTGAATACCCAGCCTCGCGGAAGTTACTCTCTCGATCGTCCGGCGTATGTCTGGCAGCACACAGAGCGCGGGAATGGTGAAAAGATGAAGACGAGGCGAAAGCCTCAGGAAAGCCCGTCTGCCGTCCCGTTCCAAACACTCTCCTTCACGTTATCTGACGCACTGCGTGCCACACATCGGCCCGACGTTCCTTCAACCCGCTATCAGCCGGTCGATTTCGACAGCCAGGGCGATCGCATCGTTGCTGAAGTAATGCGTATGGGCACCGGCGCCAAGGCAGAATTCCGTTCGATCCCCGGCACGCTGTGCTTCGACCTTGCCATCGGCGGCGACTGCGGCAATGCGAAAACGCGTTGCGTCGCTGGGTGGCGTCCAGATAAAGCGCCCTACATAGTCGCCCGAGCGGCAGGCGTTCACCCATTCGCGCGCACCGATCGCCGCGGCATCCGGGACCGCGGTCGCGAACCCCGCCGCGTTCGAGCCCATCCACTCGTACAGCAGCGGAAAACGTTCCGCATACAGGTCGCGCAGCGGCGAGCCCACGGTCACGAGCGCGACCGGAATCGTGCCGATGACATCCGTCAAACGCCGCTGGACATGCAGGTAGCGGAGCAGATCCGCGCTGATCACCGTGCCCTGGCTGTGCGAGACGATCACAATGCGCCGATAACGCCCGTCGTGCAGGTAAGCGAGCAGCGAGGCAAAGCGCGAGTAGATGCGCGCCCGCGGCGGCTGGCGATTGGGAGGATCGCCGAAGTAGTTGTCGATATCGAGCACCGCGTCTATGGCGACGCGTAATCGGCCGAAAGTCTGCGTGAAGCGGGAGCCGAGCGCAGCAATTGTCAGCGCGCCACCCGCCAGCCATTTTCCGGCAGCGACCAGCGTTTCGCCCTGAAAATATTCCAGGAAGCCGGCCAGCCATTGTGCAAAGGAACCCGTCATGCCGGTCGAAAAATCGAACTGCTGGAATACGAAAGCGAGATAAAACAATCCGCCGCCTATCGCGCCGAGCGGCACGATCCAGGTGAAGGCCGAACCCAACCGCCGCATCCCGCCACCGAGCCAGGTACCGAGCCGCACGGACCACACGGCTGCGCAGCTCTTCGTGCCGCGTGCGTCGATGTTCTTGCTGGGGGAAAGCTCTTCGAGCAGGGAGGGTGCCAGCACCAGCAACCCGGCCGCGGCAAGCACCGAGAATGCAAACACCAACGGCGTGAAGAATCCGCCGAGACTGTGCACGCGATCGTCGAGGAAAATGGCGGCCGACCGGTATCCATTTTCAAAAAGAACGGACTGGTAGTTCAGATCGTTCAGCGCATGGCCCGCAACGTAGCTCACTACCGACCAGAGCACGAGGCTGAGCACGGCGAACAGCGCAGTCGAGACGACCAGGGTCAGACGTGCCGTGTGCAACGACTCCCTGACAGGGGCATCTCCGGCGCGCCCGAGCCACAGTCCCAGTAGCAGACCCACGATCTGGACCACGATGAATACTGCCCACACCAGCAGCACGGCGGCGAACAGCCATTCGCCGACATTCAACGCCGCGGTGAACATCCATTCGCGTTGCGTGGACATGTAAGGCAGAAGATCGCGGCCCCGCACGCATAGCGAAATTACCGATGTCAGGACCAGCAGGTGGCCAAACACGCGAACGCCATGCGTAACACGCGCATAGCGCTCGACCAGATACGCTCCCATCAGCTCGACCGCCAGCGCGCCTGCGCCGAAATAGATGGTCGCGATCCAGCGGTAGCTCAGCAGTGAGGTGATGGCCACGGCGAGGCTTGCGATCGCGGCCACCAGCCACAGCAGCAATTTCATCCAGCGCTCCGCAGGCGACATGTCGCGCAGCCATGCGAGCGCACCCACTCCGCCCAATACGATCGCGCCGATCCCGAACAGCGCAGCGAACACCTGGCCTTGCTGCTCGGCCGGTATGAACGCCGTCGCGCCGAATACGATCATGAGCAGCATCGACAGTTGCACGAGTGCCGCCGGGGCCTTCATCAGCCAGGCCAGCCAGGCATGCAATCGCTGCAACAGCCGCCACGCCCTGCCCCCGCCGGTGCCGAGCGCGATCTGGTCGATCACGTCCGCCGAAAGCGTGCTCAGGTGAAAGAACAACTGGTAGAGCGCCGACAGCGCACGCAAACCGCCTGCGCCGAGTCGGGACAGATCCGCCCAGTACATTTCATAAACATCGACTGGCCTATCGTCCGCCCGGCGGCGCAACGACACGCGTGTCGACTCGTACAGCGCCTCGCTCTCGGACAAGTCGAGGCGGCCCAACAGGTAGTCGTTTAGCGCGATACCGAGATCCTGCGATTTGTCTTTCACCCCTGTCGGCTCGCGCGATCCCGGCCGTCGCACGTCCGCTTGGGCGGACATGGGTTGCTGTGTCTGATAAAAGCCGCTCGGCGAGCCTGGCTTGCGCCTGGAGATCTCGTGGCTGCGCACTTCGCCGCCCGCCCGCTGCACGGGAGATTGTGTCGAAGTGAGCACGCCACCCGGCTCGAGCTTTGCGACGGGCACCAGCACGTCGTGCATTTCACCTTGCACGAAGCGCGGCAGACCTTCGCCCCCGTGGCAGAGCAGCCGCACGAGTTCGCGCACCGTTTGGCCCGGTCGCTGGTCGGCGATGCCATGAACGACGACGACGGCGACGCGATCCGTTTCGTTCACCCGTCGGTTCGCATCAGGCTTGCGCGATGATTCCATGTGGCATTGAGCTCATCGGCATATCCGACAAAGATGGGGAAAAATGCGGGGCGAATGAGAAAAATGCGCACCCATTTTTTCGGGGCACTGTACCTGTGCGGTACTGGACGGTCAACGCGAGTTTGTGTCTCGCAGCGTTGGATTCACGGCTTGGTCGAAACGCCGCCTCACACGCCGCGGCGTGGGCGGCGATACCGAGCAATGGGTTCCGGGCGAGGTTCCGACTGCGTAACTTCGGCGGGTCCTGGCTACAACAACGCTCGTCTCATCAAGGTTCGGACCCCGGCGCCTTTGCAAATTCCATTTTCGCCAGCGCCAATGCATCAGCCCGCGCGGTTCTGGCTTGAGTCATGCATTTACGCATCAGTGAGAACTCGAGGACTCCGCATCTATCCATCGCCGCGAGATATTCCGTTCGTGCCCTTGCCTTTGCCGCGTTAAAGCGTTTCATCTCGAAAGCCAGTCGCTCCGCATCCAAGGAATCTTGATGTGTGGTCAATGATCTTGCCGGCTCGACCGGCGCCTGCCGATCGTAGGCATATGCGCTTTGAGCCATCGCCGAAGTGCCACCGCCGCCGGCTATTCCGAGAATTAGCAAGTGAAAAATCAGATGGTTCATTCTTTGCCCCCCCAAATCAGAATTACGCGCTTCGCTGGCGACCTTGACTTGTCCGACGTTTTCGCACGGGCCGCGGCTCGCGATAATCGTTGCCGCTAAAGCGCATTCAAATTTTGACCACAACCCTCCTCCGGCTTCTGTTCGGTACCGTACATAGAGAGCCTGCTGAGCGATTCGTCACCGGATGTTAGGAGACCGTCGACATGCGGATCCCCGTTGCCTTTACAAATCTTTACCTTGGCGAGAACAGCCGTTTACAAGTTGCCGCCAGTATGCCGGCATCGGGCAATGGTGCCCGACCACACGGAGACATTGAACATGGAATCCCTGGAAACTTCCCCCCAATCCACCGGAGCCCGCTGTCACGGGTCCCGGCACGGCGGTGCCCGCTTCGGGCGCGGCCTGTTTTTGCTGCTGGTGGCACTTGCCGCGGGCTTTGTCGGCGGCTACGCCGGCCGGTCATTCGCGCATGGCCCCGGCAGCCTGATGTCGGCAGCGCTGGACCCCGCGCAGATCGACGAACACGTCGAACGCATGGTGAAGCATCTTGCCGTGGAGGTGGACGCGACGCCCGAACAGAAAGACAAGCTCGCCGCCATTGCAATAAGCGCCGCCCACGACCTCGCGCCGTTGCGTGGCAATATGAAGCACGCACGCCAACAAGCTCTCGACCTCCTGAGCGCCGAGAAAGTCGACCATGCCGCAATGGAAAGCCTGCGTTCGGAGCAGCTCGCCTTGATGGACTCTGCCTCGAAGCGATTGACCCAGGCCTTGGCAGACGCGGCTGATGTGCTGACGGTGGAACAACGCAAGAAACTCGCCGAGCGCGCGCAGCGCTTTGGTCATCACTTCCATCACGGCTAGACGACATCCCCCTCTCCCCGCCCCTCTCCCGCCAGGGGAGAGGGAGTAACGTCAGAAAACGAAAACAAGACGAGAGCCGTCTTCGAGCTCTAAGGCTCCCTCTCCCCTGGTGGGAGAGGGCTGGGGAGAGGGGGAGAGAGGGAGTCCTTCGACAAGCCCGCCTCGTGCGGGTAAATTCGAGTTCATCGTGCCCACGCCACCTGGTTCTTCCAGCCGCATTCTCCTGATCGAGGATGACCCGCGCCTTGCTGCGCTGGTGAGCGAGTATCTCGGCGATGCGGGCTATCGGGTCACTGTCACCGAAACGGGCGAATCAGGACTGGCTCATGCGAAACGCGAAGCGTTCGATGCGCTCGTGCTCGACCTGATGCTGCCGGACATGGATGGTCTGGACGTCTGCCGCAAGCTGCGCGCCGCTTCTGCGCTGCCGATTCTCATGCTGACCGCGCGCGGCGACGCGATGGACCGTGTGGTCGGACTGGAACTGGGCGCGGACGATTATCTGCCCAAGCCCTTCGAGCCACGCGAACTGCTGGCGCGGCTGCGCGCGATTCTCAGGCGCGGCAAGAGCAGTGCCGGTGCCGACGTACTGCGTTTCGGCCGCCTCGAGATCGATCGCGGCGCTCGAGCGGTGCGCCTGGACGGTGTCACCCGCGAAATAACCAGCTACCAATTCGCCCTGCTGTTGGCACTCGCGGAAAGCGCGGGCCGCGTTCTCTCGCGCGAGGCCTTGATGGAAAAGCTCAAGGGTGAAGCGCTCGAATCCTTCGACCGTTCCATCGACGTGCATATCTCGCGCATCCGGGCCGCCATTGAAGACGACGCGAAGAGACCGCGCCGGATCGTCACCGTGCGCGGAAGCGGCTACGTATTCGCGCGCCAGCAGGATTGAACCATCGATGAGACGCCTGTACTTCCGGATCTACCTGGCGGTGCTGGCGAGCCTGATTGTATTTGCGCTGGCCGCTGGCATGCTCTGGCATTTGCTTGGCGAATCGGGGGCCGTGTGGCAAGGCGGAGAACTGGTGGCGCGATTTGCACAGAATATCCTGCCGCCGGCCTCGACCGACAAAGCGGATCAGCAGGTGGCGTTGGAGAGTATCATCGCCGGGCTGCAGGCGGATGTGTCGCTGTTCGCTCCGGACCGAAGCCTGCTCGCGAGGGTGGGCGCGCCCCTCGCTGCACCGGAGGAGAATTTCCAGCACGGTATGTCTGCCCCACGCATGAAGCATTCCCCGGCGTGGACGGTTCGACTGCCGGATGGACGCTGGTTGGTCCTGCGCCGTGCCGCTTCAGAACGCGCCCTGCATCGCGTACCGGGACTGGCGCTGGTCCTGGCCATGGTGGTCCTGTTTATCGTGGTCGCGGTCGCGGCACATCCGGTGGTGCGGCGTCTCACCCGCCGTCTGGAGCGGCTGCAGGACGGAGTGGAAACACTCGGCCGCGGCGACCTTTCTGCGCGGGTCAAGGTCGAAGGCCGGGACGAAGTCGCGCGACTGGCCACGAGCTTCAACCGTGCGGCCGCGCGCATTGAAGAATTGCTCGACGCGCACAAGATGCTGCTGGCCAACGCCTCGCACGAATTGCGCACTCCGCTTACACGCATACGCATGGGCGTGGAGCTGATGAAGCCGGACTTTGATCCAGTGCGCATGGCCGCCCTGAAACGCGACATCGCCGAGATCGACGAACTGATCGAAGGCATTCTGCTAAGCAGCCGGCTCGACGCACTGCGCGAACCGGAAATAAAGGAGGAATTTGACCTGCTCGCGCTCGCGGCCGAAGAGTGTGCACGCTACGAAGGTTGCAGCGTGGCTGGCGACTCGGTGACCGTACGCGGCAATCCCATGTTGCTGCGGCGCCTGTTGCGCAACCTGGTGGAAAATGCGTTGCGTCACGGCAGACCGCCGGTCAGCGTATCGGTCAAACGGGAAATCGGTCGCGCCGCGCTGCGCGTGAGCGACCAGGGGCCGGGCATTGCGTCGTCCGAGACCGAGGCGGTGTTCGAACCATTCCGCCGTATGCGGAACACAAACGCGGCAGGGACCGGCCTGGGACTCTCGCTCGTGCGCAAGATTGCGCGCCACCACGGCGGCGACGCACGTATCGAGAAGAACGGATCCGACGGACTGACAATTCTGGTTACGCTGTAGCGGCGGCGCGCATTTGCGGTGACGGTCGAATCAAGTAAACGCGCCGTTGCGCGCGTTATGCCCGCCATCAACCGTAATCACGGTGCCGCTCAAATACGACGCCGCGGCGGAAGTCGCGAATACCACGACGTTGGCAACTTCCTCAACGCTCGCGGGCCGGCCCAGCGGGAGTCCTTTGACGAACTCGCGCCAGCGTTCGGGATCGCCGAGCTTGTCGGCTGCGCGCGTCTTCATGAGCGTGACGAGGCGCTCGGTCTCCACGGCGCCGGGACTTACAGCAAGCACGCGAATGCCGTCCTCGATGCTATAGCTGCCGAGCGTGCGCGTGAAAGCATTGAGCGCCGAATTGCCGGTCGAACCGGCGATATACCCGGTGTCGAGCCGGTCTGCAGCAAGGCCGGTGACGTTGATGATCACGCCCTTGCGCTTGCTGCGCATTGCGGCATAGTAGGCGCGGCAAAGATTGATGTAGCCAAACACCTTCAGGTCCCAGGCGGCGCGCCATCGCGTCTCGTCCACGGTCAGCAGGTCACCACCCGGTATCGCGCCAGCGTTGTTGACAAGAATGTCGGGGGTGCCGGTAGCATCGATCAACGCTGCGACACTTTCGCTTCGTGCCAGATCCAGGGCATGGGCCTTTGCCGTAACGGCGTACTGTTTGCGAATGCCCTGCGCCGCGCTCTCGATTGCGGCATGATTGCGCGCGACGATATGCACAGCGCAGCCTTCCGCCGCGAGTCCCCGTGCGACGGCAAGGCCGATTCCCTTGGAGGCACCGGTAACAACTGCGGTCTGTCCTGTCAGGCCAAGCTCCACTGAACCCTCCCCGAGATTTCGAAAACGTGCAGCCAAATGTCCTGGCTCGCAAATATAGCATTCGTCGCCAATCGACCTTGGCATGCCACGCCCGATTGAACAGCAAGGCAAACCGCCCGGCTGCCCCCGGCCGCTTGCCCTGTGCTCGTCGGGTAAACTGCATGTGGACATTCGCCAATTTGAAAGGTCCCCATGTTTTTCAGAACCTCGCTCACGATCATGGTTGCGCTCGTTACGGGCATGCCATTTCACGCGTTCGCTGAATCTTTCGATGTCAAACCAGGTACCTGGAAAATGAGCCTGACCACCATGATTGCCGGCAAGCCGATCCCGGAGGAAGCCCTGGAAAGCCTGGCGCCCGACAAGCGCGCCAAGGCGGAGGAAGCCCTGAAGCGTGCCGGCAAGCCGATCACTATCTCGCAGAAGGCCTGCATTTCGCAAAAGGACCTCGACCAGGATCGCATCATCCATGCGGTGAAGGAAGACAAGAATTGCGCGCGCAAAATCGTGTCCAGGTCCTCCACGAAACTGGTGATGGAGCAGACTTGCCCGGAGCCTTATGCCTCCACCGCGCAGATGACCATCGAGGCACAAACGCCCGAAACCCTCACGGCAACCGTCGACCTCGTGCGAGCCGAGGCGAAGGGGAAGATCCACCTGGACGTCAAAGGGCAATGGCTCTCGGAGAATTGCGCCGACGACGATTGAACAACGCCGGTGCCTTGCACTCACCTTGTTCCTTCTCCGCATCCTTAAGGTGAAACACTTACGGCTGCAGCTGCCGCGGTGAATGCGTTTTTTCGTTGGACCAGACAAGAAAGGCTCGGGATTATTCTGCAACCTTCCGCTGCTATCCCTTTACACAAAGAATCTGCTTCAGCGTTGCAACAACTTCGACAAGGTCGGTCTGCGCGGCCATCACGACATCGATGTTCTTGTACGCCGACGGGATTTCGTCGATCACTCCTTTATCCTTGCGGCATTCGACACCCGCCGTTTCGAGCGCCAGATCCTCACGCGTGAAGGTCTTGCGTGCCTGGGTACGGCTCATGAGGCGGCCGGCCCCGTGCGAGCACGAACAGTACGACGAGGCTTCTCCCTTGCCGCGAACAATGAAACTCCGGGCGCCCATTGAACCCGGAACAATGCCGAGTTCGCCGGCGCGGGCGCTCACGGCGCCTTTGCGCGTGACCCAGATGCGCTCGCCGAAATGCTCTTCGATGCGCGCGTAGTTGTGGTGGCAGTTCGTGACTTCGCCGACGAAGCCGACGTCACGCCCCACGCCTTTGGCGAGCGCTTCATGCACCAGATGCAGCATCAGGTCGCGATTCAGGGAGGCGTACTCCTGGGCCCAATCCAGGCCCTCGACGTAGGCCTCGAACTCCGGCGTTCCCTCGTCCAGCCATGCAAGGTCACGATCGGGCAGGCTGCGATCCAGGCGTTTGGCGACTTTCTTCGCCATGTGCATCGCGCTCTGGCCAATGACATTGCCTACGTTGCGCGAGCCCGAATGCAGCATGATCCACACCGCCGCATCCCCGTCGAGGCAGATCTCCACGAAGTGGTTGCCGCCGCCCAGCGAGCCCAGTTGACGCCACATGCGCGGCTCGTCCAAGCGGCCTATCTCGTCCAGGATGCGCAGCCTGGGATAGCGCTGCTCGAGTTTTTTCATGCGCGTGCCGAGGATGAGCGCTTCTTTCGAACCTTCGGGCGCCAGCGGCCGTTTGTGGAAGTTGAATCCCACGGGCACGTCGCGCTCGATCTGCGCGCGCAAGCGACCCAGGCTTTCGGGAAGATCCCCGGCAGCAAGGTCCGTCTTGACGGCAAGCATTCCGCAGCCGATGTCCACGCCGACCGCCGCCGGCACAATGGCGGCGCGCGTTGGAATCACTGTTCCGACGGTCGCACCCCGGCCCAGATGCACGTCCGGCATCACCACCACCGGTCCCGCGAGGATCGGCAGCTGGGTCACATTGCGGATCTGTTCGATCGCATCCGCCTCGATTTCCATGTCACCCGTCCAGAGGCGGGCGCCGGGGAGCATTCTTTCGTACGTTTGTTTCCTCATGATCACCCTCAAGCTGCTTCGATCATATGCCGCACCGGGGCCTGCCGCCATTTGCGGCGGACCCAACAAACCCGGCACCAAAACAAAAGCCCGGAACTCTTTCGAGGCTCCGGGCTTCGTGGTGTTGCCACGCTGACGGACCGCATCAGGCCATCGTCGTCCTTCCGGAGGAAATGCAGCGCACGATCGCCGAGAATGTGCCCGACGCGACTGCGCGCACGAGCCGCTGCGCCCGTGATTCAATCATGCGTTGCTTCGAATATCGTTTCATCTCTGGTCCCAAAAGTTGTTGCCGGGATTGCAAGGGCGCGCATCCTGCCTCAGAAAAACCAGCATGTCAAACGGTTGTATCGCCAGCAGGGGCCGTCATTTTCGGACCTGGGCAGCTTCCCATGCGCGGACCTTTGCTCGCGCCGCATCGAACAGGCGCTCGAAGTTTTGCGCCTTGACCTTGCGTGCCGTCGCGGCGTCCAGCCGATCCCATAATTTCTGGTAGACGTCGAACGCCTTGAGATAGTCGGCCTGCGACTTCGGCGCAACCGAATCGCTGCCGAACAGGAATCGATCGGGATATTGCTGCAGCAGCGTTACCCAGGCGTTAAGCGATGCCTCATCGGCAACGACCCACTTTGCCACTTCATCCCAGGAAATATCGAAGTTCACGTGCGCGTACTCATCGCCGGCCAGGACCTCGCGAAGCAAATTGACATGGTCGGCGGTCGGTTTGACGAAGCGGCCGAGCCCGGTGTGCGCCCAGATGATGGAAACGTCCGGGTGAGCACGAAATACTCTCTTGAGATGGTCGAAATTTGCCGGCCGCCCGGGCGCGGGACGCACGGTATTGATATCGTTGTGAATAATCACGACGAGGCCGCTTTCGCCGGCAAACGTCAGTATCCTGTCCAGCGCCGGATTCAGCAGGCTCGCAGTGTGGCCGGCCACTTTCGCGGATACGAACTCCTTGTGGACGGTAAATTCGCCGATGCCGGAAAAAACGCCCGGATACATCAGCAGCACCCTGCGAATGTGATCGGCGGCGTACATGTCCGTGGGATTGAAGCCGGTGATCATGGGATCGATCCTCTCGCGATCCCTGGGCTCAAGGTGCAGGTATTGATCGGCGATGATCGCGTCCGTGAACGAATAGTAGTAAAGCTCCGCATCCGAGAGTAGATAATAGTCGGGCGCGCGCGCGCCCGACTCGAAATAATCCCACTTCTGCTGCAACGGAATACCGAACACGGCCGCGCGGCCCGTCTTGTTGTCCATGACGCGCAGGAATTCTGACAGGCTGATTCCTTCCTGGATGTAGTTGGTCAGGTGGAAATGGGAGTCGTTAAAGTCGTACGCGGCGCTTCGATGCGCGAAGCCCGCAAGGACGAATGCAAGCACCGCATACACCAACACCGAACCGGTTCTGATCATCTGTAGCCGCCTTGAGACCTTTGGATGCCCCGAGGATATCAGCAACAAAGACGCACTGACCCTTGTCAATTTGTTTCATTTGTTTCGTCATGGTTGCGTCAAATAACCCTACCGAATAACCTTTGGCGAACAAATCATAAGGATAGGAGATATGGCACTGCTATCCTCACCGGCTCTCCCATCAACCCATATATAAATTAAAGGAGTTCACAATGACCAGTGCCACTACCGAGAAACCCGTGAACAACGGGGTGAACGTCGAAGCATTGTTCGGCGCACGCGAAGCCCTGACCAAAGCACCGGAAGCCGCCAAGTTCAAGTGGCGCGCTTCCTGCGAATGGGTGAAAGGCACACAAAGCCGCTCTACCGTCGATGGCTTTTACGGATTGGGCGCGGAGCAGAAACACAAGACCAAATTCTCGTTCCATTCCGATCATCCGGAAATTTTTGCCTCCGAGGATTCCGGTGCCACGCCAGTCGAGATCGTGCTGGCGGGTCTGGCGGGTTGCCTGACGGCCGGCATTGCGGCTGTCGCACAAGCGCGAGACATCCAGTTACGTTCCGTAACCGCGACACTCGAGGCTGGGATGGACGTTCGCGGCATCCTCGGCGCTGACCCCGATGTACGCAACGGATTCGACGGCGTCAAGGTCGTCTACAAGATCGATGCCGACGCATCGCCCGACGACATAAAGGCGCTCGTTGCGCAATCGCAGAAGCGTTCGGCCGTGTACGACATCATCACCAATCCGACCAACGTCACGGTTGAAGTGAAGTAACACTCGCAAGGTCGCAGCACGTGCGCACGACGACGGTAGTAATCGGTGCCGGGCAGGCCGGGCTCGCCATGAGCTGGTGGCTTTCCCGGCGCTCGATCGACCACGTTGTGCTCGAACGCGGTGAAGTTGCCAACTCGTGGAAGACCGAGCGCTGGGATTCGCTCACGCTGCTGACCCCCAACTGGCAGAGCCGGCTGCCGGGTTACGGCTATCTGGGCAACGACCCCGACGGTTTCCGCACGATGCGCGAGACCATCGGCTTCATCGAGGACTATGCCGTCGCGATTTCGGCTCCGGTGCGAGCGCGCACCGCAGTAATTTCGGTGCGCAAACGCGGCGAAGGTTACGAAGTCGTAACGGACCAGGGCACCTGGCAGTGCGACGCGGTCGTGCTGGCAACGGGAGCTTGTAACCTTCCGGCGCTACCTTCGGTATCCGCATCGTTACCGCCGGCAATCAGGACGCTGACGCCGTTGCACTACCGCAACCCGGCTCAGCTCGATCAAGGTGGCGTACTCGTGGTCGGCGCATCGGCTTCCGGCGTTCAGATCGCGGATGAAATCCAGCGTTCGGGCCGGCAAGTGACCGTCGCAGTCGGCGAACATGTGCGGGTGCCCCGTGTCTATCGCGGCAGGGATATCAAGTGGTGGATGGACGCGAGCGGCGTGCTCGACCAGCGTTACGATGAGGTCGACGATATCGTGAGGGCGCGCAACGTGCCGTCGCTTCAACTTGCAGGCTTTCCCGATCGCCGCACAATAGACCTCAACTCGCTCACCAGCATCGGTGTCAAGCTCGTGGGCCGTCTTGCCGGCATCAACGAAGGCAAGGCACAGTTTTCGGGTTCGCTGCGCAACGTGTGCGCGCTGGCCGATCTGAAAATGAACCGTCTGCTGGACACGATCGACGCATGGGCCACCGAACACGGGCGGGACGGGGAAGTCGCTCCTTCGCAGCGTTTTGAAGACACGCGGGTCGAAGAATCACCGCCGTTGCTGCTCGACTTCGCACGAGGCCAGGTCAAAACCGTCATCTGGGCAACCGGCTTCCGTCCCGACTATTCGTGGCTCAAGATGCCAGTGTTCGATCACAAAGGCCAGATCCGTCACGACGGCGGGGTTGTCGAAATGCCGGGCCTGTACGTGCTGGGTCTGCCCTTCCTGCGGCGGCGCAAATCGAGCCTGATCGATGGGGTCGGCGACGATGCGCGCGAATTGAGCACCCATCTTGCGGCGTATCTGAGGAAAGCCGCAACGAACGCGACGGCCGCGCCTGCATCGGGTTCCAAAAGAGATGCCACGGGGATACAGGCTTTGCCATAACGGGCTCTGCCGATGATCCCCCTTTTCGGCTTGAGGAGACTGGCCAAAAAAACGGGCGCTCCGGGCGCCCGTTCTATCTTTTCGTTCTCTCATTCAATCTGTCGTTTCCAATGCGAAATCGCTGAGGTGGGCTCCACCTTCGGACTCCTGCACAGAAATCGGGGCGAAACGCGCTCCTATGCCGAGGTCGGCCACGTGTGGCGCGGATTTCAACTTTGGCTCACCCATGTTGTGATCCCAGAATACGAAGCGGCGCTTGTCCGCGTGCCAGCGCGCGGTGGTCGTCGTGTCGTCCAGCAACCCGTTGTAATAGGCGCCGTGATGTAGTGAGTTCAGCGGCAGGACTCTGCGTTCGAGCAAAGCCTTCTGCGCTGCAGTGCTCTGCGGCCTCGCCAGGGAGAGCGGTTGGTCGCGAAACGGTATCTGGAGATTGGGCATATCGGGCTCCTTTCGTTCGTAGGCTTTAGTCGCATCGCACTCGCATTGCGGCATGTCGGCCGAGTATCCATTCAACGCGTCTTGAACGGGAAAAGACAGTGAAATCCGCCATGTGGCGCATAGCGCCGGACGGGCGGTTTCCACGCAAAAGACCCCGGAAGGAGCGGTCAAAAATGCGGTACGAACGGCGGCGAAAATGCCTTGCCGAAATTGCCTGGAACCCCTAAAAACCGGGTTCGCCGGCGACGCACCCGATCAGATTCCGGACATGAATCCGTTCGACCGCTGGTCCGGCCTTCAGGCTGCGGGATTCGGGAAGCGCAGCTGAATCTCCCTTATCGCGTCAAGCGTGGGCGCGTCAAGCTTGAGTTGCGCCGCGGCAAGGTCCTCCTTGAGTTGCGCCATCGTCGTCGCACCGATGATTGACGCGCCAACGAACCAGCGGCTCGCGACATAGCCCAAAGCGAGCTGCACCAGTGTCTGTCCTTGCCGCTTGGCGAGGGCCGAATATGCATCCACGGCCTCGGAGACCATCGGTTTGCGAAAGCGGATACCGAGTGAATCGAACAACGTAAAGCGCGCGCCTTCCGGTTTCGCCCCGCCGATGTATTTGCCGGAGAGGATGCCCGCTGCGAGCGGACTGTACGCGAGCAAAGTCATGTTTTCCCTGAACAGCGTTTCAGCAAGGTCGTTGTCGACATTGCGCGATAGCAAGCTATAGCTGTTCTGGATCGTGACTGGACCGGGGACACCCAGCTCCTTCGCCACGCGACGAAATTCGCATACCCCCCATGCCGTCTCGTTGGACAGGCCATAGTGACGGATCTTGCCGGATTTGATCATCGCCGCCATGCCACGCACCTGCTCGGCAATCGGCGGCCCGGCCTTTTCCTTGCTCGGATCGAACTCGATGCCGCCGAACATCGGTACATTACGTTGCGGCCAGTGAATTTGATAGAGGTCGATGTAATCGGTCTGCAATCGCGCCAGGCTCGTGTCCACCGCATCGGCGATGACATCTTGCGTCAAGTCGGTGCGCCCGTCGCGGATCCAGTCACGGCGACCCGGTCCGGCCACTTTGGTCGCGATGATCAGATTCTTGCGCGAACGCTTTGCCAGCCAGGTGCCAAGGTAGGTTTCGGTGCGTCCCTGGGTACGGGCGTTCGGCGGCACCGGATACATCTCGGCCGTATCGATGAAGTTGATGCCTTGATCGATGGCGTAGTCGAGCTGCTCGTGCGCTTGCGCTTCGCTGTTCTGTTCGCCCCAGGTCATGGTCCCCAGGCAGACGCGCGAAACATTCAAGTCGGTCCCGGGAAGGATTCGAAATTCCATTGGTGATTGAATGGTGAATGATGAATGGTGAACGGTGAACGGCGAACGGCAATGGTTATGGGCGAAGGGTGAACGGTGATCGGTGATGGGTGAACAGTGTGACGCCTGAAAGGTCTACGGTTTTTACCGTTCCCTATTCACCGTTCACTGTTCACCGCATTTTTCACCGTTCGCTGTTCACCGTTCACCATTCACTGCTTTACTTCGCCTCGAGCATCTCCTTCAGATTCTCCAGGCCGACCCGGTACGCATTGTTGATGAAGCCGATCACCTCCTCGTCCTTCATCTTGCCTTCGGAATTATTGCGAAACGAGCTGTTCCACAAAACCGTCGTGTATCCTCGCCTGCCTTCGACGACCTGAAAAGTGGAAACGTATTCGGCAATGGGAAGCGGCGCGGGATCAAGGACCTTATAACTGAATTTCTTGTCAAGCGCGTCGAACGACAACAGCTCTTCATCGAAACTGGGACCATCCTTAACCGTCATCGTGCGAATCGTCCCCACCTCGTTGCCCGCGCCGGATTTGATCTCGTCCCCTGAAAACATGGGATGCCAGGTGTCCAGGCCGTCGAAATCCTTGACCGCATCCCAGACCTTCCAGATCGAGGCTTTGATGTCGATGGATTCGTGGGAATTCAAAAGACCTTGCGCACTGGCAGGCAAGTTCGCCGTGCACAAGAGGAATAGCGCACCCGCTAAGACTTTCTTCATGCTTCGTCCTCCCGTTGTTATGGTTGCATTGGTATCGCGACGTTCCACGGATCCCGGCCGTGGGGCGGAAAGTATATGCCCGGCCAAGCGCGCTCGGCAATTGTCACCGGACGCATCGGCCTTCGCAAAAAAGGGCATCTCGGCGATGCCCATTTCGTTTTTATCGCCGCCCCTCCTGGAGCGACATCACGATCCTGATCGTGGCTTAGCGGTGATAACCTGCATCCCTGCGATAGTAAGGCCCGCGACCGTGCCAACGATAGCCGTCGTCGTAACCGTAACTATGATATTCGCGATGGCCATGGCCAGGCGCGTCGACGGGCAATACCACACAACCGCCCACGACTGCGACCAGACAAGCCAATATCAGAAAGCGCTTCATTGTTTTCTCCTCCTTCGATGAACAATGAATTAACGTTCGATACGCCTTCCGGGGAACGGTGGAATTGTAAGGTAGTGTCACGTTCCAAACGGCGAACCCTGGATAGATCGGCAGGTTTGCCAGGTTCGCGTTGACGATCCCTTAGCGGGACGGGGAGTCATCCAGATCTTGCGTCGCGACGTGGTTGGCCTTGCGCGAGGCTGCCGCGCGATGCACGTCGGCCGGCGCGAGCGAAAGCTCCGCGCCTATCTTCTGTTCCTTTTCGGGCTTGGTAGGATGGGCCGGAGCGGTCTCCAGGCGCTCGGCGTCGATGCCGGCCGCACTCAGCGTTTCGGTTACGGCTTGCGCCCGTTCCTCGGCCAGATCCTGCATCGCAGCGTCGGCGACCGTTTCTGTCCTTGCCAACCACTCGAACATCGCCTCGTAAAACTCGGGGTCACCCTTGCTGCGCAGAATCATGCCGGCACGCTTGGGCTCCGTGCCTTTTCTTTTTGTGTACTGAGCAATCCACGCGCGCTGCGCGACCGGATCCGATTTCTTCGCGGACAGTTTTTCCAGCGCGCGTTGCGTTGCGAGACTCTCGAATGCGACCGGGCCCGGATTTTCATCCGGCCGCAGCGTACGTCCGAGGGCAAGTTCGACATCCCGGCTCGCCTTTTCGCGCTTCATGGCCTCGCGGTCTGCGTCGGGCGAATAAGGCGCTTGCACGATGAGTTTCAACTGCGGGCGCTCCTCCATTGCTTTGGCCACGTTCTGGAGTTTTTCCTTTTCGGAGGCCTTCAGTTTCGCGCTGCCGGGTTCGAACTCGATGCGGCCAAAATCCTGCTCCTTCTTGTCGCCAAATAGTCCGGCGAGCGCGCGAAACGGCGCAGAGACGATTTTCTTTATCAGATTGCCCAAGGCTTCGCGGATCACCGTGCCGATCGCGAATTTAGGATCGTGCAGATCGCCTTTGACCGGGATCGCGGCGTGAATGACGCCGTCGGAATCCGTCAGCAACGCTACCGCGAGATCGAGAGGCAACTTGAGCGCCGTCGGCGTGTCGACAGGCTCGCCCAGCGCCAGTTCATGAACCGTGACGTCGTTCTCTCCCGTCAGCTCGCCGTTCTCGACGCGGTATTTCACTTCGACCCAGAGTTTCCCCGAAGCGATCTTGCGGCCGAGGAATGTGGCCGTGTACGGCGACAATTCCGTCATTTCGACATTCTCGAACGAAGCGCCAACGTCGACAAAGGTAGTCGGTGACAATGCGTCGATCCGACCGTTGATCTCGAGCGAACCGAATTCGCCGATGTCGCCATCGAACTGCAGCGTGGCGCGGCGATCGCGATCGGTGCCGAGTCCGGCTGCCGTACCCGCCAGGTTTGTGACGTGCGTGGCGAACGGCAATACCAGGCTGCGATCGGAATAGTCCATCGTGCCATCGCGCAGCCGCACCTCTCCGATATGGACAGGAAACTGCACTTCGTTCTGCTGTGCGAGCTGATTCTCCGCTGGCTGATTTTCCACCTTCCCATCGGGCGTTGCCTGTCGTTTGAAAAGTCGCGCAAGATTGACCTCGCGCTGTTCCGATACGTCGATTCGCATTTCTGGCGCGTCGACCACGATCTCCTTGATCCCAAGCCGGTCGGGACCGAGGGTCAGGCGTGCCTCACGCGATGACAGGCGCTTCCACGCAAGCACCAGAGTATCGTTACCGGCCTCGTTCAGCCGCACATTGTCCAACTGAAAGGGGCCGCTTGCGTTCAACGACATTTTGCCATCGGAGCGCCGGTACGCCAGCGTGGCGGAAGCAGAGGCACTGCCGGAGGCGAGATCCACCGTCGCGTAACGCGCGATCAGTGGCTGTAGCGGAGCCAGTGCTATGGAATCCAATTTCACGCTGCCGTCGATGCGCGAAAAGTCCTGAGCCACGGAACCGTTGGCCGCAAGGGCACCGCCTCTGCCGATTTTTCCCGTGGCCGTGAAAGCCATGGCCTTGTCACCGGCACTGGCGATGTTGTCGAGACGCAGCGACAAATCGCCGATTGGAACGGCGATCGTGGAGCCAAGGCTGCGATCTGATAGCGCGATATCGACATGCTCGATGCGGGCTGACTCGACCGCGTACGTCCAGGACGCGTGGTTCCGGTTGGGTGCGGGGGCGTTGACATTGCTCTGGAACATATCGACAACCGGCAAAGTGCCGCCTGCGTCGCGTTCCAGACGGATGGAGCCACCATCGGCAACCAGTTGCTTCGCTCCAAACTTTTGTTTAGCAAGCTCCAGGTAGCCGCCCTCAAGTTGGACATGCGTCAGTTGAACCGTGGGTGCATCGGCGGGGACGCGCACTTTCTCCAGGCGCATGTTCATGTCGTGCGCACGCAAATCCAGCGTATCTCCCGCACTGATCGTCAGGCTGGCCTTGCCGCGCATTGCCGCGGTCTGCAAGTCTAGCGGCGAACGCCGCTGCAAATCCGTGTAACGCAGCGCGATGTTGTCTAGCGCAAGTTCGCGCACGTCAATACTCCACGGATCCGCGGTCTGCCGCGGTTTGTCGGTGCGGCTGGGAACGGGTGCGTTCGCCCGGGGCGCCGTGCCAGTAGCACGCGCCAAACTGGTCCAGTTCATGACACCGGCGGCATCATTGATAACGCCAAGATGCCCATCGCTGAGGGAAACGACGGGAAGCACGAGCGAGCGGCGCGCCAGATCGAATGTGCCGTCGCGCACCTCCACCGACTTGAGCGCCAGCATCGGCTCCCGCGTGCCTTCGCGTACCACTTTCACGCCGGACGCATGCAGCCTAAGCTTGCTCAAGGCGAAGTTGGGCTTGCTGTTCGTGTAACTAAATCGATAGTGTGACGCGACAGTCAGCCAGCCGTCCGGTTCGCCGAGGCGCACGTTTTCGCGGATGAATTTCCACGCGGTGGCCAATTTCAGACTCTGCAGTTCCAGATCTCCTTCGGACTGCAGGGGCTGTAAGCTCAAATCGCCGCGCCACGTCAACGCGCCCCCTCCGATGATGCGTGCGGAAACGTTGTAGCGACCCTCCCGATCGGGCAATGTCGAGAGATTCTCCAGTTCGATACGGATCGGCAGGACTTGTGTCGACGCCGTTTTATCAGAGCGATCCTGATAGGTCAGCATTCCGTCGGCGGCGAGAAGATGCCTGATCGTAATGCGGGGTGCCGTGTCTGCGGCCTTGGGTGGCGGCGAACGCTGTTGCCAGCGTTGCATTAGCTCCGCGACGTTGAGGCGGCCGTCCCTCTGCGATTCGAGCAGGATTTGCAAGCCATCGGTCTGTGCTTCGCCCAGTACCCAGCCCCGGCCGAATCCACTGCGCAGCAACGCCAGGTCGAGATAAACACGGCGTGCCTCGAGCAGGGGCGGGGCGTTTTCTTGCGCCACCCGCAGGCCTCGAGCTTCGATGCTCAGCGCAAAGGGATTGACCTTGAGTTTCTCGACAGTCAGTTTCTGGCCGAGGCGCTCTTCAACCAAGGCGGCCAATTGGCGTTCGATCAGACGCGGCGCCAGAAGGAATCCGGCTGCCGCGTAAAGCGCTCCAACCAGAACGATGACAAGCAGGGTGACGAAAAGTCCGCGGCGGCGAGTGTGGCGCATGGGCGTTCCAACTTTGACTGCCTCGTCGCATGGCGTAGTGCCCGCGAAGAATTCTTGTGGCAGTTAGCAAGTCAGCACGTAGCACGAATCGCTCCCGTGCCTGGGGGCGCTCGTCTTACATCGTCGCCGCTTACAGCACACGAATTGGAGCGCAATCCGGTAGATCTCGACCACAAGTCGGAAGACTTCCTGCAAAGGTTACCGGAAGCGACTTGTAGTTTTTGCAATGACGCGGCGCGCGGATCTGCTATTTTGCGAGCTGAACCAATACCCGGCGGTTTTTCTGCTTGTCCGCCGAAGTCTTCTCGGGCGAAACCAGTGGCTTGGAAGAGCCCACACCAGTAGCCGTGCAGGGGAGCTTCATTCCTTTTTCTTTGAGCGCTGCGCAAACTGTGTTTGCCCGCGCAACGGAGAGCTTCTGATTCGACTCTGGCGTGCCGGCGGCATCCGTGTGGCCCTCGGCACCGACATGCAAGTTTGGAATTGCCGACAGCGATTTGGAATAGGTACTCAGAACTTTCAGCAGCCCGCTGATTCTCTTGGCGTTGCCTGAAGCGAATTGCGCCTTTCCGGTCTTGAACTCGAATTGGCCGTCCTTGTTCTGCTGGTCAGCCAGCGATTTGTTGACCTTGTCCAGCAATGAGCCTTTGGTCATATCGCCGATGTCCGGCACCTTGGGCATCTCCAGCGCCCAGAGTTGGGAACAGGTCAACAGAAGCATGCTGACGAACGACACGAGGGTTGAGCGCATGCAAAAGCACCTCCGAAAGTTGAGCGGGAGCAATTATAAAAGAGAATCCATCCGACTTTTTCTGATTACAGGCGTGCAAGCTGCCTCACCGCGGAAGGCGCGGCAACTTTTAGCTGTCAGGGACTGTCGAGAAGAACCGTCGAGACATCCCGGCTCCAGGAATAAAGCGCATGCAAGGACGGGAAAAGCCGAATGTGAGAGAGCCGCTCGCAGCCCACGAAGGGGAAGCACAGGCGTAACATACTGGTCGAGGCCGCCGATGGAAAAACAGGAGTTCGCCGAGTTGCGCCAGCGTATGGTGATGGAGATTGCCTCGATCACCGCGATGGTCGGCGACCGCATAGGCAAGTACAACCTCGACCCGGATGTGCTGGCGGTCATGGGCACAGTTGCCCGCCACGATTTCGTGCCGCACGAGATGCAACCTTACGCCTATCTCGATCGTCCCCTGCCGATCGGCCACGACAAGACCATTTCCCAACCTTTTATCGTCGCTCTGATGACCGATTTCCTGCAGGTCGGGAGCCAGGATATCGTGCTGGAGATCGGCACCGGGATGGGCTATCAGTCAGCTGTTCTCGCGGCCCTGGCTCGCAAGGTCTATAGCATCGAGATCATCGAGCCGCTTGCCGTACAGGCGGAGCAGCGTCTCGCGCGTGCGGGATGCGCCAATGTGGAGGTCAAGATCGGTAATGGCAGCAACGGCTGGCCGGAGCACGCGCCCTTCGATCGCATCATAGCCACCGCCGCGCCTGAACTTATTCCACCCTCCTTGATGCACCAGCTCAAGCCAGGCGGGCGCATGGTCATTCCCGCCGGGCTGCCGGACAGTCAACAACTGATCCTCGTGGAAAAGAATGCGGCGAGCGGAAAGCTCGCGACGAAAGAAATACTGCCGGTACGGTTTTCCCTGCTGGAAGGCGCGGCCTCGGGTTGAGCCAAAGCGCGCCGTGAGTTATTCTACACTACCTGTGGACGATCAAGTACGCTGCGAAAATACGCGAATGAACTCGTCGCGCACGCGACAAGCAAGAGCGCAAGAAAAACGGGCACCCCGCGGTGCCCGTCTTCTTTCATCTCGTGCCGGAACTACGAGCGGCCCTGTACCTTGTTGACGTCGAGTCCCTTGGCCTGAATCGCGACTGCAACCGGACCTTCCTCGGTCGTGGGACCGGCCACGACTTCCAGAGCAGGACGCGTGACCACCACCGACACATCGGGTCGGCCGTACACGGTGCCCGAGTTGTTGTCGGTGCGGGATAGTTGCGCACCGGTTTCGGCAAATGCGCCGGTCGCGGCAATCGCGAGGCCGGCAGCAACAAACAGACTAGTCGTTTTCATGATTGATCCCTTTCAAAAACGGGTGTGATGGGAACTACCATCGGCAGCGCTCCTGCGAACAGCTTCCGGCACAGCGAACTCGAAACGCGGAAATCTGCTTTCTCTCAACCCTGACGCCAAGATAGGCGCTCGCGCCCGCGCTTTATTGGATGCTCGTGCGCGGTTTTTGGACGTTATGACTGTGCCTTGGCTTCATTTGGTGCATGCACAACGGAGGCAGTTGTTTTTTGTCGCAAAAGTGCGACGGAACACGCAGACGATAAGTGCAGGAATTTGCCGCAACAGGGCTCCGGCAACGCTAAGGACGAGCTAACCTTTTATTTTTCCCAGGCTCTCGTCAAATCTTGCCGCGAATTGAGCGGACTTCTCGCCATAGATCTTGGCGCCAAGCGCGAAGGCGTTCTTTTCCAAATTGGCGCGGCGGCGCTCGATCATTTTTATCAAGGAGTTTGGGGACATCGAGTCAATGGTCTCCCTATTGCCGGCGAAGTTCAGGGCGAGTTCGGCGAGGTCATGGTCCTCGCCAAGCATGTCGGCCAGTTCTCCGGTCCATTCATCCGTCCCCGCCATGCGTCTGTCGTCCGTAATATCGAGCAGGTCCAGAGCATTCGCCAGATACTTCACCTGCTTGCGCCACTCGTGCAGCGCTTCGGGTGTCCCGGCATGTTTTGCCGCAGCAAGCGCTTTCTTCCCTGAGCGATAGATGCGCTCCAAGCCGGCAAAAACCGAGGCTGCTTTCCGCTTGCCGGGTTTGAGCTGCAGGATTCTGGCGCGACAAGCGGAAAGCAATTGCCTGCAGGCCCGCAACGTATACGGCGTCAGCAAAAATTCGCGGCGCTTGGCGAGCAGCGTTGCACGCAGTTGCATGGCCATCGCCTCGAAGTCCTCACTGCGCAGTTGCGCGGGGTGCAGCTCACGAAATGCGTCGAAGGCATCAACCATGGATTTCGCATTGCGCAGCGAAGAAAGACAGCGTCCGGCGTCGCGTAACGCGGCGTTTTCATGCCGATAGACGTCTTCCCCGCAACTCTCGCGCAAAAGCCTTAGTGCGGCTCGCGCTTTCTTGATTGCTTTACGCGCAGAGTGAACCGACTGGTCGGAAACGCGTTGCTTCTCCAACTGGCGCAGGGCTTCATCGATGTGCGCTATCAGTCCCCGGCTGAAGCGCCAAGCCGCACTGTCGCGGATCATCCCGGGGTTGTTTCGTATCGCTGGATCGGTCTGGACCGCCATTCGAAGGAGGAGGTTCCTAAAGGGCTGCAATACCGAACCGGGCACGCAGTTACCCTACCGGCAGTCACCAATTCGTCTCCCGGCCTGAGTTTCGGACATGGTCATATTCTTGCCGCCCATGTTCATCCTGATGGTGCCTTGATAAGTATTCTGTCTGGTATCGAATACCGCAACGGCGCTGCCCCGGTTCGGTCCGGCGCACACAATGCGATAAAGGGCCGCACTGGCCGTCGTCTGGTAGTCGACCAGATCGCACCGCTGCAGCGGATTGTCGCTCAGGATAAAGAATGCCTGGCCGGATTTCAGATCATCCGGCGTGATACAGCGATTCGCGAGCATCGGCGGCGCTGCGACGGCCACGTTGGGCAGGCTGATGCGGACCTCTACCTGATACAACCCGGGCAGCAGCGACAGTTCCGCAGCAATGGACGAGGAGCCCGCAAGCGAGGCAAGCGCGCTCAACGCGGCGACAAACAAGACCGGATCAGGCGGCCAGCCGGTTTTCACTGCCACCATTGACTGCGCCCGTAAACAGTTGCCGAGCGACCAGCGCCGGATCGTTGATCGTGCGCACGGCCGCATAGGCATCCTGTGCCTGGGGATAGCGGCGGCGCAAGAAGTTCAACCACTGCTTCAGCCGGCCCGCGCGATGATGTGGCGCCAGATGCGTATCGACGATCTGCCAGAATTCGGCCACGAACGGCAACAAGGCCTCCCAGCTCAGGCCGCCGTCTGGAATATTTTCAGCGCGCACGTGGGGATGCGCCAGCCCGCATGCATCGCGCCTCCTGATCGCAAGCGCCAGACCTGGATCCGCCACAATGCCGCGGCCCAACATCAAAGCGCTGCATCCCGACACGTTACGGCAGCGTAGTGCATCTTCGACGGTCCAGATCTCGCCATTGGCAATCACCGGTATCGCGACCGCCCTGCTGATTTCGTGAATGCGTTCCCAGTAGGCGGGCGGCCGATAGCCATCGGCTTTGGTGCGCGCATGCACCACCAGTTCATCTGCACCTGCGCCGGCAATAGCGAGGGCGCATTCCATTGCGCGCGCGCCGTCGTTGTAGCCCAGCCGCATCTTGGCCGAAACCGGCATGCAGCGCGGCACCGCGCGGCGCACCGTGGCGACAATCTGCGCGATGAGTTCGGGTTCATCGAGCAGCACCGCGCCGCCGCGATGGCGGTTGACGCCTTTGGCCGGGCAACCGAAGTTCAAATCAATGCCGGCAGGGCCGAGCGCTGCGAGTTTGGCGGCATTCTCGGCAACACACACCGGGTCGGAGCCCATCAGTTGCGCACGCACGGGCACGCCCGCCGGCGTGCGCCCGCCGTGCTCGAGTTCGGGAACGATGCGGGTGAACACGCGATCGGGCAGCAGGGTACCGGTGACGCGGATGAATTCCGAGACACATCGATCGATGCCGCCCACGCGCGTGAGGATGTCGCGCAGGACGAAGTCCAGCAGTCCTTCCATGGGTGCGAGCAGGATCGTCATGCCGGATCCGGTTTCATGCATTTATCCGCGCCTCCTCGAACATACCGCCGGCAGCAGCGCCTTCTCGACGGATCGCGGGTCCGCGCCCGGCAACTCGATTCCCAGTGTGTCATGCATTTCAGTGTCCCTCGACACCGGATTCGCGCTGCCATCCGCGCTGGGGTAGCGCTCCACAATACGCTGTTGGAAGTTTCCTTCCTTGCAGTCGAACCAGACCAGCATCTTCGTCGACTGGTAGACGGGCAGCTCCGGATCGGCTACGGGAAGGTAAAAAGCGTTCAGGAGATAGGCCGAACGAATGGAACCCTGCTCGGTTTTCACGCCCCTTATGAACATATCCGAGATCGGCACCTCCTCCGCGGACAGGGTACCCGCAACAAACTGCCAGCCGTTCGCCTCTATCCTTCCCTTCTTCGCGGACCGGAATTCGTTCATGGCCTGGGTTGCACTGTCTCGCCATTGCTGCAGGGAATCCTGCGCATGGGCGGCCGACGACAGTACAAGACCTATCAGCATGACAAGTAGCCGGTTCATGGCCAAGGGGGCGGTGCCGGTATTCGCAGGGGCGCGTAGTGTAACTGAAGGGGAGGCGTGAGGCGTGAGGGGTGAGGGGCAGATCTTAGAACGCCTACGCCTCACTCCTCACGCCTCACCCCTTCCAGCCGCTCGTATTCCGCGATGACCTGGGCTCCCACCAGCAGCAGCGTAGCGGCGATTTCGAAACTCAGCAGCACCACGATGGCGCTGGTGAACGAACCGTATACGACGCTGACTTGCGAGATGCTGCCGAAATACCACACCAGAGTGTGACGCACGGCTTCCCAGAGAATGGCCGCGGTTGCACCACCGATCAATGCGTGCAGAATCGGCAGCCTGCCAAATGGCATCACCAGGTAGACCGACGCGATCAGCAGAATTTCCAGAGCAACGCCGACCAGATAGAGCAGGAAAGCAGACACGCCACCGAGCGGCCAGGCATGTCCGAGGATGTCGATGCTCTCTTTGCCGACCGCCTGCAGGCTTGCCTCGACCAATGTTCCTACTAGCAGTGCGAGCCCGAGAAAAAAAATGTAGCCGAAGGGAATCACGGCCGACACCAGAAAGTGGCGCTTGCGCACAGCCAGTCGGTGCATGAAGATCACCGACATCGCGCTCTCAACGACGGCGAATGCGAGCGAACTGAACACCAGCATGGTACCCAACAGCACCCAGCCGAGCGCGACGCCCGCGTCAAGGAAGCTCGCCAGTTCATCGACGAGCGCTTCCGACTGTCCCGGTGCCACCCATTCCAGGGCGCGTCCAACCGTCGCCAGCAACTCCGACTGGTCGAGAAAATGCGACAGCGCGATGACGATGAGGATCAGCAGCGGCACGATGGACAGGAGCGCGTAATACGCCACCGCCCCGGCCAGCAACAATCCCTGGTTGGCACGAAACGCCCTGATCACTTGCAGGGCGAATCTGCCAGGATGCGTCACAACTTGAGAGAGATGTTTGAAGAATGGCATCATCTTGACCGCAAATGGGTGGCCGGAGCATTGGCGACGCGCGTGCGCGCCCAGCACCGCTAGACAGGAGTAGTTGCCTGCAAGTTCGCTTCGAATATCGGCAGGAGGAGTTGGTCGCGCTCGCCCTGGTTGTCCGCCGACGCAGCCAAAGGCACTGTGCCCGGCCTGCACAAGTTGCCCGCGCGCACTCCCAGCAGGCGTAGTCGCCGATCGAGCATGGCCTTCTTCAGGCAGCGCCCGGCAGTCCGGCGAATGATGTCTGCATCGCTGGTATGCGCTTCCAGGGTCAGTTCCCGTGTCACGATGCGAAAGTCGTCATAGCGCAGCTTCACACCGATGGTTTTTGCCTGATACCCTTTTCTATGCAAGTCCTCGGCAAGTTGCCGGCAGAGGCGCGTGAAGATCGCACTCAATGAAGCCCGATCTTCGCGCGCATGCAGATCCCTTTCGAACGTGGTTTCACGGCTGATGGATTTCGGCTCGCTGTGCGTTACGACCGGGCGTTCGTCCCGGCCGTGCGCCGCCTGGTGCAACCATGCTCCATAGTTCGAGCCGAATTGCCCGACCAGCCATTGTGGATCCGCCGCAGCGAGTTCGCCGATGGTGCGGATGCCGAGGGCTTCCAGTTTCGCGTTCGCCTTCGGGCCGATGCCGTTGATGCGTTTGGCGGGCAGCGGCCAGATTCGCGAGGCCATGTCCGCGTGGGTCAGGATGGTCAATCCATTGGGCTTGTCCAGTTCCGAACTGATTTTGGACAGCAGCTTGTTCGGCGTGACGCCCATTGAACAACTGAGCCCGGTGGCGAGGTAGACGCGGGCCTTGATTCGTTCCGCCAAGGCCTGCACGCCTGCGAACGATTCTTCGCCAACGGCATCCTGCGCGCCCGGGACATCCGAGAGGTCGATATAGATTTCGTCGATGCCACGGTCTTCGATCTCCGGCGCCACCTCGGCGACCGCCGCCTTGAACAGGCGCGAGTACTTGCGATATTCGTCGAAATCGGCCGGCAACAGTACGGCCTCCGGGGCCAGCGCCGCCGCCTTCATCAACCCCATGCCGGAATGCACCCCCAGTGCGCGCGCTTCGTAGGTTGCGGTCGTGACTACGCCCCGGCCGGCATAGCTGCGCAGAGCGGAAAACCGGTGGGAGCCATCCGCAGCGACCACCGGCTGATGCGCCCGCCGCCCCCCGACCACTACCGCACGGCCGCGCAGCGCCGGGTAGCGCAGCAACTCCACCGACGCGTAGAAGGCGTCCATATCCAGATGGGCGATCCAGCGGCAAGGCATGCAGATTCCGTTAAATATTCGTACGATGCGGGCTAGCCGGATATTTCATCAGGATTTTGCCGCAAACCACACTGTCTTAGATTGGCTGCACGGACCCGCCTGCAGCAAACGGCGGTGGCCTGGTGGAATATCCGGGCTAGCCCGGATATTCCACCAGGATGCGGATTATGGCGGAGGACTGGGCGAGACAGATCGGGCTCGACCGGCGCAGCCAATAGATCATTCTATTGGCAAGACGGGCATGCCCGATATGGCCGGCCAGA
>Ga0207648_10000456_pt1 | contig 45399 bp, 38 predicted proteins | sample KBSMisM32_FD_184310 | JGI IMG/M metagenome (GOLD analysis project Ga0207648, IMG submission 184310) | Miscanthus rhizosphere microbial communities from Kellogg Biological Station, Michigan, USA - KBS Miscanthus M3-2 (SPAdes) (version 2) | ecosystem: Host-associated > Plants > Roots >... | reverse complement strand
CGAGGATCTTGCCGTCGAGCGACATCTTGTACAAGCGGCCAGGTTCTGAGTCGACGACGAACAGGTACTGCGTTGGCGTCGGCGTGATGCAGAGCGCCCATGGCGCCGTTTCGTCCGGCGGGTTGGCCGGAACAGGCGCGAGCGTCGGGTGGTGTTTCTTGTCATACGGCGCATTCAGGAACAGGAAGTACTTGAAGTTGCCCTCTGTGTCGAACACCTGGATGCGGCGGTTGCCGCGGTCGCCGACGTAGACGTTGTCGTTGCGGTCGATCTGCATGTTATGCGGGTTATTGATGCTTCCGGGGTTCTCGTTGGCGTGATCGCCGCCACGTCCGAACTGGCCCCATGACTTGACCCAGCTGCCGTTCTTGTCGAACTTCGCGATGCGCGAGTTCACGTATCCGTCGCTCACGTAGATGTTGTCTTTCGAATCCCACGCGACATCGGTCGCGCCGTTGAACGTGCCTTCGCCCGCGCGCGCTTCAGCCTGCGTCGGCCGCTCGTAGCGCCAGCTGTCGTACCCTTCCGGACGCCGCCCCAGATTCAAGACGACGCGCCATCCCGGACCCGGGGTGAACTTCATCGCAGAGTTCGTCCCTTTATCGACAACCCACAGGTTGTCGTACTTGTCGAACCGCACTGAGTGCGCGTAGCCGAGGCCGTACACGCCCTGACCGATTTCGCCGATGTACTTGCCGCTCGCGTCGAATTCGAGCAGATTCGTCGTCGCGTTTCCATACAAGGGACCGGAGGTGGCGGTGCCCGGATGATTCAGCACGACCACCGTGCCCTTTGAGTTGACCGCGACGCTCAGCACCTCGCCGAAATTCATCCGCGGTGGAAGCTTCAGCGGCTCGGCCACGGATTCGAACTGGAGGAGCGGCGCGTTCCGGTTGTCCACCGCCGGACGCTGCTGCGCCTGAACGGTACCTGCGGCCGCTGCGACCGCCAGCAGAAGCATGTAAGTACGTCGCACGGAAACCTCCTTGGAAAGTGTCAATCGGTGCCGCCGAAGTGGATGTTCAGATACGAAATCCCTGTCGTATCGCGAATGGCATGCGGCACGCCCGGCGGAATGAACACGACGTCGCCTGGTTTGATGACGCGGTCGACACCGCCGCGAATCGCATTGTTCACAATTGTCCCGCCGGTCACCAGCGTGGCCGACCCATCACGGACGAAATAGAACTCGGTAATGCTCTTGTGGATCTGGGCGGCTTCGGCGCTCGTCAGATACCGCGCGTTCATGCTGAACGTTCCGCCCTCGACCAGACGCGTGCTCGCACGCTTCTGCGCCTTCATGTCCCCGAATTCGGCTTGCAGCGCGGCCAGCTGGAAATCGAGCGCACGGTCGGTCGGCGCTCGATGCCGCACCAGGATGCCGGAGCCTTGGGCCTGCATACGCCCATCGGCCTGCACGAGCGCTGTGAGAACGATCAGAGCGACTCGAAGTCCATGAACGATCCGAACGAGTCGAACGAGTCGAACGATCCGAACGATCCGAACGATGTTCATATCAAGGCCTCACTCTCACGTACTTCTGTAGTCGTTTGGGATTCGGTTCGCCGCCGTAGATGTTTCCATCCTTGTCGACCGCGACGAACTCGGCACCGTCGCCGGCCGTCTTGCGCGGATCGCCCCAGGGATACACGATGAACGCGTTCACCCATCCGCTCTTTGCGTCGCCAATCCGGATGCCCATCTCCCACCCTGGATTCTGCACATCGTCGGACTCGGAATCGGCGACGTAGATCTGATCCTTGCTGTCGAAGAAGATCCCGCTCGGTTTGCCGAACTGGGTCCAGACGGCGAGCGATTTCCCGTCCTGATCGAAGATCTGGATGCGGTTGTTGCCGCGATCGCCCACGAATACGCGTCCGCGCGAGTCAATCGCGATGGCGTGCAGCGTGCGGAACTCGCCGGGCGCCCAGCCGGTCTTGCCCCATTCCTTGATGTACTTCCCGTCTTTCGAGAATTTCACGACCCGGTTGTTGCCGTTGTCGTTGTGACCGTCGGCGATGAAGATGTCTCCGTTGGGTGCGACCGCGATGTCGCTTGGGGAGTTGAAGTGATCGGGTCCGCTCCCCGCCTCGCCGGCAACTCCGAGCGTCAGCAACACCTTGCCCTCAGGACTGAACTTGACGACCTGATGCCCTCGCTTGTCGCCTTTCGGAATCCGGTTTGCGGCCACCGCATCGGTGACCCAGACGTTCCCGTCCTGATCGACATCGAGGCCATGCGGCCAGATGAACATGCCGCCGCCAAAACTCCGGACGACGTTGCCGTCGTGATCGAACAGGTAGATCGAATTGGTCTTCGAATCGCGGCACTCGTCGCCGAACCGCGCCTGATCGTACAGCGGTTCGCAGCGAACGACCGCCCAGATGTGCGTGCCATCGGGCGCGACGTCTACTTTTCCAACCGCGCCCATCGTGCGTCGATCGGGCAGCTTCGCCCACCCGTCGACGATTCGATACGGATTCGGCAGCCCTTGCGCCGACACGGTTGTCGCGACCCCGAGCGCGAATAGAACGAGGCGAACGACCCGAACGATCCGAACGATCCGAACGACCGTCACATTCCACCTCCAGGCGTGGCGGCATAGTAGATCCAAATTCGCCGCACCTGTGATAAACCAGTGCCCGACTCGGAGGCCGTATGACAGTCGTGATTCGGGGATGCGTGCTCGCACTGGCAATTCCCGCCTTGGCCGCCGCCCAATCAGGTCAGAACAAGGTCGAGTGGAACCTTCGGTTGAACGAGACACGCGGGCCGATTCGCACCGCGGACGTTTCTCCTTTATCTCAGGGTGCCGTCAGCGAAATCCTCGGCGGCCCGACCAACGGCTCCGAAAACGCGTACCTCCTCTACACACGGATGGGGCCTGGTGCCCGCGGCCCGGCGTTGTTCACGCTGCCGGTCGAGCACTATTACGTCGTCTTGTCCGGCCGGATGACCGTGCAAATCGGGACTGACACCTTCACGGCCGAGCCGATGACGGGCGTCGTGATACCCGCCAACGTGCCGCATTCGGTCTGGAACGCGGACGCGCAGCCCGAGGCGCACCTCGAGACCATCGCGCCAGCGTCATCACGAGATCTTCTGGCGATGGTGAAACCGTCGCAGCCGCGCAAAGTCGAGAACGCCGCACAATACATCCGTCGTATCGCGGTACCGGCGGCGAAGGATCTCAAACCGGGTTTGAATGGGCAGGTGTTCACCAACCGTGCGATGGGGAGTGCCAACACGGTTCGCCTCGACAGCACCATGCCCGGCAGCGGGGGACCGGCGACGCACGTTCATCGCTTCGAACAGGTGTATTTCTTCGTCGAGGGTTCGACGACCCTCGTGTACGGCGCCGACAAACGGAAGGCGTCGAAAAACGACATCGTGATACTGGCGCCGGCCGTGGTGCACACCAACGTTAATGAGAGCGGCGCGCCCGAACGTCACCTGACGTTGCTGTTGCCGCAGCCGGAAGACGGGGCGCCAGCCGACATCGAGTTCGAAATGAAGGTGAAATAGGAGATCGCCCGTGAAAAAGATGTTCGTCCTTTCAGCGGCGGTGATCGGAACGCTGGTGTTGCTTCTGGCTCGAGCGCAGGCGCAGCAGGCGCAACAGGCCAATGAAATCGTCGTCGGCCAGCTTAACGGCAAACCGGTGATTCAACCGGTTCGGCGGGGCGTTGATTATCGCGACGCGATCAGTCCGACCGATCCCGCGATGAACGGGCCGGTGCCGCGATTGCCGGACGGTCATCCCGACTTTACGGGTCCCTGGGAAGGCGGCGGCTCCGACAACGACATGGGCGTCGAAGGCGGACTCAAGGAGGGCGAGCTGAACTCGCTCCTGTTGCCAGCCGCACGGAAGCTGAAAGAGGAGCGGTCAAAAGCCATCTACGGCGAGCCATATATCTATTGCCTGCCGATGAGCGTCCCGCGTATCAACCCGTATCCCTGGAAATTCGTCATGGGATACACGTCGAAAGGTCTCCAGTACGTGTATCAGCTCCACGAAACCGGCGATGCGGGAGCACATCGTGTGATCTACATGGACGGCCGGCCACACCCGGATCCCGCGACGTTGATTGCGAGCTGGTGGGGACATTCGATCGGACGCTGGGAAGGCGACACGCTGGTCATCGATACGGTGGGGTACAACGACAAGTTCTGGTTCGACGCGCAAGGCACGCCGCACAGCGAAAAGCTGCACACCATCGAGCGATGGACCCGCATCAGCTACGGCACGCTGGTCAACGACTTCACCATCGAAGACCCTGACACCTTCAGCAAGCCGGTGCAGCTGCGATTTGTCGCACGCATCGTCAAACCGGGCGTAGAGTTAATGGAGTACATCTGCGCCGAGAACAACCAGATCGGGATTGCCGGCGGCTATCTCGGCAGCAGTGGTGCAAGCTCGATCGGCATCGGCGGCGGCCCTGTCCTGAAGGATGAAAAGAAGTAGGAGGCACGGTCATGCGAACGCACCTCACGGTCCTGCTCACGGTCCTCGGGTTCGTCGGCCTGATCGCGCCGGCGGCTGCCCATCACGGCTTCGAGACCGAGTACGACAATGACAAGGTCATCACCGCAACCGGCGTCGTGTCGAAGATTGAATGGACCAATCCGCACATGCATGTGTACGTCGACGTGGCGGATGCGGCGGGGAAGGTGACCACCTATAACCTCGAGCTCACCAGCCCGAATGCCATTCAGCGTCTCGGTTGGAACAAGAACGACCTCGTCGCCGGCGAAAAGGTGACGTTCAAGGCGCACGCGGGCAAGGTCGTGGAATCGCGCGCGGCGCTCGATTCGCTGGTCAAAGCAAACGCGCCGAAGCAGGAGATCTTCAAGGGGCAGCGGCCGGAGGATCTCGGCTCGAATTGACCAATGCCCGACGAGTCCGCGAAGCCTGATCTGCAAGAGGGTGTCTCCGTCGCTGCGCTTCGTGACGGCGAGATGCTGCTGGGACATGTCGGCGATGACGACGTCCTGCTTGCGCGGTCGGGGAACAGGATATTCGCCGTTGGCGCGCACTGCACCCACTATCACGGCCCGCTTTCAGACGGCATCGTTGTCGACGGGACGGTTCGATGCCCGTGGCATCACGCCTGTTTCAGTCTCGAGACCGGCGACGCCGTGCGTGCGCCCGCACTTGACCCGATCGCCTGCTGGCGCGTCGAGCGCACCGGCGACACCGTTGTTGTCCGTGAAAAACTGCCTCCGCCTCCGCATGTAGGGGCGGACCTTAAGGTCCGTCCCCATGGGTCACATCCCGCATCAGTCGTCATCGTCGGCGGTGGCGCGGCGGGCCTTGCGGCCGCGGACATGCTGCGGCGCGAAGCGTACGACGGTCCGATCACGATGATCAGCGCCGACGATTCGCCGCCGTCTGACAGGCCGAATCTATCGAAAGACTATCTGGCGGGGACCGCGCAGGAGGACTGGATTCCGTTGCGCTCGCCGGAGTTCTACACCGACAACCACATCGTGTTGATGCTCGGGTCGCGCGCGTCGTCGATCGACGTGGCTCGCAAGGAAGTCCTGCTCGAAAACGGATCGCGGCATTCCTTCGGCGTGCTGCTGATCGCCACCGGCGCGGACCCAATTCACCTGCCGATTCCTGGCGCCGATGCGCCCCACGTCCACTATCTGCGTTCGTTCGCCGACAGCAAAGCCATCATCCAGAAGTCGCAACAGGCCAGGAAGGTGGTCGTGGCCGGCGCGAGTTTCATTGGCCTCGAAGTGGCCGCCTCGCTCAGAAGCCGTGACATAGCCGTCGATGTGGTCGCGCCCGAGCGTGTACCGCTCGAACGCGTGATGGGTGTGGAGTTGGGACGCTTCATTCAGACGCTCCACGAGTCGCACGGTGTGGTGTTCCATCTCGGCGAGACCGTGAAGGCGATCGACGGCCGGCGTGTTTCGACCAGCGGTGGGGCAACGCTCGATGCGGACTTTGTCGTGATGGGCGTCGGTGTCCGTCCGGCAACCGCGCTTGCCGAACAGGCCGGTCTGGCCGTCGACCGCGGCATCGTCGTCAACGAGTACCTGGAGACCAGCGTACCGGGGATTTTCGCGGCGGGTGACGTCGCCCGATGGCCCGATCGCCGGACCGGGGAGCGCGTCCGCATCGAGCACTGGGTCGTCGCCGAGCGGCAGGGGCAGGCGGCCGCGCGAAACATTCTCGGCCGCCGCGAAGTATTTGACGATGTGCCGTTTTTCTGGAGTCAGCACTACGACATCCCGATTAACTATGTGGGCCATGCCGAGCGGTGGGACGAGGTGCGCGTCGATGGGAGTCCCGATGCCCACGACTGCACGGTCAGTTACCTGCTGGCGAACCGCCGGCTTGCCGTTGCGACGATTTATCGCGACCGCGAAAGCCTGCAGGCGGAGCTCGAAATGGAGCGGTCTAGCTGAAGAACCGCTGTGGCAAGGTTGTGCTATAAGGATTCATTCTGGGGACACCAAAGAAGAAGGAAGAAGGAGACGGCATGAGGACCAAGAGAATCTCCGCATTACTCCTGGGTTTCGGCCTGATTGTGTTTTTTGCGACGACCTCTGTCCGCATGTCGGGCCAGGGTGGCGCGGCGCCGGCGATTGACAACGACGACATCGGCGGCGTGGTCACCGGCGCGCAGGGCCCAGAGGCCGGCGTATGGGTGATCGCGGAAACGCGCAGCACGCCGACGCGCCTGATCAAGAGCGTCGTCACCGACGATCGCGGTCGATTCGTCGTGCCGGACCTTCCGTCCGGCGAGTACGACGTCTGGGTGCGCGGCTATGGCCTCGTTGATTCGCCGAAGATGAAATCGTCGCCGGGAAAGACCGTCAACCTGAAAGCGGTACCCGCGCCGGACAAGAAGGCAGCTGCGCAGTACTATCCCGCGCTGTACTGGTTCTCGCTCCTCCAGGTCCCGCCGAAGAGCGATTTCCCCGGCACCGGTGACAGCGGCAACGGCATCTCGCCGAACATCAAGAGCCAGGGCGAGTGGATCCGCAACATCGTCAACACCGATGGCTGCACTGGCTGCCATCAGATGGGCGGCGTTGCGACGCGCACCATCCCCTCGAGCATCCTCAGCCAGTTCGAGGATACGAAGATGGCGTGGGATCGCCGCATCCAGTCGGGCCAGGCCGGCGGCGGCATGAGCGCACGGTTCACGCAGGTTGGCCGCGCCCGCGCGCTCGCGATGTATGCCGACTGGAGCGATCGCATCGCCAAGGGTGAGCTCCCAAGCGCCACTCCGTCGCGCCCGCAGGGCGTCGAGCGGAACGTCGTCGTGACGATGTGGGACTGGGCCGATCCGAAGGTCTATCTACACGACGCAATCGCCTCGGACAAGCGCAACCCCACCGTGAATGCGAACGGCCCGATCTACGGTGCGCTCGAGGAGAGTGCCGATTACTTCCCGGTGATCGATCCCAAGACGAACACCGCGAGCATGATCAAGCTCGCACCGCGCGATCCGGATACGCCGAGCGCCGCCGATCAGCCTCCTGCGGCGCCATCCCCGTACTGGGCCGACGAAACGATCTGGAACAGCAAGACGACGGTCCACAGCTTCGCGATGGACAAGCAGGGACGTGTGTGGGCGGCAGCGCGCGTCCGGAAGCCGCAGACGCCCGCGTGGTGCCAGGCGGGTTCGGATCATCCGTCAGCGAAGTTGCTGCCGATCAATCAGGGTCAGCGCGGTCTGATCATGTATGACCCGAAGACGAAGCAGACCACCACGATCGATACGTGCTTCACGTGGGGACACCTGAACTTCGACGACAACGACGTGTTGTGGTCCTCGTTCGGGCCGGCTGGCATCGAGGGATGGTTCGACGTGAAGACGTGGGACAAGACGCATGACGAAAAGGCGTCGCAGGGGTGGAGCGCGTTCGTCGTCGACAACAACGGCAACGGCAAGCGCGACGCCTACACCGAGCCGAATCAGCCTGCCGATCCGACGAAAGACCGGCGCATGAACTTCACCTTCTACGGCGATTCGCCGGCGTCCGACGGATCGGTGTGGGGAACGGTGCAGGGCGTGCCGGGCGCGCTTGGCCACTTTGTGCCGGGGGCGCATCCGCCCGAGACGGCGCTCACGGAAGTCTTCGAAGTGCCGTGGAACAACCCAAAGGCGACGACGCAGGGCTTTGCGCCGCGCGGCATGGACGTGGACAGCAAAGGTGTCGTCTGGACGGTGCTCTCGAGCGGTCACCTTGCCAGCTTCGATCGGAAGAAGTGCACGGGCACGCTGAATGGCCCAACCGCAACCGGCCAGCAGTGCCCCGAGGGTTGGACGCTGTATCCGTTCCCGGGTCCAAACTACAAGGGCGCGGTCGAGAACGGCAGCGCTGACTCGGCGTACTACGACTTCGTCGATCGCTTCGACATGCTCGGCGTCGGCAAGGACATCCCGATTGCGACCGGCAACCTGTCGGAAGGCTTGCTCGTGCTCCAGAACGGGAAGCTCGTGACCCTCCGCGTCCCGTATCCAATGGGCTACTACGCAAAGGGACTCGACGGCCGCATCGACAACCCGAACGGCGGCTGGAAGGGGAAGGCGATCTACACGCCGGTCTCGACGCGCGCGCCGTTCCACATGGAAGGCGGCAAGGGCAACACGCCCAAGCTGGTCAAGTTCCAGGTACGGCCGGATCCGCTCTCGAAGTAGTAGGGACTGGGGACTAGGGACTAGGGACTGGGGACTAGGGACTAGGGACTAGGACGGGGATTCGCGGGACTGGGTTTTTCCAGTCCCCAGTCCCCGATCCCTGGTCCCTATTTTTTTTCTACTTCTTCGCGATCGATCGAATGTAGTTAACGACGTTCCAGATGTCGTTGTCCTTCAGCTGATCCTTCCACGGCACCATGTTGAAGTCCGGCGCGACGCCGTTCTTGATGCTGTCGAAGATCTCGCCGTCGGTCGACCCGTGATCCCACTTGTCATCGACGAGGCTCGGCGCCGCGGGAATCAGATCGTTGCCCGGGCCACCTTCGCCGGTGACACCATGGCACGGCGCGCATTTGGTGTACACGGTTTTCCCCGCCGCGATTGATTCGGGCGTTGAGGCAACCGGGTTCTTGACCTTCGCCGCTTCGGGGTTGCCCTGAGCAGAGGTGACGATGCGGGCGGCGCAGGCGAGGGCGAGCGCGGCGATGAGTGTACGGAAAAGACGTGAATTCACGCGGATGCTCCTCTAAGGCGGGCGGACCTTGAAGGTCCGCCTCTACGTGTAAAAGGCACTCATTCTACAATACGGGCTTCTTTGGCCGTGGACGTCGCGTCAACGTTCGGATCGAGGTGAGCGCATGAAGAAGTACATCGTCGTCATCGTGGCGCTTCTCGTTGGGGTCTCCGTGTGGGCGCAGAACCGCGCCGGGCAGGTGCCGATGTTCGAGCCTGACCCACTCTGGTCGCAGGCGCTGCCAAACAAGTGGGTCACCGGACAGGTCGGCGGCGTGGCTGTCGATTCACACGACAACGTGTGGGTCTTCCACCGCCCGGCCACGATTCCCGAAGGAGAACGTGGCGCGTCGCTGAATCCGCCGGCGTCGGAATGCTGCATTCCCGCTCCGAGCGTGCTCGAGTTCGCGCCCGACGGTCACCTGATTCAGGCGTGGGGCAAGCCGGGGCCGGGGTACGAATGGTTCAAGACCGAGCACGGCATCTTCGTCGACGACAAGGACAACGTGTGGTTGAGCGGCAGCGCGAAGGAAGACAACCAGATCCTCAAGTTCACGCGCGACGGCAAGTTCCTCATGCAGATCGGCCACGCGGGGAAGAACAAGGGGAGCGACGACACGGAGAACGTGGGTGGCCCGGCGGGTCTCTTCCTGCACAAGAAGACGAATGAGCTGTACGTCGCTGACGGCTATTTCAACCACCGTGTTGTGGTCTTCGACGCCGACACGGGCAAGTTCAAGCGCGCATGGGGCGCGTACGGGAAGAAGCCCGACGACAGCTACAAGTTCCCGCCGCGCGCACAGCTGATTGCCGGAGATCCTCCGCCTCAGTTCAACAACCCCGTGCACGCGGTGCTCGTGTCCAACGACGATCTCGTCTACGTCGCGGACCGCACGAACAACCGGCTGCAGGTGTTTCGCACCGATGGGACGTTCGTGACCGAGAAGCCAGTCGCGAAGAACACGCTTCAGCAGGAGGGAACGGTCCATAACTTCGCCTTCTCGCCCGACCGCGAGCAGCGTTTCCTGTACGTCCTCGACGGCTCGAACAAAGCCATTCGCGTCCTCAACCGGCAGACGCTGGAGACCCTGACCAATATCGGCGGTCATGCCGGCCATAACGCGCGCGAGTTCTTCCACGCACATAGCTTCGCGGTGGACTCGAAAGGGAACCTGTTCATCGGTGAGGTCAACGACGGGATGCGGTACTACCGGTACGCGTTCAAGGGTATGCGTGCGGTGAATTCCACGCAGTAGGTATCAGGTTTCAGGCGTGGTCCTGGTATGAGGTTCAAAGGAGGAGTCGTGAAGCGCAGCCTGTTCATCATCCTCTTGTTGATGACGTTCCTGGGCGTCACCGCATCGGCCGACGACAGCGACCACCTGCTGACGATCGATCATTACGTGCGCGTGACGTCGACGGTGCCGGCGATCGCAGGGCAACCGGCGCAGCTCTACGTCCGCGAACGTGTGCTCGCTGGCGGTGCGCTGCGTACGTCGTCGTTTGGCGATCGCGTCGTGCTCTTCGTGCACGGAGCGGGCACGCCGGCGGAGGTCGCGTTCGACGTGCCGTATCAGGACTACAGCTGGATGGCCTTTCTGGCGCGTGCAGGGTTCGATGTCTTCTCCGTGGACATGACGGGGTACGGTCGATCCACACGCCCGGCGCCGATGAACGATCCGTGCAATCTCGCAAAGGAGCGGCAGGCCGGGTTCGTCGCGTCGCCGTGCGCGTCGCCCTATCCCCACACGCTGACGTCGATCGCGTCTGACTGGACCGACATCGCCGCCGCCGTCAACTACATCCGCACCCTGCGGCACGTCGATCGGGTGTCTCTTGTCGCATGGTCACGAGGCGGCCCGCGTGCCGGCGGCTACGCGGCCCAGCATCCGGACACGGTCCGCCGGCTGATCGTGCTCGCGCCCGGCTATGACCGAAATGCCGAGCCCAACGCGGCGGAATCGACGCTGGCGGACGGCGTTCCCTTGAACACCCAATCCCGCCAGGACTTCGATGCGAACTGGGATCGCCAGGTTGGCTGCACCGATCAGTACGATCGCGCAGCGTCCAACGCCATCTGGAGCGAGATGCTGGCGTCTGACCCGGTCGGCGCGACGTGGGGACCCGGCGTTCGGCGCGCTCCGGAGATGACCGGCACGTGGACGCCTGCGATGGCGAAGAAACTGGCCGTGCCATTTCTCATGGTGTCCGGTGCGCACGACAAGCAGGTCGCTCCTGATCGCGTGCGCCAGCTGTATGCCGACACCGGTTCTTCCGAGAAGGTGTTCGTCGATCTCGCGTGCTCGTCGCACAATGCGATGTGGGAGCGGAATCACCTCCTGCTGTTTCGCGCGTCGCTCGAGTGGCTGATGCACGGCACCGTGAACGGAATGAAATCAGGGATGCTGAAGCTCGGATACGACGCGGCCCGCGCTACGCAATAGCCGCGTCGCTCGAGAACTCAGTAGTTCGTTCCGGGGTCCGGCGGAGGCGCCGCCGCCCCTCCGTTGATCGTCCCGACCATCGACGGGTGCAGCGTGCAGTGGAATCCGAGTGGCGCGCTGCTCGACACCGTAATCGAACGCGTCGTCGCGCCAGGACTGACGTTGCCGACATCGGTCCCGTTGTCGAGAACGATGTGGTGCAAGGTTGAATCGTTGTTTCTCCAGACCACCGCGCTGCCGGCGGCGGCGGCGACGGGATTCGGCGTAAACGCCGAGCTTCCGACCGATCCGACGATCGCCACCGTGACCTGCGATGACGGAGCGGGACTCGGCGCGGGTGCTGGCGCCGGTGCGGCCGTTACAGCGGGAGACGGGCTTGGACTCGGTGTTGCCGATGGGGACGGCGAGCTTGGCGACGAATACCCGCCGCATGCCGTGGCGACGAGAGCGACGACCGCTATGATGGAAGTGAGTAATGGGAACCGCACGATGACGACCTCCTGGATCGAAATGGAACGCCGGCACCTTCGCCGGTGTGATCCAGCAGTGGCAAGCACCGCGCCACGCGTTCGACTCCGTGAATCAGGCGCCAGCGGACGCGAGTGCTGCTGTTCGCTTACGACGCCCGAAACGAATTACGGCGTCAGCGGGCCGCGTCGCGCGATAAGCCTGTACCATTGACCTACTGACCCTGCGAACGCTCGAACCTTCGAACCCGCAGACCTCCGACGCTTCGACCCCGCCAGCCGGCGTGCGCGCCCGTACGCGCGGCGGTGCGGTGTTTGTGGCCGCGGGCATTCTTCTCAGCCGGCTCGCGGGGCTCGTTCGGCTTCAGGTCTTCGCGCACTACTTCGGCCTCGAGTCCGACGCCGCGGATGCGTTCAACGCGGCGTTTCGCATTCCCAACTTCCTGCAGAACCTGTTTGGCGAAGGCGCGTTGTCGGCGTCCTTCATTCCTGTGTACGCGGCGCTGGTCGCGCGCGGCGATCGCAAGGAGGCCGATCACGTCGCGGGCGCCGTCGGTGCGCTGCTCGCGCTCGTCGTCGCGGTGCTCGTGCTCCTCGGCGTGCTCGCGACGCCGCTGCTGATTGCGGCGATCGCGCCGGGATTCACGGGCGCCAAGCGCGAGCTGACCATTGAGCTCGTTCGCATTCTGTTTCCCGGGGCTGGGCTGCTGGTGCTGTCCGCGTGGTGTCTCGGCGTCCTGAACAGCCACCACCGTTTCCTGCTGTCCTACGCGGCGCCGGTCATGTGGAATGCCGCGATGATCGCCACGCTGGTCGCGTTTGGCGCGTCATCATCGCTGCCGAGGCTCGCCGTGTTGCTGGCGTGGGGCTCGGTGGTCGGCAGCTTCATTCAGTTCGCCGTGCAGGTGCCGGTGGTGCTGCGCGTGGCGCCCGACCTGCGATTTGCGCTCGATCTCGCCGCTGACGAAGTGCGAACGGTGACGCGGAACTTCGTGCCCGTCTTCATCAGTCGCGGGGTCGTGCAGGTGAGCGCGTACATCGACGCGTTGCTCGCCAGCCTTCTGCCGACGGGCGCGGTCACCGGCATCGCGAACGCGCAGATCTTGTACACGCTTCCGGTCAGCCTCTTCGGCATGTCGGTGGCCGCCGCTGAATTGCCGGCGATGTCCGGCGAAGCGGCGGCGGACGCGAGGGGGCACGAGGCGCTGCGGCAGCGTCTTGATGCCGGACTGCGCCGAATCGCATTCTTCGTGATCCCGTCCGCGGTGGCATTTCTCGCGCTGGGCGACGTCATTGTCGCCGCGCTTCTCCAGACAGGGCGCTTCCGTCCTCAGGACACGCGGTATGTGTGGGGCATTCTCGCGGGATCGGCGGTTGGTCTCCTCGCCTCCACGCTCGGCCGTCTGTACTCCTCGTCGTACTTCGCGCTGCGCGATACGCGGACCCCGCTTCGCTTCGCGATCGTTCGCGTCGCGCTGACGACCGTCCTGGGCTACCTGTTTGCGATTCCGTTGCCGCGGCTCGTTGACGTGCCGCAATCGTGGGGCGCCGCGGGACTCACGGCGTCCGCCGGCATCGCCGGATGGGTAGAGATGCTGCTGCTGCGGCATACGATGAACGGCCGCATCGGCAGGACGGGGCTGCCGGTCAGCTATGTTGCGAAATTGTGGACGGCGGCGATTGCGGGCGCCGCCGCCGCGTGGGCGGTGAAATTGTCGATCCCTGCGATGCCGCCGATCGCCGCAGCGGTTCTCATCCTTGGTCCGTACGGTTTGATTTTTCTCACCTCCACGCTCATTCTGCGCGTCGAGGGTGGAATGACGGCAGTCCGCAGGCTATTGCGCCGCTGAGAGATAAACGGCTCACCTCGAACGCCGTCGTGTTGGCCCGCTCGATGCACCAGGGCCTGGCGATGGCGGACCCAAACACGCTCCTGAGACAATCGAAGTCCTTATGCACCGATCACGATTGCCCAAAGTGCGGCATGCGCGATCACGTCACGGCTGAACGTGTGCTGATTGGCGAGATGACGCTGACGGTGTGTCACTGCCGCGTGTGCGGCCACTCCTGGCATCCTCGGATCGAGTCGGAGGTGACCTAACTGCCGGTGCGCGAACAGAGCGTGAGAAAGTCACGTTCGGACCACACCGAAGATTCCCGCCGGACAGCGAGCGTCATCGGTGGGGTCCGGTTGTCGCGGGACCTCGCTGCTATTTTCACTTCACCGAGTACTTCGTGAAGGCTCCGCCTGCCAGATCGAAAGAGTTGGGCCCCTCCGCCGCGTAGACATTGCCGTCGGCATCAACCGCCACGCCTTCGCCCGCCGCGCCCTGATACACGCGATCCTCACGATCGAAGGGAGGGATGAACCCGACAACGCGATCCTCGTCGACCGGCCCGACGCGCACTCCGTCGTGCCAGTTGGGATGGTTCAGCGGACCCGACTCCGAGTCGATCACATAGAGCACGTCGCCTTTGATGAAGATCCCACTGGGGCGGCTGAACATGTAACGCGACTCGAGGTATTTCCCGTCCTGATCGAAGATCTCCAGCCGGTGGTTGCCGCGATCGGCTACCCATAGCCGCCCCTTCGAATCGAACGCGAGCGCATGCGGCGTGCGGAACTCGCCGTGACGGAGGCCGATCGTCCCCCACGACTTGATGAACTTGCCGTCGGGCGAGAACTTGCTGATGCGGCTCGTCGCGCCGTTCTTGAGCCCCTCCGCAATCGCCGCGCTCGTCGTCATACCCTGGGCATCGTGTCCATCCGCCACGTAGATGCTGCCGTCGGGCCCGACGATCACGTCGTTGGGTTGATTGAATTGCCCGTCGGCGTTACCGCGCTTGCCCGCGACGCCGAGGCTGAGGAGCTTCTCGCCCTTCGGGCTGAACTTGTGGACCTGATGCCCTCTCGTGCCCGCCTTGTTGCCGGAGAAGTCGGCGACCCACACGTTGCCGTCCTTGTCGACCGAGATCCCGTGGGGGGTCACCATCACGCCCTTGCCGAAATTCGCCAGGACGGCGCCGGTGTTGCGATCGAACTTGAAGATCGGATCAACAGGATTGGTTTCGCAATCGACCGCGCCACCGCCCGCGCCGCCGGCGGCAGGCGCGCCGCAACGCTCGTAGGCCCAGACGTTGCCGTCGAGCGGATCGATGTCGACGCCGGCGGTCGTGCCCCACTTTCGGCCGGCAGGCAGCTGGCCCCAGTTGCGGGTGACGTTCGGCGCCGGGTTTGGCAACCCCTGGCCCGTCAGCGGATTGCCCGCGGCAGCGGACGCCGTCGACGGCGTCGCGGCAGTGGCGCGCTCAGCTGATCCACCGGCGCCGCACGCTGCCAGGAGGAGCGTCGCACCGGCACTCACAACAAGGGATGCGATTCGTGACGTGGACATAGGCCTCCTCGAGTTCGAAGAAATTAAGTCCGGTGATCCGGCTTCAGCCGGACCGTCTGCGCCTGAATGCTGGATCCGGACGGGGTGCCGCTGCAAGCAGTGTCTTTGAATATTGATGCTGCGGATGCTTGTAGATCTGCTCCGCTGGACCGATTTCGACGATGTTCCCCCACGACATGACGGCGATTCGGTTCGAGATGTGCCGGACCACGGAGAGGTCGTGCGCAATGAAGATGTAGGAGAGGCCGAACTCCTCCTGCAGGTCCTGCATCAGATTGATCACCTGCGCCTGAATCGACACGTCCAGCGCGCTCACCGGTTCGTCGGCAATCACGATCTTCGGATTGGTTGCAAGCGCACGGGCGATCCCGATCCGTTGCCGCTGCCCGCCGGAGAATTCGTGCGGATATCGATTCACGTGCCTCGCCGACAAGCCGACCTTCTCGAGCAGCCAGCGGACGCGGTCGGCCCGCTCCGCGCGTGACATGCGCGTATGAACGCGCAGCGGTTCGCCAACGATTTGATCGACGGTCTTTCTCGGGTTCAGCGACGAATAGGGGTCCTGAAAGACCATCTGGATGTCCGCGCGGTACGGCCGCATCTCCTGACGTGTGAGCGGCAGCAGATCGACATCACCGGTCGCTGCCTTGTACAGCACGCGTCCGCTGATTTCGACGCGGTAGCTCATTGCGCGAAGGATGTTGATGATCGCGCGTCCCACCGTTGTTTTGCCGCACCCCGATTCACCGACCAGGCCCAGTGTCTCGCCTCGATGCAACTGGAATGAAATGCCCTTGACTGCTGCGACTTCGCCGACGCGACGCAGCAGAACCCCGCCGAACACGGGGAACTTGACGACGAGATTGTGAACGTCCAGCAGGATGTCGCTAGTCATTGGGAATCGCGGGCTTGCCGCCATTCGGATACAGATGGCAACGTACCCAGTGACCTGGCGCATCTTCAATCAGCGGCGGCTCGATATCGGGGCACGGTTCGAACGCGTACGGACAGCGCGTCACGAACTTGCAGCCGACCGGCAAGGAATGAATGTCAGGTACCGATCCGGGAATCACCGTGAGCCGACGTGCTTTCGTGCCGTCAACGCTCGGAATCGATCCAAGCAGCCCGTGTGTGTAGGGATGAAACGGCTCCTTGAACAGCGCGTCGATTGGCGCGATTTCCTGAATCTTGCCTCCGTACATGACGGCGACACGGTCGCATGTTTCGGCCACGACCGCGAGGTTGTGCGTGATGAGCAGGATTGAGGCGCCCTTGCGACGCTCCTTCATTTCGAGCATCAGGTCGAGAATCTGCGCCTGGATGGTCACGTCGAGTGCCGTCGTCGGCTCGTCGGCGATCAGGAGCGACGGATTCAGCACGAGCGCGATCGCGATCATCACGCGCTGGCGCTGGCCGCCGGAGAAGTGGTGCGGATACTGTTTCATCCGACTCTCCGGCTCCGGAATGCCGACCTCCGTCAGGATCTCGACCGCGCGTCGGTGTGCCTCGTCCTTGCTGACCTGCTGGTGCGCCTGGATCACCTCCATCACCTGCATTCCGATCGTGAAGACCGGATTGAGCGACGTCATCGGCTCCTGGAACACCATGCTGATCTCGTTGCCGCGGATTTCGCGGATCTCGTCCTGCGAGATCTTCAGCAGGTCGCGTCCCTTGTAGAGAATTTCGCCGGCGACGATCCGGCCGGGCGGATCGGGAATGAGACGAAGGACGCTGAGCGCGGTAACGCTCTTGCCGGATCCCGATTCGCCGACCAGGCCAAGAACCTCGCCCTCGGCGATGTCGAGATCGACGCCATCAACGGCTTTCGCGACGCCCGACTCTGTGTAGAAATAGGTCCGCAGGCCGCGGATCGATAACAACTGATTCATCGGAGGCGCGAGAATTCCTTGGGGTCGAACGCCTCGCGAATCGCTTCGCCGATAAACACGACGAGCAGCAGCGTGAGGAACAGCACGCCGAGCGGGTAGAAGACCAGCCACCACTTGGTCAGGTTCTCCATCCCCTGGCCGATCAGCTCCCCCCAGCTCGGCGTCGGCGCGGGAAGGCCGAAGCCGAGGAAGTCGAGCGCCACCAGCGCGCTGATGTTCGCGACGATCGTGAACGGCGCGAAGGAGACAACCGGGGTCAGCGCGTTCGGCAGGATGTGGCGGAACATGATTCCCGTTTCGGACACGCCAGTGGCAATCGCCGCGCCGACGTAATCCTTCGCCTTCTCACGGTAGAACTCGCCGCGGATGTAATAGGTGATCCCCATCCAGTCGAACGCCGCGAGGATGGCGACGAGGAGCCATAAGGATGGCTGCAGCAGGAGGTATCGCCCCGGCAGATACACGGGAACGACGACCGAACTGATGATCATGATCGTGTAGAGAAACGGCAATGACGACCAGATCTCGATGATGCGCTGGCCGAGCATGTCCACTTTCCCGCTGAAGTAGCCAAGCGCCGCGCCGGCCGTGACACCAAACAGGTAGCCGAAGGTCGTGACCAGGATCGCGAACGTCATGGACACGTTGAATCCATAGGCGAGCCGAACGAGAACGTCACGTCCCCGGTCGTCGGTGCCGAAGGGATGCAGGCGGCTGGGCGGGTTCGGCGGAGAGCTTTCCAGATCGAGCAGCGCCTCGTTCGGACCGAAGGGAATGGGCGGCATCAGTACCCAGTCGCCGCGCCCCGTCGCCGCGAGATCGCGCCGCAACTGGCGGTAGTCAGGTTCGCCGATCGCCGTCTGACCGAACTGCGTGGCCGGGTAGTACTTGGCAAACGGAAAGTAGTACGCGCCGTTGTACTTCACAACGAGCGCGATGTTGTTCGCAATGAGCGGCAGAAAAAACGAGATCACGTATGCCGTGAGCACGGCAATAAATGAGTAATATCCGCGTCTGAGCCGCCGGAATTTCCGAAACCGTTTCGTGAACAGCGACTCCGCATGTGCGGGTTCGACAACCGTAGGCGGCACCATCGACGCGCCAAGATCCGACGGCACGTGTGTGGGCGCGGCGGCGGGCTCACTCATTTGAACCGGATGCGCGGATCGACGACGGCGTAGATGATGTCGGAGAGGATATTGCCGATGAGCATCAGCATGCTGCTGATCACGAGGATGCCAAGCGCCACCGGGTAGTCACGCTGTAAGACAGAGGTGTAGCCGAGATAGCCCATGCCATCGATGTTGAAGACGCGCTCGATGAGAAACGATCCAGCGAGGACGAGGCTGATGACATGGCCAAGACCGGTGACGAGCGGAATCAGCGAGTTGCGCAGCGCGTGGAGAAAAATCACGCGACGTTCGCTGAGCCCCTTCGCAAACGCTGTGCGCACGTAATCCTGCCCGAGGTTTTCCATGAGCGCGTTCTTCGTCAGGATCGTTTCGGTGGCGAACGCACCCATCATGTAGCAGACAACCGGCAGGAACATGTGATCGAGCTGGCCGGTGATCTTCCCCCAGACGCTGAGTGACTCCCAGTCAGATGGCCGAAAGCCGCCCAGTGGAAAGACGCTCCAGAAGCTGCCGCCGCCGAAGAGCACAAGCAACGCGGTCCCGAGCGCCCAACCCGGCACGGCGTAGCCGAGGAACACGATCGCGCTGCTGACGAAGTCGAAGCGCGAGCCGTGGCGCACCGCCTTCATGACCCCGAGCGGCACGCACACGAGATAGCTCAAAAGAAACCCGGTGATGCCGAGGAAGATCGATACCGGGAAGCGTCTTTTGATCACGTCCCACACCGGGTCCTGATAGGTGTAGGACGTGCCCAGATCCAGACGAACGACGTTCCAGAGCCAGTTCAGGTAACGGATATGCACGGGTTTGTCGAACCCGTAGAACTTCTTCATCTCCTCGAGGGCTTCCGGAGGGATCTCGGTTCCGAACTGACCGATGCCGCCGCCCTGCTGCGCCATTGCCATCTTGTAGGCCATGATCTGGCGCTCGATCGGGCCTCCCGGCACGAAATGCATGACGACGAACGCGAGCAGCGTGATGCCGAGAAAGGTTGGAATAACCAGAAGCGCGCGGCGGATGAAATACGCCGTCATTGAGTCTTGTTCGTACCTCCGGCGGCGTTCGGCGTTTCCTTTTCCTCGACGCGGTCAAACTCCAACCAGTATTTGTCGTCGCTCGCGCCCACCGCCAGCTTCTTCGACGGATCCTTGATCGCGTCCTGGAGCGCCGCGTTTTTTTGCGGATCGATCCACCACAGCCCCGACGGCTCGCGGTAATCGCCAATCCGCGTAAGGATGCCTTTGGGTTGGCCGAACTTGTTCCAGTAGACGAACCGCTGATAGGGTCCGTACCACTCCAGGAGGTAGTGATGCTGCGCGGTCACAATCCCGTCGAGCTCGCGCAGCAGCGCGCCGCGTTTGTTCACGTCGAACTCGAGGTTGTACTGGTTGATGATTTCGTCGACGCGCTTGTTCTTGAAGCCGGTGATGTTGCCTGAGGCTTTCTGGTCGGCCTGGTCCGATTGCCAGAACTGCTCGGGAAGCGGGAACGGTCCGCCGCCGCCCCAGCTGATAGATGCCATTCCGAACTGCTGCTCGTCAATCGCCTTGTAGAAGGTTTCTGGCGTGAGATAGCGCAGGTTCAGGCTGATGCCGACCTTCCGCAGGTCTTCCTGAAAGACGGTGAAGTAGCGCTCGCTTGCCCGATCGTAATAGAGCACTTCGAGCGCGAGCGGCATCCCGTTTTTTACGAGTTGGCCTTGCGGGTTTCGATCCTTCCATCCCGCTTCCGCGAGCAACTGGATGGCCCGCTGCGGGTCGTACTTGATCTTCTCGTTGTTCGGGTTCGCGTAGATGGACCCGGGATAGTTCGTGTCGAGCGGCAGGTACTCGTTGAAGGCGAGCTTCTCGATCATCTGTTCGCGGTTGTAGAGGTGCCGCAGCGCTTCCCGCACGCGCACGTCGTCGTACGGCGCACGGCGGGTGTTGAACGCGATGCCGGAGATGCTCTGCGGCGCGTGGTTCCACACCTTGCGCTTCTGCAGCACACCCTGTTGAATCTTGTCGAAGTTGAGCTCCTGCACCCACATCTGCGCGCGGTTGACGGCGAAGTAATCAAGGTCGCCACGCTTGACCATCTCGAACTCCAGATTGCGATCGCGCACGGTAATTTCTCGAATTTCATCGAAGTTGTTCGCGCCCACGTTGCGGCGATACTCTTCGGCCCAGTAGTCCGGGCGGCGACGAATGTGGACGACGTTGCCCTTTTCCAGGTCACTGGTCTTGACCATATACGGGCCGCTGCCGGGCACCATCTTGTCGTTGAATTCCTTGATGTAGCGTGCGCCGTTGATGCCTTGCAGCGCCTTCGCGGCGTAGATCGGCATTCCGGAGAAGTAATAGAAACCTGTCCATCCAGGTACCTTCGATTTCACGCGCACGATGTACTTGCTCTCGGCCACTGGCTGTTCGTACTTCTCGTACATCGTGTTTTGAATCGGGTCCTGCACCGTCTTGTCGACGTACAGCTTCCACGTGGCGATCACATCGTCGGCGGTCACCGGAGTGCCGTCGTTGAAGCGCGCGTTCGGATCGATGCGGAAACGATAGGTGACCCTGTCCGGCAGAATCTGCCAGTGCGTGGCCAGGATGGGAACGTATTCAAGTGTCGTCGGGTGGAGACCGACGAGAGATTCATAAACCAATCCGCTCAGCTTCGCGTTCCAGGTCGACAGGTTGGGCCCGATGTACCGCAGCGTCGCCGGGAAATCGGTCATCCCTTCACGGAACACACCGCCCTTGACGGCATGCGGGTCGCCGATCAGATCGAAATCCGTGTTCGTCTCCCAGCCGTCGCCCTTGAAGCCTTTACCGCCCTGTTCGGCGGAGACTGCCGGGTCCGCGCCGGCGTCCGCATTCGCGAAGACGGGGTAGTCGTTCTTGTTCGTCGATGCGTTCGCTCGGCTCTCGGCTGGAGTCGACGTATTCGAGGCTTGTTCCCGGCTGGTGCCTCCGCCGCACGCAGACGCGAGCACGGCGACGAGGAAAAGCGTTGGCACGTGAATGTTGCGCATATCTCAGTATGTATCCAGACGGCAAACACAGCCAGAAAGACGGGGCGTTCCAGCCAAAAAAAATCCCAAAGCACCCTTCGGCGCCTTGGGATTTGGAATTTGGGATTTGGGATTTGGGATTTGCGATCCCGATTTACCAGCGCGGTTCCTGCCGGCGTCCGCCGCCACCACCCCGACCACCGCCGCCGCCGCCGCGTCCACCTCGGCCGCCACCGCCGCCACCGAAACCACCACCACCGAACCCTCCGCCGCCCCGTGGCGTCATCGGCCGCGCTTCGTTCACGGCGAGCGCCCGGCCGCCGAAGCTCTGCTGATGGAGCTGCGCGATCGCATTCTGCGCATCCTGGTCGGTCGCCATTTCCACGAATGCGAAGCCGCGGCCCCGTCCAGTGTCACGGTCCCGCACGACGCTGACGGTCGACACCTTCCCGGCCTTCGCAAACAATTCGGTCAGGTCCTCTTCATTGACGTCATAGGGGAGATTGCCGACATACAGTTTGTTACCCATGGTCACTCTGCGCATCAATCGATGCTCTGTGGAAACGCGGCGCTCGGAGCGGGATGCTCAGGCTTGGCTGGCGCAGAAGGATGCGTCGCTCGGCGGCGGGGCGTCTGCTTCCTGACGTGCGCAGTATAGCGGCAACTCAGGGGAGTTGAAGCTCTGGCATCGGAGGTCCTGCAAACAATCTGCGGCAGGGCCTGGCCATCAACCGGGCCCATCGTGCGGAACGGCTCACGCGCGCACTGTCGGTGGCAATCCCGGTGTTTGCATACATTTGCCGGTAGATTTTCGAGATCAGGACGAACGCCAGGCGCCCTTTGAGCGATACGCACGCCACGGAGGCGCGCTTCCAGATCCGGGGCAAGCTATAGAAGTCGTCCCACACCTGCTGCGTGCCGACGCGGATTTGCTCCGCGGTCATCGTCGGATGCGCGGTGTAGATCTTGGGTCGCTGCGATTGTGGGATCAGCCAGTGGCGATTGATGGGAATGCCGCCGATGCGCTCGGGATCTTCGCCGAGCGACTTTTCCCACGCGGCGAAGTCGAGCGTGCCAGGAAACGGCGTCAACATTACGAACTGCGCGAACGTCAGATCCGCTGCCTCGGCGACCTTCAGGGTCGCGTCGAACGAATCGAGGTTATCGCCGGGCAGGCCGAAGATGAACGAGCCGAGGACGTGGATGCCATTCTCGCGGAACGATCGCAGCCGTGTGACCAACGACTCGCCGCTCTCATTGAAATTCTTGTAAATCGACTTGAGGCCTTCCTTCGTGACCGACTCGACGCCGACAAGCGCTCCCTTGATGTGCGCGCGCTTCATGAACTGCAGGAATTCGGCATCTTCGGCCGCCTCCATCGTGATCTGGGTGAAGAACACGGTGTCGTCGGGCAGCTGTGCCAGCTCCTCCATGAGCGCGAACCGATCGCTGCGGAGCTGCTCGAGTCGCCGCAACTGCGTGCGGTCGCCTCGGCGCGCGGCCATCCGCAGGTCCTCGAGCGTCACGGGATAGAAGTTGTCGTCGGCGAGCGCGATGAAGCGAAACCCGCGGCGCCGCAGTTCCACGATTTCCTCGACCACCTGCTGATACGGCCGCTGCCGTGGCCGCTGGCCGTCCGTTCGCCACACGGAGCAGAACGAGCAGTGCTTCGGACACCCGCGAACGGTCTGCACCGAAGCCCACATGTATCGTCCGTCCGGCAGGAGGCTCCATCGCGCAGGCAGAAACTCGGCGCCCTCGACGCGCCCGCCGGTGTACATGGTCCGCAGCGTGCCGTTGAGGGCATCTCGCAGCACCTCGGGCCACACGTGATCGCCGTCACCGGTCACGACGGCGTGCGCGCCGCCAAGATCTCGCGCTTCATCGGGATAGAGGGTTGCGTGGATGCCGCCGTAAATCACGGTCGCGCCGGCCTGCCGCGCTGCGATGCCGACCTCATAGCCGCGAAGCGCGTTGCCGGTGTGTATGCCGATCCCCACCACGTCGCCCGCCTTGATGGTCGACACGTCGATCGTCTCGAGTGTCTCGTCCACGATGGCCGGCACTCCATAAGACTCAGGCGTTGCCGCCGCGAGCACGTAGAGCCAGCGCGGCGTGATGACGCCAATCCCGAACGACACATGGCTTGGATTCACGAGGTGGACGGTCACGCGCTCTAGCTTCTCGCAAAATCGATAAATCCCCTAGCGGGATCCGTGTGTACCAATTTGACGCGCACGCGATCGCCGACATCGAGCCCTTCGTAGCCGCGCTCGAGGCGTCCCTCGACGAGCGGTCGCCGGATCCGCACCCACGTGCCTTTTTCGGACGCGCCCGTCACGATCGCATCGAAACGCTCGCCAATGCGTGACTGCAGCAGTAGAGCCGCCGCCGCCTTGCGTACGAGTCGTTCAACCTTGTTCGCAGCATCCTCACGTTCCGTACACCGCTGAGCGATCGCTTCCAGCTCCGAGTCGCCATATGGCGGCTGTCCGCGCTGTTGACGCAGGGCCGCTTTCACGAGTCGCTGCGCCACGAGATCCGGAAATCTCCTGTTCGGCGCGGTCGAATGCGCGTAGTCCTGCACCGCCAGTCCGAAATGCCCCGTGCTGTTGCCCCCCGGACGCTCGACGACGTACTCACCGCGGCCGAGGAGCTTCACGACCGAAAGCGAGACGTCGGGAAACCGCTGCGGATCTGAAGCGCGCTCGCGAAGCAGCCACTCTTCGAGCGCCACCGCATTCGGTTCGTCGGGCAGATGGAAGCCACGCTGGGCGGCGAGGTCCACGATTCGCTCCCACTTCTGCGGCGTGCGGACCACTCGTCGAAGCGAGGAAAAGCCACCGCTCTCGAGAAACCGGGCGACCACACCATTAGAGGCAACCATGAAGTCTTCGATGAGCTCGGTTGCGCGGTTGTGTTGCGACTCGGCAAGATCGCGCAACTCGCCGTCCTCGAATACGGGTCGTGCTTCGAGGGTCGTCAGTGTCAGCGCGCCCATCGCGTGGCGCCGTTCCTTCATCGCCTGTGCCGCGCGATCCTGCCGCTTCAGGTTCTCCGCGAGCCCCGGGACGTCGCCGATCTTCGGCGGCATTGGCCCGGAACCTTCGAGCCAGGCGCCCACGCCTGGATAGGCCAGCTTGGCGCGGTTCCGTACGACGGCCGGGTACACATCCGACGTTCCCACCGAGCCGTCGGCAGTGACGAGGTACTCGACGACGATGGCGTTGCGATCCTCGTCCTCGTTGAGCGATGTCAGATCGGTCGAAAGCCGTTCGGGGAGCATCGGGAAGATCTGTGCGCCCGTGTAGACCGACGTCGTATTGTGGGCGGCGTGCTGATCCACTGGCGTATCGCGTCGGACAAGCGCGTCGACATCCGCAACGGCCACGAGGATGGTGACGTCACCTGTCGAGTTCGTGCGGGCGACCGAGAGCTGATCGAGGTCGCGCGAGTCGTCGTTATCTATGGAGCACCAGATCAGGTCGCGAAGATCGCGGCGTCCGTCGGGAGCGGCCGGTCCGGGCAACGCGGCGACTTGTGCCTCCGCCGCGCGTGAAAAGTCGGGTTCGAACCCGCGATCGCGCATCGCTTCTCGTGCGATCTCCTGGAGGAATCGACGGGGTGAAGACATCGCGTAACTTTATCCTCGCCAAGAAAATGTCTGCTGTACGCCGCAGTTTCGTGCGGACGAGACGTCTCGAACAACACAAAACTCACGCGCCGACATCTCTTTGGCCCGTTAAGACCTCGAGTAAATCGGCATGGCCATTGCGAGAGGGAATTGCAGGTTTTATGTCAGCCATCACAGCGGATCGCGGCGGTGTCCTGGTGCGGTGCCCTTCATGCGGCAAGACGAACCGCGTTCGGTACGCCGCATTGGATTCGAAGAATCAATGTGGATCGTGCCGCACGCCATTGTCGCCGCCACGCACCCCGGTCGAAGTATCCGATGCGATGACGTTTGACCTCGTCCTTCAGTCATCCGCGTTGCCGGTGCTCGTCGACTTCTGGGCGCCCTGGTGCGCTCCGTGCCGGATGATGGCGCCAGAGCTCGACAGGGTGGCCGCCGCGGCGCAGGGCGAATGGCTTGTCGTCAAAGTGAACTCCGATGCAGTACCCGAGCTCGCCGACCGATTCCGAATCCGCTCCATTCCAACGCTCGCGATCTTCCAGGGGGGACGTGAAATCGACCGTGTTGTGGGGGCGCAATCAGCTGAGGGCATCCGCTCTCTCGTGTCGGCAAAGCTGGCGGTCAATTCGGCAGCGTAGCGTCCAGAAAGTCGCGCACCGTTGCTGCCACATCGCGGTGTTCGACATCGACCGCCGCGTTCATCGCACGCATGTCGTCCTCGGAAATCCGCCCGGCCAGTGTATTGAGCGCTTCACGGAGCTCGGGACGCGCGAGCAGGACCGCCGACCGAACGATCGGAACCGCGTAGTACGGCGGGAAGTAACTGCGGTTATCACGCAGCATCGAGAGATGCAGGGCCTTGATGAGACCGTTGGTGGCATCGCCCGCGATGACATCAACCTGCCGCGATGCGAGCGCGCGATATACAAGATTGAGTTCCATGACGCGAGGTGGGGTCGTAAAGCGGAGCTCATACGTCCTGAGCAGACCGGCGTATCCATCCGCGCGTTCGGCGAACTCGTAGCCAAATCCTGGCCGCCACTGCGCTTCCACTCGATGGAGATCATCGATCGTGGTGAGCCCAAGCGTATCGGCATCTTCGTCACGGACGAGCATCGCGAACGTGTTGTTGAACCCAAGCGGCGCGAGCACGCTGAGCCCTGAGCGGCCGTACGCGTTGCGCAGCGACGTCAGGGCGGCGTCAGGGCCCTTTTCGAGCGGTTGCTTCAGGATGGCTGCCAGCGCGGTCCCTGTGTATTCAACGTAGGCATCGATGTCTCCAGATCGGATCGCACGATCGCAGATAAATGTTCCCCCGAGATTCAAGCGTCGCGTCACGCGGATGCCGCGGCGTTCGAGCGTCTGCGCCAGCAGTTCGCCGAGTACGACCTGCTCGGTGAAATTCTTCGAACCGACGACGATGGTATCGGCTCTGCCGGGTCCGAACCCGGCACCGCCCGCAACGACTATCAGCAGGAGCACCGCCGTTGCCATTGCGAGAGGCACGGCTGCCGATCGTTGCCGGTGCCCTGGCGACAGACGTCGTTCGACCCAGGTGAGGATCCCGTCGGCCAGCAGGGCCATCACGGCGGCTGGAATCGCGCCGGCGAGAATCACCGTCGAATCGACCATCGACAGGCCGCGGAAGATGTACTCACCGAGCCCCCCGGCGCCGATCGCCGCCGCAATCGTCGCGGTTCCGATGCCGACGATGGTCGCGATGCGAATGCCCGCAACGATCGATGGCAGCGCCAGTGGTAGCTCCACGAGCCACAACAGCTGGCGCGCGGTCATGCCCATGGCTATACCGGCATCGATGACGGAGGGATCGATGCTCCGGAGCCCGGCCGCCGTCGAGCGGACGATTGGCAGCAGCGCGTAGAGAATCAGCGCGACGATCGCAATGCGCGGGCCGATACCGCCGATGAACGGCAACGGCAGCAGGAAGCCGAGGAGCGCGAGGCTGGGAATCGTTTGCGCGATGCTCGCGGCTGCGAGCAACGGACGTCCGATACGGGGCCGGTGGGCCGCGACGATGCCAGCCGGCAGTCCGATCGCGGTCGCGATGGCGGTCGACCAGAGGACGAGGAACAGATGCCGCTCGACCATCGCCGCGAGCTCCTCACGGTGCGACATCCAGAAAGACAGCAGACGCATGAATCAGCGCGTCATAGCGGGGCGCTCGAAGGTCACACGTCCGCGCTCGAGGACGCCGACCCGGTCGCCAAGTGCGAACGCTTCGTCCATGTCGTGTGTCACGAGGATGACCGTCTGGCGCAGGTGCCGGCGAATGCGCTGGAACTCGTTGCGGAGCTCCTGCCGGGTGATGCTGTCGAGCGCGCCAAACGGCTCGTCCATCAGCAGGATTGGCGGATCGATGGCAAGCGCACGGGCAACGCCGACCCGTTGCCGCTGACCGCCTGACAATTCGCGCGGCCATCTATTCCCGAATTCGCTGGACGGCAGCCCGACGAGTTCGAGCAGATCGTGCGCACGGGCGCGCCGGCGCTCGACTGGCCATCCCTCCAGCCGTGGTACCAGCGCAACGTTTTCTTCAACGGTCAGGTGCGGAAAGAGTCCGATTTCCTGCAGGACATAGCCGATTCGCCGGCGCAGGGTGATCGGATTCCATTGCCGCGTGTCGCGTCCTTCGACGACGACGCTGCCGGTATCCGGCAGCAGGAGGCGATCGATCAATTTGAGCACTGTCGACTTCCCAGTGCCGCTTCGGCCCACGAGCGCGACCGATTCACCCGCACCAACCGTGAGCTGCAGATCGTCGAGCACGACGTGCGTACCGTAGCTGAAGCCGACGCCGAGGAGTGATACGACAGCGTCTGTCATTCATTCAATGCAAAGTTCAAAATGCAGAATTCAAACACGGAGTTCGTCGCCGCAACGATGTGAAAGTCGTTGCGACACTCACCGCGGCGCTGCAAACAATCGATGTTTGCATGTTGAATTGTGCATTTTGAATTGCGTCAATATTCCGCAAATGCGTCATCTGGAAAGCAGTACAACCAGCGTTCGCCTGGCTCCGCTGACGCGACCACGGGGTGCGTCGTCGCGCGGGCGTGCTTGCTGGCGTGGCGATTCGGCGACGAATCACAGCACAGTGTGACGCCGCACGTCTGACACGTGCGGAGATGCACCCACGACGCGCCGATCTTGACGCACTCGTCGCACTGACGGAGCCGCGGCTGCTTCAATTCGTCAATCGCTGAGATATGCGCGCATGCACCCGGCATCGTGGAGGAGCGTATCATGTCGCGATGAGCACCGGACGGTGGCCCGAGTTGCCGGCGGCGTGGGCCGACACCTACGCGACTCTGCATATGTGGAGTCAGATCGTCGGCAAGATCGCGCTCTCGCAGGCGCCCCCGCTCAACCACAGCTGGTCCGTCGCGCTGCAGCTCACTTCGCGTGGCCTGACGACGCGTCCGCTGCCGCACGGGCACCGAACCTTCACCATCGAATTCGATTTTCTCGATCACCAGCTCCACATCATCGTGGCCGACGGCGAGCGTCGCTCGTTGCCACTGGTGCCACAGACGGTGGCGGCGTTCTATCGCGAAGTGATGACGACACTCGACGACATGAAACTGCCGGTGCGTATCTGGCCAATGCCGGTCGAGATTCCTGCGCCGATTCGGTTCACCGACGACACGGTGCACAAGTCGTACGACCTCGAGTACGTCAGCGCGTTCTGGCACATTCTCGTGAACTGCGAGCGTATTTTCAGCCGCGCGCGCTGTTGCTTTCTTGGCAAGGCGAGCCCGGTGCATTTCTTCTGGGGAAGTTTCGACCTCGCTGTCACGCGCTTCTCGGGACGTCCCGCGCCGCCGCGTGAAGGCCCCGAATTCATGCGCGAGGCGTACTCGCACGAGGTGATCAGCCACGGCTTCTGGCCTGGCGGTGGACCTGGCACCGCGTTCGGGCCCGGTCCAGTGAACGAACCCGCTTTCTACGCGTACGCCGTGCCGGAGCCTTCGGGCTTCAAGACGAGTGATGTTGAACCACGCGGTGCGTTTTATCACGCAGAACTTGGCGAGTTCATCCTGCCGTATCAAATCGTCCAGTCGGCGAAAGATTCCGATGCCGCGCTGTTGGCCTTCGTCGACAGTACGTACTCGCACGCCGCCGATCTCGCATCGTGGGATCGCGCTGCGCTCGAGCGTCCCGTCCTTGCATAAGTCGACGACGAGATGTCGTCACTGCTGCGGCCTTGCTATTGCTCCTGCAATACAGCGGGATGCTCGTCAACTCCACGGATGTGCCGCCCGATTACCTCGGCTCGCGAAGCGAGGGCGAACGCCGGAAAGGTGAACGTCGTAAACACGCACGTCCGGGAGCCGATCGACGGCGCGGAGACCGGCGTCGAGCTGTGGTGCGCAATGTCGTGCTCGCGACCGCTGCCATCATTCTGCCTCACAAGGTGAAGCCTCAATCCGTCGACAAGTTGTCGCCGCCCTCTGCGCCGCTGGTCGCAACTCGGATGGAAACAGTGGTCACGACCCCGATCGAACGCGCCGCGGCTGTTCCTCCGGAACATGCATACGACGAATTCATCCGCGAAGCCTCGAGGCAGCACCGGGTCGATGTGGTGCTGATCCGTTCGGTCATCCAGACGGAATCCGCATTCGATGCGATGGCGGTGTCACGAGCCGGGGCCCTTGGATTGATGCAGTTGATGCCTGAGGTCGCGGCAGAGATGGGTGTGGACGACCCGTTCGACCCACGCCAGAACATCATGGGCGGCGCGAAGTACCTGCGCCGTTTGCTGGATCTCCATCGCGGCCGCGTACGCCTGGCGCTTGCCAGTTACAATGCGGGCGCAGGTAACGTGAGCCAGTACGGAGGCGTGCCGCCATTTCCTGAAACGCAGAAATACGTGAAAGAGGTCACCAGACTCATCGCGTCCTCTCGACGCAATCGGACCGACTAGACATTTGCCGCTGTCACTCGTTGCGCTGGTGGTGCTCGTGCCGCTGTCGCTCGCCATGGCGTTGCTGCACGCGCCGCCGCTCTGGGTGTTTGCGACGGCGGCCGCCGCCATCATTCCGTTGAGCGGATGGATCCGCCGGGCGACCGAACAGGTCGCTGAACGAGCCGGTCCGGCCATCGGTGGCCTGCTGAACGTCACCTTCGGCAATGCCGCTGAATTCATCCTCGCGTTGTTCGTGCTGCTATCGGGCAATACCGCGGTCGTCAAGGCGACCATTACCGGATCCATCATCGGCAACAGCCTGCTCGGTCTCGGCATCTCCATCGTGGCAGGCTCGTGGGGACGGGAGAAGCAGACGTTCAACCGCGATCGCGCCGGTCTGCTGGCCAGCCTTCTAATCCTGTCGGTCATCGCGCTGCTGCTTCCGGCGATGTTCGATTACGCGGAGCGCACGCTCGCCACGCCGACGCGCGCACATGTGCTCGACGAGCGCCTCAGTCTTGGCGTCTCCATCGTGCTGATCGTCGTGTACGTTGCCAATCTGTTCTACACCCTGGTGACGCATCGCGATGTGTTCGAGGGCACCTGGGAAGGTCAGGCTGTCTGGTCGTTGCGCAAAGCGCTCGCGATCCTCGCCGCCGCGACGCTCGCGGTGGCCATGGAGGCCGAACTCGTGTCGGGTGCGCTTGAACCGACGGCAGAGCGACTGGGCCTCTCACTGTTCTTTCTCGGGGTGATCGTGCTGCCGCTGGTCGGCAACGCCGCGGAATACGCGTCGGCACTCTACTTCGCCCGGCGCGACCAGATGGGCCTGGTGATGGCGATCAGTGTCGGGTCCAGCATTCAGATCGCCTTGATGACCGCTCCGGCGCTTGTGCTCGGTTCGTATCTGCTGGGTCATCCGATGGACCTGGTATTTGCGCATCCGCTCGAGTTGTTCGCGATTGCCGGCTCCGCGTTCGTGGTCAACGCGTTCGCGCTCGACGGCGAGACGACCTGGTTCGAAGGCGTGATGTTGATGGCGGTCTACGTGCTGCTGGCCCTCGCGTTCTTCTTCGCGACGGCGAATTAAGAGGGCCCGCTTTCAAATGCCTGCGTACCAGGAATAGCCGTACCCGGGCGCGGATGATCCGCTGCCGTCGCCAATATCTTTCAGACTGTCCACGACGCTGATCTGCGCAAGATACTTGATGCTCTTGTAGCCAAGCTGCCGCGGCAGCCGCAGACGGAGCGGCGCTCCGTGCCCGGCCGGCAGTTCGCTCCCGTTCATCCCGTACGCAAGGAGCGTCTGCGGATGCATGGCGTCCGCCATGTCGATGCTTTCCCAGTCATCGTCGTACGCATAGAAGACCACGTATCTCGCATTCGGGCTGGCGCCGACGAGGTTCAGAACGTAACCGAGCGGGACCCCAATCCATTCGGCAATGAACGACCATCCTTCCTCACAGGCCTGATGCGTGATCTGTCGGCTCACGGGAAAACCACGCAGGTCTGCGAGCGACAACGACGACGGCCGTGCAACGAGGCCATCGATTTCGAGGCCCCAGTTCGTGAATCCGCGGCGGAGCAGTTGCTGATAATCGAACGCCGTCGGCGGCGGGCCGTTGACGGGTGCAACTTTCGAAATGTGATCCCGGCTGAACTCACGCGCGAGCGAACCGCGCGCCGTCAGCAGACGGTGCGATGCGTAGGTGAGCGTTTCGCCGGCGCCATAGAGGCCGCCGTGATCGGGAGGAATCAGTCCGTAGCGATCGGCAAGACGAGCCGCAACGGCCAGACCGGAGGCGCCTCCGAGCGCGGTCAGCGCGGTCGTGATCACCTTACGACGCGTGATCAGCCTGCTCACGTCTGAACCTCCGATGCGGAAGGCTCGCCGCCCAGAATCATCGCGCCCACATGACGGCGGAACCCGGCAAACGCCACCATTGCGACGTGACCGACCACAAACAGCACGAGCACGGTGGCGACGATGAAGTGGACTGTACGCGCTGACTGCTGACCACCCATGAATGTAACCAGCATCGGCAGAACGGAGGTCACAGCGGGTGACATCGCGAGCCCCGTCCAGATCATGAGCGGGAAGAGCCCGAATACCACGGCGGCGTAGGTGATTCTCTGCATTACGTTGTACTTCGCGGGGTGCGCCGGTCTGAACAGATCCTGTCCGAAATGATTCGCTCGCAGGCCGCCCAGGACGTAGACGGTGCCGGTGAGAACAGCAATCCAGGCTGACAGAAAGTGCAGGTAGCGGCCCCAGCCGGACTGGCCGGTCAACATGAATGGCAACGGCAGATCGATCAGCGATGGCGTTCCCACCGCCCCCGTTTCACCCCAGTACAAGCGTGGATGCGCCAGCAGGATCGCGACGCCGCTCACCACGAGCGCGATGAAGCTCGCCGCCGTCAACCAGTGCGTGGCGCGCACAAGGGCTGAATGGCGCACGCGCAGATTATGGCATCGCGCGACTATTTCTTATTCTTTGGATCGGCGCGGTCGGAGTCACGGCCGATGCCGAGGACGCGAGACCAGAAGCCGCGCTTCTTCTTCTCCGGCGGTGGTGGTGCCTGCTGGCCGACGACAGGGGGTTGCGGCCGCACTTCAGCGACGGTCGGCGGCGCTGACTCTTGAGCGACAACGACAGGAGCGCTCGGCCGGCCGAACGGAATACCCAGCGCCCTCAGCAGGTGCGCGCGGTGAATCGGGCAGATGTCGATCGGCTCGGTTCCGCGAGCGAAGTACTCGGTATAGACAACGCTGTCACGCGCACGGCGGCAATCATCGGTGGCCAGACGACCGCTTGCGCCGTCGATGTCGATGGCCACAATTCCGGCCGGCGGCCGGAATGACTCGGACTTGTCGTCGTGTGTGGCGGTGATCATGAATCGCGCCCACAGCGGCACCGCGAGCTCCGCGGCGTAGCCGCCGCGGATGATGGTCCGCGGCTGGTCGTACCCGACCCACACGCCGGTAACCAGACGCGGTGTGTACCCGACAAACCAGGCGTCGCGATAATCGTTGGTCGTGCCCGTCTTGCCCGCGGCAGGCAGCCGGAATCCAATCTGCCGTGCCTGCGCCGCGGTGCCCGCGTTGATGACGTCCTGCAGCATCGACGTGATCAGAAACGCGGTCGTCGGGCTGACGGCTGGTTTCGTCGAGGGCGTCGCCTCGAATAGCACTTGTCCTTCACTCGTCGTCACGCGCCGAATCAGGCTCGGGCTGGCGAGCACACCCTGATTGTCGAAGGCGCCGAACGCGGACGTCAGCGACAGCAACGTGACCTCGCCCGAGCCAAGCGCCAGCGACGGGACGGCCGGCAGGTTATCGAGGCCGAGACGTTGCGCATAATTCACGGCCTCTTCGACACCGATCGTCTGGAGCATGCGAACCGCCGCGCGGTTGCTCGACAGGCGCAAGGCGGCCCGCATCGTGATCGCGTCGCCAGCAATGTGCTGGTCATCCGGAAGCCACACGTTCTGGAGGGTCGCCACCGGCTCGCTCAGGCCCGTAATGACCGTGGCGGGCGTGAATCCCTGTTCGAGCGCTGCTGCGTAGACGAACGGTTTGAACGCAGACCCGGGTTGGCGGCGCGACTGGGTCGCGCGGTTGAAGTGGCTTTGCTCGAAGCTGCGACCACCGACCATTGCGCGGACTTCACCGGTATGCGGATCAAGCGCGACCAGCGCCGCCTGCAGCGGCTCGTTTGCCGTGGCGTTCGATGCTCGACGTTTCTGCTGTTGTTCTTCGATCGTCGCGAGCGTCCGATCGACTTCAGCCTCCGCGGCGCGCTGCATGTCCAGATCGAGGGTGGTTTCAACACGCAGCCCGGAGCGGTAGACCTGGTCCCATCCGAACCGACCGACCAGCTCCTTCCTGACCTCTTCCTTGAAGTACTGACCGAATGCCTCCTCACGCCTTAGTGCGTCGTTGAGCTGCAGCGCGCTTGTGGCGGCCGCACGGTAGGTCCGATCGTCAATTGCGCGCGTATCGCGCATGGCCTGCAGGACGACGTTGCGCCGTGCGACAGCGCGCGTCCCATTGACTGTCGGTGCGTAGGTGGACGGCGATTTGACCAGACCGGCGATGAGCGCCGCTTCAGCGACGTCCAGATCGGCGGCGTGCTTCCCGAAGTACCCAAGCGAAGCGGCCTCGACGCCGTAGAGGCCGTCACCGAAATACGCTTTGTTGAGATACAGCTCGAGGATCTGATCTTTGGTGAACGTCCGCTCGAGTCGCGTCGCCAGAATCAACTCCTGCAGCTTCCGGCGAATCGTCTTGTCTGGCGTCAGGAAACTGAGGCGAGCCAGCTGCTGGGTGATGGTACTCCCGCCCTGTTCTGCGCGTTGTTTGACGACGTCGTTGACGAGCGCCGCCACGAGGCGAATCGGATCGAAGCCGTTATGGCTGTAGAAACGCTGGTCTTCGATGGCCACCGTCGCGGCAATCACGTTCCGGGAGACGCGTGAGAGCGGGACCTGAAGCCGCTGTTCTTCGAAGATTGTGAAGGCGTGACGCCCCTTGACGTCGGCAATCGTCGTCGCGCGCGCCATCGTCCCCGCGCTGCGCACGGTGTTCTGACTGGGAAGACTGCGGACCGCTGCGTAGACGTATCCGATCGAGGCGCCGATTCCGAGCCAAGTGCCGAGGCAGAGGACAACCAGGCAGGCGAGGACAAGGGTGCGATGCGCGTTGACGAATGCTTCGACGCGTCGGGGGTCCGGAATGCGCACTGGGATCACGCGGTGCAGAGCAACGGTTGTGCCGATCCACTCATCACGGAGTTGCCTTGACTCTGCCGTTGACCTGTCCGCATCTACTGCCCAGCTGTCATGAAACGCATGTAATAACTACTCTGTGTGAACCTGCTCGTTGACGCAAGCTGCGTCGCGGATAGAATCCCAGGTCCGCCTTCGTTCGCGTGGGCGAAGGCAAGGTTGTATGTTCAGGACCGGCTCAGAGGACTCATTCGTTCAATCGCTGCAAGCCACGCCCGCTGAAATCCGGGCTCGTCGCTCATCTCGACTCCGCTCAGCCGTCCTCGAGTGGTCGCGAGACGTGGCCACCCGCGAGTTCCTCATCCAGCTTCTCACTGTGTTCATTGCGTATTTCGTCGCTGGAAAGCTGGGTCAGGCGACGACGAACATCAGAAGCAGCAATCTCGGACCGGTGTGGCCGGCATACGGCGTGGCGCTTGCGGTCTTTCTCAAGTATCGCTACCGGGTTTGGCCGGCGCTTATTTCAAGCGCGTTTCTGGTTGCCCTGCAGGGTTCCGTTCCCTCGCTCGGCGCAGCCGGTCAGGCAACGGCAGCGACAGTCGCCGCCGCCACCGGTTCGTGGCTGCTGAGACGAATTCCGAATTTCGACCCCACGTTGCCCCGGCTTCGCGATGCGCTCGGATTGATCGTCCTCGGCGCGTTTGGAAGCGCATGTCTCAGTTCGCTCTTTGGAATTCTGTCGTTGTATGCGACCGGGATTCAGCCCTATTCCGGCATCGAATCGGCGTGGCTTATCTACTGGCTGGGCGACAGCACCGGTGTGCTTCTCGTGACACCGCTGGTGTTCACGCTGCCACAGCTGCTGGCCATCCGGCGAGGAGCGCGGATTGCGGAACTCGTGGCGCTCGTGGCGGTCACCGCGTTTGGCGGCTTCATCGTGTTCGGCGATTTCTTCCCGGTTCACCTAGACGTGTTCGCCTTCGGGTTGCTCCCACTGGTCATGTGGGCCGGCATCGACTTCGGAATCGGGGGCGCAACGCTTTCCGTTTTTCTGATCGCCACCATCGCGACCATTCTCACGGCCCTGGGCTTCGGGCCGTTTGCCGCCAACACGGCGTTCACCAACGCGGTGCTGCTGGATGTGCTCTTTACGCTGCTCGCAGTGTCCGGTCTGACCCTGGCGTCGGTGATCAACGAGCGCGAACGCGCCGAGCGTGAACGCGAGCGGCTGATTCGTGCCCGCGTGGAAGTGGAAGCGAGGCTCCGCCACGCCGCCGTCGTCGAATCATCCGACGACGCGATTGTGTCGGAGGATCTCACCGGGATGGTTCTGAGCTGGAACCACGCGGCGTCGCGCATGTTTGGCTTCGCGGAGACGGAAGCCATCGGGCGACCGATCTCGCAGTTTCTCCCGCCTGAATTGCTCAGCGACGAAGCCACCGTTCTTCAACGCCTGCGCGACGGTGAACGCATGGTGCAGCTCGAACGGGCGCGAATCGCGCCCGCGGGCGAGCACATTCATCTGTTGTCGACGATCTCTCCATTGAGGGATGGCACCGGTCGCCTGGTCGGTACGGTCAGGAGCGTCCGCGACATCAGCGAACGGAAGCGCGCCGAGGAGGCGCTGGCGCGCGCCAAGCGGAAATTGGTTCGCGTGCAGGAGCAGGAGCGCGCGAGGATCGCCCGAGAGCTTCACGACGACATCGGGCAGCGCCTGGCGCTGCTGACCGTCGGCCTGACAGGTGTTTCGCACGAGTTGCAGACGCAGGCGTCGGCAATCGCGTCCGATCTTCAGTCGCTCTCGCACGAATTGCACCCCTCGAAGATCGAAGTGGTCGGTGCAGTGCCGGGCATGCGGGTGTTCTGCAGCGAGTTCGCAGCTCAACATCAATTCGACGTGCACTTCGAAGCCAGCGACATCACGCGTCAGCTCTCGTCAAACATCTCACTGAGCCTGTTTCGGATCTTGCAGGAGGCCCTTCACAATACGGCGAAGCACAGTGCGGTCCGCCAATGTCGTGTCCGGCTGTGGGAGGCGCACGGCTGGGTTCATCTGGTGGTCAGCGATGAGGGGAGAGGATTCGACCCGGCAGCCGCGAAGGAGCACCGTGGCATTGGTCTCATTACAATGCAGGAACGGGTCGGCCTGGTCGATGGCGAGCTGAGAGTGGAATCGCAGCCGGGACGGGGCACGACGGTTCATGCCCGCGTGCCGATTGTCGACACGGACACACCGCATGAGGGGCTTAGCTATCGCGCGTAGATAGCGGTGTGGGTCTCGCGAAGGCGCGCGAGGACACCCTCGGCATCGTCACAGTGGCAGCCATCCGCTGCGTACCCGCAAAAGACATCGAGGTGGTAGGTCCTGGCGACCTCGTCCCACAGCTGCTCGAGGCGGATGGCGGCCTCGGCATCTCCTTGCGCGCACAGGCTGGGCGCGCATTCTCCGCATGCGACGACCTGAAGCTGTTCGGCAGTGGACGCTCTGGTGGCGGCGAGCATGATAGAAGTCGCCCCCGTCCAGAAACGCGTCTCGTCGAGTAGCCCGTCCACGGTCCACTGCGAGACTATTTCGGGGACGCTCAGTGAAATATAGCGTCCGTCTCTGATCGCGCGAGCGACGTTCACGCCGCGCGCTTCCAGCATCGCCTGCAGGCGGCTGCGATGTTCATCAAAGGCGAGCACGATGAACGTCGCGCCGGCATTCAACGCGTCGTCGGCCGTCGACGCCCAGTCATCGAGCATCAGTTCGTCGGTCGAGTAGTACACGGCCTCGTGCCGGCGGCTGTTCGAGGGCGCGCGGTCGGTTCGCTTCTCAACGCGACCTCCGAATCGCTCGGCCACGAACCGGCCGCCGTCGATGATGGCGTCCATCGCGCGCGACAATTCACGCCCGGAATCCGACTTACAGATATAGCCTCGCGCGCCGGTGCACAGTGCGGCTTCCGCGATTTCCCACGATTGATGCTCGCTGACGAAGAGGATCCTGACGCTCGGATCGTGTGCGAGGATTCGGCGGGCAGCTTCGATGCCGTTCAACGTCGGGAGACCGACGTCGAGCAGAATCAGATCCGGTCGAAGATGCGCGGCTTTCTCGATGGCATCGGGTCCATCAGCGGCTTCGCCGACAATCCGCCAGCGAGCGCTCTCGCCAAGCGTCGATGCAACGTGGCGACGCCAAGGTTCGAAATCGTCAACAACCAGGACCCTGTAGATCATGACCGACTTCCATCAAGCCGCGGGCGCCAAGCTTGCTGCGCGCCTGTACACATCAAAACGGATTCGCACGCCTGACAGTACATACATACGCGTACCAAGACCGGCTCTCGCGGGGCGACGTGTGGTTTCTCCTTGTGACGCGAAATGGAGAACAACCGCCAGGATGTCGGCAGGCACCGACCGGATACCCGCTCATTCTAGTCGATGTCTGGTGGAGCGCCGCTTCTTGATTCACGACAATACAGCCGAACGTTGCCTCGAGGCAGGTTCTCGCGTACCACACACGTAGTGACGTGTGTGGTACTAATGTGTTGGTCAGAACAAACGCTGAAAACGATTCGTAGCTGAGCCGGCGAAACTCACGCGTGCCCGCCGACAATCTCGGCCCGAATGATGTTGACCGCGTCGTGCAGGCCTGCCCACGGTGTCAGGTGAAGGAGAAAAGCGCTGCCGGGGCGTTCGGCGAATTCAAGTTGAATCCACGTGTGGAGTCCATCGAGATGGACGCCAACCACGCGCGTCGTCCAGCAGCGAGTGCCGGAGGTAAACGGTCGTTGATCGAGCGCAGCGAACCAGCAATCGGCGACGGTCATCTTGTTGTCCATTCCGATGGACCGTGGTACAGGTGGCCAGTCTTGCGAGGAAGCGAAACCGGTGGCGTGTGCGTGAACAGAACGAAGGTCCACGACTCCTCCGTGTGCATTGCAGGAGGTGCGTCCGCTGCGCACCTATTACCGCGGATGGGTGCGGCGCTGTACTGGGTAGAGACGGGGTCGGATTCTATGTGTTAGCCGGCGGCGAACAAGCGAAGCGAATGACGAAGCGGAGTGCGCGCCACTGTTCGCGCGCGAAACGGGCGCATTCGGAGCCGAAATTTATTTTTTCGCACAGGTTTTCCACAGGATCTGCACGTTCCGTCGACATCTTTTCCACAGCTCTCAATGAGCCTAGAATGTCGCCGCGTCTTCAAGGGCAGCGATAGCTGCGTCAGGGAGGAAATGAGATGCGAGCAGAATGCATGAGACTTGCGATGACGTTGTGGGCCACCACCGGACTCGTGACCGCTGCATATGCCCAGGACGCGGCGTGCGTCAACGACGCGCCGAACCCGTATCACATGGTCACCGACTGGGCGCACACCACACGTCCGTGGGCGCAGACCAACAACGTCTTTGTCGATGCGAAGGACAACGTCTGGGTGTTCGATCGCTGCGAAGATGGTGGCTGCGCGGCATCGCGTGTCGCGCCTATCTGGCAGCTGTCGCCTGACGGCAAGGTGCTGAAGAATTTCGGCGGCGGCATGTTCATCTTTCCGCACGCCGCCGTTCCCGACAGAGACGGCAACGTCTGGGTCGTCGATGGACAGGCACGAGACGGCAAGGGCAATCAAGTGATGAAGCTGTCGCCCGAGGGCAAGGTGTTGATGACACTCGGCAAAGCGGGCGAGAGCGGCAAGGGGCTCGACGTGTTCGATCAGCCGACGTCGGTCGCCGTCGCCACTAACGGAGACATCTTCGTTTCCGAAGGGCACGCGCCGACCTTCGGCAACTCACGCATCATGAAGTTCGACAAGAGCGGCAAATTCATCCAGACGTTCGGGCACCTCGGTTCCGGCGATGGAGAATTCAAAGGTCCTCACGTCCTCGCGTTCGATTCGCAGGGCCGCCTCTTCGTGGCAGACCGGAGCAACAGCCGCGTCGCCATCTTCGATCAGAAGGGAAAGTTCATCGCGGCCTGGAAGCAGTTCGGGCGGCCGAGCGGCATCTGGATCGACCGGAACGACATTCTGTATGTCGCCGACTCCGAATCCGAAGATGCGCCGGGCAAGGACACCAATAATCCCGGGTGCAAGCGTGGCGTGCGCGGCGGCAGCGTGAAAACGGGAAAGGTCTCCTTCTACATTCCACCGCCACCCGTGTCGGATCCAAGACTGCCGCCCCCAGAGGGCGTCGCGGTCGACTCGCACGGCAATATCTACCTTGCCGCGGTACAGGCGAAGTCTGTCTACAAGTACGTCAAGAACTGAGACGTCGGCCTCGAACCGATGTCCATGCTGAGCGACATCCTTCGGCCCGCGCCTGTGTCGTCGATCGATGACGTGCTGTCGATCATGACGGCCATCGACCGCCGGTTGTCCGACTCGGACGGGCTGAAGTGGTTCAATCGACTCTATCTTCGCGTCACGGAAAGCGTCCGTCAGGCGGTTGGCACTACGGCGTTCCGCGACGCGCGGTTCATGTCGGAGCTCGACATCGTCTTCGCGAATCTGTATTTTGCCGCGGTCTCGGCGGCCGACGTCGATCCGTTGCGCGCGCCGTCGGCGTGGCGTCCGCTGCTCGGTGCGAGGGCGAGCCGACGGAATTCGCGGCTTCAATTCGCGCTGGCTGGGATGAATGCCCACATCAATCGCGATCTTCCTTACGGGATCGTGACCGTATTCGAGAAGCTTGGCGGTGATCTGGCGACCGATCAGGTCCGGCGTGCCGATTTCGACAGCATCAACGAACTGCTCGACCGCGTCGAGGGTGAAGTGAAGAACGATTTCTCCCGTGGCGTGATCGGTGTCATCGACGATGCGGCGGGCACGGTGGACGATGTGGCGGCGATGTGGAACGTGCGCGCCGCACGGCAAGCGGCCTGGACCAACGCACAGGTCCTCTGGGCGTTACGCGGCACGCCACCGCTCCGCGATGCGTTCTTCGACAGACTCGATCGGCTGACCGGTCTTGCCGGAAAGGGACTGCTTGTTCCGCGGTCGGTCGACGCAGTCTGAACGACACGCGAGTACGATCGTCTTCACGCGCCCGTAGCTCAGTTGGATAGAGCACCGGCCTTCTAAGCCGGGGGTCACAGGTTCGAGTCCTGTCGGGCGCGCCAACTCTTTTCGCGAGTTGGCTACGCCTCGGCAGTCTCTAGGTCACCTCTCGCCTCGCGTGGCTCGGCGAACCGGTGATCAAGTCCTGTCGGGCGCGCCATTTTCTTGGCTGAATCTCGCGAAGGTATTTCACCCAACATACCGGACCCGTTTAAGCCTGTATGGTTTTTGAGCGGTCACTGGCCGGTCTGAACAACCTCACTTGAACATTTTCCTCAGTTGGATAGATCACAGAGCTTGCAAGCCGGACGCTCAGGTTGGCGGCCTGCCGGGCGACTGAAACCGCCGCGAGCGTCGCGAGGTCGGGGTCTGGACGTCCAACAACATCACATCGACGTGGCAGGGTTCGTTACCCCGGGCTAACGATGAACAACGCCCCGGAACCGCTGTCAAACGACCTTCACAATGATCTGAAGTCCCGTGTGACTTGCTCGAGCACCTTTTGATCGACGACGCGAGTGTCGCCTTTGTCGGGCTCACTTTCGGAGTAGACCGTCAGCCTCACTGCGCTGCATTGCGGACCCAGCGCGGAAGGATCAAACATGTAAAGCCCTTCGTAGATGACCTCGGTCTCCGAGATGCGGTGTTCGAGCACGAATGGGTGGATCGGCGTCACCTCGGTGTCACCGCAGAACGCACGCATTCGCAGGAATCCAGCCTTCGCGCGCTTCATCGGCGGCAGCGCCATCCCTTGAGTCATCGCGGCGCCGCGCGCCACCTTGGCCCACACCCCTTCCGCCATCTTCGGCGTGACGCGCACGAGCAACGCGCGCGGATAGTCGGCGAGGTATTCCGACCAGTTACTGAAGTCCATCACCGGACGTCGCACCTGATCCTTCGCGCCGTAGATGTGAACTGGGGTGATGAGTGTCACGTCGAAGTCGGTCGTGCTCATTGAGTACGGGCTCAGGCTGCCAGCGCGATTTTTCACCGCTTCGCTCAGCGCGCTGATGGCAACCGGCCGCGGGTCGACTGGCAGGTGTGTCGCGTCTGGCGGCATCTCTTCGGCCATCTTCTTCGCCGCCGATGCAATCACTTCGCAGGCTTGATCGATCCTGACAACCCGCGTATCCGAACGGCCGTCCGGATCCCGATTGTCTACCGTGGTAAATCCAATCAGGCCGCCCGCCGTGAAAACCGGTCCTCCTGCACTCGCATGCGCGAGCGCCAGATCCGACAGCAGCAGACGCGGTCCGACGCCAGTCACATCCCCAGGCGTCAGACCGTTGTGTCCCGTCATCTCGGCGCCAATGGCGTACAGCTTCTGCCCGTTCGTCACCGCCGGCCTCGTCTGGCCGCACCCGAGCGGCAGCGGCCGCAGTGATGTGATCACGGACGGATTGGCCCAGAGAATCGCAACGTCGCGTGTGGGATCCGCCGCGAGAACGATAGCCCTTACCTTGACGTCGGGAGTCAACTGCGCCTCGACAGACGTTGCGGTGCCGACGACGCGCTGATTAGTGACAATCAGGCCGCGAGCATCGACGACAAATCCCGACGCGTGCTGGGTCGGCGTCCACAATGCGACGACACTCTCTTGCCAATGAGAGGCGAGAAACGAGGGATCCGTTTCCGATGGGGTGGCCGATGTCGTCCCGGATGTACTGGTGCTAATCGACGACGCGTTGTCGGCTGTCAGTTCCAGCGTGGCGTCACTACCCGCGACGACGTCAACACGTTGCGACCATTCGTAGTTTTTACCCTCAAAGGCCACCGGCTGATCGGATTCCACGGCATAGCGCCCAGGACGCAGCGAGACGTCGGCCGTGCCAGTCAGCGAGGTGAACGTGCGTCGCGGCGCCATGGTTGGCGGGTCTTCGCTGATGAGCAGTGCGTGGCGTGCCACTGGCGCAATCCTGCCGGTCGCGTCAGTCAGCGTGATCGTGATGTGGAGTGTGCTCAACGCCTGCGCCGACGGCGCCGGCGAGCCGATCGCCAACAACGTTGCAACAAGCAGCGCACGCTCCACAAGGCCATCGTCCGCTCCCGGCAAGCCGATGTCAACGCTCGAACCGGGTAATGGGCGTCGTCTGGTCGCCGGGCGAGATGACCGCTGGCTGTACCAAGAGGGCGGTCTCCAATCCCTCGTGGGTTCGAGGTCAGCGCCCGTAGCTCAGTTGGATAGATGTCCGGGTGATCACCCCGGCCTACGACCTCGATGATGGGCGGTTCCGTCCTATGAAACGTGAGTCCGAGAATTGACCGGCTCAACCGAGAGCGAATTGCAGCTTGGCTTCCATCGCCTCCTTCCGATCTTCCTGGAATAAACTCGATGAACGGAGGACGTCAGTGCAGAATCTGGTTCGAGATCAGTGGAAGCCAATTTTTGGCACCATGTATCGGCGTCTCTCGGTCGCAGACGATTGGGCAAAGATCTCAGACCAACAACGGGCAGAGCGTCTACGTGAGGCGATGGCAGCGGAAGACAAGATGTATGGGCGTTCGCCTCGATTCAGCGACGATTTCGATTTCGTTGCCGTGGTGCGGGACCTAGCCATTCCATGAGCTCTTCCACCTAGCACTCACCCGTGTCTCACCACGGGATGCCAGTCCTGCGAACAGGTCCCTCGCCCGCGACACTTGGGTGAACGTGGCGGCGGAGGGAAAGCAGCCGCTCGGTCACCGTTGCCCCTGGAGGGGCCCATGTCGTACATCCTCGCGCTGGACCAGGGCACGACCAGCTCGCGGGCTCTCCTGTTCGATCGGGACGGCCGGATCAAGGGAGCCGCGCAACGCGAGTTTCGACAGGGTTTTCCGAAGCCAGGCTGGGTCGAGCACGACCCGGAGGAGATCTGGAGTTCGCAGGCTGGCGTCGCCGTGGAAGTGTTGGGCGCCGCGGGCGTTCGTGCACGCGACGTGGCCGCGATTGGCATCACCAACCAGCGCGAGACCACGATTGTGTGGGACCGTAAGACTGGTCGGCCCATCGCCAACGCCATCGTCTGGCAGGATCGGCGCACGGCAGACGTCTGCGAGCGGCTGCGATCGGAGGGCGCCGAACCGCTGTTCCGTGAGCGCACAGGTCTGGTGCTCGACGCCTACTTCTCGGGGACGAAGCTCGCCTGGATTCTCGACAACATGGACGGCGCGCGCGCGCGTGCAGAGGCAGGCGACCTCGCGTTCGGGACGGTGGACTCGTGGCTTCTCTGGAGGCTCACCGACGGCCGCTTGCACATCACGGACGCCAGCAATGCGTCTCGCACGCTGATGTTCAACATCCACACGCTCCAATGGGATGACGAGCTGTTGCTGGCGCTGCGCGTGCCGCGCAGCGTGCTGCCCGATGTGCGAAGTTCGAGCGAGATCTACGGTGAGGTCACGGCGACGCTCGGCCTCCAATCTATCGCAGTGGCCGGCATCGCAGGCGACCAGCAGGCGGCCCTGTTCGGGCAGATGTGCACGTCGCCTGGTTTGACGAAGAATACCTACGGAACCGGCTGCTTCATGCTGCAGAACACAGGCGCGAAGGCGCCCGCGTCTCAGCACCAATTGCTGACGACCATCGCATGGACGCGCAACGGCGCGGCAGAATACGCGCTCGAAGGCAGCGTCTTCATCGGCGGCGCCGTCGTGCAGTGGCTCCGCGACGGCCTTGGCATCATTCGATCCTCGAGTGAAGTCGAGACCCTGGCACTGTCGGTCCCCGACAATGGCGACGTCTATTTCGTGCCCGCGTTTACTGGCCTTGGCGCACCTCATTGGGATCAGTACGCTCGCGGCGCCATCGTGGGCCTGACGCGCGGCACAACGGCGGCACACATCGCCCGCGCGGCGCTTGAATCCGTTGCCTTTCAGTCAGCGGATCTGCTCGACGCAATGCAGGCGGATGCGGGCGTGCGGCTGGCCGAGCTGCGCGTGGACGGCGGCGGAGCGCGCAACGATCTCCTGATGCAGTTCCAGTCGGACTTGATTGGCGCCCCCGTGGTCCGCCCCGAGACCATCGAGACGACCGCATTGGGCGCCGCCTATCTGGCAGGATTGGCGGTTGGCTTCTGGAAGAGCGGGGATGAGGTCGCCAACCAATGGCGCGCAGAACGCCGCTTCGAGCCGGTGATGCCGGCCACACGGGTCCGTGACCTGCGAGGGCGCTGGACGCAAGCGCTCGAACGCGCAAGAAGCTGGGTGACAGCCTGACGTCAGCTACCTCCACTGCCTGTGAACTGGTCCGCCTCGTCGGCAAACAACACATTGAAGCTGGTCAACGATCCGTAGCAGCCGCTGACATATCCCTGGACCTTGATCTTCACGTCGTCCGGGAGGTCGGAAGCATTGACCTGCTGTTCGAGCGTCCTTAGCCGATTCCGCAGCATCACGATCTTGTGGAAGAACGTCTCGATTGGCCAGCTCTTCTCCTGCAGTCCTGGTGTGCCTGGACGTAACACGAGGGTTCCGCCTCGCCATCTCGCAGCGGGTGCGACCGGCGTCAGCCCGGCTTCTTCACGAATGACGCGGCGGAGCAGGAGTTCCAGAGCGTTGTCGTCGGCAGGATCACTCGCGGACACGTGAACACCGGTC
>Ga0207648_10000455_pt1 | contig 45441 bp, 35 predicted proteins | sample KBSMisM32_FD_184310 | JGI IMG/M metagenome (GOLD analysis project Ga0207648, IMG submission 184310) | Miscanthus rhizosphere microbial communities from Kellogg Biological Station, Michigan, USA - KBS Miscanthus M3-2 (SPAdes) (version 2) | ecosystem: Host-associated > Plants > Roots >... | reverse complement strand
GGACGGCCGCGCCTGCGATGCCGTCGTCGAACGCCGCGAGGGAGGCTACCGCGTCCTGCTGCGCGGCCAGGCCATCGAGGTCGCCCTCACGGAGGCGTCGCGCGGCGCGGTGGCGGCCCGGAGAGCGGCGGGCGGGCCGGCGCGCGTGCAGGCGCCCATGCCGGGCAAGCTCGTGCGCGTCCTCGTCCGTGCGGGCGAGGACGTGGGCGCGGGCCAGGGCCTGGTCGTGATGGAAGCGATGAAGATGGAGAACGAGATCCGCGCGCCGCGCGCGGGCCGCGTGAAGGAAGCGCCGGTGCGGGAGGGGCAGGCCGTGGAAACCGGCGCCCTCCTCGTCCTCCTGGAGTGAACCGCCGGCTCTCCCCGGGTCCGCCATGAAGCGCCGCACGATCGTCTTCGGCCTGCTCGTCCTCGCCCTGGGTGGAGCACTCCTGCGCGTACCGGTCTGGACGGCGAGCGCGCTTTCCGACCGCCTGGCTCGCGTCTTCCACCGGCCGGTCTCCGTGGGGGGTGTCCGCTATCACCTCGTGCCCCTGCAGATCGAGGTCACGGACCTGCACATCGGCGGCGCCACCGCGGAGGCCGCGCCCTTCCTGGAGATCCCGCGCCTGGCCGTCACGCCTTCCCTGGCCGCCCTCTTCGATCGCCGCGTCGTGCTGACGCGGGTGGTGGTCGAGCGCCCACGCGTCCGCGTGCACGCCTTCAAGCAGGGCGGGGACGACCTCCCGCGCCTCACGCTCGGCGGGCCGGGACGCGAGGTGCAGATCCGGCGGCTCATCGTGGCGGGCGGGGAGCTCGAGCTCGACCATCAGCGCGTCCCGCTCGACCTGGAGCTGCCGGACGTGGGTGGACGGCTCAACCAGCGTCGTCCGGGTGTGCTGGCGGGCACGTTCTCCTTCGGCCCCGGACCCGCGCGATTCGGATCCGCGCCCCCGCTGCCCCTGCGCACGCAGATCGAGCTGGCCCTCGAAGGATCGAACATCACCATCGAATCCGGCTCCCTCACCGGCGACCGCACCGACCTCACCTACCGCGGCCGCGTGGCGCTCTCCCCGCTGGGCGCGGAGCTGGGAGTCGCGGGCGAAGTGGACCTCGCGATCCTGGACCGCCACGTCCTGGCCAGCGATCTCGGCCTCGAGGGCCACGGGCAGTTCCGGGGAACGGTCCACTACGAGCGCGGGAGGCTGCGCGTGGCCGGCCGCCTGGAGGGCACGCATGGATCCTTCGACGGCGTCGCCGTGCCCCGCTACGCGGGCGACGTGACGTGGGACGAGAAGGGCATTCGCGTGCGCGGCCTGGAGGCCGCGCTGCTGGGCGGGTCCGGGAAGTTCGAGATCGAAGTGCCGCCCGCGCCGGGCGCGGCCCGCATGGACGCGGAGGTCGAGGGCATCGACGCGGAAGAGGCGGCCAGCCACCTCTTCGGCATCGGCAAGGCCGGCCTGGGATCCGCGGCCACGGGCGAGGTCTCCGTTCGCTGGCCGCGAGGCCGCCGGCGCGCCCTCAGCGGACGGGCCGCCTTCGACCTCGTGCCCCGTGACGACGGCCGCACGCCGCTCCGCGGTCGCGTCGTCTGGCGCGCCCAGGACGGCGCCCAGTTCGTGGAGGACGCGCAGCTGCAGACGCCGGCCGCCCAGGCCCACGTACAGGGTCCCATCACCATCGACCGCAAGACGGACCTCGCGCTCGAAGCGCGCAGCACGGACGTTGCGGCCGCGGATGCGCTGCTCGTGCGCGTCCGGCGTGCCCTGGGGGCGTCCGGGCCCGAGCCCGTCGGCCTCGGAGGCGCGGGCGTCTTCGAGGGCCGCTGGCGCGGCACGCTCGATGCGCCCGTGTTCGAGGGCCGCTTCACCGGCGAAGACGTCGCGTATCTGGGAGTCCGCTGGGGTCACGCGGAGTGGGTGGGCGCCTTCGACGCGCGCGAGGTGCGGCCGCACTCGCTGGTCCTGCGCCGCCCGGGGGGCGAGCTCTGGGTGGACGGGCGCGTGCAGACGGGCGACCTCGGGGCGGACGACGCGATCGACGCGCGCGTCCGCATCGCGAACTGGCCCGCGCCCGACCTCGTCACCGCGCTGGGGTGGGACATCGCGGTGGAGGGGCTCGTCTCCGGCGAGGCCTCGCTCACCGGCCGGCGCAGCGAAGCGCTGGGCAGCGTGCATCTGACCAGCGGGGCCGGCCGCTATTACGGCGTGCCCTACGAGGACCTCGACCTGCGGGCCTTGCTCCATGGCCGCGTGACGGAGGTGACGGCGGGCCGCGCGCGCATCGGCGGCGGCAGCCTGGACTTCGCGGGGACCGTCACCGACGACGGCATCTACGACGGCCGTGCCCATGCGGAAGGGCTCGACGCGGGGGCGCTGGTTCCCGCGAAGGCCTCTGCGCTGCGCCTGGGTGGTCGCGTCTCGGGATCGGTGCTCCTGCAGGGGACGCTGGCCCGCCCGCGCGTCGAAGGCGATCTCACGGCCGCCCGCGTCTTCCTGGGAGACGAAGGCCTGGGCGCGCTGGAGGGGCGGATCACGGGGACGGGCGACGGTCGTGTCGCCCTGGACGCGCGTTGCCGGTCGCCGCGCGTGGACCTCGCCCTGAAGGGCAGCGTGGGCGTGGCCGCTCCCTACGAGGCCGACCTCGCCCTCACGGCCGACGGGACGAGCCTCGACCCGTTCGTGCGCGCCGCCGCGACCTTGCCCGCCGCCGTCGGCATCGTCGCCTCCGGCGCCCTGCGCGTGCGCGGCCCGCTCGCCACTCCGCGCGCGCTCACCGCGGAGGCGGACGTCCGCGAGCTGCTCGTTTCGTTGCCCGACTACCCGGTCAAGAACCGGGCTCCGCTCCGGTTGCGCCTGGCCGACGGAGAGCTCGACGTCCAGCGCCTGGAGCTCTCCGGGGAAGGGACCGACCTCGCGGTGGCGGGCACGGCCGCGCTCGTGGGCGACGGCGCCCTCGGCCTCACCGTGCGCGGCAGCGCCGACCTGCGCGCCCTCTCCATCGTGAGCACGGAGCTGCGGGGGCGCGGATCGGCCCGCGTCGAGGTGGCGATCTCCGGCCGCCGGACCGCTCCCGTCGTCGAAGGGACCCTCGACGTGGACGGCGGGGGCGTGCGGCTTCGCGGGTTCCCCCACGGCGTGGAGGACGTGAAGGGGCGCGTCCTCTTCAACGGGCACGCCGCGCATTTCGCGGGCATCACCGGCACCGTCGGCGGGGGCCCGGTGGAGATCGAGGGCCAGGCCGCCTACGCGGGTGGGCGGCTCACCTCCTTCGACCTGCAGGGCAACGGCCGCGGCATCGCCCTGCGCTATCCGGAGGGCCTGCGCAGCGTGCTCGACGCCGACCTGCGCTTCTTCGGCGACGCCGCCGAGCAATGGCTCACGGGCAAGGTCGCGGTGAAGGACGCGGTCTGGACCCGCCGCTACGACGTGGCCTCGGAGCTCCTGGCCATATCCGGGCCCGCCGTCGACGCGGCCACCCTTGGCGGAGGCGTGCGCTACGACGTCAAGGTGGACGCTCCGGGCACCCTCAAGATCGACAACAACCTGGCCACCCTGCAGGCCCGCGCCGACCTGAACCTGCAGGGGAGCTATGCGGCCCCGGTCGTGCTTGGCCGCGCGGAGATCGACCGCGGCCGCGTCTACTTCCAGGGCAACACCTACACCGTCCGCCGCGGCACGATCGACTTCACGAACCCGCAGAAGCTGGATCCCTTCTTCGACGTCGAAGCCGAGACCCGCGTCCGGTCCTACAACGTGACCCTGAAGGTGAACGGCACCCTCGAGCGCGTGTATCCGACCTTGAGCTCCGATCCGCCCCTCAGCACGGTGGGGATCCTCGGCCTCCTGGCCGGCCTCGACGAGAGCCAGGTGGAGGTCGCGCAGCAGGTCCAGGGCCGTGTGGACAGGATGGCCGGGCAGGGCGCGGCCACGCTCGCCGCGGGCCGGCTCTCGGAGCAGATGGGCCTCGAGAAAGGCGCGGCCCGCCTCGGGCTGAACCGTTTCTCCATCGACCCCAACTTCCTGCGCGGTGAAGGAGGAGGGGGCAACTCGACGGCGCGCATGACGCTGGGCAAGCGCATCACACCCGACATCAACGTCGTCTATTCCCAGGACCTGACCGGAACCGAGGAGCGCCTGGTGGCGGTCGAATACACGCTGTCCGACCGCCTGTCCGTCCTCCTCACCCAGTCCCAGACCAGCGGCTACGGGTTCGATCTGCGCATCCGCCGGCAAGCGCGATGAGCGCGTTCGTCCTCGCCGCCCTGCTGGCGGGGACGGCGCCGGCCCCGCCGGAACCGGTCGCGTCACAGGTCGTGACGGCCGTGCGCATCGACGGCGATCCGGCGGACCAGTCCCGGCTCGGGCGCTACGTCGAGATCAAACCCGGCCAGCGGCTCGATCCCGAGCTCGTCCGCCACGTGGTGGAGCTGTTCTACGCGACGGGTGAGTACGCGGACGTCGTGGTGGAGACGACGCCGTCCGCGGGTGGCGTGGAGGTGGTGTTCCGCCCCGTCAAGGCACCGCTGCTGGACGAAGTGCGGGTCGAGGGCGACCGCCTGCTCAAGCCGGACGTCGTCCGTCGATTGGCCCGCCTCCGTCCGCGCGAGCCGCTGTGGCCAGCCCGGCTGGAGCAAGGGGCACGCGACGTCGGGGTGGCCCTGTCGCAGCGCGGCTACCTCGAGGCGCGCGTGAGCGCGGCCATCCGCCACACCGGCGACGGCGCGGACGCCGTCTTCACGATCACGGGAGGTCCGCGCGTCCGGGTCGTCTCGGCACGGGTGGCGGGTCCGCCGGAGGTCATGGCCGCGCTCGAGCCGGATGTGCGCCCGAACGTCGGCGAGCCCTTCCGGCGCGAGAAGAGCCAGGCCGCCGCCCAGCACATGCGCGAGGATCTGGCCCGGCTGGGCTACTGGCGGGGCACGGTCACGGTCACGGAGTCCTACGACCCGGGCGCAGGCACGATGGGGCTCGTCTTCCAGGTGGACGCGGGGCCACTCGTGGACGTCGAGGTGCGCGGCCTCCCCGAGAGCCGCCTCCGCGGCCGGATCCGCGACCTCTTGAAGGAAGGCCGCCTCGAGTCGGACGCGGTCGAGGAGGCGAGCGACCTCCTGGAAGAGGAGGCGCGACGCCTGGGACACCGCCTCGCCCATGTGAGCCATCACGAGGAGCAGCGCGAGTCACGCCTCTTCCTCGTGTACGACGTGGAGGCGGGCCCGCGCGCCCACGTCGCGTCCGTGCGCGTGGAGGGCGAGGGCACGGAGGGACTGGAAGCCGCGCTGAAGACGCGGCCGGCGGAGCCCCTCGTCGAGGCGACGGTGGCCGAAGACGTCCGCGCGCTGACCCGCGCCCTCGAGGAGCGCGGGCATCCCGCCGCCCGCGTCGACGTGGAGGTGGCGGACGGAGGCGGCGATCTGCCCGTCGTCTTCCGCGCCCGCCCCGGCCCCGCGACGCGCGTCACCTCCGTCCGCATCGAGAGCCCGCAGCCCCTGCCCGCGGAAACGGCGCCCCAGGAGCTGCGCCTGCGCGAAGGCGGTCCCTACCGGCTGGCCGACCTCGCCCGCGACCGGGACACCGTCTTGTCCGCGTACCGCAACTCGGGATACCAGCAGGCCGACGTCGTTCCGGAAGTGACTTTCTCCGAGGACCGCGCGGAGGCGGCCGTCGTCCTGCGCGTGGCCCCCGGAGCGCCGACCACGGTGGAGCACGTCGTGATCAGCGGGCTGGAAACGACCAAGGAGGAAGTCGTACGGCGGGAGCTCGCGGTCAAGGAAGGCGAGCCGCTGGGGCTGGACCGTGTGCTCGAGTCCCAGCGCCGCCTGGGCGCCCTGGGCCTCTTCGACCGCGTGACCATCACCGAGATGGACCCCGACTCGGCGCAGCGCCGCAGCGTGATCGTGCGCGCGGAGGAAGCGCCCCTGACCACCGTGTCCTACGGCATCGGCTACGCCGAGCAGGACTACCTGCGCGCCAGCGTGGAGGTGACGCGGCGGAACCTCTTCGGCATGGACCGCCGCCTCTCCGCCTTTGCGCGGGCGAGCTTCCGCGGCTTCCGTATGCTCGGTACGTTCCGGGAGCCGTACCTGCTGGGCCGCAAACAGGAGCTCTTCTTCACCGCCTTCCGTGAGGAGGAGGAACGCGAGGCCTTCAGCTACATCCGCACCGGGGTCACCTTGCAGACGGCGCGGAATCTCTCGCACAGCTGGAGCCTCATCCTGCGGGAGACCTACGCGGAGACGCGCACCTTCAATACCACCGAGGACTGCCTGGCCTTCGGACGTGAGTTCTGCCCGGGCACGCTCTCCGGCCCGTCGGCCTCCCTGGTCCACGACACCCGGGACGACCCCCTGGACCCGCGCCGCGGCCATTTCCTCCTCACGGACACCCAGGTGTCGCTCCACCTCCTCGGGGGCAACACCCTGGTGAAGGGCTTCGTGCAGGGCGCGAGCTATCACCTCCTCACCGCGGACACGCTCGTCGCCCTCTCCGCGCGCCTGGGCCTCGCGCGCACGTTCGGCGAGGAGCAGCTCCTCGTGCCCGCGCCCGACCGCTTCTTCGCGGGTGGCGACTATTCGCTGCGCGGCTTCGGCCTGGACGAGGTGCGTCCGGACGGCGGCAACGCGCTCGTCCTCGGCGGGATCGAGCTGCGCCGCCACCTGCTGGGCGCGTTCTGGGGCGCCGCCTTCGCGGAAACGGGCAACGTCTATCCGCTCGCCTCCGACGTCTCGCTGGGCGACCTCCGCTACACGGCGGGCCTGGGCCTGCGTTACAAGAGCGCGGTCGGCCCCTTGCGCTTCGACTGGGGCTACAAGCTGGATCGCCGGCCCGGCGAGAAGCCGTACCATCTCCACTTCACGATCGGCCATGCTTTTTGACCTCGCCGCCGTGCTCCTCCTGCTCGTCGCCCCCGCCCGGGCGGGCGTGGTGGAGAGGATCCTGGCCGTGGTCGACGGCCGTCCCGTGCTTCTCTCCGAGGTCCTGCTCTTCGCGAAGGTGCGCGGCGAGACGGAGCGGCAGGCCCTCGACGGCTTCATCGACGAGCAGCTCATGTATCGGGAGGCGGCCCGTCTGCCCCAGGCCGCGCTGACCCCGGAGGAAGAGCAGCGTGCCTTCGAGAGCCTGCGCGCGCGCCTGACCACGGCGAGCCCGGACGACGAGGAGCAGCTCCATCGCCTGGCCCGGCGCCAGGCCGCCATCCTCAAATACGTAGGGTTCCGGTTCCGGCCCCAGGTGCGCGTGAGCGACGAGGCGGTGCGCGGCGCCTACGAGGCCGGCGGGACGGGGGATGCCGCGTCCTTCGCGGAGGCGGCGCCCGCGATCCGCGCCCGCCTGGTCGAGGAGGATCTGTCGCGCCGCATCGAGGCGTGGGTGAAGGAGCTGCGGGAGGCCGCGGAGATCCGCTACAACGCGGAATCGGCGGACGCGGTCGCGGGCCCGTCGTAGGCTCCGCGCCAGTCGTTCCACCGGATGCGCGCGAGGTCCGCGAAGGCGATGGCTCCCTTCAGGGTGCCGACACGGGTGGCCTCGTCGTTGCGCCAGGTGACGGGCACCTCCGCGATGCGGCAGCCGTGGCGGCGCGCGATGAAGAGGGCCTCGACGTCGAAGGAGAAGCCGTCGAGGCGTGACGGCGCGAACGCCTTCTCCGCCGCCTCCGCGCGGAAGAGCTTGAAGCCGCACTGCGTGTCCTGCAGCCCGGGCAGGGCGAGGAGGCGCACGCAGAAGTTGAAGAGGCGGCCGGAGTTCTCGCGGTACCACGGCTGACGGACCTCCACGTTCGACTCCGGCAGCGCGCGCGAAGCGATCACGACGTCGTAGCCTTCGTCCATCTTGGCCATGAGGCGCGCCAGCTCTTCGATCGGGGTCGAGAGGTCGGCGTCCGTCATGAGACGCCGCGCGCCGCGCGCCTGCAGCATCCCGCGCCGCACCGAATATCCCTTCCCTCGATTGCCTTCGTTGCTCAGCACCGTCGCCCCGGCCGCCTCCGCCCGCGCCACGGTGTCGTCGCGGGAGCCGTCGTCGACGACGAGGATCTCGTGCGGGCGTCCCTGCAGGTATCGCTGGATCTTCTCCAGCGTCGGGGGCAGGCGCCGCCCCTCGTTGAAGGCGGGGATGACCACGGAGAGGAGCGGGGCGCTCAGCGCGCGCCTCTCGCGAGAGGGGCGAGGAGTCCCTCGAGGCCGAGGCGCACGTCCACGAGGCCGAGGTCGCGTGCGCCCCATCGGACCTCTTCCATCAAGTAGCCCATGAGGCCGCCTTCCGTCGCGCGGTCCGCTTGCAGGGAGGCCACGGCCCGCTCCTTGCCCCCTTCCACGGAGCCCAGGAACCCGGCCAGGGCCGCGGCCGTGGTCGCCAGTCCGTGACCCTCGCGCACGTGGACGGCGGCCAGCGTGCCGATCGTCTCCCGGAGCCCGGGCGAGGCGTAGAGGTGGCGCAGGAACGCTTCGAGCTCCGCCTCCTCGCGCGCTCCGGGATCCACGGGCACCACGACCCCTTCCGGGAACTCGTCCGCGGCCGCGCTGCCCGCGCTCACCAGCACGGGCCGGCCTACGCCCAGGGCGCGCACGACCGCGCCCGACATCTCGCCGTGAGACGGGAAACGCAAGGCGAGCACGACGTCGGCGGCGGCGAGGTGGCGCTCGAAGTCGGCGAGCTCCAGGCGTCCGGTCACCCGCAGGCCGTCTCCGAGAGCCGCCTCGCGCGCCCAGGCGTCCAGGGGAAGGCGAGGATCGCTCGCGCCCGCGACGACGAGGACCGCCTCCGGATGGTCGGCGCGGAGCCGCGCCATCACGCGCACGGCCACGTCCAGCCGCTTGTTGACGGTGGCCAGCCCGGGTGCGGTGACCACGAAGGCCTCCGCGGGCAACCCCAGGCGCGCCCGGCTCTCCGCCCGCGCCGGCGGCGGCTCGATGGGCAGCGAGAGGTGGTGAGGCAGATGGAGCTGCGGGCGGCCGGGCAGGCGCCGGGCGACGCGCCCCGCGGTCTGCCGGCTCAGCGTCACCACGCCCAGGCTTCCTTCGAGCACCCGGTCGTTGAGGGGGAAGAGGGCGGGAAGGAGATCGCCGCCCAGAGCGCGCGCGACCTGGCGGCCGACGAACGCTCCCGTCTCGCCGTAGGCGCGCCGCATCTCGCGCAGATAGCCCGGCACGTCTCCCCGCTCGACCGTCTCGTGCAGCACGAGGTGGTGGAGGCTCCAGTCGTGGAGCACCACCACCCCTGGTCGCGCGCGCGCCGCGCGGTACACGAACCCGTGGGCAGGCGAGTTGCCCAGGTGATAGAGATCGAGATCCGCGGGCGGGGGAGCGTCCCGGGGCTCCTCACTCACCGTCACCACGTCGAAATGGTGGGCGAGGGCGGGCAGGCTCTCCGCCACGTAGTCCGCGATCCCCGAGGGCGACGGCGGCAGCGGGCTCCAGACGGCAAGTTTAGTCATCGACCCCCCACCCCATCCCTCCCCACGTAGGGGGAGGGAGATGTCGTGGCAAGGTCGGTAGCCGGATTCAACGGATCGACTCCGTGAGCCGGTCGATGACGACGTCCCAGGAGATGTCCGCCACGCGCGCATGGCCCGCGTCGCCCATCTCACGCAGGCGCGCCTCCGGCCAGGACCAGAGGGTGTCGATGGCGTCGGCGATCGCTTCCGGCGTCGGCTCCGCGACCACGCCCGTCTCGCCCGGGGTGACGAACTCGAGCACGCCGCCGGCATCCGTCGTGGTCACCACGGGCTTGCGCGAGAGGAACGACTCCACCGTCACGTAGCCGTAGTCCTCGTTCAGCGGCGCGTAATAGGCGGCGCGGGCCCCCGCGTAGAGCCCGATCAGCTCGTCCGCGGAGACGAAGCCCAGCATCTCCACGCGGTCCTGCACGCCGAGGCCTTCGATCTGCTTGCGCAGCTCCTCGGCCAGCGGCCCCGCCCCCGCGATCTTCAGCCGCGCGCCGCCGCGCACGCGCTGCATGGCGTCGATGGCGAGGTCGAGCCGCTTGAGCCGGTCCAGGCGGCCCGCATAGAAGAGGTAGTCGCCGTAGGCGTCCGTGCGATAGCGCCCGAGGTGATGGGGCGGGGGATAGAGCGACTCGCCGGCGAGGCCGTTGTACTTCCGCAGCCGCTCGGCCACGTTGCGCGAGATCGTGTACACGGCGCGGCATTCCGTGAGGGCGGCCGTGTCCATGGCCTGGATGGCCGTGCGGACCTGCACGTCCTCGGGCGTGTCCTGGAAGGAGCAGTAGGGCGTGCCGAACAGGTCGTAGGCCTCCCGATGCTGGTGGAACAGCCAGGCCACCTTGCGGGGGTGGCGGACGAGGAAGCTGGGGAACTTGGTCGGGATCACGAGGTCCACGCGGATGCCGCTGCTCTCCGTCACGTCGAGGAGCCGCCAGGCCAGGGCCTGGCGGACGAGCTCGGAGACGGGGTACCACTTGAAGGGTACCGCGGCCACGTCCGTGCGGAACCCCCGCCGCTCGAGGTTGGCCCGCAGCTCCGAGACCAGGATCTCCGCCCCGCCCGTCACGAACGGCGCCTGGGCGGCGCACACCAGGACCGTCTTCATCTCGCGGAGAGCCGCTCCTCGAGCTGCCGGGCCCGGTCGCGCAGCTCGCGCACGTCGCGCTCCAGGCCCAGCCGCCCGCGCTCCGCCTCCGCCAGCACGAGGTCGATGCGCCGCACGAGGTCGTGGACGTGCGTCACCAGCTCTTCCTGGAGGATCAGGTGCCGCTCGTCGATCTCGCCCATGTGGCGCCCGTGCAGGCCGAGCACCTCGTCGTAGTGCCGGTGGGTGGCGGTGAGGCGGGCGTCGATGTAGTCGAGGATCGCATTGTCGAACTGCACCTGGCGCGAGTTGAACGACTCCTGGGCGTCGAGCACCCGGGCCAGGACGCGGCCGAGGCCGCGCGCGAGAAGCCGCCGCCAGCCCCCGCCGCCCAGGGTGTCCCGCACCCGCCAGCCCTCGTTGAGGGCGGCGTTGTCCGGCCGCGGCGTGACCACGATCGGCGCCGGAGGCTCGTCCGGCGGCATGGGGCCGGGCACCTGGACCGTGCGTGCGGCGGGCAGCGTCGCCGTGCGCTCGTGCAGCGCCCGCGCCCGCACCGCCTCGCGCACGCGCCGCAGCTCCTCCGCGACCTGCTTCCGGTCGTTCATGCGGCTCCGCCCCACATGCCGGCGATTCTAACCGCGGGCCGCAGTGGCGCCCCCGCGCGGCTTCCGCGCCACCGCGAAGACGCTGGCCCCGACGGGGAGGGCCAGGTGACGGACCAGACGGGCCTCGATCCCGAGCAGGTGGCGGAACGTCCACTCCAGGGGCGGGGGCAGGAAACCGACGTCCGAGCCGTGGCGGTGCAGGAGGCGGTCGAGCGTCCGGCGGGTGGCGATGACGGGGAAGAGCAGGGTATTCGCGTAGGTGAGGCGGGCGACCTCGAGGCCTTCGTCCTCCAGGAGCCGCCGCACCTCGCCGCGCGTGTAGCGGTGGCGCGAGTGCACGGCCTCGTCGTGCGCGCCCCACAACATCTTCAGGGCGGGGACGCGCACGAGGAAGAGGCCGCCCGGCTTCATCACGCGGACGATCTCGCGCACGGCCACCCGGTCGTCCTCGACCCAGCGGTGGTAGAGGACGTCGAACGACGTCACCGCATCGAAGCTCGCGTCCGGGAAGGGCAGGGAGAGGAGGCTGCCGCGGGTGGCGGCCACGCCGCGGCTGCGGCAGAAGCGCAGCGCCTCGTCGGAGAGGTCCACGCCCACCGTGCGGCCGAAGCGGCGGAAGTGAGAGAGGTTGTTGCCCGTCCCGCAGCCGGCGTCGAGGATGCGCCGGTCGTCGGCCGTGCCGTCCGGCCACTCCGCGGCGAGGAGGGACAGGCTGATGGCGCGCATTCCCGCGTACCACCACTGGGTCTCCTCCGCCTCGTACATGCGGCCGTATTCCTCGAGGTTCATTCCGAGCCGCCCCTGGGCATCACCTGTATGGCGGCCACGAGCGCCTGGCCGCCCGGAGTGATCTCGAGGAGGAGCACGTTGGGGCCCCGTCGGAGATCCTGGGCGCGCGCCATCGCGGAGACTTCGGTGAACGTGGGCGCGAGGGTGGCCTCGGCCAGGAGATGGCCGTTCAAGGTCACGCGCAGGAGTCCGGATCCCTGCGCGCGCACGAGCACGTCCGCCGGCCGCAAGTCGACGAGAGGCAGATAGAGAACGGCCCGGCCGTCCACTTCGCGACAGGTGGATGGGCCGCACGGGTGACGCACGCTCCAGCCCGTGCCCAGGAATGCGGCCTCGCTGTCGGGACTTCCCATCTCGATGCGCGTCGGACTGCTGGCCAGGACGTCCTGTCCCCCCAGCAGGTCGTAGCGGGCCGCGGGCAGGTCCTGCTGGGCGGCGAAGATCCAATTGGCCGGCCAGGCGGTGGGTGCGCCCGCGCCGCGCGCCAGAAGGCGCGCGCTGTTCTCGGCCACGTCCGGGAAAGAGACCGTGTCGTCGCGGGGGATGAGCTCGGCGCGATATTGCGCCATCAAGAGGAGGTTCCAGAGGACGAGCACGCCGCCGGCGGCCGCGGCGAGGTGCAGCGGGCGCCGCCGTGCGCTCGTGCGCACGAAATCCAGGACGAAGGCGAGGCCGAGGCCGAACAACGGCAGCGCCGGCAGGTAGCGCGCGTTGGCGAAGCCGCCGTTCCACCAGGGGCGGAGGCTGGCGTTGACGACGGCCAGGACGGCGAGGGCGCCGAGCGCGCCCAGGGCCGCGCGGTGCCCGCGTCCGGCGCGAAGGGCCAGGCCGAAGATCGCCGCCGTGAGCACGGGAACCCAGAAGAGGAGCCCGTGGCGTGACGAGAAGAGGCTGTCGAGCAACGACGGCCGGGCCAGTGACGGCGCGGCTCCCGCGGCCCGCGCGCTCAGGAGCGCGAGCCCGGCCAGGGCCACCCCCAGCGCGGCGCCGCGAGCCAAGGCGTCGGAAGGTGACGTGCCCACCCTGCTGATCCAGGCGCGGGCCAGCAGGGTGCCGCCGATGAAGGCGAGGGCGGCCCGCCCGGGCTCGGCGACCGTGTGCCACAGGAGACCCGTCCCGTACAGGGTGAGGAGGCTGGCGGCGACGCTGACGGACGCGAGCCCGCCGGCGTCACGCAGCGTGCGCTCCAGGACGACCAGCCCGGCCGCGATCACGAGCAGGCTGGCCAGCGCGGGGACGGTCGGCGCGGACGAACGTCCGGAGAAAAGGAACGCGAGCGGCGGCACGATGGCGGCGGCGAGCAGCGCCACTGTCCGTCCCTCCACGCGCGGCCTCATCGGGGCGCTGCCTCCGCGCCCGCCGCGCGGCGCGCCGCGTCGATGCCCAGGCCGAACGAGCCGCTGATCGTGCGGTCGTGGGGATGGAGCTGGCAGGAATCAGTGAGGAACAGGTTCGCGACCGGAGTCTGGATGGTCGGAGTCGTCGTGCGGTAGTCGGTGAGGCAGATGGGCTGGGCGTAGCGGTCGCGGAACACGGCGGAGAACTTCACCCAGCGCCGGTCGAACGCCGGATTGATCAGGGCCAGCGCGTCCGTGTACGTACGCAGCACCTCCTCGTCCGACTGCGCGTAACGGGGATCGTCGGCGGAGAGGTACTGGGGAACGTAGAGGATGCGGTCGCCCCCCAGCTCGGGAAGCGGGTTGAGGTTCGTGTATTCGATCATCCCCGCGAACGGCACGCGCGCGTCGTGCGCGTTCACCCAGAAGAACGGGGTGACCTGCTCGCGCAGGCGGAGGAACAGGCAGAAGATCCCGATGGTCGGGATCTTTTCGAGCGCGCTCACGTACGCGCCGTCGAGGCCCTGGGCGAGGGCGCGGAAGCGGGACGTGGTGACGGTGGAGATGACGGCATCCGCGGGCAGGGTCTCGCCCCCGACGCGCACCCCGGCCGCGCGCCCGCCTTCGAACAGGATCTGCTCCACGGCCGCGTTGAGGACGATGCGCCCGCCCCGGCGCTGGAAGTCCGCGCCCAGCGCATCGATGACGGTCGCGCTGCCCCCCTCGATGTAGCCGAGCTCCTCGCGCCAGGGCGAGGTGCGCGAGCGCGAGAGCCGCACCATGCGGGCCCAGATCCAGGCGGCGCTGACCTCGTCCGCGTGCTCGGAGAACTTGAACCGCATGAGCGGCTCCCAGATGACGCGATAGCTGCGCTCTCCGAACATCCGCCGCAGCCAGAGCGTGGCCTTGAGGGGCGCGAGATCCTCTTCGCGCATCCGCTGCGCGAGCTTCACCGCCAGCCCCGCGCGCAACCGGTCGTGCAAGGGCAGGGCCCGGAACTTCAGGAGCTCGATGGGGGTGAGGAACGGGTACAGGCGGCCGTCGACGAAGTACGCCATCCGCGAATCGCGCCAGTGGAGCTTGTGGGAGAGGGAGAGCTCGTCCAGGGTGTCCACCAGGTGGTCGTCGCCCCGGCAGATGAAGTGGTAGTAGCGCTCGATGCGCACGCCCTGCACGTCGAAGGCGCTGGCGAGGCCGCCGAGCACGGGCGCGCTCTCCAGGAGAGTCACGTCCGCACCCGTCTTGACCAGCTCGTGGGCCGCCTTGATGCCCGCGGGTCCGCCGCCGATGACGATCGCGCGCCGTGTCATCGGGCCTGGAATCCCCGCGGCGCCTCGGGCGCGCTCACGCGGACGAGGTCGAACGACTCGACGCAGACGGCGCCCGGCCCGGGGACGAGCACGAGGTCGTTGATCTCGCGATGCCAGAGCGCGGCGGGCAGGAAGAGGGGCCCGAAGGTCCCCGCGGAATCGACGGCGATCGTCCCCGCCTCCCGGCCATTCACGCGAATGCGCAGGAGCCTCGGCCCGTCTACATGGGCCGTCACCGTCAACGCGAGGTCCTCCGGCACGTCCAGGGGGGCGAGGACGCGCACCGATCCCCCGGCCACCCGGCAGTCCCGGCCCTCCTTCTGCTGCCTCTCGCCCCATCCTTGCCCGAGCAGCGCTCCCTCGGAGCCGCCCACGTCGATGCGGCCGCCCAGGTTGTTCTGGCGATAGAAGAGGTATCGGCCCACCGCGGCATCGTACTGTCGCGGGGCGAGGCCGTGTCGCCAGGCGAAGAGCCAGCTCGCCGGCCACGTGGGCGGGCTGCCCGCCACCTCGGCGACGAGGCGGGCCGACCCTCCGACGAGATCGGGGAAGGCCGCGCGGCCGGGTGCCGCGTCTCCGCGTGCGACCTGCGTCATCACGCCGATGTTCCAGGCGACGGCGGGCACCAGCGCGGCCCCCACCGCGACCTGGGGATGACGCGCCAGGGTGCGCCGCGCCCATTCCAGGCTGCCCGCGAGGCCGAGGGCGAGGAGTGGCAGCAGGCTGTCGAAGCGGCGGTTCGAGAAAGATCCACCCGCCCACCAGTCACCGGAGCACATGTTCACGTACGTCATGGCCAGGAGCGGCGGCAACAGCGGCCAGGCCAGGGGCGCGCGCCGACGCACCAGCCAGAAGTACCCGAGATAGCCGGCCCAGAAGATCGGCGTCCAGGAAAGGAGGCCATGTCGGGACGAGAACAGGGTCTGGAGGACGTACGGATGATCGAGCCGCAGGAAGTCCGCGCCGTGCGGCGGATGGCGGAGCAGCCAATCGCCGTAGATGGCCTTCCAGGCCGCCATCTGCGGAAAGGCGCCGACGAGTACCGCCGCGCCCACGAGAACGGTGCGAAGCAGGCCCTCCGTCGTGTCGCGCCCGCCGCGGCGGATGGCGATGAGCGCATCCCAGGCGGGAAGCAGCAGAAGGAGCGCGTTCTGCCAGCGCAGGCACATGGCGAAGCCGGTGGCCAGGCCAAGGCCGGCCGCGGACCCGAACGTGGGCCGGCTCCTCTGCCGGTCCCAGAGCCAGACCACCAGGGCCGCCCCCGCCGCGGACACGGCGTGCGACATCGTCGGCTGATGGACCATGTACCAGTGGAGGAAGGTCGCCCACCAGGCCAGGACGGCGGCGAGGAGCGCGGTGTCTTCCGGAAAGTGCCGGCGCAGCAGGCCGTGCATGAGGAGGACGGCGGCAAAGCCGTAGAGCAGGCTGCCCAGGGCGACGGCGTTGACGTGTACGGGCCCGTAGCCGCTGAGATCGACCTCGGCACCGAGCGCGCGCTGGGCGCGGCCGACGATCTCCCCGGCCGCGAAGAACGGGATCCAGGCCAGGCCCGGCCCCACGGAGAAGATGGAGCGGCGCCGGCCCGTCCGCGTCGGCACCTTGAGGTCGTCGCGATCGATCATCTCGTAGTGGGTGTATTCGTCCGTGAAGTCGAGGTCGGCGTCCTTCATCAGCGATCGCACGTAGACGTAGTAGCTCACCCCGTCGCCCGCGATGCGTCCGCCAACGGCGTGGAACTGCACGACGGAGACGAGCAGCAACGCCAGCAGCACGACCTGCGCCCGCGTCCGCGCCCGGATGATCAGCGCGCTGGCCGTGGCCGCCGCGAGGAGACCCGCGGTGAGCACGCCCTTCGGCCATCCGGTAATGACGACCATGGCCAGGGCGAGGGCGAGGGCGACGGAGACGAGGAGGGACACACGATCGCGTGTCATGCGCGAGCCCGCCGGCACAGGTCGTCGTAGAGGGCGAGCGTGCGATCGATGAGGACGTTCCAGGCGAACGCTTCCCGCACGCGCCGGCGGCCGGCGCCACCCATGGCCTCGCGCCGCGGGCGGTCCGGCGCGAGACCACCGAGCGCCGACGCGAGGCCGGCCCGGTCGCCGGGCTCGACGAGAAGACCGGTGAGGCCATCCTGCACCTTGTCCGGGATCCCTCCCGCCCGCGTGGCCACGACGGCGCGGCCATGAGCCATCGCCTCCAGCGTGACCAGGCTCGAGCCTTCGTAGTGCGTGGGATGGACGAAGAGGTCCGCGCGCTCGTAGAGCGCATGGAGGAGCGAATCACTGGCGCGTCCCGCGAAGTGCACGTGCCGCGCCACCGCGGGCGTGAGCCGGCCGCGCAATCGCGCTGCCCCCGGACCTTCGCCGACGATGACCCACGCCCAGGCATCACCCAGCCGTCTGTCCACGTGCAAGGCGGTCAGCGCCGCCGCTGCGTCTTCGAATCCCTTGTAGCTTTCGAGGCGGCCGACGGAGAGGAAGACGGGATCGGCCGCACGCAGGGCCGGGAGCGCGGCTTCCGCCACCGCGCGGGGATCGGGCGGCGTCAGGGCGGCGATCTCGTCGAGGTCGACCCCGTTCGGCAGCACGACCACTCGTCCGGGATCGACGCCGAGGTAGCGAGGCACCTCCGCGCGCGTGGCCTCGTCCGTCGCCACCACCCGATCCGCGAGGCGCGCCGCTTCGCGGGAGAGGCGGCGGAGGCGGGTCAGGGCCAGGCGCTTGAGCCCGCGCGCCTTGTGCTCCTCGAGGCCTTGCGGGTTCATGACGAGGGGGGCGCGCAGGCTCGCGTCGCGTCGCCGCCGCCGCCCGTACCCGAGCGCGGTGAGCCCCTGGGCATCGACGATGTCCACCTCGCCCGCACGGACCATCGCCGACACCGTCTCCCCAACGCGCACGGCGAAGGCGGGATAGTGCAGGGTGCGCGCGAGCACGCGGCCGTGGCGTCCGCGCCCGCCGTAGGGCACCGTCACCACCCGGCCGGGAAAGGACTCGCCGCGCGTGGCCGGGCGCGTCACGAGCACGGTCTCGACGCCGCGCGCCTGGAGGTGTTTGGCCAGGAGGTAGACCGCGCGCTCCATCCCGCCCGGATCGTGGAGCGGATGTGCGGACCGGCTCAGTAGGGCCACCCTCATGCCAGCCGCCGGTACACGGCTTCGTAGCGTGGAATGAGGGCGGGTGGAGAGAACGCCTCCGCGCGCGCGCGGGCGGCGTCGCGCATCCGCTCCCTGAGCGCGGCATCCGAGGCGATGCGCGCGACGGCGTCGGCCAGCGCCCCCACATCCGTGACGAGCAGTCCGGCATCCGTCCCGCCCAGGATCTCCCGCGTGCCGCCGGTCTCCATGGCCGCCACCGGCGTGCCCAGGGCCAGGGCCTCGAGGAGCACGCGCGAGAGTGGCTCCGGCCACAGGGAAGGAAAGACGAGCGCGGTCGCACCCGCGAGCGCGCGCAGGACGTCCTCGCGCTCCGCCCACCCGCGCAGCAGAAGCGGGACGCCGGCCGTGGTGGCTTCGAATTTCAACGCGTGCGACAGGCTGCCTTCGCCGAGCACGACGAGGGGTAGCCCCGTGCGGGCGGCGGCCACTGCTGGAACGAGCAGGCGGGCCCCCTTGTTCTCCTCGAGCTTGCCGATGAAGAGCAGGTAGCGCTCGGGGAGCGGGAAGGAGCACGCGGCGGCGGCGACGGCGCGAGCCTCGACGGGGTCCACCACGTTGGGGATCACCTCGACCCGCGGGATGCCGGCCGCGCTCAGCTCCTCCGCGATGGCCCGGCTCACGGCCAGGTTCGCCCCCGCCCGGCGCAGGGCGGCGCGCTTGAGCGCGAGGTCGCCCTGCATGTACGGGATCGCGCCCCAGGAGAGGGGAGCGGGCGCGCGCACATGGCCCTCGACGCAGCGCGCCATCGGCCTCACACCGCAGCCAGGGCAGAGGGCGCCGCGGCTGATCCGCGTGGACCAGAAACAGACGGGCCAATGGTCGCGCACGGTGACGGCCACGCGTTCGGGGCGCGGTCCGCCCAGCGCCCCCAACGCGGACAGCGAGTGCTGGGCGTGCACGACGTCCGCCTTCTCTTCGGCGAGGGCGCGGGCGATGACGCGGGGAACGGACAAGCGCCGCCTTCCGCGCGTGGTCAGGCGGCGGACGGCCAGCCCGTCGAGGTCTGCCGCGCCGGGGCTGGTGGTGATCACGGCGACGTCGTGACCGGCTTCGCGCAGGCCGAGGGCCAGCGCCCGCGTGGACCAGCCCGCCCCGCCCGCACGCGGAGGGTAGACCTCCGTGGCCAGGACGACCCTCACGCCGCGATCCGGAGGAGCACGCGCTCGAGCTGCTCGCAGTGGCAGGCCCAGGAGTAGCGTTCGACCACGCGGGCGCGCGCGCTGGCGCCGAGCCGCCGCCGCAGCGCGGAATCGGCGGCGAGACGCACGATGGCTTCGGCCAGGGACGCGGGGTCGCCCTCGCGCGCGTGAAGCCCTTCCTGGCCCTCGCGGACGATCTCCGTCAGCGGCGGGCGCGGGATGGTGACGGTGGGCAGGCCGGAGGCCATGTACTCGAAGATCTTGAGCGGCGACCAGTAGAACCCGAGGGCGAGCTGGCGCAGGCGGGCGGGATCGTAGGGCGCGACGCCCACGTCGCCGTTTGCGACCAGCGCCGGCATCTCGGCGTACGGGCGCGTGCCCAGCCGCCGGCCGCGATATCCCTCGCCCGGCCCGGCGTCGGGTCCGCCCACGAGCAGGAAAAACAAGTCGGCGCGGTCGCGGAGCCGTCGCGCCGCCGCCTCCAGCACGTGGACGCCGTGCCACGGACGGAAGCTGCCCGTGAAGACGACGACGACGGCTCCGTCCGGGATCCCCAGCGCCCGGCGGCCGTCCTCATGCCGGCGGTCGGGCGAGAACGCGTCGACGTTCGCGCCCCAGGTCACCGTCTCCGTCTTCGCGCGGGCGAACGCGGGCACGATCTCCGGGATCGGCGACACCAGGGCCGCCGCCTGCCGGCACAGCGACTCGCGATAACGGCGCATGGGCCGGAGGAGGAGCGCGGCGTCGAGGGCCTGCTTGGCCGAGCGCGGGTGGTCGACGACCGGCGAGTTCACTTCGAGGAGGGAAGGGATGCCGCGCCGCGCGGCCGTACCCACGCCTTCCCCGCCGAAGTTGTAGTACCGCTCCATCACCACGTCCGGCCGGACCTCCGCCGCGATGGCCTCCACCGCGGGCCGCGCGCGGAACCGGAAGACGCGATGGCGCGGGGTCCAGTGGACGCGATACCAGACGACTCCCGCATCCTCCTCGCGTGCGGCTCCGCCGTCCGCGGCGATCACGGCGTGGACCTCGTGTCCGCGGCGCGCGAGCCCGCGCGCGACTTCCAGCACGTGCACGCTGCCGCCCGTCGCGCCCGGCACCTTCTGGTCGGTGGCCACGTACAGGATCTTCACGCGCGCTCGCGCGGCACGAGAAGGCCGAAGAACGGGCCCGTGCGCACTCCGCCGAACAGGACGACGTCGAGCTTGAGGAGCCAGGTGAGAGCGTGGGCCACGGCCAGGAGCGCGGGCGAGGGACGGCTCGTCCCCACCGTGGCGCCGCCGGCCGGGTGAGCGTGAGCGTCGTGGGTGGCCGGCGCTTCCGGCTTTGCCCCGCGCCGCCGCCACTGCTCGAAGAGGCGCAGGCCCAGGTCCTCCACGACGGCCTTGAAGACCACGTTGTAGTAGCGGCGCTCGGCGACCTGGAGGCCGGCCGCCGCGCACAGCTCGTCGAAGTGCTCGTGGCTGCGGATGGCGTTGCGATGGTCGCTCTTGCGCATCGCTTCCCGCTCGTGGTCGATGAGGCCGGCCTGCCCCAGCCGCCGGGCCAGCCGGTTCACGGCGCGCTGGAACGAGGCCAGGCGCGACGACTCCATGGCATGCGTGTAGACGAAGAGCCGCCCGCGCGGGCCGAGGGTGCGCCGCGCCTCCAGCAGGACCTCGCGCACGCCCGTCTCGTCGAGGTGCTCGAGCACGTCGAGGGAGTAGGCGCGCGGGAAGCTGCCCTTGCGGAAGGGCAGCCGCCGGAGGTCGCCGAGGACGAGGTCCACCTCGCGCGCGGCGCGGGCGAGAAAGAAGGGGGCGACGTCGAGGCCGGCCGCGCGGCGTCCGCCCTGGGCGGCGTAGAGCGCCATCTTGCCCGCGCCACAGCCGAGGTCGAGCACGGTCTCGCCCGGCCCCGCTCCCAGCATGCGGCGCATCATGTCCGCCTTCACGCGCGCGGAGAGCACGGGCTCCGCCTCCGTGACGTGCAGGCGCTCGTGGAACTCGTGGTCGGCGTATTGCGTGACCTCGCCCACCGACGTGCGGGGGACGAGGTCCACCCAGCCCTCCGCCGCGGCCACGGGATAACGCGCTGCGCAGCAGGCGCAGGCCAGCACCTCGCCGTCGCGGGTGAGCCGCACCTTGTCCGGCCCGCCGCAGGCGCAAGCCGCCCGCGACGCATAGGGACCGCAGGTCACGTCGTGGCCGCCCGCGCGCGTGCACGCGGCGCAGCCCGCGGGCTCGAGGCAGACCGGGCAGGCCACGGCCTGCAGGAGCGACTCCGAGATCATCGCCCCTCCCGCACGAGTCGCTCGCGATCGGTGAAGAAGAGCCAGGCCGATCGGCCCAGGTGCCGGGGCACCTCCGTGAACTGGCTGATCGCCACCCGCGGCCATTCCAGCCCCTGGCGGTCCATCAGCTTCAGGCCGAACTGCACCATCAGCGACACGTTCCACCACGCGAACACGAAAAGGCCCATGGCCACGGCGCGCCGATCCACACGCGGAAGCACGGTCGCGAGGAGCGCGGCCAGGCCCCAGGCCAGGAGCGGAGTCGCGCCCACGAATCGCCGCGACCCGAAAGCGCCGGCCTGCGTCCAGCTCTCGACCGACCCATTGATCCAGATCTGGAGGAGAAGGGCGGCCAGGAGCGCGCCCGGCACGGGGTCGCCGCGGCGGGCGCGCGCTACCGCGAGCACGAGGCCACCGGTCGCGAGCAGGAGGAGCGGCGCCCACACGAACAGGCCGTGGGCGGGGTCGAAGAGGACGGACAGCACGTGCGGGCTGGCGAAGCTCATCTTGCGCGCCACGAGGTGCGACGGGCCGAAGCGGCCGTTGATCGCACGATAGGCGAGGAGCTGGGGCACGAAGACGATCACCGCGGCGAGACCCAGGGTGGCCAGGCGGATCAGGGCCGCGGGCATCCGGCGTTCGCGGATGCCGTCGAACGCGATGACGAGGGCGGGGAAGACCACGAACAGGCCATCCTGTTCCCGCACCAGCGCGGCCAGGCCGCAGACCGCGCCGAGCCCGGCCGCCCGGCCGATGGTGAGGCCTTCGCTACGGAAGCGCAGGGTCAGCCCGAGGAGAAGCGCGATCACGAACAGCGACACCGCGTGGGAAAAACCGGGACCGAGGGTGACGTAATAGAGGACGGGAGTGCCCCAGAGGACCGCCGCCGTGGCCCACGCCGCCGCGGGCTCCGCGAACCCGCCGAAGCGCACGAGGGCGCGGTGCAGCAGGACGAGGGCCGCCATTCCATAGGCCCACGACGCGTAGCAAGCGGCCATCACGTAGGGCCGGGAGAAGCCATCGGAGGCGACCGCTGCGCCCAGCGCGCGTGCGACGAGGACGCCACCATGGGCGAGCAGATAGGCGGGGGCCCAGAGGAGCGCCGTGCCCAGCGGCGCGAAATTGATGTGCCGGTCGGTGAGTGGCTCGCGGAGATCCAGGAACGTCGTCTTGAATCCGGCCAGCCCCACGGGATCCTGTTCGTAGAAATGCGTGTATTCGTTCTCGAAGTCGAGGTCATGGTCGAAGACGGCCGAACGCAGGTAGGCGAAATATTCGATCTCGTCCGCGCCGCGGATCTTCGGCGTCACGAGGGGAAGCGTGAGGAGAAGGGCGGCCACGAGGATCCAGGGCATTCGCGCCGACCTCACCGGACCTCCGACAAGACGCCCACCAGGGCCTGGGCCCGCGCCGGCCATCCGTACGCGGGCGCCGCGGCGTGGGCGGCCCGCGCCAGCGACTCCGCCAGCGCGCGATCCTCGAGAACGCGCCGCAGGCCGGCGGCCAGCGCGGCCGGATCACCCGGCGGCACCAGCCACGCCGTGTGTCCGTGGCGCAGCACCTCGCGCGTCGATGGCAGGTCGGACGCGACGATGGCGCGTCCCGCCGCCATGGCTTCGAAGGCCTTGAGGGGCGAGGTGTGGCGCTCCGTCATGGCCGTGCGCAAGAAGGGGACCGCCACCACGGTGGCGCGCTGCAGCGCCTCCGCCACGCGCGCCTGGGGGACGAGCCCCGCCATCTCCACGCGGTCGCGCAGACCCAGGCGCTCCACGAGCGCGCGCACGCGCGCCATGTCCGCCTCGCCTTCGATGCCGCCCAGGATCACGAGGCGCCCGCGAGGCACCTGCGCGAACGCCTCCACCAGGACATCCACGCCTTTCCAGGGGTAGAGCTGGCCCGCGTAGAGGATCTCCGGCTCGCCCGCGGGCAGGCCCGTGAACGCGCTCTCCGGCGGATCGCAGCCGTTGGGCACCACGTGCACGCGCGGGCGTGCGCCATAGGCCTCGGCGAAGCTGTCGCGGATGCCGGCGGTGGTCGTCACCACGGCCGCCGCTCCCCGCCACACCCGGCCCTCCCGTCCCCGCAAGCGCTCCTGCTTGCGGGGGCTGGCCTTCTCCTGCGTGCCGTAGAGCGCGGCCCGCTCGCCGTACATGAGGGCTTCCACCGCGTGCGCCTCGTAGACCACGCGCGGCGTGCCGGGCAGGAGCAGCAAGGCGTCCGCGAGCTGGAGGTCGCGCGTCAGCACGACCGCTCCCCCCCGCAGGGCGGGTACGGCCACGAGCATCGCGCGGGCGAGGAACGAGGCGCGGGGTAGCGCGAAAGAGCCCTGTCGGTGCAGGACGCGTAGACGCCGCACGCGCAGGCCGGAATGGGCAGGCACGCCGAAGAGGGCCAGGATCTCCGGCGTGGGGCGCGGATCGCTCTGGCGCACGAGCAGGGTGGTGCGCGCCCCCGTTCCGCTGAGCGCGGCCGCCGTCTTCACGATCTGCACGCCGTTCGCGCGCTCGAGGGGAAAGCGGATGTCCGCGGGCACGAGGACCTCGAGGGGCGCCGCCGCCGCCGCCCTGCTCACGGCTTCTGGAGCACGCATTGGATGTGGCCGATCATCACGTCCTGCGTGAACGGCGTCGCCTCCAGCGCGCGCCGGAGAGGCCCGGGGAGGACGCGGCGGAAGAAACCGGTGACGTGGCGGTCCTCGCGCACGAGACGGAAGCCGGAGCCTTCGATCCAGGCCCGCAAGCGCCGTACCGTGACCGCTTGGAGGACGTCGTCCTGCTTCTCCTTCCCCTCTTCGGCGAGGGCGATGAAGGTATTCGCCTCCTTCGGTTCCTGCAGCGTCCAGGGGGCGTGCCGCGCCAGCCAGCGGAACGTCGCGAACGAGACTCGCCGGCCCACGAGCAGGTGGAGGGGAACGGGCACGAGCAGCCGTGGCAGGTGCGCGCCGGCGAGGGACAGCGTGGGTGCGGTGGAGAGGTAGAGCACGCCGCCCGCGCGGAGCACGCGGAAGCACTCGCGCAGGTAGTCCTCGGCGGAGGCGACGTGTTCGATCACGGAATGGCTGAACACGAGATCGAACGCCGCCGTGCGGAAGGGCAGCCGTGCGGCGTCGCCCTGGACGAACGCGGCGTTGGCCACGTGTTTCTCGCTCGCGAGCCGCGTGCCCGAGCCGCGGAAGCGCGCCTCGAGGTCGAGGCCGACCGCGAACGACGATTCCTCTGCCAGCGAGAGGGCCGTGCCTCCGCCCCCGCAGCCGGCGTCGAGGACGCGGCCGTGCGCGCTCACTCCCGCGCGCTCGAGAGCCTGGATCACCTTCGCGCTGCGCCGGTACTCGAACACCGCGTAGTCGTATTCGCTGCGGAAGCGGGCGGCCGCGGCCTCGCGGAGGGCGGCCTCGTCGATCGTCCTCACGACGCCATGGCCTCCGCGTAGAGGCCGAGATACCTCTCGGCCACGCCGTCGAGGCGGAAGCGCTCGGCGATGTGGCGCGCGGTGGCCGCGCTCGTGCGCCCGGGCTGGGCGAGCCGGTCGAGGATCGCGCGCGCCAGCGCGGCCGCGTCCTCCTTCGGCACGACCGCGACGTCCGGGCCGAAGATCTCGCGCAGCTCCAGGCCGCCGGGGTTGTCGGTGGAGACGACGGGCGTCCCGCAGGCCAGCGCTTCCAGAGCGACCGTAGGCGTGGCCTCGAGGACCGAGGAGAGCACGAACAGGTCGGCTCCACCCTGCAGGGCCGCGACCTCGTCGTTGGGGACGAGGCCCAGGAAGCGGACGGCGTCCCCGAGTCCCAGTGACGCCGCCTGCGCCTTGAGCGGGCCTTCCATCTCGCCCGTGCCCGCCACGAGGAGCACGGCGTCCGGGCGCTGGCGGCGCACCTCCGCGAACGCGCGCAGCAGCGTGGCTTGATCGGCGAGGGGATGGAGGCGCTTGACGTTGACGAGCAGCGCACCCGCGCGGGGGGCGACGCGCTGACGCAACGCGACCCGCTCCTCCGGAGGGAGAGGCTGGAACGCGTCGGCCACCGGCGGGTACACGACGGATGCCGCGCGCAGGGGGACGTCCAGGGCCCGCGCGCGCTCGAGGAGCGCGCGGCTGTAGAAGGTCACGTGGCGCGCGTCGCGGTTGAACCGCTGGAAGCGGGGATCGCCGCCGTTGTAATGCCAGATCTCCGTGCCGTAGTGCGTGAGCACGTAGGGCCGGCCCGCGCGCACGGCCAGCCGGGCCGCCACCTGGTTCATCCAGGTGCTGGAGTGGACGTGCACGACCTGGGCCCGCGCCAGCAGCGGCGAGGCCTTGCGCCACGTCCGCAGCGCCTCCATCGCCTGGGGGACGCGCGTCGCGCGCAGGCGCCGCGCACCGCGGCGGACGAAGTGGATGCCGTCCGCGTCGCGTCCGTCCCCGAAGGTCAGGAACTCGACGGCATGGCCGCGCCGGGCCAGGGCCTGGCCGAGGAGGTGGGGCAGGAGCGCGTTCGCGGCCTGGTGCGGCGGCAGGTGGGGCGTGACCATGAGGACGTTCATCCCGCCCACTCGCGCGCGAACTCCGCGTACGTGCGTCCCTGGGCGCCGAGCGGGCCGGTGAGGTGCGCGAGCAATCGCCGCAGGTCGTCGAGGAACCGGGCCACGCTCGGCTCGTCCGGCGTGTAGGGGCTGCCGCCGGGCAGCACCTCGCTCGAATGGAAGATGAGGTTCAAGCAGGGCGCGCCCGCGCGCCGCAGCCGGTCCGCGAAGGCGAGCATGTCGGGCAGCGGGGTGTAGGAGGGGCGCAGCCACACGGGGCGCAGACCCAGGCGCTTGAACGCGCCGCGCCAGGGGATGGGCTTGAGCCGCGCGTACGCGCGCTCCAGCGCCTTGGGCAGGCCGGGCAGGGTGGCGGAGGTGATCGGGATCTCGAGGATCTTCGACGCGCCCGGACGCCGGACGTCTTCGTAGTCGGGGTGATAGGGAAAGGTCGGCGCGCCGTCGAAGATCATTCCGCCCTTGCGGCGCTCGTTGAAGAGCGGGTCGACGCTCGTGTCCACCGTGTAGCCGAGCCGCTCGAGGATGGGCAGGGTGCGCCCGTCGAAGCCGTTGCGTCCCGCCCGGTAGGTCGTGGGCCGGACGCCGAGGTTCTCCTCGATCGCGGCCGTGAGCTCGCGGAGCTGGCGGTCGAGGAGATCCATGGGCAGGTTGTGGGGATAGGTGTGCGCGGCGAGGTCCTCCGGACGGAACGGAGGCGAGCTCCAGGGATGCAGGTGCGTCCCGATCTCGCAGCGGCCGCTCCGCGCGAGGTCGCGCAGCACGGCCGCGCTCTCCGGCCGCGTGGCCATCTCCCAGGTCACGACGTACGTCGGACGGACCCCGAACTCCTCGAAGAGGGCCTGGAGAGCGGGCAGCCGCCCCGCGTTGCGGACACCCATCTCCTGCCGGCCCCGCGCCGACCACTGGTCGTCGGCTTCGGTGTCGATCCCCACCAGGACCGCGGGCGGACGCGCGCTCATCGGTCCATGTCGCTGTCGCCGAAGACGACGTGCCAGCGTCCGAGGTCCGCGAGGACGTCCGCGGATTCGACCTGAGTGCGCACGCAGAACTGCATGGGCGACTTGCCGGGCGCAAACCCGCGGCGGCGGAGATCGGCGGACAGGGGCGCGTTCATGCTGAAGGCCTGCGCACGCGCCACCCCCGCGCGGCGGAAGCCGTCCAGCACCGCGCCCAGGAGCGCGTCCTTGACCTCGTGATCTCCGGCCTCCGCGAACACATCGATCACCCAGCCCAGCCGCAGCCCGCGGTGGTCCTCGTGGCGGCTCACCGCGAAGCCGTCGAGACGGCCCTCGCGCCGCGCCTCCGTCACCTCGTACTGCCGGTGCGGGGCGCGGGCGTATTTCCATTCCAGGTACGCGCGGTCCCGCCGCACGCACATGGCGTAGGACCCGTGCGCCCTCTCCCACAGTCCGTCGTAATCCTCGGTGAACCCGGCGCTCGGAGTGGTCACGATCCCGCGCGCGGTCCGCCGGGCCTCCGGATTGAGGACGGCGAGCGCCGCTCGCAGCACGGGCGCGACCGCCCCTCCCGCCACCGGACCCAGGCGCCGCCGCGCCACCGCGCGCGCGTCGAGCACCTTCTGGAAGAACGGCACCGGCCCCACGTCATGGTAGCGGAGCTTCTTGAAAAGCCCGTAGGAGGACGGCGTCAGGCCCAGGCCCAGGGCGACCTCCACGTGGTCGCTCCAGGCCGTGAAGAGCTGCGCACCGAGCCCGCGGCCGCGCGCCTCCGCGGCCAGGAAGACATCCATTCCCCAGGACGAACGCACTTCGCGAGACCCCCACCACAGACGGACGGGCATGGACGCGTATTGGCCGAGCAGCCGGCCGTCCTCCCGCGCGACCCAGATCTCGGGCCGGCCATCGGCGCGGGCCGGGTTCTCCAGGTACTGCCACTGCCACCGGCGGCGGCTGGCGTCGGTCAGGGACTCCCCGAACACCTCGCTGTACATGCGGAAGAGCTCGTCGGCGTCCGACGCGCCGCGTTGCTCGATGGATAGCAGCGGCCGTTCCCTCCCTGGCAAAACGCCAAGGCTACCATGGGAAAGTCTGCGGGACCAAAGAGTTGCCCGGACCGGGACGCACCCCGGCGGACGGTGTTAAGGTCGAAGTCGCGTGCCTTCATCCTGGAGCCGGCTCACCCTCCTCCTCGCCGTGGCGTGGGCCCTCGGGGCCGCCGCTTTCATCGCCGGACTGGAGCGTCCGCAGCCCCTTTTCGTGAACGTGGGCGCGGGCGACGGCCCCTTCGCGCGCGGATGGCGCGCGCGCTGGGAGCGCGACGGGCTCACCGGGAGCGGCGAGACCATGTTCCGCTGGGCGGAAGACGGCTCGCGGCTGGAGCTGCCCGTCTCCGTGCGCTCCGGCCGTCTCACCGCGCGCATCCGCCTGGCCCGATTTGCACCGAGCCCGACCGAGGTGACGCTGGAGGCGGGCGGCCGCGCCGTGGACCGGTGGGTGCAGCCCTCCGTCGGATGGCGCGTGCGTGAGGTCGATCTCGGCGAGCTCCGCGGGCCGCTGACGCTCACGTTCCGGGCGCACGGCGAGGGGAGCGATCCCACCGCGGTCGCGGTGGACTGGGCGGAGATCGTGGGCGCGGAGACGGTCCGTCCCACGAGCCGCCTGGCCGGCCGGCTCGCCCTCTATTTCCTCGGGCCGCCGCTGCTTGCCTGGCTGCTCACGCGCTCGAGCGCGCTGGCCACTGGCGTGGCCGCGTTCGCGGCGGGCGTGGGCGCGGCAGCGGTCTGGCGGGATCGCCTCGGTGGAGCCTGGGCCTGTGCGGACGCGGCGGTGCCGGCGCTGCTCGCCGTCCTCAGCCTGCTGGGGCTGAATCGACTGATGACCCGGCACTGGCCCGATCCCGCCGCCGCTCGCGGCCGCACGGTGGCCCTGCCGATCCTGTTCGCCATCGCCGCCTGCGTCGCCTTCTTCCATCCCTTCTGCTACTACCCGGACGTCGACACGCACGGCCGGTTCCTGCAGGCGCTGCGCGACAACCCCTCGCTGCTCGTGGATCCGACCCAGCCCTGGCAGCGCCGCGGCGACGTCACGCGGGAGATCGGCGGCCAGAAGATCCCCATCCCCTACGCGATGGTGTTCCACGCCTCGGCCTGGCCGCTTTCGCCACTCCTCGGCGACACGGGCGCGCTCAAGACGGTGGCGGTGATCGCGGCGGCGGCGGTCGTGCTGCTCGTGCATCCCCTGGCGAGGGCGGCGGCGCTCGATCCGATGTGGGCGACGCTGGCCCAGCTCCTGGCCGCCGTCCTCCCCGTCCTCACCTCCCGGCTGTCCCTGGCCCTGTACCCCACGCTGTTCGGGCTGGGGTGGGTCACGCTCCTGCTCGTGCATCTCTCACGGCGTCTCGCTCATCTCGACGGGGCCCGCGACGGCGCCGCCGCTCTCACCTTCATCCTCATCGCGGAAGCGGCGTACACCGGCTCGCTCCTGACCGTGTCCGCGCTCGTCCTGACCCTGTCCGCGGTCCTGGCCTTCAGCGGGGAATGGCGGCGCGCGCTGCGCCTGTCGATCGGGTGGGCCATCGCGACCGCGATCCTGATGGCCACCATGTACGTGGGGTTCCTGCCCACCCTGTGGGGCGGCGTGCTGCCCTACGTTTTCGAAGGCGGTGGGGGCGCGGCGGTGACGGCGGCGCGGGATCCCATCTGGACCTCCGCGGTCCGCCGGCTCGGCGTCTTCTACGACGCGGTCTATCCCGTGCTGGCGCTGCTCGGCCTGGTCGTGGCGCGCGGGATGCCGGCGTCCGCCCGGCGCGTGCTGGCCGGCGCGGTGGCGGTGGGTGGAGCGATCCTGGTCCTGCGCTATGCCCTGCCCACGGCGTTGCGCGACGCCAAGGACGTCGAGCTGCTCCTCGCTCCCATGGCCGTGCTGAGCGCGGCCGGGCTGTCCGTCGTTTGGGGGCAAGGGCGCACCGGTCGCGCCCTTGCCGTGCTCGCCTTCGCGGGAGCGGTGGTGTGGGCCGCCGTCCGCGACTGGGCTCTCTACGCCGACCGCTTTTTCGCGGCGGGGGTCTGAGCTACTCGCCCTTGGCGACGCCGATGACGCCGCAGCCCACGCGGCCGCCCGCGTTGCCCGTCGGCTGGGTCTTCATGTCGTCCGCGCTGGCGTGCACGATGACGGCGTGGCCGATGACGCCGTCCGGCCCGTCGAGCTTCATCGCCGGATCCTTCCACTCCAGGGTCGCCGTCCCATCCGCGGCCGCCTGCACGTTGCCGAGGTCGCCGGCGTGGTGCGCGGCGTCCGTGGGCGCGCCGTGCGGGCTGCCCTTGGGGTTGAAGTGACCGCCGGCGGATGCGCCGTCCGGTGCCGTGCAGTCGCCGAACTCGTGCACGTGGAATCCATGGTTGCCGGCGGCGAGACCCTTCAGGGTCGCCTTCACGGTGACACCGCCGGGGCCGGCCGTGAACCACACGGTGCCTTCGGCGTTGTTGCCCTGCGTCGGGTGCACGACCGCGACCGCTTTCGTGGCCTTCTTCGGCCCGGCGGGGGCCGCGGGGGAAGGGGACTGGGCGAGGGCCATCGCGCCCAACCCGAGAACGACCGCGGCCGCCGCCGTCGTGGATGCAACTTTCATTGTGGCTTCTCCTCCAGTGAGCATGTCTTGCACGCTTCGTGCCGGTGAGGAGAAGAGAGGGGCTGAACCCTCCGCGCGTGCCCTACGGTTTGACGTCGACCGTGATGACCTCGCAGGTGCCGGGCATGGTGTCGTGCTTGTCGTCGCCGAGCTGGAGGGCGAGCTTGTGCTTTCCCGGCGTGAGCTGCGTCTCGAACACATCCTTGCCGTCCCCGAAATGGACCCAGGACGGCGTGCCCTTGACGATGTTCTTGCCCGCCGGCAGGCAGTCCTGATCGATGCCGACGTGATAGTGGGCCATTCCCGGCCGGGCCGCGGTGATCTCGCCGGCGGGAACCGCCGCGATCGTGATCCCCTCGGAGCCGAACTTCATGTGCACGGGGCTGGTCACGGTGGCGTTGTTCTTCGGCTCGATGAAGAACACGCGCGGCTTCTTCGCCGCGGGCTTGGCGTCATCCGCCGAGGCCATCACGGCCGGTGCGGTCATCGAGGCCACGAGCAGGGCGAGCGTCGAAAATTTCATGAAAAAGCTCCTTTGGCCGGATTCTAATGCTTTCCGGCCGTCTCGCTGCGCGGCCGGCGCAGGACGCCCGTTGCCAGAAGGGCGATCGGGAACAGGGCCAGCATTCCGCACTTGAAGGCCAGCCGGGGGACCATCGCCGGGGGAGCGAGGGTGACGAGAGCCACCACGGCCGCGGCGGCGACGACGATCGCGAGAAGGCGCGCCCGCTCGAAGGGAATCGGATACAGCCTCTGCGAGAGCGTCCCCCCCAGTCCCGCCATCACCGCGTAGGCGGCGACGGTGGCCCAGGCCGCGCCCATCATCCCGTAGCGCGGGATGAGCGCGAAGTTCAGCGCGAGGTTCACGGCGGCCGCCGCCCCCGTGACGATCGGGTAGTAACGCGCCTTCTTCTCGATGCCGATGCCGATCGAGGTCAGCAGGAACACGCCGTGCAGCAGGTAGGCCAGCGCGATCACCGGGATCACCGGCGCCGCTGCGTAGTAGGCGGGACGGGTCATGAGGACCAGCAGCTCGCGCCCGAGCACGGCCACGCCCAGCGCCACCCACACGAAGACCGCGAACGCGTAGGTCACGATCCGGGCCAGCGTGGCCTTCGCGCCCTCGCGCTTGACTTCGGCGTACACGAAGGGACCCCAGGCCGGCTCGAACGCGGAGAGCGCGAACTTCACGGAGGTGCCCAGCCCGTATCCCATCTGGTAGAGGCCGACCTCCGCCCGCGGCACGAACGCGGCCAGGATCCGGCGGTCGGAGACGTTCAGGACCTGCACCAGGAAACCGTGAGGGACCTTGGGCAGGCCGAACGCGAGCACTTCCCGCAGGGCGCCGCGATCGAAGGCGAGGCGCGCATGGCGGACGAGGATGGGAGAGAGGGCGAGGGAAAAGACGGTCGTCGCCAGGAGGTCGCTCCAGAGGATGCCGTCCACGCCCCAGCCGCGCATGACCAGGAGCACCTTGAGGCCGGTGTTGACGGTGTGGCGGACGGCGGAGAACGTCGAGAACAGGGCGGGCCGGTCCTGGATGCGCAGGAGGGCGAGCGGGACGAAGGCGAACATGCCCACGAAGACGTCTGCCGCCACCAGGACCACCCAGCGGCGCGGCGCGGCCGCGTCCCCGAGGACGGCGCGGGTGAGGGGCGCCATGCCCGCGACCACGAGCAGGAACAGGACGAGCGAGAACGCGGCGGCGAACAGGGAGACCGTCCCGGCCAGGCGGCGCTGCGCCTCCGGCGTCTCCATGTCGTAGTGGACGCGGAAGAACCCGGCGTCGAGGCCGAGCCGGAACAGGATCTTGGCGATGGTGCCGAAAGTGATGAGGAGGGCCAGGTTCCCGTAGTCCACGGGCGTGAGGAACTTCGTGTACAGCGGGATGAGCAGGAAGTTGACGACGTTGGTGAACACGTCGGCCGCGCCGTAGACGGCGGAGTGCGCGGCGAGTTTCTTGAGGTGGCCGGACAGGGAAGGAGACGGAGTAGGAACGGGCGCGCTTGTCACCGCTGGCAATTTTGACGCGGGCGGCAGATGACCCGGTAGCGAGGGGTCAAGCAGCGAGGAGCGGATTCACTCCGCGACGAGCGGGTGGGGGGGTAGCCCGAAGGGCGTAGGGGGGAGCATCCGTCCGGCGTGGCGCTCCCCCCTGAATTGAGGAAACCACGTCCGACAAGGCGACTATCTAGACCCGCGCCTTGTCGGACGTGAAGTACGCGATCACGCGGTCCAGGATCTCGTCCAGGTGGACCTTGGGCTCGTAGCCCACCAGCGAACGGATCTTGCCCAGGTCGGGGACGCGGCGCGGCATGTCCTCGAAGCCCGACTCGTAGGCCTTGTCGTAGGGGATGGTCACGATCTCGCTCGCGGACTTCGTGCGCTCCTTCACGCGCTGGGCGAGGGCGCGGATGGAGACCTCTTCCGTGTCGTTGCCGATGTTGAACACCTGGCCCAGCGCGCCCTCGTGGTCGGCCAGCTTGAGGAGGGCGCCCACGACGTCGGTCACGTAGGTGAAGCAGCGGCTCTGCTCCCCGTCGCCGTAGACGGTAATGGGATGGCCGAGGAGGGCCTGCTTCACGAAGTTCGGCACCACCATCCCGTAGCGGCCGGTCTGGCGCGGGCCCACCGTGTTGAACAGCCGCGCGATCACGACCGGGAGGTGCTTCTCCTTGTGGTAGGCCAGGGCCAGGAACTCGTCGATGGCCTTGCTGCAGGCGTAGCTCCAGCGCCCCTTGCTCGTCGGCCCCATCACGATGTCCGCGTCTTCGCGGAAGGGGACGTCTTCGCTCTTGCCGTAGACCTCGGAGGTGGAGGCGACGAGGACCTTCTTCTTCTTCTTGTTGGCGAGCTTCAGCACCATCTCCGTGCCGTGCACGTTGGTCTCGATGGTGTTGACCGGGCTCTCCACGATGAGACGGACCCCCACCGCGGCCGCGAGGTGGAAGACGACGTCCACGCGGTCGATCAGCTCCGCGCAGACCGGCTCGTTGATCACGCTGTCGATCGCGTAGTGGAAGCGGCGGTCGGTCTTGAGGTGCTCGATGTTCTCGATGGAGCCGGTGGAGAGGTTGTCGAGCACGTAGACGGTGTCCCCGCGCGCGATGAGCGCTTCCGCGAGGTGGCTGCCCAGGAAGCCCGCCCCGCCCGTGATGAGGGCCTTCACCGCGGCGCCTCCTGCCCCTCGGGGAGGCGCGTCCGGCCCCGGTCCAGCACCACCTCCGCCGCCCGCGCCGCTCCGAAGCCGTCGACCAGGGCGCGCCCGCGCGCGCTCATGGCCCGGCGCCGCGCGGGGTCCGCGAGCAGCGACTTCACCGCGGAGGCGAGGACGCCCTCGTCCACCTCGGTGCCGAGGCCGAGGTACTCGACCGTTCCGTGGCCGGCGAAATCGCGCATGCGTCGATCCTCGCGTGCATTCTGGCCGAGGATGATCCCCGGGGTGCCGAGAGCGGCGATCTCGTAGACGGACATCCCACCCGACCCCACCATCACGTCCGCCTCGAGCATGAGCTCCGCGATGTGGCCGCCCGCCTCGTTGATGAGAGGGACCCGCCGGAGGAGACCGGCGGAGAGCGCTTCGAACTCGCGCCGGAACGAGAAGGCGGGGCCGGCCACCGCCACCAGCTCGACCGCGGGATCGAGGTCCTGGAGCGCGCGCGCCGCCTTCAGGGTGAGGCCCTGCGGGTCACTCCCCCCGAAGCTGAGGAGCACGAGCCGCGGCGTGTCCCGCACTTCCTTGTCGCGTCCGCGGAAGTGCTCGCGCAGGATCGCGTAGGCGGGGCCGCCGTAGAAGCCCTCCGGCGTCTCACGCTCCTGGCTCATCACGGACACGATGACCTGCGCATAGTGCTCCGTCGTCTCCAGGTCGTCGATGGTGTCGACGAGGTTCACGGTGGTGGCGCCGAGACGGCTGAGCGCGGTCAGGTACGACCGGTCCAACGCGGGCAGGTCGTTGATGAGGATGGCGGGAGCGAAATCACGGATGTGCTCGAGGTAGGTCTCTTCCTTGCGGTCTCCCACCACGCGTACAGCGTAACCGGCGCGGGAAACGGTGACGAGGCCCTCCGTGTGGTCCGCGCTCATCAGGAACGCGATGTCGGCGCGGCTGAGGCCGCGCAGCGCCTCCGCGATGGCGAGGGAGCGGAACACGTGGCCCATCCCCACGGAGGAGCTCCCGTCCACGCGGAAGAGCACGCGGGGCTGGCGCAGGAGCCGCTCCGCCATCCAGAAGTCCTCGAGGTCGTAGACGGTGAAGCCGGCCCGCTTGTCGAGGACGAGCCAGCCCACGCGCGCGCCGAACCGCGTGGGGCCGTCCAGGACGGCGCGGCGGAGCGCGACCACGGCACCGTTCTCCTTGTAGACGGGCGCCTGCTCCTCGCGCCGTCCTTCCTTGTCGAAGAGGGGCACGAGCAGCCCGTCCTTCTCGCGCCAGTTCAGCGTGCGGTCCTCGGTGACGGAGACCACCGTGTCGAACGGACCCTGAACGAGCCGGTCGATGGCCGCGTCCACCGCGCTCGAATCCCGGAACGGCGTGGTGGCCTGGAGGATGACGACGAGGTCGACGTGGTCGCCCGCCGCCTCCAGGGCCCGGACGGCGTGCGCGACCACGGGCTTGAGGGAGGGGAGGTCCGCGGCGAGCTCCCGAGGCCGCAGGAACGGCACCTCTGCTCCGTGCGCGCGCGCCACCTCGGCCACGTGCTCGTCGTCGGTGGTGACGACCACCCGGTCCACGTAGCGGCTGCCGCGGGCGGCGTCGAGAGTGTGGGCCAGGAGCGGCCCGTCGCCCAGGCGTTTGATGTTGAGGTACGGCACGGGGTCCGCCCCGCCGCGCGCGGGGACGATCGCGACCACCCGGAGCCCGTCCTTCAACGCGGTCTCGTCACCGGGGGCATATCCCGGCGAGCCTAACGGCCCTGCCACCCGGCCGTCAACCCGTTGCACAAGCGGCCGCCACCGGGGGTGGGGATGGCTGCCCCTGGCGGCCACCAACGGAGGTGGGTGGCTGCCTCTGGCGGCCACCAACGGAGGTGGGTGGCTGCGCCAGGTCACGCGGCGGCTTGACCGCGGGACCGAGGGTCGCTAGCGTAGCGCGTCGTCGGTCCCCGGGTTCCCTCTCGATAGAGCGCATCAAACTATGAACCTCGCCGACTGGCTGCAAGGGGACCACGAGCCTTCCGAGCGGCTCAAAGCGGCGGAGACCCTCTGCCGCGCCGTCTCCGACTCGGGGCGGAGCCTCGATCTCGATCCCGCTCACATCCAGATGAGCGGCGACGAATGCCGTCCGTCGGAGGGCAAGGCCGTGCCCTCCGGCCGCTACCGCCCGCCGGAAATGGCGCAGGGCGGGCCGCCGGTGCCGCAGTCCCAGGTCTTCACCGTCGGCGTCCTGTGCTTCGAGATCCTGTCCGGCCGGGCCTTCGAGTCTCGCGGGGGCCCGCTGCTGCGCGACCAGCGGCCCGACCTGCCGCGGGACGTGAGCGACGCCGTTCAGGCCTGCCTCGAGATGGACGCGGAGTGGCGTCCCAAGGACCTCTCGTACCTGCTCGGTCAGCTGGAGGGGCTTGCGGCCACCGGCGGAGGGAGCTCGAAGCCCTCGTCCCGGGGCGGCCGCCCGGCGGCGGTTTCTTCCGCCACGCCCGTCAATCGCGCGCGACGCGAGGGCCCGGCCCCGCGGCCGTGGCCTTTGCTCGCCTTCGCGCTCGTGGCCCTCGCTGTCAGCGTGGGCATCGCATTCATGCGACTGCGGCAGCCCATCGAGCCGCCGGCGTTGCCGCCCGCGCCTCCGACGACCGCTCCCGTGACGACGCTGGCGGCGGTGGCCACGCCGATCCCGTCACCCTCTGCCGTCGCCGCGCGACCCGGGGCCAGCCCGGGACGGGGAACGCCGACGCCCGCCGCGGCCGTCTCCGCCGTCCCGTCCCCGTCGGTCCGGCCCACGGCGGCCGTGGCCGGCCGTCCTTCGCCCGCGGCGTCGGTCCCGGTGGCGGCCGCACCGGTGGCGACTCTCGCCGCCGCGACACCGGCGCCCGTCGCCACTCCGCCCCCCGCGGAGCCCGCGGCCCCGGCCGCGGTGACCAACGTCTCGCCGCCTCTGCTCAAGCGCGGCGCGAACGTGCTCGTGGACGTGCACGGCGTCGGCTTCCGCAACGATCACCAGGCACGCATCTCCCGCCCGAAGGAGGCCGTGAAGGGCGTCGAGGTGATGCGCCAGCGCTACGTGAACGCCACGCTCCTGCAGGTGCTCCTGCACGTGGACGCGGGCGCGCCCACCGGCGGCTATTTCCTGTCTCTCGTGGACGGGACGGGTGCGGCGACGAACGCGCGCCCCTTCGAGGTAGGGAAGTAGAGCCTTACACCATCTCCCAGCTGAGGGTGGTGTCCTCTGGGATGTCCACGCGCGCGTGGCGTCCGACGACCACGTCCATCTGGCGCGGGTCGATGCCCGTCCCCGGCCGCTTGTAGGTCAACATCGCGCGCGTGATGACCGTCCCCCGCGGGATGGCCACCTTGGAGGTGACGCTGCGCCGCGCGAAGCGGTGGGCCTCTTCCTCCAGCGGCTCGACGCCCTTCACGGCCTTGCCCATCGCCTTCTCGACGGTGCGGATGCCGGCCACCATGGCCTTCATCTCCGGAGGGTCCAGGGAGAGATGATGGTCCGCGGAGCCGCCGAGGGTCTTGTCGATCGTGTAGTGCTTCTCGATCACGCAGGCCCCGAGCGCGACCGCCGCCTGCGGCACGCTGATCCCGAGGGAATGGTCGGAGAGGCCGACGGGCACGTCCGGGAAGGCGCGCATCAGGTGCTCCATCATGCGCAGGTTGATGCCTTCCGGCGGGCAGGGGTACTTGAGCGTGCAATGCAGGATTGCGACCTCCTCGTTGCCCGCCTTGCGGCAGACCTCGAGCGCCTGCTCGACGTCGCTGAGGGTGGCCGTGCCCGTGGAGAGCAGCATGGGCTTGCCCACGCGCGCGGCGCGCTCGATGAGGCCGTGGCAGGTGAGGTCGGCGGACGCGATCTTGAACGCGGGCACGTCGAGAGAGGCCAGGAAGTCCACGGCTTCGTCGTCGAAAGGCGTGGAGAACGCGGTCAGGCCGACGTGCTGGGCGTGCCCCAGCAGCGACTTGAAGTCGCGGTCCGAGAGCTTGTCGAGCTTGTCGAACGAGTCCCACTGCGTGCCCGTGGGGTCGGCGGGCTCGAACCAGTAGCGCGGGGCCACCCGGGTGGCGATCTTGCCCGCGGTGTAGCTCTGGAACTTGATGGCGTCGGCTCCGGCTCCCCCCGCCGTCTCCACCAGCTTGTAGCCGAGCTGCACGTCGCAGTTGTGGTTGACGCCCGCCTCCGCGATCACGTAGCACGGCGCGCCTTTGCCGACGGTACGGCCGTTGATGAGGAAAGAGGATTTCATGCCTTGGCGATGCCCGCGTCCAGGGCTACCGAGCGCAGGTTGGCCGCCTTGTGGCGCAGGTGGGCGTTGATGCGGGCCAGGGCGGGCTCGCGATCGAGGAGGGCGATGGCCTCGCGCGTCGTCACGCGGTGGCCGGGCGCGGCCAGCCGGCCGAAGATCTCCTGCATCAGGCGCACGTCCTCCGGCTCGTCCACGGTGAGGCGGTAGTCCGGACGGTAGAGTCCCGCGGGCAGCTCCGCGGTGACGATCTTGAACTCCTCGGGGTGCTCCTTGATGTAGAGCGTCATCAGCTCGGAGCGATGCCGCGCGTCTCCGCGCTCCCAGCTCCGCTCCAGCGCATCGCGCGAGATGACCTCGGAGAGGATGCCCATGAGCAACGCGTCGCCGGGTACGTAGGTGTAATCCGCCCCCTCGCGGAGATGACGGGCGACGAGGAGCTCGATCGTCTCCACGTCGGTGAGGGGATTGTCGCCGGTGACGCGCACCACGTGATCCGCACCCAGCGCCCGCGCCCCGTCGACGTGACGGCGCAGGACATCGTCCTCGTCGCCGCGGAAGGCCGCGAATCCGGCGCGGCGGGCCGCCTCGACGAGAGGCTCGTTCTCCGCGTTGACGGAGGTTGCGAGGACGACGCCGTCCACGCCGCGGACGGCGGCCATGCGGTCCAGGAGCACTTCCAGCAGCGGCCGGCCCGCCAGCGAGGCCAGGGCCTTGCCCGGGCAGCGCGACGACGCCATGCGCGCGGAGACGACGATGAAGACGCTCACTCCAGCATCTCCTCGCGGATGGTCTCGTCGGCCTGTATGGGGCGGGTGGCGCGGCGGCCGATGACGCGGTGGGCCTCGCGCGGGGGATAGCCGGGCTCGAAGCGCACGTCCGTGCGCTTGAAGGCCAGCATCTCCCCGGTGAGGACCTCGCCGCGCGGGATGAGCTGGCCGGCCACGATCGAGCGGGCCATCAGCCGGTGGTAGCGCTTGGCCCCGTCGCTGGCCGCGGCCGGCCCGTCGCCCTGCGCGCGCTCGGCCTGGCGCAGCAGCTCGACCATCCGGTAGAAGTCCTCGGGGTTGAGCGAGGACTGGTAGTCGAAGCCCTTCTCGCTGCGGTCGAGCGTGAAGTGCTTCTCGACGAGGTCCGCGCCGTAGGACACGGCGAGGGCGGGCGCGACCAGGGCGAAGGCGCTGCCCCCATCCGTGTGGTCGAGGAACCCGATGGGAACCCGGTAGCGCTCCTTCCAGGAGGCGAGCTCGCGGAAGCGGATCTCCTCGATGGGAGTGGGGAAGGTCTGGAAGCCGTGCAGGAGTCCCACCGGCACCGCGCCCGCGAGCTCCAGGGCCTCGCGCACCGCGTCTTCGGGGACGCCGCCCGTCGCGAACATCACGGGCTTGCCGGCCGCGCCCACCGCGCGGATGAAGTCCGGGTTCTCCATGTCCGTGGAGTGCACCTTGTAGGCGTCCGCGGACTCGTCCTGGGCGACGCGCAGCGAGGGCAGGTCGAACGGCTCCACCAGGACGGTGAGGCCCGAGGCCTTGGCCTCGCGCAGCACCTTGCGCCATTCCTTCTCGCTGAGCTCGATCTGGTCGAAGTCCTTGCGCCCCGGATGGCGCCGCACGACGAGCAGGTTGGAGCGGAAGAGCTGGAACTTGATGCCGTCCGCGCCCATCTTGAACGCGGACTCCAGCATGCGGAGCGCCCGGTCCGCCTCTCCGCCATGGGCGGAAGCGACCTCGGCCAGGACGAAGCAGGGCTGGCCCTCGCCGATGGTGCGGCTGCCCAGCGCGAAGGTCGGTGGCCTCATGGCGTCCTCACCCTACCATGGGCTCCCGCCACCGCCCCGCCGCCCACGGGCACCCCGGCGGTGCTGCGGACGAGGTCCAGGATGCGCGCCGTGGCCCCTCCGTCCGCTCCGAACGCGATCTCGGGGCGGTAGCGGGCGCGAGCGACGCGCAGCTGCTCGCGCGTGCTCTCGTCGACGAGGGCTCGGCGCAGTGCGTCCGTGGGATCGGCCCCCACGGGGACGCCGAGCGCGACCCCCGCCTCCACCATCGCGCGGAGGTTCGTGGGCGCGTTGAGCACGACCACCGGCCGCTCGAGCACGAGCGCTTCCACCGCGGCCAGCGACTCCACGGTGACGAGCGCATCCGCGGCGTGCAGCAGGCGGAGGAGATCGGCGCCGGGAGGGACGATCTGCGCCCGCGTCACTCCCGTTTCCGCCAGGACGCGGGCATAGTCCTCCGCGCCTTCCGCGGGGTGCGGCTTGATGACGGTGCGGGCCCCCAGCGCCTCCAGCGCGCGCACGAGGCCGGGGAGCGCGCTCCCGATCGATTGATGCGTGCGTCGGATGCCCCGGAAGCGGCTGGCCACGACCACCAGCGGCTCGCTCGCGGGCACGCCCAGCTCGGCGCGCGTCGCCGCCCGGTCCCACCCGCGCGCCGACTCCTGGAGCTGATCGAGCTTCGGGCTGCCGGTCAGGACGAGCTCGTGGGCCGGGTAGTGCCCCATCTCCAGGAGGAGGCGCCGGGCCTCTTCTCCGAAGACCGCGGTGCGCTCGGGACGGGGACAGGCCGCCTCGTCGAGGTCGTGCACGTACGAGTAGTAGTTGGCGTAGACGATTCCGTGCTGGACGGCCACGGCGGGGACGCGGGCGGCCCGGCAGGCGGCGAGGGCGGCCCGTCCCCATCCGCTGGACTCGGCGTAGAGGCACACCACGGCCGGCCGCACGGCCTCGAGCACCGCCGCCATCTCCTCGTAGGAGCGGATGGCCCAGGGCAGCTGCAGGAGCACGGTGGCGGCGAGGTCCGCTTCGCTGAGGTCGGCAAAGGCCACGCCGCGATGGGAGAAGGTCTCGCGCACCGCGGGCTGGCCGGACAGCTCCTTCCAGATCCGCTCGGCGAGGGCCGTGCCCCGCCGGGTCTCGCGTGCGACGCGGCGCGTGAAGTAGCGGTTCACGTGGACATAGCCTTCGCCGTCGCCATGCAGCCGCAGCCAGTCCGCGAGCCGCTCGCCCAGGCCGCGACGGCGGAACGCGGCCCGCGGCCCTACGGCGACCACGAAGGGGCGGAGCGTCGCGCTCTCACCGAGGGCGGGGATGAGGCGATCGAAGTAGTGCTCGTAGGCGCGCGGCGCCCCGCCGGTGCCGCTCGATCGCTCCCTCCAGAAGGCGGCGTGGGAGAGGAAGAGGGCGACGGGAGCTCCCGGGCCCGGCGCGGGGGCGGGTCCGGACAATGCCGACTTCGCCGCGGTGGCCCACGCCTTCGCCCCGTTCCAGCGCGCGCGCCGGCGGACGGCGGTGGCGGTGCGCCGCGGCGTCCGACGCACGGGTCCGGCGTGGAACAGCACACCCCGGGCCAGGCAGGTCCGCTCGACGAGCCGCGCCTCGTCGTCGGCCAGGCCGTGCGCCTCGACCTCGTCGGGCGTCTCGGCATCGAGCAGGCGGTGCACGGTCTCGATCACGCGCACGAAACGCGTGGCCTCCGTCGAGTGATGGAGGAACAGCTCCGCGAACCACCACAGCGAGAGGCCCTTCCAGTCGTACAGGTCGCGGAAGCTGCAGCCGTCGAGGAGCGGACGTCGTCCCCAGTCCTTCGTCCAGCGTACGGCCGCCGTATCGACTTCCTCCGCGGCCTCCGGGCCCAGGATCTGGGCGACGGTTCGCGCCGTCGCGGCGCGGCCGCGCAGGCCCCGCTCCGCCGCCTCGTCCCAGGCCACGATCGCGGCCCTGCCGAGCTCACGCGGCACGGAGTCACCGGCGACGAGTACGAGGGTCTTCACGCCGCGCCCGCCTCGCGGCGCGGGAACCCGCCCGCGAGAAGCAGCCGGACGGCGGCCGCGTGCACGGCGTCGACGGTGACGAGCCGCAGGCACTCGGGTCCGTCGGGCCCCAGGCATTCCGGCGGCGGGCGGCGGATGAGGTTGCAGGGCGCGCACCACAGGTCCGGCTGCACGACCACGTGGCGCGTCTCGGGGCCGCCCGTTCCGCCGGAGAAGTACCGCCGTGGGTCGGAGGGACCGAACACGCTGACCGACGGCGCGTCCACCGCGGCCGCCATGTGCATGGGCCCCGTGTCCGCGGAAAGGAAGAGATCCAGCGCGCCGATCACGGCCAGGGAATCGACGAGGGACAGCCGGCCCGTGAGGTCGTGCACGGCGCCGCCGAGGCCCCCCGCGACCTCTTGCGCGAGCGGGCGGTCGGCCGCCGTGCCCGTCAGCACGATCCCGGCCCCGAACTCGCGCTGCAGGCGCGCCGCTACCTCGCGCCATCGTCCCGCCGCCCATTGCTTGACCGGGCGCCCGCCGCTGGCGTGGAGGCCGACCAGGGGCCGCTCTCCGTCGCCCCCCGCCGCGGCCAGGATCTCTCGCGCGCGCTGGCGGTCGGCGGCGGTGAGGAGGTCGACGCGGGCGCCGGCTCCGATGGCGGCCGGCCCGGCCGCGGCCGCGACGGCGCGGCGGTTCTGGTCGATCCACGAGATGGTCTCGTCGAGCGGCACCACGCGGGTCAGGAGGCGCGCTCCCCCCGTGTTCGCGTAGCCGACGCGCTCTCGCGCTCCCGTCAGCGCCATGAGCCAGGCCGCGCGCACGTCGCCTTGCAGGTCGAGGGCGAGATCGACGTGCGCCGGGCGCAGGGCCCGGGCGCGGGTCCAGAGCGCCCGTGCCGTCTCCGCCCCTTCGCTCGCCCGTCCCACCCAGGGCGCGCTCCAGACGAGCACCTCGTCGACAGGCGCTCGGCGCGCGATCTCTTCGCTCCAGCGCCCCACGGCCAGCCGGATGCGCGCCGCTGGATAGGCCTGGCGAAGGTCGGCCAGCGCGGGCAACGACATGAGCAGGTCGCCGATGCGATCGAGTCGCAGGACGAGGATCTCGCGGACGCGGTCGGGAGGGAGGGGTGCGCCGCCTTCGAGCGGCGCGCGCCCGAAAACGCGCAGGGGCAGGTCGGCCGCGGCGAGCAGCGCCCGCTCGACCGGGGACGCCACGCGGGTTGCGGTGCCCTTAACGGGCGTCCAGCGCTGCCGCCTCGGCATAACATTCCTCGAAACGGCGGGCCGCACGATCCCACCCATGGCGCCGCACGGCGGTGTCCCGCGCGGCTGCGCCCAGCCGCGCGCGCAGGGCGGCGTCGCCCGCCAGCCGCGCGAGCGCGGCCCGCAAGGCACCCACGTCGCCGGGCGGCACGAGCAGGCCGTTGGCGCCGTCGGTGACGACGTCCGGGATCCCCGCCACCCGCGAGGCCACGACGGCTTTGCCCGCCGCCATCGCCTCCAGGAGCGTGTTCGGCAGGCCGTCGACGTTGCCCGCGCGGTCGACGACGGAGGGAACGGCCACGATCTCCGCCGCGCCCAGGGCCCGCGCGACGGCGGCGCGGTCGAGCGGTCCCACCAGCCGCACGGGCGCGGCTGTCTCCGCGATCCGGCGGGCGAGGCTCTCGTGAAGATCACCCGCGCCCGCGATGGCGACGTGCAGCCCCGGCAGGCCCGCCGCCGCCTCCACGAGCGGACCGAAGCCCTTCTTCTCGACGAGACGTCCGAGCGCGAGGACCAGAGCGGCGCCGGGCGGCGTCCCCAGGTCCGAGCGCGTCGTCGCGTCCTCCCCGGAAGCAAAGGCCGCGGCATCGACGCCGTAGGGCACGGTCGTCGTCCGCGTCTCGGCCGCGCCCAGCGCGATCGCGCGCCGCCGCAGGTCGTCGCTGCACGCGGTCACGACCGCGGCCCGCTCCAGCGTCGCGCGCGCAAAGGCCCGCACGAGCGCGGAGCGCTCGGCCAGGAAGATGTCGCTGCCGTGGGCGCTCACCACCAGCGGCACCTGGTGGGCGGCCACGATGTCCGTGACCATCGCCGCGTTGGGCACGACCCAATGGGCATGCGCGACGTCGTAGCGGCGGCTCGCGAGGAGGGACCCCAGGGCGCGGCGGAGCGCGATCGCGACCAGGGGGGCCAGGAAGTAGATGCCGGAGCGGACGCGCACGTCCGACTCCAGGCTCTGCGCGTATCCCCAGCGGCTCCATTCCTCGCGCGGCGCGTAATGGTACGAAATCACGCGCACGGGCTCGCCGGGCGGGCGGCGCAGGTCGGGATGGTGCGGCACGAGCACGTCGACGGAGTGGCCGCGCGCGGCCACGGCATGGGCGATCGACTCGATGAAAGGCGCCGTGACGTCCCCCGGGAACTTCGGGTAGGAGGACGCGACCATCAACACGTTCATCCCGTCAGGAGGTCTCGGCCCGGGCTTCCTCCCGCCGCCGCGGCACCTTCCCGTAGCGGCGGCGCAGGAGGGCGAAGTTCAGGAGCGCCATGTAGATCTCCTCGGCCGTGAGCTTCGAGGCGGCGCGCCGGCGGTTGCGGAAGTGGATGGGCACCTCGCCCAGGCGGAACCCGTTCAGCCAGGCCTGGTACGCCATCTCGCCGTGCACCACGTAGCCGGTGATCTTGATGCGGTCGAAATCGGCGGCCTCGAGCACCTCGCGGCGATAGCCGCGGTAGCCGCTCGTCGTGTCCCGGACCGGGATGCCGGCCACGAGGCCGATGTATTTGTTGGCGAGCCAGGACAGGATCGGCCGCGCCACTCCCCAGTCGGAGGTCCCGCCTCCCGCGATGTAGCGAGAGCCGATCACCATGTCGCAGCTCCCGAGCTTGTCGAGGAACTTGGGCAGGTCGCGCGGGTGATGGGAGAAGTCGGCATCCATCTCGAAGAGGTACTTGTACCTCTTGGGATCGGCCAGTCCCTTCCTGAAGGCGGCGATGACGGCGGCGCCGCGTCCGCCCTTCTCGGTGCGCTCAAGGAGGTCGACGCGCCCGGGGTGGCGGGCCATGGCCTCGCGCACCGCGTCCGCGGTTCCGTCCGGGCTGCCGTCGTCGGCCACGCAGACGTCGATCGTCTCCCCGTTGGCGAGGAGCCCGTCGATCAGGGGCCCGACGTTCTCACGCTCGTTGTACGTGGGCACGACCACGAGGGTGCGGCTGGCGCTCAGGGCGAACCTCCGGCGGTACGGGAAACGGGGATTGTAAGCCGGATTCGGTCGACCATGACACCGAGGTCGCGGGTGTCGGGGTCGCCCGGCCACGCGTTCGCGGGCCGGAACGTGGGAACGTCGAGGCGCAGCACCACCGGACCCGCGGGGAGGGGATCGGGCAGGCGCAGCCGGTGCTCCTCCCACTCCCGTCCGGCCGCGAACCGCCCCACCGGCGTACCCCCCACGGAGACGGAGACGGGCACCGGTGCCGTGGCCGGCCGTCGTCCGGTGGCGGTGGCGACGGTGACGTCGTCGCCTCCGCGCGCGCCGGGCAGATACACGGAAGCGCACGTGCCCGTCCAGCGGTAGGTGTGGTCCCCGCCGCCTTCCTTGTCGTAGAAGCCGGAGACCTGGACGTCGTCGGAGCCGCCGATGTCGATCTCGCGCAGGGGCGGCACCTGGAGAGCCGAGGGCGGGACGACGCGCGAGATCTGGAAGTGGAGCTCGCGCGCCTCCCGTCCCCGCGGCTTGCTCGCGTACGCGCGTTCCCACTCGTAGGTGCCGAAGCTCATGTCCTCGACGTGCTGGAGAAACAGCCCGCAGACGTTCGTGCGGTACGTGTGGACGAAGTAGATGTTCCGATAGCGCCCGCCCCAGGCGTCGATCAGGTGTTGCAGGCGGACGGGATCCGGATTCCACCGCGCCAGCTCCAGGGCGTTGACCCCGTACACGGCCCACAGAGGCAGGGAGAGCAGGTGCACGCTGCCCTTCTGTTCGAAGATGACCACGTCCTGGGGGCCGAACCGCCTGGCCATGTCGTCGACGAAGCGCACCGAGTTGCGCCAGTCGCGATACGTCGCGAGGGGCAGGGTGTCGCGCAGGAA